>Ga0181561_10000822_pt1 | contig 26960 bp, 22 predicted proteins | sample 011ome_19_FD_133760 | JGI IMG/M metagenome (GOLD analysis project Ga0181561, IMG submission 133760) | Coastal salt marsh microbial communities from the Groves Creek Marsh, Skidaway Island, Georgia - 011510BT metaG (megahit assembly) | ecosystem: Environmental > Aquatic > Marine > Intertidal... | reverse complement strand
GGGGAGACCTACTGCATCTAACAAATCTATGCATTGTTGCCTAGCTGCTTGTTTATAGAGATTTTTATGTAAACGTAACGATTCTTCAATTTGTACGCCGATTTTTATCACCGGATTAAGCGATGTCATTGGCTCTTGAAAAATCATCGCCAGACGATTACCACGTATAGCTCGCATTTCACGTTCAGTTTTTGCCAATAAATCATCACCGTTCAATGTGATTGCCCCTTGGCAAATACGGGCTGCATCAGGTAGTAGTCTTGCAATAGATAAAGCAGTAATCGACTTACCTGAACCTGACTCACCGACCAGTGCTACCGTCTCACCCTGATGCACTTGAAATGAGACTTCTTTAACCGCATGTATGGTCTGACTAGACAAACGAATATCGGTACTGAGCCCCTGAACATCTAACAAAAGTCTCATGCATCACCTCCCGAAATACGGGGGTCTAGAGCATCGCGTACGACATCTGCAAACAAATTAGCAAATAGCACTAAAATAAACATGAAAATAAACGCGGCTGTCAGAGACCACCAGACCACCGGCTCACGAGCCATTTCTAGACGGGCCTGATTAATCATATTGCCCCAGCTATTAGTGGCTGGATCAACACCGATATTGATATAAGACAGCACCGCTTCTGCCAATACCAAACCACTAAAATCTAACACCACAGTAATGAGCACAATATGCATGAAGTTCGGCATAATGTGACGCGACAATATTTTAAATTGACTGACGCCGAAGGCTGTTGCCGCCTGAATGTACTCCATTTCTCGCAATTTAAATGTTTCCGCTCTCAGCAATCGGCATAATCCTGTCCAACTGGTGATGCCGAGTATTAAACATAAAAATAATAACCTCATATCGGCACGCTCAGTTAAGCTATCAAAACTATCTGCATGATTATTCATATACACCTGGATCAATAACACAGATGCAGCTATCAACAGCACATTTGGAATGGAGTTGAGCGTGGTGTAGACATATTGGATTAAATCATCTATCCATCCTCGGAAAAAACCCGCCATAGAGCCAAGTATGATAGCCACTGGCAACATCACCAAAGTCGTTAATGCTCCAATTAACACTCCTGTGCGTATACTTTTAATGGCCTGGTAGAAAACGTCTTGTCCAACTTTATCAGTACCGAATAAATGGTAATACGTACCTATGGTCATGCTGATATTGATCAGAACAATAATCACCGCCAAACATAATGCAATAGTTGCCACAGGGTATTCGGATCGCCCACTTCTTACATAACAGAAATAGCCGGCTATACCCGACGAACTCAAGCCTCCCAGTACTAGCAAGCAAAGCAAACATATACCCATCCAGATTAACAACCCTTTCATGAGGCCTTGCACGACTAACGATTGGATATCATTCATTTTATCGGTTGCTGGATTATCCAGATGAGCCCCACCGAATTCTAATCGAGGATATATGCGATCTATACTGCCATCGTCGTTTTGTATCATTTCTTTAGAAAGCGATTGCGTGGCCAAAGGGGCTGAAAATGTTTTCTCTACCTGTATGCGCATTGGTGTCATGATCACGTCCAACACACTGAGGATTTCATTGGAGTATTGGTAGTCTGACTGAACTTGAGAAGAATCTTGATACTCCATGCCATTCACCAAGCGCGGATGAAAATGCATAGAATCTAACAAAGCAATTGAGTAGTAACATAACAATACTAACAATGAGACTGCGCCAGTTTTACGCTGCACAACTTTTTGCCAAGGACGCTTCAGATGTGGCCGACTTCTCAGCATAAATACAAACGCAATTATAGCTGCTGTCAATAAAAAGAATGGCGCATCGGTAATCAATATAACTGGCTGAAAAGGCATGGTCATCAACTCAACCTTATCCTCGGATCAACCAAGGTATATGAAATATCAGTGAGCAATAAACCGATGATATACAGCACTGAACCCAAATAAACCATGGAGCGAACAATGGCGAAATCCTGCCGATTAATAGCATCGATAGTGTAACTTCCCAACCCCGGAATACCGAAAAAGTTTTCCGTCAACAGACTACCCATGAATAACAACGGCAGTACAACAACAATACCAGTGAGAATTGGAATCATGGCATTTCTCAACACATGACCAAACATTACATGAGTCTCAGATAAACCCTTGGCACGCGCTGTGCGCACATAATCTCGACTCATTTCCTCTAAAAATATTGTGCGATACCAACGCGTACTTGCACCAATTCCACTAATGACACCAATAATAACTGGCAGGATAAGGAACTTCACTGCTTCCAGTCCCGTGTCATAACCAGAAATGGGCACCACGCGTAAGAGTTTGCCAACAATAAACTGTCCTCCAATAATGTAAAATAGCGTTGAAATCGACATCAATGCCACACAGATAATGACCGACCAATAATCAATATAAGTGGCTCGAAAAAAGGCAATCAACAAAGCAAAACTGATCGTGACTAAAAGACCAATAATTAAATTAGGCACCGCAATCGCCAAACTTGGCCACATACGTTGTTTAATGTCATAACTAATATCTCTACCACTATCTGAACTTCCGAAATCAAATATGAATAGACGTAATGATTTTTGATAAAAGATCGTATCTTTAAGTTGGTCTAATCCTTGCGAGTCGGCATTATGAAATAGCGGTAAGTGATAGCCCCGTTCACGCTTCCAATCTTCTATTTGTTGTTCTGTTGTATATTTCTGACCCAGCTGACTGATCGCCATATCATCAGGTGAGTTCACAACAAAAAATAATAAAAAAGTAATAACATTTATTCCTATCAAAATAGGCACTGCATATAAAATTCGACGAATAATATAACTAATCATAAGCCCCTTGCTCGCTCTCTTTTTTGATAGCCCCTAATGGCAGGAATAAAGGCAATCACAAATAACGCTAACAATATATACAACGGCCACACCAGCGGTTGATTCCACGCTTCTCGCATTTGATCGCGCACATGCGCATCGATACGTTTGTACTTCATTGTGTTATTGGCCATCAGATTAGGTTTTACATTTTTATACCAACGGTGTGAGAGTGAATATGACTTTGGGTTGAATGCAAATACCCATGGTGCGTCCGCACGCACGATATCATTCATTTCACGAATAATTGCAAGGCGTTGAGGACTGTTTTGCATATTCTTCATTTGATCGAATAATCTATCAAATTCAGCATTTTCATAATTACTGTAATTCTGCCCTTTCGAAACCAAAATAGAATTCGGCCCATATAATAGGAAAAAGAAGTTTTCAGGATCAGGATAATCCGCATTCCATCCTAATTGGTAGATTTGAAAAGTTCCTTGATTCAATTTATCAAAAAATCTGTTGCCATCAGTGCCTCGAATCACTAACTGAATATCAATCTTAGCAAACTGTTTAACCATCCAATTGAGCAACGCTTTAGTGTCTGCTCCACGACTTACCGTATCAAAATATAAGATCAATGGTTTACCTGTTCGCTGATCAATACCCTGAGCATAACCTGCTTCGCGCATCATGGCTTTAGCCTCGTCGATTGAACGACGCTTTGACTGTTGATTGTGCCATTGATATATATAGGGATTATGACCCGCCTCACCTTCCTCATAACCAAATATTCCTGGCGGGATTGGCCCCTGTGCCGTTACACCACGTCCATTTCTAAAAATTGAAATAAATTCATCGTAGTCCACTGCAATGGAGATAGCTCTGCGTAATAACCGTGCCCGTTCACTCAAGCCTCCCACTACCGGATCACGCATATTGAAACCTAAATAATACAAACTAGTCGCAACCGCTGACGACAACTCAATACCTTTGCCTCGCATTTCATCAGTCAAAGCAAATTGTCCCTGAGAACTCAACTCCACAGATTGATCAAAACTATCTGAGCTAATCCCAGAAGTATCATAAAAACCCTGCATAAATTTATTCCAATAAGGAATACTCTCTTTCTCTAGACTGAACACAACCTTGTCGACGAATGGCATAGCTCGACCCGCATCGACGAGCAAGCCCTTAGACACATCTTCAGCTTCACCTTCAGTCGGGTAAGTCTCTCCACGAAAATTAGGATTCTTTTCCAATACCATTCGTAGATTAGGATTGTTCTCAGTCAACATAAATGGCCCAGTGCCAATGGGGTACCAATCAAAAGAAAGATTACGTTGCTTCATACCCTTTTGAGCATAAAACTTATCTGCTTCCCAGGGGATAGGAGAGAAGAATGGCATGCTTAACCAGTATATGAACTGAGGATAGACACCACGCACTCTAATCCTGTAACGATAATCATCTAGCGCCACCACACCTTCCATACTGATATTGGATAGATCTAACCATTGCTCAGGTTGTTGTTCCAAAGACGCCAATACTTTCTCGCGATAATCAGAAAATCCTACAATATAGTTACCTAATAAACCTGCTAAGGGTGAGTGTAAATTTGGATGGGCTAAGCGTTTGATTTGATATACATAATCATATGCTGTCAGAGTGCGCGAACCTTGATGCTTAAAATCTGATAACACATAGATGTCTTCCAAATCAGCGACCTGAAGCTGATGATAACGATATTTATCTGAGTCATCTTTAGCCAGTGAAGGATGGGGTTGGTAACGAATATCAGGTTGAATTTCTATTAAATAATCCGTGTATGCGACTCGCGAGGGATCCACATCCTCTGCTAACCGCTGACCCTCTTGATCATAAAATGTCTTGGTCGGTAACTGGCGTGCGGATAAAGGGACTAATTCATAAGGGCGTTTCAAGAAGTGATACTGTAACGGTGGCTCATAAATCTGCGCGATGAATTCATATTCAGCCGCATTATAGGATTTAACTGGATCAAGCTCCTTAGGTCGCTCCTGAAATGATGTATAAATAATGTCCGCTTGAGTATCTTGACTACGATAAGGATTATTCCATTGCCCAGATTTGCATCCTGCCAACAGGAGCACAGATAAAAGCACGTACTTAATCAGAGGTCTAGCTGCCATGAAATTGATTGGACATGTATAATTTGCAATCTGGTATCGAGTTTTATGTAAGTATAAAGTCTCATCTCATAGAATGCAGTAATTTAAAGCGAACAATATAGGAGAAACCATGTCTTTTCTGAAGAATAAAAAAGCACTTATCATCGGTGTGGCAAGTAATCGCTCAATTGCGTGGGGAATAGCTCAAGCCATGCATCAACAAGGTGCTCAATTAGCTTTCACGTATCAAAATGAAAGACTGCAATCTAGAGTAGAGAAACTTGCGGGTGAATGCGATAGCAATATTGTTTTACCTTGTGATGTTTCCTCAGATGAGAATATCTCTGACTTGTTTAAGCAATTAAGTACGCACTGGAGTGAGTTTGATATCCTGATTCACTCTGTCGCTTTTGCTCCCAAAGAAGAATTGGAGGGTGATTTTGTCAACAGCACCACCCGCGAAGGCTCAATGATGGCTCATGACATAAGTAGTTATAGTCTCACTGCTCTGGCCAAGGCTGCACGCCCTATGATGAAGGGTCATAATAGTGCCATTTTATCACTTAGCTACTTAGGTGCTGAAAAAGCGATGCCAAATTACAACGTTATGGGGCTAGCCAAAGCCAGTCTAGAAGCCAATACACGCTACATGGCCTATGCACTCGGACCTGATGGAATTCGAGTTAACTGCATATCTGCAGGCCCAATACGCACGCTGGCGGCAGCGGGTATCGGCGATTTTCGGAAAATGTTAGAACATGTAGAGCAAAATGCTCCTTTACGAAAGAATGTCAGTATTGAAGAAGTTGGTAATGCTGCGGCCTTTTTGTGTTCCGATCTTGCTAGCGGAATCACCGGTGAAGTCACTTATGTTGACGCTGGATATAATATTGTCGGTATGAGCGGCTATTAACTCATACTTGCTTTTAAGAGCCTATTGCAAGAACTTACTATCTCTAGCTACCTGCATGAGTCTTGAGCATTATTTTATTAGGCTAAATTTGTTTGTTCACCTTCTGAACGTGCAATAATTACCGCACCACAGGAATCACTGAACACATTGACGGCGGTTCGACACATATCCAGTATTCTATCTACCGCTAGGATTAAGCCAATGGCCTCCAAAGGTAAACCAATGGCTGTCAAAATAATAGTGATGGCCACTAGGCTAGCCGCAGGTACGCCTGCCACACCAATTGATGTCATAAGAGCCAATACAACAACTGTAAACTGCTCTGCAAGGCCCAGTGTTAGCCCATAAGCTTGTGCAATAAATAACGCAGCGACACACTCATATAATGCGGTTCCATCCATATTTATTGTCGCTCCTAATGGCAATACAAAACTCGATGTTCGATTGGATACCCCAGCACGCTCTTGTATACAATCTAATGTCACCGGTAGTGTTGCAGATGATGAACTGGTTGAAAAAGCCGTGAGCATAGCTGGTGACATTGCCCTGATATGTTTTGTTGGCTGAACTCGTGCAATCGTCTTCAGCAATATCGGCATGACAATGAAACTATGTATAAATAAACCTGCTAATACTATAAAAAAGAACTTGGCCAGCGGAATAAAAACCTCCAAACCTGATACTGCTATGACATTTGCCACTAATGCAAACACACCAATGGGTGCAAATCGCATAATAAGATTAGTGATATCCAGCATTACATGAAAAGTCGCATCAAAAAATCCTTTCAGTGATTTCTGACCTTCACTTTGATTGCGAGCTAAAAAGTAGCCGAATAATAAACTGAAAAATATCAAACCTAACATCTGCCCATGTGCTGCAGCATAGATGATATTGGTGGGAATCATTCTTAAGAAAATATCTGACAAGCTAGCCGCACTGGCAGCACCAACTTTCTCAGTCACCTCATTTGTATCAGCGTGCAATCCTAGAATATCTCTAGCTGGTATGTCTCCAATCAGGCCCGGCTGAAACAATGACACCATCGCCAGACCAATCAATATAGCAATAATGCTGGTGCTGATGTAATAAATAAACGTTTTTCCACCCATGCGAGCAAATGAATGATCGTTCTGCATCCCACTGATTCCAACAATAATGGAAGATACAATGAGTGGCACAATAATCATTTTGAGTGCATTTAAAAACAAGCTGCCAAAAAATTGATAAACAATCGTGAGATCAATACTAACAGCATCAGACAACGCATCGGTGTATGAGCCAAAAATGACTGCCAATGCCAACGCTATTAGAATTTGCCAATGAAGCCGCATTAATACATCCTCATTTTATGGTGCTAAATTAGTAAAACAGGGTTTCACACCAGATCAACTCTCTATAGCAACTTTTTTGTGGCCCTATAGATTCTCAGTAAAAAGCTTCACTTGCTTAGTTTCACGCAGGGCTTTAAGCATCGAGTTCATCTCACGACGACCATACTGCCCTTGCAAGGTAATCCACTGAGAAGCATTTAGCGTAGCATCTGCTTCAGGCTTTTCTACGCTATTGAGTTGAATAAGCACATACTCACTGTCTACCATAGTCCCTGCATATACCGGCTGTTCCGATGCTGCCGCTTTGACTGTAAACACAAATTTAAGTATCTGCTGATCTGGAGATTGGCTATTACGCTGCACGGATGTCTCCGGGATGATGTCAGCACCATCTGCTGCCTGTTGCATGGAAATCTCACCCGCCTTTAATTTCTCTAGCAGCGAGTTACCCATAGTTTCAGCTTGTTGAATCGCCAATCGGCTGGCTAATATCGCCTTAATGTGCGCACTCACTTCATGCAGATCCTGAACTTGCTCTGGTTCATGCTCGACAACACGTATTACAGCGACATAGCCCTCATCAATCTCAATAAGATCACTGTTATATCGATTCATCAACGCGTCTTCAGAGAAAGCTGATGCGCGTACTTTTGCATTCTGGGCAATACCATCACCACTATCACTCTGTATCCAATCGGTGGATTGCACATTTAACTCTAACGCCTCAGCCGCTTTATCAAGATTATCTGGAAACTCATAACTCAGCTCCTGTAACATCTCAGCGCGGCGAACAAATTCTGTCTGTGCTAGTTGTGAACGCATTTCGGAATTGATTTGTGCTTTAACTTCATCAAAAGTTCTCTGCACTGGCTTAACGATTTCACCTAGCTTGATAATCTGCACACCCAGTTTAGTACGTATAGGATCACTGGTTTCACCGCTATCCATACTGAATAACTTATTGATGAATTCTGGATTATCGATATCAGTCCGGCTGAGCAAGCCAAGTGCACCATTATTTTTATCCGCAAAATTATCTTCAGAGAGTGTGCTTGCAATCAAACCGAAGTCTTCACCATCATCCAGACGTTGAACCGCTTGTTGGGCTTTTTCGAAGGCCTGTTCTATTTGCAGATCCGTCGCTTGCTCATTTAGTTTAAATAAAATGTGGCTCGCATGGCGCAATTCTTGGGTGCGATAACGCTGAGGCTCATTGTCATACTCATCCTTGAGATCTTGTTCACTGATTTCAAACCCTTCGGCCAATGATTGCTGTTGTATGGCTAGGTATTCAAGCTTAACCTTGGCAGCACTACTGAACTGACTTTGATTAGCTTGATAGTAATCTTGTATGGCTTGTTCTGAGACTTCGATCTGATCTTCAGACACAGTGACACGAAAATACTCATAAGATCTTTTTTGCTGTTGTAATGCTGCGTAGTTGTACTTTTCTTCACTAGGTAAGAAAGCCGAATAAACAACGCTTCCACGATACTGATTGATTGCTTCCTCGCGGCGTATTTGTGATTCAAATTCCACTGCATTTCTTCTTTGAGTAGTTAACATACGCTGATAAGTCTCATTATCAAACTGACCGTTGACTTGAAACTGCGGGATTGATTGAAGACGTTGATAAATACGATTATCAGTAACACGGTAACCTTGCTCGTCAATCTCTTGTGTTAATAATCGATCTTGAATAATTTGATTGAGTACAAGATCTTTAAGGTCTGCGTCTTCTTCACCAAAGAAATCTTCTGCTTGATCGCCAAGTAAATCTTTCAAATAACGTCGTTGATCTTTCAGTCGCGCGTCAAACTCTTGCACACTGATCTCATATCCCTCCACTTCGGCAACATTAACCTGATTGCCGCCTGTGAAGTACTCTTGAATCCCCCAGAAGGCAAATGGAATGATGATTAACGTCACTATTATATAAGCGAAGATTCCTGTTGCTCGTTCGCGTATTTGCATCAGCATATGTGTTTTCTCGGAATTAATTAACTAAAAAGTATGCAGAGTATACAAGAAAGGGGAAGATGATATCTTCCCCTATGTCTAAATAAATGGCGGAGTGGACGGGACTCGAACCCGCGACCCCCGGCGTGACAGGCCGGTATTCTAACCAGCTGAACTACCACTCCGTGCTGGATAATTTCCTACAATATTATTTTGGTGGGTGCTGAGGGGATCGAACCCCCGACCCTCGCCTTGTAAGGGCGATGCTCTACCAGCTGAGCTAAGCACCCATGCTTTGAAGGCGCGCTAGTTTACGGCATCTTTTAATGCTTTACCAGCCTTAAAACTAGGTGCATTAGACGCTTTAATAGTCATCGCTTCACCGGTGCGTGGATTTCGACCAGTTCGCGCTTCTCGATGTCTCACTAGGAAGGTTCCGAAGCCCGCGATCGCGACTTGGTCTCCGTTTTTAAGAGTGTTTGTAATTGATGAAATAACGGCATCAACAACTTTACCAGCAGACGCTTTGGAAAGGTCTGCAGAACTTGCAACTGCTTCAATTAATTCTGATTTATTCATTTGTTATTATCCCTGATAGCTATTTTAGTTGGTTTATTGGTTATCAGCATTAAGGACATCAAACACGATTCAATAGCGCAGTATGATTTTATTTTTTATAGCGCTATTGATGTAATCGAGCTCTGTCGAACATACACACATCGATAATGCGAGAAATATTTATATCAGCTTGTAACAAATAAAGCCATTAAAAAACGCCAATTAATGGTGATGTACCGACTCTTTTTTGCCTTTTTGCGAAAGTATCTTCTTTTTCAAAGCGCTAATATCTTCAGCATCTTCATTAACGATTGGCCTTTCTTTGAGTGCGATTTCCAAAACTTCATCTATCCATCGTACGCAACGAATATCTATTTGACCACGGATATTTTCTGGGATCTCAGTCAAATCTTTTTCATTTTCTTGTGGAATGATGACTGTCTTGATGCCTCCTCTATGAGCCGCGAGTAATTTCTCTTTCAAACCGCCGATTGGAAGGACTTCACCTCGCAAGGTGATCTCACCGGTCATAGCTACATTCGCTCTGACAGGAATTCCAGACAAGGCCGAGGCCAATGCTGTAGTCATACCAATACCTGCGCTGGGTCCATCTTTAGGTACTGCCCCTTCTGGCACATGAATATGAATATCAACTTTTTCATAGAATTCAGGACTTACACCGAGCTTATTAGCACGACTTCTAACCACCGTTTGAGCAACTTGGATGGATTCTTTCATGACATCGGCAAGATTACCCGTCGGTGTCAGACGTCCCTTACCATGAACCAGCTCTGCCTCGATTGTGAGTAATTCACCACCTACCTCAGTCCAAGCCAATCCTGTCACTTGCCCGACTTGATCACTCTCTTCTGCCAACCCATAGCGGAATTTTCTTACACCCAAGTAATCTTCAAGATTATCAGAGTTCACCTCTACGCTGTCTTGGGTATGCCCCAAGACAAGTGATTTAACCACCTTGCGACAAACCTTAGATACCTCTCGCTCAAGATTGCGAACACCCGCTTCGCGAGTGTAGTATCGAACTATGTCACGTACCGCGTCCTGGCTGATTGTAATCTCATTATCTTTCAGACCGTTTGATTTAATTTGCTTGGGAATTAGATAGTTAATAGCAATATTGATCTTCTCATCTTCGGTATAACCTGGAATGCGAATAACTTCCATTCGGTCTAATAATGGACCGGGAATATTCATGCTGTTAGATGTAGCCACGAACATAATATCCGACAAATCAAAATCGACTTCTAAGTAATGATCAGCAAAGGTGTTATTTTGCTCCGGATCGAGCACCTCCAACATTGCTGAGGCCGGGTCACCGCGAAAATCCATGGCCATTTTATCTATTTCATCAAGCAGGAATAATGGATTACGCACTCCGACTTTGGAAAGATTTTGAATAATCTTGCCCGGCATAGAACCAATGTATGTTCTGCGATGACCACGAATTTCTGCCTCATCACGCACCCCTCCCAAAGACATGCGGGTAAACTTGCGACCTGTTGCCCGTGCAATCGACTTACCCAGTGAAGTTTTACCTACCCCTGGTGGTCCAACTAAACATAAGATGGGTCCCTTGAGTTTTCTAACTCTCTGTTGAACAGCGAGATATTCCAAGATTCTTTCTTTAACTTTATCCAGACCATAATGATCTTGATCTAGCACTTTCTCGGCATGATCCAGCTTACGATTGATTTTGCTGCGCTTTTTCCAAGGGGCACCGACCAGCCAATCGATATAGTTTCGCACTACCGTGGCTTCTGCTGACATGGGTGACATCATCTTCAATTTATTAAGTTCTGAATTAGCTTTTTCATTCGCTTCTTCAGTCATTCCAGCTTGCTCAATTTTTTGAGTCAGCTCCTCAATCTCATTAGGCGCATCTTCCATCTCACCTAGTTCTTTTTGAATAGCTTTCATTTGTTCATTCAAATAATACTCGCGCTGGCTTTTCTCCATCTGTTGCTTAACGCGACCACGTATACGCTTTTCCATCTGCAATACGTCTAATTCCGCTTCAATCAAATTAATCAGATGCTCAAGTCTTTGTTGAACAGAAATAATTTCAAGCACCGCCTGTTTTTCTTCCAATTTAAGCGCCATATGTGCCGCAATCGTGTCAGATAGACGGTCGGCCTCATCAATGCCAGACAGCGAGGTCAACACTTCTGGTGGAACTTTTTTATTCAATTTCACGTATTGCTCAAATAAGCCTACGATTGAACGCGATAAAACTTCTATCTGCTTCTCATCTTCAGCTGGTAGGTCTCCCAATCTCGATATGGTTGCCGTGAAGTGAACCTCAGCATCTGTAAATTCAGTGACTGCAACTCTCTCTGCACCTTCGACCAATACCTTGATAGTGCCATCAGGTAATTTAAGCAATTGCAAAATAGTAGAGAGTGTTCCAATCGTGTAGAAATCTTCAGTGGTGGGATTATCGATTTCTGCAGTTTTTTGAGCGACCAGCAAAATCTGCTTGTTGTTAGCCATGGCTGCCTCAAGCGCTTGAATGGATTTCTCACGCCCAACAAACAATGGAATAACCATATTCGGATACACCACCACATCGCGCAGTGGCAATACTGGTACCATTAATGTGTTATCAGAAGGGTGGTTTTCACTATCGTTGTTAGAACCTGCATCTGTCGAATTGCTTTGTTCAGTCATGGAAGACTCCTTTGAGTCTGATTCAGTAAGTATGAATAACGCTAAGTGATTATATAAGGATGTGCCCCCGTGATTTCAAGAGGCAGAATGTATACAAAGGTTAACAACTCGGTGAATTGTGATCAATTGCCCAATTTTGGACACAAAGTGAACATGACCGAGTCAAACTACTTATACATGACCTATTCATTAGCCCACTAGAGAAGCGTGATTACCCATGAGCTTTTAGGTCTTTTAGATGCCAAGTGTGCGGTATTGGAGTGATGCTTGAGGCTAGGGCAAATCTTCTTCTGCCGTTTTATCGAATTCATTGCCTTCATAGATCAAGTATGGCTCAGTATCCCCTTTAATAACCGCCTCATCAACAACCACTTTACTCACCCCTTTAGTGGATGGCAGCTCATACATAGTATCCAGCAACACGTTCTCTAGAATCGTTCTCAGACCCCGTGCACCTGTTTTACGCTCCATAGCTTTGCGCGCAACTGCCGAGAGAGCATTAGGACGAAACTCTATTTCAGCATTTTCCATATCAAATAATCGCGCATATTGTTTAGTAAGTGCATTTTTAGGCTCAGTGAGTATTCTTACCAATGCATCTTCACTCAGCTCCTCTAATGTCGCCACTACGGGTAGACGACCGACAAACTCTGGAATTAGGCCATAACGAATTAAATCCTCAGGCTCAATACTCTTGAGCACCTCACCAAAAGCAATATTTTGATTTCTTACCCGAACTTCAGCCGAAAAACCAATACCCGTTTTCTCGGTACGATCTAGAATGACTTTATCTAACCCTGCAAAAGCTCCACCACAAATAAACAAGATATTACTGGTATCAACCTGCAAAAACTCTTGTTGTGGATGCTTACGTCCACCTTGCGGAGGCACAGAAGCGATAGTGCCTTCAATCAGCTTTAGCAACGCCTGTTGAACACCTTCACCCGATACATCTCGGGTGATAGATGGGTTATCTGACTTGCGTGAGATTTTATCTATCTCATCAATGTATACGATACCTGTCTGTGCTTTTTCAACATCATAATCACACTTTTGCAGAAGCTTCTGAATAATGTTTTCAACATCCTCACCAACATAGCCTGCTTCTGTCAGGGTAGTCGCATCAGCAATGGTGAAAGGCACATTCAACAATCTTGCCAAAGTTTCAGCCAGCAAAGTCTTTCCTGATCCGGTAGGCCCAACTAATAAGATGTTACTCTTGGCAAGCTCCACGCCTTCAGTGGATGACTGGCTGGCTTCTAGTCGCTTGTAATGATTATAGACCGCAACCGATAAAACTTTTTTTGCACCTTCTTGACCAATCACATACTCATCAAGAATGTCATTAATTTCTCTTGGTTTGGGCAGCTTGCTGGAGCCGGTTGGTGATTGTTCCTGCATTTCTTCACGAATAATATCATTGCAAAGCTCGACACATTCGTCACAAATAAATACTGACGGCCCTGCAATCAGCTTGCGAACTTCATGTTGGCTTTTGCCACAAAAAGAGCAATACAGCAGTTTATTGGACTCTGAGTCTTTTTTAGAATCATCATTACTCATTGGAAATTCCTATATTTATTCCGTTTAACCCATCTTTATCGCGAATACGTGATGCCTGTGAATATTGTGAATTGAGCTGACATATACGTTCCGCAATTTCGATTATGTGCAATTAGTTAGTCAATATTCTAGGGGCAAATGCGTGCGGGTGGAAGTGCAAGTCACATGGACAAGCTCGCCCAATCGATATATTTTCAATTAAAATAGTTAGCTACAAAACAACAGATAGTGACCTAATGTATCCATTAGATTATTAATTAATCTATTGCACGGCTAAGATTCAGCGCTTTCAGCATCCCTAGAAGTGAGGACTTTGTCGATTAAACCGTAAGCCTGGGCTTCGGTGCTATCCATAAAATTATCACGCTCAGTATCTTTAGCAATTGTATCCATACTTTGACCTGTATGATGAGCTAATACGCGATTAAGCTTTTCACGAATGTTGAGTATTTCACGTGCATGAATATCAAAGTCTGAAGCCTGTCCTTGGAATCCCCCGAGAGGCTGATGGATCATCATACGTGAGTGAGGAAGGGCATAACGTTTACCTTTGGCACCACCTGCAAGCAGCACCGCACCCATACTAGCGGCTTGACCAACACACAGTGTACTGATATCGGGCTTAGCAAATTGCATAGTATCGTAGATAGCCATGCCTGCTGTGACCGAACCGCCAGGTGAATTAATGTATATAGAAATATCTTTGTCGGGATTTTCTGACTCCAAAAATAAGATCTGAGCCACAATCAAATTGGCCATATGATCTTCAACTGGCCCCACAATAAAAATTACCCGTTCTTTAAGCAGACGAGAATAAATGTCATATGCACGTTCGCCGCGAGCAGACTGCTCAACCACCATCGGTACAAGATTCATCATCGGCGCATGTTGTTCAAAGTCTTTCATAGTGGCTTCCTAGTATGTTTGCTTGGGTGATAGTACCGTTTTGTCACAGCAACGTCACCGCACTATACTTTACAGATATTAATGTAGGTAAATTGAGCGTTGCCTAAAATTGTTCTCAACAAACGCCCAAAATTAAGCATCTTATTCCTCTAAAAATCCTATTCTAGTGAATACTATCTTATTTCATCTATAGTTGAATCATCTTAGAGATTCTTTGTGATCTCGTCGAAACCAATTTTATTCTCAGTAACTTTGACTTTTTCGATCACTGAATCAACTACTTGCTCTTCCATCACCAAAGACTCTACCTGTGCGCGAGCTTGGTTATTGGTAGTATAATAATTAATCACCTCTTGGCTGTCAGGATACTGCCTAGCCAAGTCTTGAATATGTCCATTGACGCGCTCTTGACTGACCTGCAATTTATGCTCACGAACTATTTGGCCCACGATGAGGCCTAACTTAACTCGTTGCTTGGCTTCATCCACAAATAGATCATCCCCTAATTCTGAAGCACCTTCAATTTGATAATTCTTTTGTGCCTGCTCACGCAATGCAGCCACTTCTTGTGTGATCATAGATTCTGGCAACTCAAACTCATGGTTATCCAACAATAACTTCATGACGGCTTGTTTTGCTTGCGATGAGGCTTGTTTTTTGGCTTCCATTTCTAACGAATTACGAATCTCAGCACGCAGTGTTTCCAGAGTGCCATCGACACCAAGGCTAGTAATAAACTCCTCATTAATTTCAGGGAGCTCACCTTTTTCTAATTTTTTCACTTTGACATCGAATTCAGTTTCTTTGCCTGCTAGAGATTGATTGTTATAGTCCTCGGGAAAAGTCACTGCAAATGTTTTTTCTTCACCCACTTTCATTGCAAATAGTGGATCTTCAAATCCTGCGATCATATTGCTCTCACCGAGTACCATGGCAAAATCTTGGGCTTTTCCACCCTCGAATTCCTCACCATCTAATCGACCGGTGAAGTCTATAGTGATCCTGTGACCTTTTTCTGCCTTCTCTTCACATGGCGACCAATTCATTCTTTGTTTTTGAATCCGCTGCAGCGCTTCATCCACATTTTCTTCCTTCACTTCGGCCACATTTAAGCTCACTTCTAAGGCGGTAAAATCAGCTAAATCAAATTCAGGGTATATATCCAAGGTAGCAACAAATACAATATCTTCTCCCGGTTGGGCTTCTTGTGGCTCAATTTTTGGGCTAGTTACTGGATTAAGCTTCTCTTGGATGATGGCTTCTTGATAGCTGTTTTGCATCTCTTGAACCAAAACTTCTTGATGCACTTGTGCTCCATGACGCTGCTTAATAATATTTAGTGGCACCTTGCCCGGACGGAATCCATCAACTTTCACGCTTCCCTTGAGAGAATTGAGGCGATTATTAACTTGCGATTGAATTTTGTCATTGGGGATAGTGATCGTGAGCTTACGACCCAATGAGCTGATTTCTTCAAGCGATACTTGCATGCGGTATTCCTAATTTATCGAATATGAATTAATTATTGATTGTGATTTAACAGATATTTTTTGTCAGTAACTCTTTTACTGATAATTCACTTAGCTATTTATGCTTAGAAACATCTCTACAGTATTCAACATTAATGGTTCAAATGCCTTCTAAAGTATCCTGTAGTGCTATCTGCAGTTGATTTACTGATTAACCACCTTTTAAGAGGAACATCTGTAGGTGGTGCGAAAGGAGAGACTCGAACTCTCACGCCTTGCGGCACTGGAACCTAAATCCAGCGCGTCTACCAATTCCGCCACTTTCGCATGGTCACTATATTGTCACCATTATAAACCCACTCATCGCTATCACTGTGTATATCGACGAAAAACGTCTAAATCGAGGATTAATTCACTATCCTCAATGGTTTCACCGTGGGATTGCGAAATATACACATCCAGACAGCCAAGTACAATCATCAATCCTTGGTGATAATGAATTTCTGGATAGATTGCAGGCTTTTGAGCTTTATTAGCTCACTTTGAAGCATGCTTGATTAATCAGTAGTCAACACCCGAACAGATGCATAGATAATATCCTTACAGAGACAATCCAGAGAGTGATTATGCATATAATCCGGAGTCGCTCACTTGTACTTGATCAGACTGATTTGTGTAATAAATTAAGTGAGGTCAGCATATGTTAAGACTGGGGTGGATGATGGGACTCGAACCCACGACGACTGGAATCACAATCCAGGGCTCTACCAACTGAGCTACACCCACCATGATGTCTTCCTGAGATATCCCTATAAAAAAATATCTCTTTAATAGGTAAAGTTTATTTTCAATCCTAAAAAAATCACAAGCAGACACTATCTTACAAAAACCAAGCTTTAAAATACAAACTTGGCGCGCCCGGCAGGACTCGAACCTGCAACCCCCGGCTTAGAAGGCCGATGCTCTATCCAGTTGAGCTACGGGCGCAGTTCTCTCAAGAAATGCGTGCTTGTGTTATGTCACATGTTAGACAACCCAGCTAACAAGTCAAATAGTAAGATCGTTGGGAGCGATCTCCAAGGCTGTCGAGTCTCATAAAGTGGTCGGGGCAGAGGGATTCGAACCCCCGACCCTCTGCTCCCAAAGCAGATGCGCTACCAGGCTGCGCTATGCCCCGATTTTTACTTAACTCTGCGAATCACTATGTGCGCGACTCGGTGCGGAAGAATACGCGCTCTTGGTAGCCATCGTCAACAATATATCGCACACCAGCTATCCAATGCAGGCATCTTTCGTCATTCCATCGGTTTCTTTATCATGTAAGTTCTTTTAATCAACGAATAGGCACACCATGAGATCAAACAAAATACAATCTATTGTATTGTGCTTGTTCCTAGCCATGTTGGGGACCACAGCTATGAGCGATACACAACCAAAAGTACAATTCGATACGAACAAAGGGACCATAGTAATTGAACTGAATCAAGAGAAAGCACCGGTAACCGTAGAGAACTTTCTCAGTTATGTAAAAAGTGGATTTTATGACGGTGTGATTTTTCATCGCGTCATCCCTAACTTCATGATTCAAGGCGGTGGATTCACTCCGGATATGCAACAAAAATCGACCCAAGAGAATATCGAAAATGAGGCCAATAATGGACTTAAAAATACCAAAGGCAGTATCGCTATGGCGCGGACCTCTGCCCCACACTCAGCTTCGTCACAATTTTTTATTAATGTAAAAGACAACAGCTTTCTCGACTTCACTAGCGAAACTCCCCAAGGCTGGGGCTATGCCGTATTTGGTCAAGTCATTGATGGCATCGAAGTGGTTGAAACAATCGAGAATGTCACCACAGGCATCGTTGGTCCTTACTCAGATGTTCCCAAAGAGGCCGTGATTATTGAAAAAGCCAGTGTAATTAATAACTAATTACGAACACAGCATATAAAATGACAGCAGCCTCATAAAATCACTATTAATAAAGGAACTGGTGAGTGTTTGCATCATTACCCGCAACACTCACCACAGAATGTATCTGATGTCATCTCACAAGACATCCAACATTCGTCGCAAATTATGCTAACAAAGCTTTCATCTCTGCCCGAGTAAAACCTGCTCGTCTGCGTGCATCAACATGAAGTGGTCCTTTTGCACTTGCCACATCGTATTTATCCAGCAAAGCTATAAAAGTGGCTTCTGGTTCGTAGCCGGCTTGTTGGCACCCATAGTGAAACCAACGGGTGCCAATTTCAACATGCCCCACTTCTTCAGAGAGAATAATCTTCAAGATCTCCACTGTGTCTTCATCACCCACTGATTGCAAACGTTCGATCATTCCTGGGGTAACATCAAGCCCTCGCGCTTCTAATACTCTAGGTACCAGTGCCATGCGCTCAATAACACTGTGTTGAGTTTTTATCGCCATCTCCCACAGTCCGTTATGAGCTGGCAGATCCCCATAGCTGGCACTCAAACCCTGTAACCTATCAGATAATAATGAAAAATGTTTAGACTCCTCATAAGCCACGCGCAACCAGTCTTCATAGTACGACTGCGGCATGTCTCGGAAACGATACACTGCATCAAGAGCAAGATTGATGGCATTAAACTCTATGTGACACACCGCATGAATAAGTGCGATACGTCCTGCTTCAGTGGTGAGTTTTCGCCTAGCAACTTGACTAGGATGAACCAACTCAGGCTTAACTGGACGACCAGGTATAGAAATCTCACAGGGAGGTTCAATGGCTAACATATCTACCTTACCTGTCAGTAAATGATCATACAATGTCTGGGTAAGGACAATTTTCTTGTATGGATCGACTTCTAAGATTGCATCTTTGGCTTGCGAAAAAAACACACCACCACTCAAATAAAAGCTACAGTTTAACCGCGATAACAAGATCCATGACATTGGTGCCTGTTGGCCCTGTCGTCACCAGGTCGCCACTACGCATCAGAAATTCACCCACATTGGCGGTTTCAATATAGTCTAATATCTCACAGCCTTGTTCAGCACCTTTAGCCACTGAACTGGCGTCCACTAAACCTCCCGCATCAGGTGTTGGCCCATCAGTACCATCTGTTCCTGCTGCCAATAGTACGATATTTTCATGACCCAAAAGTTGAGTCGCCGCGACCGCAGCAAAATGCTGATTACGTCCTCCTCGTCCAGGATTGGATGGCAAAATCAGAGAAGTTTCCCCTCCCCAAATATGCACACCCTCCTCGGCCGCATGAATTAGGTACTCGCATAACTCTCTTGCCTTTTCCTCTACATTACCCTCCATGAACTCGGGATGCAGAATCACCGGCAAACCCAATCTCTCTGCATGATATGCAGCGGCATGTTTTGCATCACTTAACGTTGCTATTACTTGCGTTTCAATATGCTCAAATAGTTGGCCATCAGGTGCCGGAGTGAATTCAACCCCTTCAAGAATAGTTTTAATTGCTTCGGGCAACTGCACCTTACTCATATCATCATCGACAGGAGTCAGTGGGCCAGAGCCGATCACAGCAGGATCATCTCCGGGCACATCAGATATTAGTAATGCAACGGTCTCCCGATTATTAATATAGTTAGCTAGTCGACCACCTTTTATATGTGAAATGGCGCGACGAATTTGATTCATTTGAGTAATGTCATAGCCTATCGATAATAATATTTTATTTAACTCAGCTAATTTTTCTAAGGTCATGCCTTGCGCTAGCACTTCCATTAAACTTGATGCACCACCAGAAAATAGTACCAAAAACTTCGCATCAGCAGGTGCCTGTTGGATATAATTCAATAGTGCCTCTCCAGAGGCAATGCTAGCCTGCCCAGGTACAGGATGATCAGATTCCATAGCAATGATGTTGTCATGCTCACGCAATTCATCCTCAACATGCTCATGCTTGGTGATCACAATGCCACTCACGATACGTTTTTTCAGAACAGATAAAGCGCCCAACGCCATCGAAGAACCCGCTTTCCCTACCGAAATCATATAATATTCGTCTGGCATCGGATTCTGACTAAGATAATCAGCCACAGCATTAAATCCTTTAACTCGATTTACTCCTGCTTCAAAAATTTCGAGTGCGTGTTGGCGGGCTTGTTCAATCTGTTCGTTGTCCATGATGATTTTCCAAAATCGTTGATAAATGTCGCAATCTAAAGTTCCTGTAGCTTCAAGCGAGTGTCAGTAAAATGATCTACAGGGCGCGAGAATACAATAATTAACGCACTTATGGCTAGCGCATAGCTAAGCGCTCAGCGATGTAGATAAAAGTTCCTTCCTTAACCCTCTCAAACAAGTCCACAAGACTACAATTGGCCATGCGTATACATCCCTTAGAAACGGCTCGCCCCAGCAACCCCTCCTCTTGCGTGCCATGTATGTAAATATAGCGCGCATAGGAATCCACCCCTGCTCCAGCGTTCTTTCCTGGCTCCAAGCCGATTAACCAACATATCCTGGTAAGAATAAGGTCCTCATCATCATGCTCGGCCTGTGTGGAAATTTGGGCTTGCTGACCCGTCGCTTGTCTGCCTTTGAAGATTTCACCAATGGCTGCACCGTCACCAATTTTTTGCTTAATAGCATGAGCACCGGTAGGCGTTTTATAACTGTCTTGCTGACAGCCCAAACCGTAGCGTGAAGTAGATATCTTATATTCACCTGTGACATGGCTATCTTGCATGACATAAAGGCACTGTTTAGAAACATCGACTAACAACCACGGTTGTGTAAAGTAATGAGCATAAGACTCTAGGATTGAGTCTATATTCATGAACTCATCAACCGATTATTTGACATCATTGATGACATCAACACTGGCATAGTCATCACTGAGTTTTGCTTTACTGGCATCGTTACGTATTTTCTCCAGCGACTGGAAATAGGCCTCATCCACACCCGTGATATATTCACCTGTAAACACTGAGGCTTCAAACTGAGTGAGTGCCTTATTACCTTTTTGCACCGACCAAAATAAATCCCGCAGCTCCTGATAAAATAGCCTATCCGCACCAATTTCTTGACAAATCTCATCAATCTCTCGCCCATGGGCAATCAATTCACACGCTGCCGGCATATCGATGCCATATACATTTGGGTAGCGTACCGGAGGTGAAGCAGAAGCCAGATAAACACGCTTAGCACCTGCATCTCGCGCCATTTGAACAATCTCTTTAGAGGTTGTTCCACGAACGATTGAATCGTCAACTAACAACACATTTTTATCTTTGTATTCAAGATTAATCGGATTTAATTTTTGGCGCACAGACTTTTTACGCTGAGTCTGACCCGGCATAATAAAAGTACGCCCAATGTAGCGATTCTTTATGAAGCCTTCTCGGTATTTAACGCCCAGTACGTGCGCCATTTCTAATGCAGCTGTTCGACTGGTATCAGGAATTGGAATGACCACGTCAATATCATGTTCTGGCCACTGCTGTAACATTCTTCGCGCCAAAGCTAATCCCATTCTCATTCTAGCTTTTTGCACATAAACATCTTCGAGTACTGAGTCAGGGCGAGCAAAATAGACATACTCAAAAATACATGGAGCATGACTTGGTTGCTGAGTGCACATATGCGTATGAACTTGTTTATCGTTATCTATAAAAATAACCTCACCGGGTCGCACATCACGAACTAACTTATATCCAAGAACATCCAGAGCCACACTCTCAGACGCAATCATGTACTGCTTACCTTTAGGTGTATCCTTGACCCCATAAACCAGAGGACGAATACCATGTGGATCTTTAAACGCTAACACACCGACACCACAAATCATCATGACTGCCGCATACGCGCCTTTACAACGCTTATGAACACCTTGCACTGCATTGAAAATGTCACTAGGAGATAACTCTAATCGCCCTGAACGAATCAACTCATGCGCCATCACATTGAGCAGAATCTCAGAATCAGAGTTGGTGTTTATATGGCGTCGATCATCTATATATAGCTCACGTTTTAGCGTTTCTGCATTGGTCAGATTACCATTGTGTGATAGACATAAGCCGTAGGGTGAATTAACGTAAAACGGTTGCGCCTCAGCTGAAGATGACGAACCTGCAGTTGGGTACCTTACATGTGCAATCCCCATGTCACCTTTAAGTTTTTGCATCTGTTTTTCATGGAAAACATCTCGCACCAAACCATTGCCCTTACATTGATAAACTCGATCATTGCCATAGGTGACAATCCCTGCCGCATCCTGTCCTCGATGCTGCAACACTGTAAGTCCATCATAAAGTTCTTGATTGAGATCGTGACTGCCAACTATGCCAATTATTCCACACATTTTGTAATCATCTCTTAGTTTATGAATCAATCGAAGGTATGACTGAAGACATGTCCGCATCAACACGCGACAACTCATCCAATACCCAACTCGATAAATTTTCAAAGGGTTGAATCAACGTCGACGCTTGCCATCCATATGCATCAGGCAGCTGGGTAAACGAACGTGACAATATAATCAAAACCACCACTACCACACTGGCACGAATGAATCCAAAAATCACACCCAGCATTTTATCTATGCCTTTCAGCATTTCGGTCTGCGTTACTTGAGCGAGTAATTTGTTAATTATCGCACCAATAATCAGCACCGAAAAAAAGATCAAGATAAAGGCCAGTATTCCTCGTATATTGGTTCCATACTCTGCGCCATCCAGAGAAAAACTCGCACTATCCAGTGCATCTGGAAGCATGCTGGCCACTGAAGCTGCTTGCATAATCGCCAATAACAGAGCGGCCACCCAAGAGGCGATCGAGACCAATTCACGCACAAAACCTCGCATCATTGCGAGTCCTATCGAAACAACAAAAATCACTAAGATGGCAACATCAATCCAAGTCATATCGATCTGAGTAAGAGTATCCATATAGATCGATGGTTAATCTGCTACTGGACTAGGATGACTAACAATAAAACCGCCTTCAATAGATAACTTTTGCTTAAGCGCTTTTTGTAATTCTAGCGCTTTATCTTCACTCAACTCTGGACCAACTTTCACTCGATAATACTGCTGTTGGTTTTTTTGGCTGACTTCGATAAAACTATCAAAATCTGCTGCTGAGAGTGTGTTCTTTAGCGAGATAGCGGCATCCTTTTCAGAAAATGCACCCACCTGTACGACCCAGCCAGTTAAACTAGTCTGCTTATTCTTAGAAGTGATATGCGGGACTATATCATTGCCAACGTCCAAATCATCACTCAACGACGGTGACGAGGAGCTCGATTCAACTGCTTGTGTAGCGGCACTGAACTCGGGTGCTGGCGGTGTCTCCAGTTTGTCTAGCTCATCAGAGAAAATCAGCTTAGGCGCTGAAGGTATTTCCATTTCAATTCGAGTCAATTCGTTTTGACCAGAACCGTCAAGAACCATAGGGATAAAGATGACAGCCAAGGCAAATAACACCATGATGCCGACTATTCTATATTTGAGTTTCACATCCACTTTACTATGGCTTTGTTAGTTGTCTCAGGTCTATTCTACCTAAACCCAAGCCGAGTTGCTAAATCTGTTATATTTCTTAACTTTCATAAGCGAGCACCTCAGATACTGTGAATATAGAGCCAAATACCAACACTCTATCTTGTTGTGTAGCGTCTTGTAGTGCTTGCTGATAAGCCAGTTCAACCGAGTCAAATTGGGTGATGGATTGAGGCGAGGCATGCGCCTCAAGCGCTTGTTGAATCTGTAATATATTCATCCCACGCGCAGTATTCACAACCGCGATATACCAATCTGTCACAAAAGGATGTATGAGCTTAGCAATACCCTCAACATCTTTATCACTCAACACAGAAAATACAGCAATAGTGCGTTTTTCACAGATATTAGCAGCTAAATTTCTTGCTAAATTTTTAGCACTATCATGATTATGTGCAACATCTAGAATCACTTCACAATGTTTCGGTAATCGCTGAAAGCGACCATCCAAATCTATTTTCTGTAGACCTACTCGGATTGCAGCTTCAGGGACATAAAGCTCCTGTAGACAATGCAACCCCTTAATCACACCAGCCGCATTTTGGACTTGAATCATTCCTTCCAAATTCGGTATGGGCAAGCCAGTTAACACATAATCATCACTGATAAAATTCCACTGTTGGTCCAACAACTCATAAGAAAAATCTTGCCCTATTTGATACAGTTGAGCGTTTTTATCTTCAGCCACCTGTCGTATAGACAGTGGTGGTTCACTATCATTACAAATAGCGGGCTTGTGCTTACGCAAAATACCTGCTTTTTCAAAACCAATCGACTCTCTGTTATCACCCAACCACTCTGTGTGATCAAGCCCAATGCTAGTCACCAGTGCTAGATCACAATCAATCATATTTGTCGCGTCTAAGCGCCCACCTAACCCAACCTCAAGGATGGCAACATCTACTTGCTGCCGGTGAAAAATATCCAAAGCGGCAAGCGTGGCAAATTCAAAGAAACTCAGGCTTATTCCTTCTCTTGCTTGATCAATTTTTGCAAAGGACGTGCATAACTCTTGATCATCTACGCATTGAAGTGAGATTTTTATCCTTTCATTGTATTTAAGTATATGTGGGGAAGTGTAGGTGCCGACTTTAAATCCGGCGCAATGTAATATGGAGCTTAACATGGCTACTGATGAGCCTTTGCCATTAGTACCTGCAACCGTAATTACCTTGAATGGACAATCCAACAAATTCAACCGACGCGCAACAGTCTCTATTCGATCGAGTCCGAGTTCAATTTCACGCGCATGCAAAGTTGTTTGCCACGCGAGCCAGTCATCAAGGGATTGATAAGACATTAGAATGGTTAAGCAACTATAGATTTATAAGGTGCGAGAATATTTCATACTAACTAACTCGGTCTGTCATCAAGCTTAAAATGTTATGTATTCTGTCTCGTAGATCTTTACGCTGGATGATCATATCGATTGCCCCATGGTCTAACAAAAACTCACTGCGCTGAAAACCTTCAGGCAAAGTTTCTCTGACTGTCTGTTCAATCACTCTTGGGCCTGCAAAACCAATCAATGCGTTGGGTTCTGCAACTTGCACATCACCTAACATTGCAAAGCTTGCAGACACTCCACCCATGGTGGGGTCAGTCAGCACAGAAATATATGGTATACGTTGCTCAGATAACCGCGTGAGTGCAGCACTGGTCTTTGCCATTTGCATGAGTGACATAAGTGCTTCTTGCATTCTCGCGCCACCGCTAGTGGAAAAACAAATAAATGGAATACTTTCACTGAGGCTTTTTTTGACACCTTCCAAAAAGCGCTCGCCAACCACAGAACCCATGGATCCACCCATAAAATTGAATTCAAATGCCGCCACTACCACAGGCATATCCTTGACGGTGCCTTTCATTACCACTAGCGCATCTTTTTCTCCAGTGGCTTTAGTCGCAGCAGCCAAACGATCTTTATATTTTTTTGAATCCTTGAATTTAAGATAATCCTTTGGCTCAAGATGTGCACCAATTTCTTCACTATGTGAATCATCCAAAAAGTAATTAATTCGGCTCCTAGCTGAAATCCTGAAATGATGATCACATTTTGGGCATACCTCAAGATTTCGCTCTAACTCAGCGCCGTAAATTACTGCACCACATTTAGGACATTTATCCCATAGGCCTTCAGGTACTTTGCGCTTAGACGTACTCTGAGTGCGAATGCGCTTAGGCATTAATTTTTCTAGCCAGCTCATAATTATTATCGTGTTTAAATCGAGGGTTTAATTATTACCTAATGCGCCCTTGATATCACCTAAAAGTGAACGAATTTTTGCTCCGGCATGAGAAATATCATTCTGATTGTCGGCAATAATATTAACGATGGCACTTCCTACCACAATAGCATCTGAGCAATTCGACACCATAGCCGCTGTTTGGGCATCTTTAATTCCAAAACCAACTGCAATAGGAATATCTGTGTGCCTCCTGATTTCTGTAACTTTATTGGTCACACTATCAGCATCTATTTTATTGGCCCCTGTGATACCTTTAAATGACACATAGTATAGGAAACCTGAAGCAAGCTCAGTGATGGCTTTTATACGCTCTTCGCCAGTCGTCGGTGCAAGCAAGTAAATGGTGTCAATATTGTGCGACTTATATGTCGCAGCAATTTCTGCACTCTCCTCTGGGGGTAAATCAACCGTGATCACGCCATCTATCAAACCAGTTGCAGCCTTCGCAAATGCATCCACACCAAATATTTCAATAGGGTTTTGATAACCCATCAATACAATTGGCGTGTTGGCATCCTGGCTTCTAAACATTTTCACTATTTCAATAATATCTGCCAAAGAGGTATTGTGAACCAAGGCGCGCTCACACGCCTGCTGGATCACTGGACCGTCTGCCATCGGATCTGAAAAAGGCACGCCTAGTTCAATAATGTCTGTGCCAGACTCCACTAGTGTATGCATTAACTCAACGGTCTTGTCTGGATGAGGATCACCGGCAGTGATATAACTAACTAATGCTTTGTGATTTTGATTAGCAAGATCGGTAAACATCTGTTTGATTCGGCTCATATTTCTATGCCCTCAATACGTGCAATTGTGTTGATATCTTTATCACCACG
>Ga0181561_10000820_pt1 | contig 26981 bp, 19 predicted proteins | sample 011ome_19_FD_133760 | JGI IMG/M metagenome (GOLD analysis project Ga0181561, IMG submission 133760) | Coastal salt marsh microbial communities from the Groves Creek Marsh, Skidaway Island, Georgia - 011510BT metaG (megahit assembly) | ecosystem: Environmental > Aquatic > Marine > Intertidal... | reverse complement strand
TTGCCCTCAGTCATATCGTAGACGGGTAACCACGTCTGATGTCGTGCCGTGCGTCGCGCGCGCATGTCTGTATGGGCCGATGCGAGATCTGGCGAGAGGAGGCGTTTTTCTCGGAACGTCCGACCTAAAAGACGAAAGTGGGCATAGCCCACTTTCGTTTTTTGGAACGCGGGCGCCTCGCGCTTATGGAGGGAATTAGATGCTCGGGGGGCGCTCGAAATCCCTTTTATCGATTGATCGTGGTTCTGTATTATCGGTGAAATGGAGCCACGCGTCGATCTTCATCGATCCATTTGAAAGTAGATCTACAGTCATTTGAAAGGCAAACCAGTGATGACAAACCCGAACCAATTTAGTCCGTATTACAGGAGGTGGTTACTCGGGATCTGTTTTGCGACGCTGCCGCCAGAGCAAGACGCGCGGCGTTCTTCTCGCGCTCGTGTTTCTCTCTGGGGCTCCTTCTTGAGCTATTGTACCTCGTCGCATCCGTCGATTCGCACCATGACCCCTCCGCCCATGGCGACTGAGCTTTCTCCGCTGCGACCCGCTTCGGGAAGGCGCGCGTCTTTTTCTTGGTTTTCTTGGACAACGACAGCGACCGCCGTGGGCTGCGTGGCGTTCGCAGGCGTCTCCGCGTACGCCTCGGGCATGGTCCCCGCGTCATCGCTCGGCATGGCTCGCCTCGGTTCCGACGACGCCTTGGTCGAGTTCGAAAGCACGACCGCGGACGTCGAGGGCGCAGACCTGGAGCACGCCGATCCCGAGTCCGCGCACTCCGAGTTGGATTCCCCCGGCTTCACCGACATCGTCTACCCCGACAATGGGTTGGGGTACCTCCGCTCCATCGTCGACGTGTCCCCCTGCTTCTTGGTGTGCGCCGTTAAGGAGAATCCCGATCCGCTCATCACCGCGGCGTTCGAGACCAACGACGCCACGTGCGACGATATTAACGCCGCGTTGGCCGACAGCGATTGTCTCGCGGAGGAGTGCTTGGACGAGTGCACCCAGCGGGAGTACTACGCGAAAATCGCCGCCGACGCCTGCAGCGGCGGCGTCGACGTGGAGACGCTCAAGACGCCTGAATACGGGTTCGGCGTGCTCGATCACGTCATGGAACAGTGCCCGGACGCTGTGGAGGCGAAGGACGGCGCGGCGGCCGTCAGCGGCGAGGCGGCCTCGGAGGCGGCCCTCGGCATCACGCCTGCCGACGACCTGCCGGCGCCGCACCGCGTGACGCGCGCGCGCATCATCGAGGCGAAGCGCGCGCGCGCCGCCGCGGCGCCTTCCCCGGACCGCGACATCAAGGCTTCTCTCGGCCAGACCGGTCCCGACTTTCACGTCTGGCCCGGGTACGCGCCGAGCATGAACTCGATTCCCGAGACGCCCCCGGCGAAGACAGTGGCGGCTGGCACGAACCCGTCGTCCACGTTCACGCTGTTCACGCAATGCAAGACTCGAGAGGTGAAATACCTCAACCCCGACTTCTGGTTCTCCCCCCTCGTGAACGCGTACATCGTGAAGCACAACTACGGCACCGACGACTTTTTCAGCCTGGATGGCGCGGTCGCGATGACGCGCAAGGAGCTCTCGGACGGCGTGTACGGGTACGAAGCGACGACGAACCAGGTTGACTGGGAGTACGGCTACGCTTTGCAGAACCAGCGAGGCGAGGTGTGGTACGAGATTGGCGCCAACCCCGCGCCGCTGTACGCCGAAAACTGCACGCAGATGTACGGCTCGTACTACAACCGCATCGCCCCCAACGACGCGACCAAGTCGAGCCTGTTCGGATCGTGCTTGAACGCGTGCCCCGAGGACTACCGCGACAGCGCGTACTGCCGCAAACCGCTGACCGAGGCGATCAGCGCGACCGCCCCGCTCGACTTGGGCGCGTGCGACGACGCGAGACTCGTGGTTTTCGGATCGGCCATCCTCTTCGGGCAGACCTCGGTGATCGATCCCTCCGGCCGAAGCGAGTGCCTCCGCGACTCCACGTTCACCGACAACGACGCCGAGGCGCGCTGGACGTGCGGTACCGTGGACTACGACCTCTCGAAGATCAAGATGGTGGGCATCAAGGTTGAGCGGCGCTCGGACGGCTCGTGCTACGCGACGCAGACCTACGCCAAGGCGCACACGTTCTCGAGCTCCGCCGCGACTGAGTATGAGTACGACTTCGACGACGCGACGCACACGAGAAGCGGGCTATGCCGCAACGCGGCGTGTTCTGCGTCGAAATACCCTCTCGGACCCATCGCGCAGGGTTCACCGAACCTCGCCGGATTGGGCGCTACGCGCCTCGAGTACGTGACGCTCTCGTTCGGCGACGCGCCGCCCGCCAATAAGTTTCTCAACTTGAACGACCGCTTCCTACCGGACACCTCCGGCGGTCGTGTCGTGCACACGTACGGCGACAACGAGGACCTCGACGCGCGTCGCATCATCCCCAAGAACGCGGCCTTGTGCGGCGGCGCCATCTATCACGCGAACTGCTTCATGAGCGGTAAGGCGTTCGTGGACACGTCGTTCACGCCGACGAAGCAAGAGAAGCGGTGGATCTTCGTCATCGTCGAGCACGTGTACTTCAAAATGATCCGCATCTCCGTGACACTCGACGGGCACGACGTTCGCATGCGCGTGGTGGACGCGGGGTACATCAGCCACATCCGAAACGCCAACGACATCGACACGTCCGACTCGATGGCGTACGACGTCACCGACCGTTACAGACGCCGGAGATTCATGCCCGTCGCGGATTGCTTTGCGCACCTCTGCACGCGCGGCTTGTCCCCGAGCGGCTACGGCGTCGGCGCAATCAAATTTGACATCGCCTCCGAGATGAGCTTCTCCTTAAAGGGTGCGGATTGCTAGCTCGCTACGTAGCGAGCGACAACAAGTATCGTATTAATACAAAGTATTACGTAACAAAGTGTTGTCTACAAGAAAGTACCTTTCCCTGCCGCGAGCACCGCACCCATCGTCACGCGCCCCGCGCGTGTCGTTACGCGCGCCGCTTCCGAGATCTGACATCTCAGATGCACTTCGCACAATTTACGACATATCGAGGGTTGATATGTCATATCAATATGTCATATTTTTCCGTATGGGCATTCAGTAAGGCCGGGTCAGTCGAGTGGTTCTGGAGATGTCCAAATTTCAACATTTTGTCCGCGCCCACACTGTTTGCCCATACGGCGACCGGTGACGACGATTCGTGATCGAATCGACCCGATCCTGCACCCGTCTCAGTCTCCAAACATTAAACAGTCTACATGAATTCAACACAACACGGACACACACACACTCGCGCGCGCGCACAAGACCTCCCTCACCGCAAGAACCGACACCATGGGTTGCTTGCAATCAAAGATCCCGAAGACCCCGGATGCACTGATCCCGGATCCCACGAAGGTGATGATGCGTGAAAGCCCCACCCCCATCGGAACTCGTTTTGGAGGATCTCCTCCCGATCGCGAATAATTCGACATAATTCGACATCGACGGCGGCGCGACCACTCTGTTTCCCGATCAGCGCCACCCTCGTCCGTGCCTGCCCTCACCCCGTCCTGACGTCCATCTTCGAATCGCCGTCGCAGGGCCCCACCGAGTTCCGCATCGGCGTCTTACCTGGAAGGTACGGGAACTTCGCCTCCACCCCCGGCTACTTCAAGATCTATGACGGCGAGAACAAGGAATGGCTCTCCATCAAGCTCCACTCTCGCCGGGCCAACGGGACTTTTGAGATCCAGAACTACGTCCGCACTGACGCGAAGAATAAGAATGAGGGCCAGGCTCTCGTCACCATGGGCGAGGCAAAGAGGACCGAGTTCAAGGTCGGTAAGGAGCTCGGCGAGGGCGACGCCTGCTACAGACGCGGCCCCATGAAGATCTACAAGAAAGATGACATGATCAAACAAATCGGAGATGTTGCCTACCATGAATGGGGGAAGCATTCCTGCCTTGACTTTGACAATGTTCAAGGTAGACCGCTGAAGGGCGACGGTCAGACGTACGCGATGAAGTACCAGGTCAAGTCCGAGGCGCCGTTCACGATGCAGGACGGTACCGTGTACACGCTCACGTGCGAGGAGACCGGCTGGCTCAATGAGACTTGGATCATCGGTCCGCTGACGACGACGGAAGACGACGGAGTCAGAGTAACCGGAAACAACCGATTCAACTGGCTCGACCGGGCGAGCTGCGAGCAGACCTGGACTCTCGTGGACGCGCACGGCACGACGATGCACACCTGGAAGAACCCGGTCAACTTCACGCAGCGCATACAAGATCCTTTAGGGCGGTTAAACTCCTTTAACTTCGAGGACGGTTGCAACGCGCCGGAAGATGAAGAAAAAATGGCACCTTTCGTCCCGAACTACAATAATCTTTCTTACAAGCAGCTTCAGGCGACATCTGATGCGCCCGGCCTGCACAAGTCCAGTTACATGGACTATAAGAAGACCGCAGATTTCTCCGAACAAGATATCAACTGTGGATCTCTTTTAATGTTCGGGTGTATGGCACTCGCCGGTGGTGGTGGTGGTGCTGACCCGGGTGGTGGTCAGTCACACATGTCCGTGATGGTCGAGGATGGCGCTGACGCCGTCCTGGCCCTCGCCGTCGCCTACGCCATGGCCGAGAACTGCGTCGCCATCGGCCCCGTGCCCAACACGAGAGAGCAGGACGTCATGCCTGAGCTCAAGGCCAAGAAGAAGAACGCAAAGGACGAGGTCATGGGCTGCAAGGAACTTTTCGAGCGCGGCCTGCCCGACGGCTACTACTTCAAGCCCTCAGTCGGCGTCACCGGCGTCGCTAACCCGTACAAGGGCATGACCCCTTGGGAAATACCGGGGGTTGGGTCCCCCCCTCCCGGCTGGACGGGGAAAACCATGAAGTAGAGTGGCCTCGCAACCGCGAACGGACCGATACGCCTCCACGCAAGAACCCGCGATCGACAATAAGGCGGATAAGCCCCGCCACCACGCGTGTACATAGTACGCGCCGATGCGCATTTTCCTTTTTAATATCTTCTTGTTCTCACGTCGCGTGGCGCTCCGGCGAACCTCGCCGCCGTGTTCAGTCGGGGAGTAGAGCGTCCGCCCGTTCTCGTGCCACGCGAGCCCGAACCCGCGCGAGGGGAACTCGCCAAAGTCAAAGACGAAATCGAGCGGGTCGCCGTCGCCGCCCCACGGCACCGGGCGCGGCTCGATCACCGCGAACACGGTGACGCCCGGGAACGACCAGTGCGACTCGCCGTACGTCAGCAGGTTTTCGCAACATGCGAAACGATCGACGGAGAAGCCGCCAACCGTCACTTGTCACGAGTTGCGGACGTAAAACCTCTCTAACCCTTAAGGTAAACGAGAGTCACGTACTTCGACCTGTACCTGTGCGTCGTCCCCATCGCCTGCACCCCCCCCAGCTGGCCGATGCCCGGCTGGGCGTTGTACACGTGGTTGAGCACCGTGTGCATCGGCCTCGGGAGCAAGTTTGGCGCGTCCGGGTTCTGCGGCACGTTCAGGAGCGTCAGGTGCAGGTGCGGAGGACACGCGGGCGGTTCCTTGGCGAAGTCCTCCGGGGTGAAGAGCGCGTTGTTGTAGCTCTCCGGCGGCGACGACGGCGCGAGGAACGAATCCAGGGAATCCAAAATCTCCGGGACGTATTCCTGCACTTCCAGCACGTTGTTCACGTTCCCCATCTCGTCGTACATCGCGGGCTGGTCCGGGGCGTACTTCCACTCGCCGTCCACGATGAACTTGTACTGGTACACGCCGGGGGGGAGCATCTTGACGATGGCGAACTCGCGGTTGCCGCTGCGGTGCAGCGCCTGGCGCGACTGCCAGTTGTCGAACGAGCCCTCCACCTCCACCACGGACCCGCCCTGGGTCCAGTTCACGGCCACGGGCACGAGCGCCGTGGGCTCGGGGAGCACGCTCAGGTCGGGCGCCACCCCGAACCCGCCCGCGCTCTGAATCGCGCTCGGCGCGTTGGGCGATATCGGGATCTGCGGCCTGCGCGGTTGGTTTTAAGGAGAAGAGAGGCGGATTCCGGGGGGCGCGAGAGTGGGGTCAGCGACCGGCGTTCGCGCGTTCGCGAGACACGGACGCGTCGCGCGCGAATCGCCATCGCGAGACGCACCCGTACGTCAGAGGCACCGTGTTCGGCAAGCCTCCATCTCCCGGGACGCCCGCCCGGTGAACGTCATTCAGATTATTAGGGTTGTGGTCGACAGAAAGTCTGCGCCCAGATTGGGTGTTCCCCATCGCTCGTCCCCGCCTCGAGAACGCCTCTCGGGTCTCCGCGGTCGACAGGCGACGAGGCGTGGCCGAGGCGTGGCGCTGTGCCGACTTCTCGACGCGCGAGCAGCAGTGGTGGCCAGGTAGTGCTGAGTCATCATCATCTACGCGCAAAAGTGCAAAAATTATGGCGCCAATTTCATCTGAAGGGGGTTCGGGAGATTCCTTTTTCTCGCGCGCGCGTCGCGCCGCGCGGCGGACTCGTATCTACTACTGAAGGCACGCTACAACTGTTACGGTCACGCGCGCTTCACCACGAGATCTATCCCCCGCATGTACGCGTACGTCCGACCCTGCTCCGTCGCCTCGCGCACCGCGACCCCCGGCGCGCGTCTCGCCCCGCACCGAAGCGGCACCACGGTGACCACCGCGCGCGCGGAGGCGCCCGGGGCCAGCCGCCCCAGACGCACGGCGCGCGCGCCGTCGACCGCGATTCCCGGCGACGACGCCTCGAACACCAGCGCGCCGTCCGCGTCCCCGCGCGAACCCTTTTCCTTTTCCGAGTTTTCCGGGTCGCCCGCGCCTCCCGCGTCGTCCGCCGGCGCCTCGTCGTCGTCGAGGACGACGAGCTCGAGCTCCGGCGTGGCCACCGCCGCGTTCGCGTTCCTGGCGACGAACGCCAGGGACACGGGCGCGGCGAGCGTCACCGTGTCCAGGCCCTCCATCGACTCGGAATCGAGCCTGAGCTCGACGTCGCCCGCCGGTTTCGCCGGTTTCGGCGCGCCCAGGATCTGCTGCGTCTGCAAACGGCCGGTCTCGCCCATGCGCCCGCGCCAGCGAATCTCGAGCTTCCCGAGCGCGTCGGGCGGCGCCGACGCGTCGGCGTTTTCTTCCACCATTTCGACCATTTCGCTCGCCTCGCCCGCCTCGCCCCTCCGGCCGCGCGGCTTCTCCCTGAGCTCGAAGAGGAAGTGCGCGGCGCCCCCCGCCGCGTCCAGCACGCGCAGGTCGCGTCCCGCGAGCGAAGGCAAGCCGACGCCGCCGCCCGCGTCGGCGCCGTCGGGGATGGCGAAGCCGTTGGCGCGCGCGCTCTTGGGCGGGAGAACCGCGCGGCAGGTGAACCTCGGCGCGGGCTCGAACGTCGCCGCGCTCAGGAGCAGCGGCGCTTTCGTCGCGTTCTCCACGCACGTCTCCAGGAACGTCGCGCCGTCCCGACCCGGGCGCGTCTTCGTGCGCACCGCCACTGGGTTGGCGACGTCGAACTTGAAGTGCTGCGGGTGTCGCCGGCGATCCGCGGGGACGCCCGCGGGGACGTCCTCCGCGTACTCCACCGTGCACGCGAGCGTGTGCGCGCCGAGCTCCTTCAGGTCGTGCTCGACGATGAAGTCGTACGACGACCCGGGCTGAATCGCCGGCAGGGGCGCCGCGCCGCAGTCGAACAGCGCGACGCGCCGCCGGTTCGTCTGCAACTCCACCTTGACCGCCACGTCCCTCGCGACGCGATCCGAGGCGTTGGAGACGCTCACGTACGAAGCGAAGGTCTCCCCGAGGTGGACCACGCCGAAGCTCTGGGGCAGCACGAGCGCGCCGCTCAAGCCGCTCGCGCCCTCCGCGGCGAACAGGTCGAGCCGGCGCTCGAAGGCTTCGGACGATGGACGCGGGAGCGAGTCGACGGGGACGCACGTTCCCAGCAGATCTTCGGGCGCGAACCTCAGGGGGCTCTCCATCTCGAGCGTCGGCCGGGGAAGACGCATGACCCGGAACTGCAACGCCGACGCGCCCGTCGGGCGCGACGCGGCCATCGCGGGAAACGCGCGAGGCACCCGCCCCCAGCTGCCGCGAGCGCGCGCGTCGACGAGTGTGGGCAGTCAGACTTCCGCGCCCGACGAGCGTGACGAGTTGAGTTCGGGAAGATGACACATCGAATTTTACACAAACTACAGCTACTACGCACCCCTACGCGGACACCCTTCGCGGACACGTCACATCCAGTACCCGTAAGCCATCAGGGTCCAGTTCCCCGCGGCGGGAGGAGACTCGGCGTCGGTGGCGTTGGCGTCTGCGACGAATCGGTAAAACGCGCCTTCTGGCGTGAGGTTCATCTCCATGCCTCGCGTCGAATCCACCATGTGCAGGTTGGGCAGAGGCGGCGCGCTGTCCCGCTTCGTCACGTTCCACTTGCTGACAATCATACTTTCCACCGCCTCCATGGGCTTCCCGTCCTTGCCCGGCCCCAGTACGGCGCCTTTATGCTTCCACTCCTCCCACACCTCGAATCCCGACTCGTGTTTGCTCGCCTGAAAGTGCCCATCTTTGCTGACCCAGAGCTTCGGCACCATCTTGCTCGGCCGCCGCGCGGTGATCTCGCCGTAGCGCGCGCGCGTCGAGATCCACATGCGCGTGTAGTCGATCCCCGTGAAGTCCTGATACTGCTCGAGCGTGCGCGCCTTACCGAGCCCGAACTTCCCGAGCGCGTCGCTGCCGAACGGCCCTCCCCCGGTCTCGATGATGGCGGTTAACCGCCGCGTGGAGCTGATGGTCATGTCGTGAAACACCTGCGGGTGGTCGTCCCAGTGCTTGGTCTGGTTGAGCCGCTCGTAGCGGTGGAACACCAGGTGCGTGGTGGGGTAGTACATGTCGTACCCGCTGGTCCAGCTCCGCAAGCCCAGCGAGTCCTCCTCGCCGTCGAAGTACATCTCGGGGTCGTACGGCACCTCGGCGAGCCACGACGCGGCGACGAACACGAAGTGCGCGGAGAAAAACGCGCTGATCTGCGGGTCGGGTTGCGAGACGCTCTTCATGATGTGCGACTCGATGGGCGCGGGGAGGTACTGGATCTTCTTGGGGCGTATGCCCGTGAACGGCTTCATCCAGTGCCCCGCGGTCATGCGCCAGGGCAGCTCCTTGACGAGCTGCGACACGTCCGTGGCGTTTTCGGGGTAGTTGTTCACGTAGCTCGTCAAGATGGGCTTGGGCGACTTGCGCGAAAGGCGCTTGAGCAGGTCCACGCACGCCGCGTCCCAGTTGCGCACGAACAGATGGTGCGAGTCGAGCTGCATGTAGTACGCCTCGCCGCGGTGCATCGAGGCGATGTTGGACCGCGCCCAGCCCGCGCCCTTGCTCTCCTCGGGTTCGAACTCCATCGCCCGCACGTTGGGGTGCGCGCGCCACCGCGACAGCGCCGGCGCGTCGCGAACCGCCCTGTGCTCCTGGTTCACCAGACCCACGTACACGCGCTCGGGGTGCTTCGCCTTCCGGAACAAGTCCGTCAGCGTGTGGTTCAGCTCGTGGTCGCGGTACGCCGCGATGCCGACGAATATAGCATTCCCCGCGTCAGGAACGGCGGGGATGCGCGCCACCCGCCACAGGAACAGCCTCGGGCCCCCCGCGCGAGCGACCGACGCGGCGACAATCGCGATTACCACGACGAGCGCGTGAAGACCAACTCGAAGCGCGGACCTGGAGGCGGACCCGGCCTTCTTGGCCTTCGAGGGCGTCTTGGGCGGCATGCTGGTCCTCCCGCGGGACGGTCTTCCCGGGTGTCTCCGTCGGAAACGGGTACGGCGCAACGCCGAGTGGCGCGGCCGAGAGCGCGCCGAGTGGGGCGGCAGCGAGATAAATATTTGGCTCAGTCGTCGATTGCAGGAGCCACGGCGGGACGGAAAAGGCGAAAAGCCGTTTAGTGCAGTCTGATGAACGATGTTTTCCTTCGTGTCTCGTCTCGGGGCAGATCTCCCAGCGCGGACGCCGCCCGCGTCAACCACCACGTTCCACGCGAGATGTGGAACCTCTTCGGGAAGAAGAAGACCCCGGCGGAGATGCTGAGGTGCGCGCGAGACCCGGACCCCGCGCGACCCGCGTCCCCGGTCGAGTCGAGCCAGCTGGCACGTTTCTTTTTTCGCGCTGACGACGTCCGACGCTGACACCGCCGCCATCCCGACGCGCGAACGCGGCTCGCGCGCTCTCCACCACACGTTGCGCGCGCCCTCACCGCGCAGGGAGAACAAGCGCATGCTCGATAAGTCCATCCGCGAGCTCGACCGCGAGCGGAACAACCTGCAGAACCAGGAGAAGCGATTGGTGGCGGACATCAAGAAGATGGCGAAAGCCGGCCAGCTGGGCGCGACGAAGATCATGGCCAAGGACTTGGTGCGCACGAGGCACTCCATCACCAAGTTCTACGGACTCAAGTCCCAGCTGCAGGGCGTGAGCCTGCGGATGCAGACGCTCAAGTCCACGCAGGCCATGGCGGACGCGATGCGCGGCGTGACGCGCGCCATGTCGTCGATGAACAAGCAGCTCAACCTGCCGAGCCTGAACTCCATCATGCGCGAGTTCGAGCGCGAGAACGAGAAGATGGAGAACACCACGGAGGTGATGGGCGACGCCATCGACGACGCGATGGCCGCGGACGGCGAGGAGGAGGAGTCCGAGGAGCTCGTCGCGCAGGTGCTGGACGAGCTGGGGGTGGGGATGGACGCCGCGCTCGTGGACGCGCCGCGCGCAGCCGCCAAGGTGGCGCCCGTCGCGGCGCCGAGCGTGGAGGCGGCGCCCGTGCTCGTCGCGGAGGGCGCGGAGGGCGCGGGGGGGAGCTCGGGCATAGACGACGACCTGCAGGCGCGACTGGATAACCTGAAACGAGGCTAACGCCACACCCCATCGAGGGCTTCGGGGGGGACTTTCGCGGGACGACGTTTTTTTTTGATTTTTCACTAAAAAACACGCGCGTCGACGCTTCGCGTTCGAAGAAGCTTTTTTATTCGATCTCGGCGACGACCCTCTCCTTCCTCGCCGGCTTGAACTCCTTCTTCTCCGCGCCCGGCGCGCTGTGCTCGACACGCCGCTTCTTCTTCCTCGTCTCGCTGTCCGTCATCACGCGGCGCAGCTTCTGCGCCTTGTGGATCGCCTTGGGCACGTGGTGGTTGCGCGCGATGCGCTTGATCTCCGGCATGTGCTTGAACCTCTCCTTCAGCGCGGCTTGGTACTGTTTCTTCCGCTTCTCGCGCGGCAGCAGCGTCCCGAGCTGCGCCGAGGCCTCCGCTTTCCAGCACCGCACGTTCATATCGTCCGAGCCCGTCAGCACGTACGTCCCGTCCATGGAGAAGCGCGTGCAGAACACCCTCTGCATGCGCTTCGCGTGGTACACGTCCCGGGAGTGCCCGCCGTCGAAGGCGAAGATGCGCACGGTGCGGTCGTAGGACCCGGCGACGAATTCGCGCCCGGTGGGCGAGTAGTCCACGTCCAGCACGGCGCTGACGAAGTCCCGGTGCACACAGGTGGCGACGGTGAGTTTCCGCATGTCGTACGAGTACAGGTTCGTGTCCTCGTTGGCGACCGTGAAGTTGAACGCCTCCATCGGGTTCCACGCGAGCTTCGTGCACTTGTTCTGCATCACCAGTTTTCGAATCGGCGTCTGCGTGCGCACGTCGTACAGCGCGATCGATCGGTCCGAGCCGCACGACGCGAAGACGTCGGGCTCGACCGGGTTGAAGCGCACGCTCAGCACGGTGTCAACGCCCCAGCTGAACGTGTCCGTGGGCTCGGAGCGCCCGGAGGTCCACAGCTCCACCGCGCTCCCGGCGGTGGCGTGCGCGTCCCTGGCCCAGTGGCAATCCACGTCGCGGAACCCGCCGCCGGCTTTGGAGTGGCACGTCAGCGTCGCGCTCTCGGCGGGCACCGCCGCGCCCCCCGAGGAGAACATCTCGCCCAGGCCCGCCTGGGGCATGCGCCAGACGCGCACCGTCGCGTCGTCGCCGCAGGACACGCACCGCTTGCCGTCGTGCGTGACGGAAATGCCGCGCACCGCGCCCTGGTGGCCCATCAGCGTCCGGAGCGCGCGCCGCGAGGGCACGTCCCACAGCCGAATCTCGCCGTCCGCCGCCCCGGACGCGGCGACGGAGAGCTGCGTGGGGGATTTCGCCAGGCACATCACGCCGTCGCTGTGGCCCTCGAGTGCGCCGATGAAGGGCTTCGCGAACACTTTGTCCAGCTTAGTCGCCGAGAGCGCGCGCTTGTACTCCTTCGCTCGATGCATGGGATGCAGTGCGGGGTCCAAGTTGCGGTGCACCTTCAAGATGTCGGACTTACACTCGCGCGTGTAATCCTCCTCGATGCGTGAGATGGTCTTGACCTTCATCCTGCGCCGTCTGGGGGGCGCCGGGAACGGAACCGCCCACTCGCCGGGCGCTCGCGCGGGACTCCTCGGACTCCTCGGCTGCGCGCTCCAGCGGCGGCGCGCCGAAAACTTTGGCGCAATTGTGTCGGCCGCCGGAAAAGCCGACGGACGACTTCCGTCGAAATGTCCGTCGGGCGCGCGGCGCGGCTCGATTTTCCAAAGTCCAGTCAGCACTCAGCAAAGAGCCGCCAAGTCGCGCGTCGCTCGAAACGAAGGACGAAGGGACCGGGGCGCATCCCCGACACAAACACCCCGCCCACCTGCAGATAGATGCCCTTCATCCACGTCGCTTGGCTGCCGAAAGCGTGCCGCACGCCCGAAATTCGCAAGGAGGTCGCTTCTGCTATCATCAAGGCTGTCACCGCTGTGAACGGCGCACAGATCACTCCGGACAAGGTGGTCGTGAGGTTTTCGGAAAGCTGCGATGGGTTTGCGCTGCCTCCCGGACACACCCATCTGAACGTGGACCTGCCCGTGGAGAAGAAGTAAGCGCGGAGCGCCCAGCTAGCTCTAGACGATGCGTCGTGCCTCGACCGCGGTCGGCGCGCTCCTGGCGCGCGCGACCGCGGCGACGCACGACCCCGCGCGGCACCTTTCCCGCGCCTCTCTCCCCGCTTCGTCGATTGTCGTGACCGCCGCGACGACTGCGACGGCGGCTTCCCCGGCGCCGCGCAGGCGCTGGTCCAGCTCGCTGGCGGGGGCTCCCGCGCGCCACCAGCTGGTGACCGTGGAGCTCATCAGCGATACCATGTGACCCAACGGGTTCATCGGGAAACGCCACCTCCAGAACGCGATGAACGAGGTGATGTCCGACCCGATGGACGCGACCAACCCGGTGCGGTTCTCCGTGCTGCGCGTGCCCTTTTTTCTGGAGCCGGCGTACGACGCGGACGAGAGCTTCTCCGAGACCAACCGCGTGCGTCTGGAGCGCAAGTGGGGAGGCAAAGCCGCGTTCGCGGCGCAGAAGCACAGGCACAGGCTGAAGGAGCGCGGACAAGAGGTGGGGATCGAGAAGTTCAACCTGGACCGGCTCGCCAGCTCGACCCTGAAGAGCCACAGGCTCATCCAGTGGATCACGAAGACCCGAGGGTGCGAGGTCGCGGAGGCGGTGTACAACGACCTGAACCACAGGCACTTCGTTGACGGCAAGAAGCTGAACGACGCAGACATGCTGTGCGACGCCGCCGCCGCGGCGGGCGTGGACCGCGACGAGGCCATGCGGTTCGTGGAGTCCGACGAGGGACTGGAGGAGATCGGCGACGCGCAGGAGATGCTCCAGGAGATGGGCATCCACTCCATCCCCAACTTTGTCATCGGGGGGAAGGTGGTCGTGTCCGGCGCCGTGCACGCCGCCGAGCTGGTGCAGATCTTCAGGCGGCTCGAGAGCACGGGGAAGGGCGCGCCCGGGTCCGCGTTTGCGGACGCGCTGCGCATCCCCTCGGAGATGCGCGCGAAGACCCTGCCGGCGCCCGGGAACGCGTGACAGAGAAGGAGAGAGACGGGGCGCGTTTTTTATCGGCGCGCGCGCGCGCGGGGAGGAGAATGACGGGTCGCGCCGACTTCGAGTTTCGAAGGCGCGATCCCGACGACGACGGCGTTCCGTCGCCTCCCCGCGCGCGCGACGCGCGACGCGTCACCGGCGAGACGCGCGTGGTATCACATATAGACCGCGAAAGAAGTGATATTTCGTTTCATGTCACGACGCGCGTGCGCGCGAACCGACGCGCTCCTCTCCTCGCTCTCTCGATCCTTCGCTCTCCTCTCTCCCGACGACGCGTCTCGCGATTCCGCCACCGTCAAAAGTCAAACGTCGGCTCCACCTCCATCGCCCAGTTGAACTTCTCGACGAGCGCTCTGGTGTACACGGTCGGAGGAGGCACTTCGTGTAGCTTGCACCACGCGACGGTGATGCGCGGGTCGAGGTAGTTGATCTTGGACGTCCCGAGGGACACCGTCTTGAGCTCGTCCTTGACCTTCATCTGCAGCTCGAGCTTCGCGTGCCGCTCCCGCAGCGTCGCGATCTTCTTCTTGTTCTTGTCATCCTTCTCCTTGCGCAGCGCCGAGATCTCCTTCTCCATCGCCTTCTTCTTCTCCTGGAGCTTCTCCATCTGCGCGTCGTGCGCCTTGCTCACGCCCTTCTGGTGGTTGCACAGAACCGCCACCTCCTTGTTCGCCACGTCGTACGCCGCCTTCTTCGCCGCCACCGTCGCGTTTTTCTCCGTCGGCGTCGTCTCCTTGAGCAGCTTGTTCAGCGTGTACGACGCGTTGTAGGTGCGGAACACCTTGATAGTGAGCCCCGGCATCAGGCTCTGCAGGTGCTTGTTCACCTTGCCCGGGTCGATCTGGTCGAAGATGTCGCTTTCCGGGCTTTTGCCCTTGCAGAACTTCTGCAGCGCGTTGTACACCAGCGGGTCAACCTCGTGCTCCTGCAGGTAGCGGATGGAATCCTTACCCAGGAAATCCAGCTTGAGCGTGTTCGGGGGGAGGAAATCCAGGTGTCCGGCGCGCAGCGTACACACTCCGACGGTGTCGGCGAGGTCCTCGTCCTTCTCCCCGCCCGCACGCAGCGCGAGCTTGTCCACGAGGTAGGTGGTGACCGCGAGCTGCTGCTCGAGCACGGTGCCGGACTTCATCTTCTTGAAGTAGTCGCGGCGGATCGCGTCCACCGCCGTCTTGAGCTTGCGCGCCTTCTCGTACTTGTTGATGTCGCTCTCGGCTTTGATGGACGACGTCGCGCCAAACTGCACGTACTTCCAGTCCTTGGTGTTGATGGTGTCGTTCCAGCCGCACAGCCACGTGACCTCGTCGTTGTGGATCACGTCCTTCCACTTGTGCCCCGGCAGGGGGGGGGGGACAGGCGCGCCCTTGCCGATGTTGATGATGATGTCCTCGGGCATGATGCGCTTCTTCACCCGGCCCATCTTGGGGTGCTCGCCGCGCCCGCGGAACAACCCGGGGGGCTCGACGCGATAGTTACCAACCTTCTCGCGGCGGCCGTCGATCACCGCCCACGTGTACTTCTCCTCGAGCGCGTCCTTCTCCATCTTCGCCGCCTTCTTCTCCTCGTTGGTGATGTTCTTCTTCTTCTCCCGCTCCTCCAGGTGGTGCATGTACATCTTGGTGAAGTCGCACTTCTTGAACTCCTTGACGTGCTTGTTCGGGCCGTTCTTCAGCACGCGCCTGAACCCCTCGAAAAAGTTCTTCACGAAAACCTCCTTCTGCGCGTAATCCGTGTCCTTCATCACCGCGAAGAAAGACGCCACCTCTTCTTCGTGCGGCAATAACTTCACGTCCACGCCGTCGTACGTCAAAGGCACGCCGTGGGGCTCGTACGGAGGAGGGAAAACCACGCCGTTGTGCTCCAGCGTCTTCCACAATTTCTTGCCCTTGGTCGAAGCCGTGCGAGATACCGTCTTGGCCTTCTTGCGCGCGACCGACGAGCGGGGCTTCGAGGGCTTCGACTTCGACCCGCCGCTCTTCTTAATCAAGCTCCCGATGGGCTCGTCGTCGCTGTCGCTCTCCACCTTGCGCTTCTTGGGCTTGGGCTTCGAAGCCGAGGGCTTGGGCTTGGGCTTGCTCTGCATCCGCGCGCCGAGCGGCAAGTCGTCGTCCGAGTCCGAGTCGTCGCGCTTGGGCGCCATCTTCTTGACGAGCTCGGGCATGCGCTGCCCCAGGGGCACGTCGTCGTCCGAGTCACTCATGGTCGCCAGGATCATGGTGCGTTCCGTCATCTTTCCGTTGTCGCGGGCGTTCGGCGAACGACGGCGCGCAAGCAGGACGTCGCGGGGATCCGTCCAATCTGAAAATGCAGGGTTTGACGCGGGGGCCGTGTCGTGCAACACGCGCGCCGCGACTCCGTTTCGCGAGGCGCGGAGGCTCACTCCGGTCGGTCCGAACGACCAAAGATCGCGATCGCAGGGAGAGGGCGGTTGGAACGCGCCCGACGAACTGACCGGCCGCGACTCAACGTCTTTTAGTTGTCTCGATCTGTCTCGATCGCGCGCTTTCCGAGTCAGACAAATCTCCTTTTGAACCTCCTGCGTATGGGTATTTGGTATTGAGTTCACACATCTCAGACCAAATACCCATACAAACAACTTGTACAGCGAAGAGAAGTGGATCGAGAAAAAAACGGCACACAATGCGAACTACGACGCCCTCCACTCGACGGCGCACAAGACATCATAAAGCACCCCCGGCGTGCGCCATGTCGGCAGACACGGCTCCGGGGGCTCGAGATGTCGAGGACGACCCCTCCGCAGAGGAAGCGCTCGCCTCTCTCGAGGAGGCGGACGCCCTCGCGGCCTCGGATCCCGGTATCGGCCCATCGCTTCCCCCGGCGGTCTCCCGGAAACGCGCGCGCCCTCCGGCATCCGCGGCGGCGGATACCCGCCCCCCGATACGGCGGCATCCCGACGGCGAGAGGATGCACCCCCGGAACGTTTTCGCCGCCGCGAATCCCGATTTCGCGGCGCTCGCGGCGACGCACCCGCGGCTTCTTCCGTACCTCGTCGAGACGAAGGACGGGCGCCGCACGATCGACTTCGCGTCGTGGGACGCTACCGTGGAGCTCAACCGCGCGCTTCTGGACACGTTCTACGGCGTGAAGCACTGGGACGTCCCGCGCGGGCACCTGTGTCCTCCAGCGGCGAACCGCGCCAACTACGTGCACTGGATCGAGGACTTGCTCGAGCTCTCGCGGCCGGCGTCGGCGTCGGCGTCCGCCGCCGGGCCCGCCGTGGTCGGCCTCGACGTCGGCGTCGGCGCGAGCTGCGTCTACCCGCTGATAGGCGCGTCGCTGAACGGGTGGCGCTTCGTCGGGATCGACGTCACCGACGTCGCCGTCGCGAGCGCGCGCGCCAACGCCGCGGGGAACCCCGCGATACGCCACCTCATCGAGATTCGCGACGCGCGGACGTTTCGCGACTCCGGGACGTCGGAGGCGGAGGCGGCGAACGACGCGACGCAAACGCAAACGCAGACGCAAACGCAGACGCAGACGCGAACGAACGACTCGCGCGCCGCGGCGGGTTCGCTGCTCTTCCCCGCGATTCTCGAACACGAGACGTTCGCGTTTTGCGTGTGTAACCCCCCGTTCTTCGACTCCGATCGCGCCGCCGGCGCGCGGCGTCGGAAGAACCCGGGGTCGGATTTCGGGGGGAGCGACGCGGAGACGTCGTTCCCGGGCGGCGAGCGCGCGTTCACCGCGCGCCTCTTCCAGGACAGCCTCGCGCTCCGCGGTCGCGTGCACTGGTTCACGACCATGTGCGGCAAGAAGGAGACGGTGAAGCACCTGCGCCGCGCGCTGGCGAGCAGGGACGCGCGCGTCGCGGCGGTGCGCACGACGGTGTTCCGCCAAGGCAAAACCGCGCGCTGGGGCGTGGCGTGGTCGTTCGCCGAGCACGCGGGGACCACTAACGACGCCCCGCTGCGACGCGGGAGCGGAAGTCGAAATCACGCGTCGTCACGTGCGCCTGACGATATCCCGCCGTGACCACACGGCGAGCGTGTGTCGTAGTCTACAATAGCTAGCTAGCTAGTCCACTAAAAAATATTAATACGTACGTACGCCGTTTCGCGCGTTCACTTCTTCTTCAAGCGGAACGTCACGGGCAGGTCCGAAGGCGGAAGCGCGTAGAACGGGAACTCGGGTTCGCGCGGCACGCTCTCGCCGCGTCTCCCGCCGCCACCCGGGCTCGTCAAGGTGTGGCGCCTTCTCCGCTTGCCCCGCCCCGCGCGCGCACCCTTTTTGTCCCGGCCCCACCGGTCCACCCCCAGCGCCCAGGGGCGCGAGCTCCCCGCCGCGTGCGTCTCCGCGCACCACCCGGTTTCGCCCGCCTCACCTTCCGGCGGCGGCGGCAGGTGCGCGCATCCCACCGGCGGCGGCTCGACCGCCGGCTTCCCCGCCTCGTACGCCGCGTCTTCGGGAGTCCCGACGCTGAACTCGTACCCGCTCCTGTTGTGTCGCAACCACCTTCGTAGGTCTTTTGGGACGGACGCCCGCGCGCAATGGTCCTCGTACCGGTCGTTGCTGCAGATGAGCGCGTCGCGCTCGCGCGCGAACGCGAGGATGCGCGCGTCGTCGGCGTCGCGGGCGCCCGCGGGGCGGGGCACCGCCACGAGCGCGCCGCGCTCCACGAGGCGCCAGAGCACGACATTCCGCCACGTGCCGCCGCCCACGTACGCCACGTTCCCGGGCACCAGCGTCTGGAGCGACCCGCCGTCCGCCAAGCCGTGCAGGGGCCCCTCGACGTACGACTCGGGCATGAACGCCACGGGCTTCACGCCGAGGTCGGCCCACACCTCGCTCTCCAGAGCGAGGGTCAGGCCGCGGGACAGCGGCAGGCGCGTGCGGCAGCCGTGCTTCGCGAAGAGCGACGCGGAAAAGGTCCACGCCAGGTTCGCGCCGTCAAGAACGACCGTGTCGCGGGGGGCGTCGTCCGCGTTCGGAGGCGCGGCGGCGGCGGCGGCGGAAACGTGCCGAGACGCCTTGATGCGCTTCGCGCGACGCGAGGGGCCGGCACGCGACGCGCTCGGCGTCGAGGCCGGCGCCGGCGCCGGGAGGGGGGTGGAACCCGACCACGCGCGTGCGGCGGCTTGGGTGGCCATGTCGCGCGCGGCGTGGAGTGGGAGCACTCTCGGCGCTTCCCGTAAAGGGTAGGATGTGCCTTCTGGCTCGCGGCCGGGTCTCGAGGTTTTTCCATACATTTTTACGTCGTGCGGACACGTCGTCCGTCGCGCAGTACTGCGCGATGCGCGCTGCGGTCAGCTCGACCCACGCGCCGACGGCGAGGCTCGCCGGACGGAATGGGACCCGATACTCTCCGGCGGCGGTCGTCCCTCGGCGGTGCGTCTCCCCCCGCCGTCGCACGACGACGCGCGCCGCGGACGACGACGAGTTCGCCGTGTTCAGATTCACGCTCGGCATCCCCGGCTTCGACGACCAGGACATCCCGCGCGTGATCGGCCTGCTCGGCACGTCCCTGCTGGTGGTGAACCACCTGTCGGGCGCGAGCCCGTCCGAGGCGCAGGCGCGCACGGAGCTCATCGGCGGCGTCCTGGCGGCCGCGTGCGTGGTGGTCCCCGCGCTCGGCCGCCGGCTGGACGAGACGGGCGCGGTGGAGGGCGGGACCCTGGACGTGGCGGGCGGCGAGCAGGTGTTCGCGCTGGCGCCCGCGCTCGCGGCGGACGCGGACGCCGCCGCAGACGCGGCGTGGAGCACGTACGCGCTCCTGACGCAGACCAACGCGCAGGGTGCGTTTTTGTGGGTGGACGGCGCGGGCGTGACGTGCGCGCGCGGGAGCGTGCGTCTGCCCACCACCGGCGCGTCCCCCCCCGGGTCGGCGGAGTCGACGCTCGCCGCGCTCACGGCTTCCGCGACGGACGCGCGGGGGTTGAGGGACCTTCCGCCGCTCGAGGCGACGTACCTGCGCGACCGCGTCTCTATCGATCGCGCGGGCGCGAACAATTGGGGCTTCATGCCTCCGGGAGTGGAATCCGTGCTCGTGCAGCCCGCGAGCGCGACGGGCGGGAAGCACAGGCTGGTGCTGATGTCGTCGCGCCCGCGCGCGTTCAACGCCAAGCAAAGGGCGTGGGCGGCGGCGTTGGCAAACAAACTCGGAACACACTCGGAATACTGATATCTTTTAATATCTTTTACGCGAAGCGTACGCGATGCGTTAAACGACAATACGTTAAACGACAATACGTCACACGACGCATCACTCCGCCTCCGACACCTCCGTTGGCGTACGCGCGCGTCACGCGTCGACGTCGTCCATCCGCGCGTCCACCGCGGCGAAGTGGTCGAAGAACGCCGTGAAGTGCCTGGCGCAGATGTCGATGTCCTCAGTGCCGCACATCTCTCGGATGGAGTGCATGGAGAGCTGCGGAACACCCACGTCCACGGTGCGCATGCCCAGATTGGTGGCCAGAATCGGGCCGATCGTGCTCCCGCAGCCCATGTCGTTGCGCACGACGAAGTCCTGCGTCGGCACGTTCGCCGCCGCCGCGCAGTCGCGGAACAGCGTCGCCGTCACCGCCGTCGTCGCGTACCGCTGGTTCGCGTTGTGCTTCACCACCACGCCCTTGTGCATGCGAGGCTGGTGGTTGCCCTCGTGCTTGTCCATGTAGTTCGGGTGCAGCGCGTGCGCCATGTCCGCGCTCACCAGGAACGAGTTGCGCGCCGTGCGCTCAGCCAGACCCTCGGCTTTGGAGTCGCCGCTCAGCCCGTCGATCGCGCGACGCACGGCGTCCGCCACGACGGTGCCGCCCGCGCCCGCCGCGCTGTCGCTCCCCACCTCCTCGTTGTCGAAGAGCGCGATCATGCGCACGCCGGTCTCATCCGCCAGGCTCCCGCCGTCGCCGGCGCCCAGCAGCGCCTTGAGCGCGCAGAAGGAAGAGGCGAGGTTATCCAGCCTGCCGCTGTAGATGAACTCGCGCGCCGCGCCGCCGATGACACTCGGCTGCGTGTCGCAAACCTCCAGCTCGAAGTCGACGATCTCGCCCGGGTCGCAGTCCAGCTCCTCGGCGAGAACCGCGAGCAACAGCGGGTGGTGCGCGGGCTTCTTCTTTTCCGCTTTTTCACCATTTTCACCACCACTCGTCTCCGCCTCGAGCTCGCCCTTGATGGCGGTGCTCAGCAGCGGCGCGAGGTGCGTTTCGGTGTTGGGCTTGAACCCCTCCGAGTTGACGTTGCGGTCGAGGTGGATGGCGAGCGTCGGGATGCGGATGATGGGGCGCTCCACGCGCACCAGCTCGTGGCTCGTCCGGCCTTTGTTCTTCCCGCGCCGCAGGAGCACGCGCCCGGCGACGGACAGGTCGCGGTCGAACCAGGTGTGCCACAGCCCGCCGCCGTAGGTCTGCACGCCGACGCCCAGGAATCCTCCTTTCTTCACCGCCGACACGGGCTTCAGCTTCGGGCACGGCGAGTCGGTGTGCGCGCCGATGATGTTGAACCCGTTGCCGGGCGCGTACTTCTCCCCGACCGCGAACGCCACGATGGATGACATGTTTCTGGTGAAGAAGTACCGGCCGCCGGGCTTCAGCGCCCATTCGTCGCGCTCGGAGAGGCGCGTGAAGCCGGCTTCGGTTAACATCCTGGCGCTCTCCGCGGTGGCGTGGAACGAGGTCCACGAGTTGTTGAGGTAATCCACCAGCTCCTCCGCGGCGGAGGGGACGTCCGAGGGCACCGCGGACGCCAGCACGCGCGGGGAGGAAGACGCCGCGGATCGCGTGGAGACGCTCGCGAAGCGCGTGTTCGGCAGCCGGAAAAGGAACGGCGAGCCCGGGGGGCAGCACTCGCAGTCGTACGCGGAGCCTCGAGAGGCGTCGACGGAGTTGGCGCCGTTCGCGGAAACGACAACCGCGCGTCGCGCGGCGGCCGCGCGGCGAGGCGCGCTCGAGGAGCCGGCGAGGCTTCTGCGGAGCAGCACCTTGGAGCTCGCGCTCATCGCGCCCATGCGGAACATCGCTCTGGTCGACCGGAGGCACAGGCGAGGCGCGCGGGATGGACTTCCGGTGCCGCTGTTCAGGTTTTCGCTCGAAACTCCGCCGAGTCGCACTCGTCGGACGGGCGCCGGGTTCCGCCGAAAGCGTTTTCTCGGAGGACGCATTTTCGTGCGGAACCGCCCCGGTCAACTGTCCATTCGTTTACGCCCCATTGACGCAACGGCGCGGGTCCGAAGATACGCGGCGGGTTGGAGCCACGGCCGATATGTCATCGACGCAGACGCGCGCTCGGACGAGCCTTTCCCCCGAGTCGAGCGCCGATCGCGCGCTCCGTCTCGCTAAGGAGCGTGCGTCCACGGCGGAGAAGAGGGCGGACCTGGCGACGGTCCGCGCGGCGGATCTCGAGCGGCGGGTCAAGGACAAGGACGCGCACATCCAGATGTTACAGGACGAGCTCGTGCACTACACGACGCTCTCCACGACCGCATCCGCCACCGCGCACGCCTCCGCGCGCGCGGCGAGCCGAGAGCTCGGCTATCGGGGCGCCGCGGCGAGCGCCTCCGGAGGCTCGTCCACCGCGCGCGATTCTACTATTCGGCAACTCGCCGAGCGACTTCGGCGCGGCGAGCTGCACGCCGACCGCCACGCGAAGGCGCTGGAGGACCGCGCCGAGCGCGCGGAGGCGCGCGCGGCGAAGGCGGAGAAGCTCCTCGCGGCGGCGTCCCGGACGGCGCGCGGCGCGGGCCGAGGCGAGACAGGCAAAGCCGCCGCCGCGTTTGAGAGAGAGCGTTTTTTTCGGCTCGCGGAGGACCTGGAGGCGCTTCGCGCGTACGTCGCGCGCGCGCACGGCGTGTGCCACGGCTCGGTCACGGACGGCGGCGACGCGTACGAGGGATTCCTGCGCTCGGCGCGGCCGGAGGTGTTCGGGCGGTGCGCGTACGAATGCGGCGACGTGTACGTGGGCGAGTGGCGAGACGGCAAGCCGCACGGCTTCGGCGAGTGCCGCTTTTTCGAGACGGGCTGCGCCTACGAAGGCTTTTGGCGGGAGGGCGGGTACCACGGCCCGGGGAAGTACACGTACAGGACGGGCGAGACGTTCGAGGGCGCGTGGGAGAACGACCGGAGGCACGGCCCCGGCGTGTTCCGAGACGCCGCGGGGACAAAGACGCGCGCGGAGACGTACGTCCGCGGGGAGCCGACGTCGTCTGGCGACGCCGCCGGCGACGACGCCGGCGAGAACGACGCCTCCTCCGCCGACGCCCGTCGGAGCGCCGCCGGGGAGGCGGAGATGCGCGCGATGCGCGCGTCGCTTCGCGACCGGTACGACGCGCGGTGGCGATCGTTCGAGGAAACGTTCCTGCGCAAAGAGGGCGCGAAGACGATCGACTGGCACGACGTGCCTTGGCCTCCGGCGGGCGTGCCGCTCGTGCTGGTGGACCGGGGGGAAGCGACTTCCGACGCCGCCGCGAAGCTCGCGGAGGAGCGGAAACGGCGGTGCGTGGAGGAGACCAAGCGGTGGCATCCGGACAAGTGGGTGGGGAAACCCCTCGCGCCGCGCGCGCGCGACCAGATCATGGCTGAGGTGACGAACGTGTTTCGAAGGGTGGACGCCGAAAAGCAAAAGGCTGGACTGTAGTACTGAAGTACGACGCGCGGCGGACCGGGGTTGGTGAGTGGTGCGTGTGACTAGATACTGTACAGGACTACTTCCACCCTCCCCCCGCGCGAGATTCGCGCGGGTCTCACATCAGGAGGACGCTTTTCCCCGTCTTTTTATACTTCTGCACCTCCGCGTCGCTCGCGGAAGGCCCGCCAACCTCCAAGGACCTGGTCCTGTCGTCCATCGCGTGCAGCTTCGTGGAGAGCATCTTGAGCGTCTCCATCATCGCCCGCTGGGTGGTGTCGATGTGGTCCAGACGCTCATTCGTGGTTTCCGATTTGGTCAACAGCGCGACGTCGCCGAAATCCAAATACTTAATATTCTTGTGGTTGCCGTCCGCGTCAACCCGCGGGGTGATCCCCGCGCGCTCGGCGCGAGCGCGCAGTCTCTCCACGAATCTTTTTCTGCGCGCAATCTTGCGGCGCCACGCGCGCTGCATGCGCACCACCAGCTTTTCCATCTCCAGGAACTCCAGCATGGTCTTCGAGCGCGTCAGCATCATGCGCGCCAGCACCGACTGCGAAAAACCGAGGTTGAAGATGTTTTTCCGGAACTGCTCGCCCCGGCCGGCGTCGACGGCGCGCATGTACCGCGCGTACGTCAGGAGCGCTTCTCTCACGATGCGCTGCGACAACACCTTCCGCACGACCACGGCTGTGTCTGGGTACCGCTTGAACATCAGTCGGAACGAGTGCGCGGAGAGGTGCAAGACCGTCGCGTTGGTCAGCGTGAACGCGCTCCCCGTGTACGCGTTCACCCCTAACACGGCTTCGCGGCCCAATGTGTCGTTCCGGCGGACCAGCCGGCCCTTCGCCATCGCCAGGCCCTTGGACATGACGTACATGTTTTCCGCGGGGGTATCCCCTTGGAAGATGTACTCGTGCCCGGCGTACACCTGCACGCGCGCGTGGACGGAGAGGTTCAGGACCGCATCGGCGGGGATGTTGCACTGCTTGAAAAGCGGGACGGACGCGATGCCGGCTTTGTTCATTGCCAGCACGGCTTCCGTGCGCAGCTGCGGCGAGAGAATACCCAGCACCTGGTTGTCCGACTGCGCGTTGACCAGCCCGCCGGCGTTGCCCCGGATTATCGTGTGCCTGAACCGCAGGTACGCGCGCATGCGCTGCCGCAGCGCGATCGGGAACCCGTGGTCGCGCATCATCGAGTTCATGTCCCGCAGCAGCGTGCGGTAGCGCCCCGACCGCGACGTGATCTCGCCCAGGAGCACCATCACCTCTGTGAGGATGAAGATGAGCAAGGCGTAGAACGTCGCCATGGAAATCACGAGCATCATCCGCTCCACGAGTGTCGTGCACGTCATCTCGCCCTGGAACAGAAGCTGGAGCGCCGCGACGTAGTACTCGAACGGCCCGCCGCGCACGCCGTTCGCCGCCACCCAGTTGGTGGGATCGCCCGCCTCGTCGAACCCCACCTCGTACATGTCTCGCACGCGCCGCTCGTAAAAGTTGCCCGTGTCGGACTCGTACAGCAGGACCATGGACCAGGTGCAGCACACCACATGCACGATCGCCAACGCCGCGTACACGTGCTGCACCACCTCGACCACCTGCATGTCCAAACGCAGGAGCATGCGCCCGACCACGCGAGTCACGCGCACGTGCCCGACGAGGTAATTGAGCTTCGTGATTTTCACCAGCCGCAGCGCCCGGCCGTGTCTCACGAACAGCTCGTACGGCACCAGCGCGGCGACGTCCACCAAAAACCAGCTCCCCAGGTACTTTGGAACGACGTCCGAGAAGGACGTGATGTACGCGTGCGTATTCTCGTGGTAGAACCCGGTGAGAAAGTTGATGACGATGTCCAGGAAGAAAATCACGTCGAAGAATCGGGCGACGACGAAAAGCGCGCGCGCGTCCTCGGAAGTCGCGCGCCACGCGTCCTTCGGGGCGTAGTTCACGTACGCCAGCTCGATAGGCACGGACATGAGCAACATGGACAGCGCGATAAATACTGTGATCTCCCACGTCACGATGAACGCCGAGCGCGGGTTTATCGCCTTGACGCCGTCGGGAAACCAGCGCTGCGTCAACGTCTGCTTTTTTTTCGTGTTCGCCGCGCCGACCGCGAACGGGTCGTCGCGCCGCGCGAAGCTGTCCCGTCTCATTTTCGACGAGTCGAGTCCCTGGTACGGGAACTCCCGCTCCAGCTTCTCCGCCGCTAGCACGTGTCGCCTCAAGTTGGGCGCCTGCGAGGAAGAGACCGCGCTCGCGATGTTCACCGGATTCACCAGGCTCAGCGCCTTGAGAGACACCTCGCTCCCCAGCCGCACGAGTTTCCCCGAGCTCAGCCGCCGCCTTCGCCTTCGCTTGGACTGCCCGGTGGGAATCAGCGACCCGTCGGAGCCCGCGAGTGTGGGGTTAAACTCTTCGGACGACCGCCCGAAGCCTCCGGGCGGGTGGCTGACCAGCGCCCCCCCGGGTGTGAATTGGTTCGCGCCGTGCACGGAGTGGAACAGACGCCGCGGCGCCCCTCCCGAGTCCGGCTCGGAGAAATACAAAGCGGAAGAAGACCCGTCCGAGTCCCCGCCCGATTCCCCCCCCGAGCTCCCGAAGGGGGTGGTTTCCATGCCGCTGGTGCTCGCGTCCGCGCTCGCGTCCGCTCTCGCGTCCGCGCGCGCGCCGGTCCCCCGGCTCGAAGTCCCGCCCCCGGACCTCTTCTCCAACCTCTTCTCCCACTGGTCCGCCGCGCGGATCTCCGCCAGCCGGGGAAACTTCGCGAACGCCGTGGGAGGGTTGGCGCCCGACGGCGAGCCTCCCGAGCCCGAGGGCCCCGCCGCGTCGACGTCCGGGAGCGCTATCGAGGCGCCTCTCCCGCTTTCATCGTCATCGGTGCTGATGTCCACGCTGCCCGGCAGGCTCTGGATGCTGTCCGCATCGCTGCGAGGAGAGAAAGGTCGATCGATGGGGTCAGCGTCCGACACGCATCGGACTTCGGTGGACTTCGCATGTGGCTGGAAAAGGGCTCTGTCGGCCGTCGCGGACGCGGGAACGGAGACGCACCTCATGGTGAACCGCTCGTCCTCCCAAGGACGATCGGGTGGCACGGGCCCGAGGCGCGTTCACGCGCGCCTCCCTCGCCCGATCCAGGCTTCCACCGGCTCCGGCGCTCCGATGTGCCGAGCCCGCCGACACCGGCGTCGATCAAGACAGAGCAGTGTTTTCGCTGCAGTTTCGTGGTCGGTCATGCGTCCTTTGGCTTTCGGTTGGGGCAAAAAACGTCGGATAAAATCGGGTGGACTCTCCTGGGTTCATAACTCAAGTTTTCGCTCGACCATATTCTCGCAATGTCTCTTTTTCATTCAATCCACGTTCAATAATCCAGAATCCAGAACGCACTCGTCGTGCCTTGAAGAAATGTTTTTAAAGAAACACTTTTGGGAACGTATTACACGCGCGCGCGCGCGCTCGTTTGATGTACACATCTCATCAAGGCGGCGCGT
>Ga0181561_10000810_pt1 | contig 27079 bp, 22 predicted proteins | sample 011ome_19_FD_133760 | JGI IMG/M metagenome (GOLD analysis project Ga0181561, IMG submission 133760) | Coastal salt marsh microbial communities from the Groves Creek Marsh, Skidaway Island, Georgia - 011510BT metaG (megahit assembly) | ecosystem: Environmental > Aquatic > Marine > Intertidal... | reverse complement strand
GACAGAGGCCGAACAAGCGCTGGTGGCTCTTGGTTATAAGTTACCCGAGGCAGCTAAGTGGGTGGCCAGCGTTGATAACGAGAATATCTCGTCTAGCGAGGAGCTCATTCGACTCGCTCTGAAAGCGGCCGCACCGCGCGGATAAGCCCAAATAAGCACGGGAAGACGCCATGATTGAAACAGATCGACTTATCGCAGCGGAGCCAACGGGCAATACCGACGAGCAAATTGATCGTGCTATACGTCCCAAGACCCTTGAGGACTATTTAGGGCAGCGCGTTGTACGCGAGCAGATGGAGATCTTTCTGGCTGCAGCTAAAGGGCGGGGTGAGCCACTGGATCACACGCTGATTTTTGGCCCTCCCGGACTGGGTAAAACCACACTGGCCACCATCATTGCTCACGAAATGGGTGTGTCACTGAAAACGACCAGCGGCCCCGTACTTGAGAAGGCCGGTGATATAGCGGCGCTCATGACCAACCTTGAACCGGGCGATGTGCTTTTCATTGACGAGATTCACAGGCTTAGCCCGTTTGTTGAAGAAGTACTGTACCCAGCAATGGAAGACTATCAGCTGGACATTATGATCGGTGAGGGACCCGCAGCGCGCTCAATCAAGCTCGATCTTCCTCCGTTTACTTTAGTTGGCGCCACTACCCGAGCCGGACTTTTGACGTCACCTTTGCGCGACCGGTTTGGCATTGTGCAGCGTTTGGAGTTTTATGAGGTCGAAGACCTTGCGCGTATTGTTTCGCGATCTGCACAGCTTTTGGAGATTCCCATTGATAATCAGGGTGCCCACGAAGTTGCTCGGCGCTCTCGCGGTACGCCACGTATTGCAAACCGATTATTGCGTCGTGTTCGCGACTATGCCGAAGTACGTGCTGACGGTCGCGTTACCGCAGGCGTGGCTCAGCAAGCGCTAGATATGCTCAATGTTGATCAGCAGGGTTTCGACCATCTCGATAGACGACTACTACTTATGCTTATTGAGAAATTTGATGGCGGCCCTGTTGGGATTGATAGCTTAGCCGCTGCACTTTCTGAGGAGCGTGGCACGCTTGAGGATGTATTAGAGCCTTATTTAATTCAACAAGGCTACCTCATTCGTACGCCCAGAGGGCGCATGGCAACGCGTAGCGCCTACAGCCATTTTGGCTTGCCCGCGCCCACTCGCGCTGACGCTGCTCCGCAGTCCCTCCCACTCGACCTGGGGGAATAACGTTTGCCCCAGGAATTTTCATTATCGGTTAGGGTCTATATTGAAGACACCGATGCCGGCGGGATCGTCTACTACGTGAATTACTTAAAGTACTTTGAGCGCGCCCGCACCGAGTATATGCGTGCATTGGGTTTTGATAAGCCAGCATTTCTAGGTAATGACACCATGTTTGTGGTGACTGATGTTGATGTGAAATACCGTAGGCCAGCCGTGCTTGATGATAGGTTACAGGTAACCGCTGCGATAGAGCGTGTTGGTGCTGCGACCCTGGTATTCAAGCAGAGAGTCAATTGTGACGATGAGCTACTGGTTGATGGTCGAGTCACCATTGCGCTGGTGAGCACTGAGACGAGGCGGCCCTGTCGGCTACCCACCGTACTACGCGCCGCGCTGGCTTAGGGCGGAGACTGAAACAAATAAACTGAGGGTCGCAAGTGAACGAAGAATTAGGCATTTTAGAGCTGATAATGGGCGCCAGCGTCACTGTTCAGGTGGTGATGCTGCTGTTGCTGCTAGCCTCAGTGGTGTCTTGGTACATGATTGTGCAGCGTCTTATGTTGTTACGCCGAACCGATGACAGTTTAGTGACGTTCGAGGAGCATTTTTGGTCGGGCATTGACCTCGCACAACTGTATCGCGAGGGCAATGAGGCCGTTGCTGAGGGTAATCCACCAACAGGCGTTGAGAGTATTTTTAGAGCGGGCTTCAAGGAGTTTTCCAGATTATCGCAACAAACCGATATTCAGGCAGATGCGATTCTTGAGGGCGCGCGTCGCGCAATGCGGGTGGCGACATTGCGCGAGAGCGATCGCTTGGAAGCTAATTTGCCGTTCTTAGCGTCTGTTGGCTCTACAAGTCCCTACATTGGCTTGTTTGGTACTGTGTGGGGGATCATGCATTCTTTCAGGGGCTTGGCGAATGCTACCCAAGCGACTTTGGCAACCGTTGCGCCAGGCATCTCAGAGGCGCTTATTGCCACGGCGATGGGCCTCTTTGCAGCTATTCCAGCGGTACTGGCCTACAATCGCTTTGCCGCCCGAGTTGATGGCCTGATCAATCGGTATGACACCTTTGTGGATGAATTCTCGGGTATTTTGCAGCGTCAAACCTATGCCCAACGTGCGCTCAGGCAACGGAGTTAGAGCCCATGCGCAAGCGTAGAGCTGTCGCAGAAATCAATGTCGTTCCCTACATCGACGTGATGCTGGTGTTGCTTATTATTTTTATGGTGACAGCACCCATGCTGATGCAGGGTGTGAAAGTTGATTTGCCCAATGCTGCAGCCGAACCCGTAAAAAATAAAGACAGTGAGCCCCTGATCGTCTCGGTGGATGCGGCGGGGCGTTTCTATCTCAATGTGGGCGGCAATGAGAAACAAGCACTCGAGCTTGCCACCATTAAACAGCGGGTCAGTGCGGTTTTACGTCGTGATTCACAAAAACCGGTGATGGTGTGGGGCGATCAGGCCGTAGCCTACGGCACGGTGGTTATGTTGATGACCGCACTCCAAGAAGCGGGAGCGCCATCGGTGGGTTTGGTCACTGAGGAGCCGGCAGCGCTGTGAGCTCGACGGTTGAGCGCTTAACATGGTTTGGTACGCCGGTGGTAATCACCCTTCTTTTGCACGTGCTGTTATTTCTGGCCATGGCGACGAAGTTTGCCACGTCTAACACCGTGGTAGCTCGCGTGGCCAAGCCCGTTGCCATAGAGGCTCGACTGGTGAGCGCCGAAAGCTTGAAGTCAAATAAACAAGCGAGCGCTCAGCCCAAACCCAAACCCAAACCCAAGCCCAAACCCAAGCCTCAAACCCGCGTTGTAGAGGAGCCCGCCAAGCCAACCACGTTTGAACAACCGGAGAAAGTGGCGCAGCCTGAACCAAAGCCGATTTCCCAGGAACCCTTGGGGCAACCGCAACAAACTGAACAACAAGCACTCAGCCGGGAAGCCATGACAAGTCTTGAGTCCGCTTTTGAGACCGAGCGAGCGGCGCAAGAAGGGGCTGTAGGCAGCGTATCTGATACGGTGGCCGCAATTATCCAGCGCGCAGTCATCAATCGTTGGACGCGCCCACCCTCTGCTCGCAACGGAATGCGTGCGGTGCTGGAAATAGCACTGGTTCCTACCGGTGATGTGGTGGGGGTTGCAGTATTGTCATCAAGTGGCAATCTAGCGTTTGATCGAAGTGCCCTGAATGCCGTCGAAAAGGCAGGTCGCTTTCCCGAAGTAAGGGAGCTCGAGCGCGCACTATTCGAGCGGGATTTCCGTCGTTTTCAACTGATTTTTAAACCCGAGGATTTACGATACTGATGCGCTTTTTTGCTACTTTCGTATGGACACTTTCACTGACGTGGGCCAGTTTGGCTCAAGGTCAACTGCAAATTGAAATCACCCAAGGGGTAGATAACCCGACGCCCATTGCTGTGGTCCCATTTGCTTGGCAGGGTACAGGTGCCCCACCCCTCGACGTGGCGCGAGTCATTGACTCGGACCTCGTGCGCAGTGGTCAGTTCGCACCTGTAAGTCGCCGCGACATGCTCAGTTTTCCGTCGGCCGCTTCCGATATCTACTTTCGCGATTGGCGAGCAATTAACGCTGAATATGTACTTATTGGACGCGTTGCTCCGGGATCGCCGGGAAAGGTGGCCGTAAGATACCAGCTCTTTGACACCGCGCGGCAGCTGGAGGTGGCCAATGGCGTTGTCGAGGACGTGCTTCCTGAGTTGCGCATGGTAGGTCACCGCGTAGCAGACGCTGTGTACGAAAAACTTACAGGCATCCGGGGTGCTTTTGCTACCCGGTTGCTTTATGTATCGGTAACTCGAAATCCAAAGGGTAAAGATTTCTATCGACTGGTTTTAGCCGACTCCGATGGGCAGCGCCCCATTGTATTGCTGGAGAGTCGAGATCCAATTATGGCGCCCTCTTGGTCGCCCGATGGCAACGAAGTTGCCTATGTCTCCTTTGAAACATCGCGACCCGCTATTTATCGGCAAAATTTGCGCACCGGCTCTCGCGAGCAGTTAACTAATTTTAAAGGGTTAAATAACTCCCCGGTATGGTCGCCCGATGGCAGTGCCATGGCCATGGTGTTGTCCAAAGATGGTAGTCCCGATATTTATCTCATGGATCTCAAAACTCGAAAGTTGAATCGATTGACAAACCACTATGCCATCGATACCGAACCCACTTGGATGCCCGATGGTAGCGCGCTGTTGTTCACTTCAGATCGCGGGGGTCGCCCACAAATTTATCGCTATGATCTGAAAACCGCTGCCGTAACCCGTGTGACCTTTGAGGGACGCTACAATGCGCGCGCGCGGGTGGCTCAAGATGGTCGGAATGTGGCTTTAGTGCACCAGCGGGGAGGCCAATACCACATCGCCGTGCACGATCTGGTTACCGAGCGACTAACGGTTTTAACCTCAACTAGCTTGGATGAAAGTCCCAGTATTGCGCCGAATGGATCAATTGTCCTCTACGCGACAAAGCGCAACGACGAGAGCATTCTAAGTGCTGTTGCGGTAGATGGCGGGGTCAGTTTTAACCTCCCTGCGCGTGACGGCAGTGTGCAAGAGCCGGCATGGTCACCTTATTTGCCGTGAGCGCAGATAAAAATATAAAAAAAAGCACTCAGATGACTCAAAAAAAGACCGCGGATGCGCTACATTAAGGCTAGGGGTAACTTTTACACAAAACTAAACAGGAAATGATCCATGAAAGCTCTTCCCGTTGTTGGAAAATTCGTCTCGGTTATGTTCGCCTCATTGCTACTTGCAGCGTGTTCTAGCACTGATACGGCTAATGAGGATGCGGCGGCGGCGGCAGCGGCGGCTGCTGCTGAAGCGGCCGCTGCAGAGCAGGCCGCCAAAGAAGCACAGGCCAAAGCGGCTGCCGCTGAGCAACAGCGCCTGCAGGATGCCGCGATGGCTGCGGGTACGGTGTTTTATTTCGCTTTTGACAGTTCAGCACTGACTGATGAGGCTCGGACCGCTATCGATGCCCACATTGCCGCGTTGCTTGGCAATGATCACAGCGTCCGGTTAGAAGGACACACCGACGAGCGTGGTACGCGAGAATACAACCTAGCGCTGGCTGAGCGCCGCGCTAACGCGGTACGCGACTATATGGTCGCCAATGGTGTTGCTAGCTACCGAATCGAGACCATCAGTTACGGCGAGGAAAATCCTGTTGCTTTTGGTTCTGGCGAATCAAACTGGCAGCAGAACCGTCGTGTAGAGCTCAAGTAAGGAGCTCTTCCGTTGAAGCTGTTGTATTCGAAGCCGGCACTTCTCGCCGGCTTTTCTCTTTTGGTCGCGCCCGTGCTGGCATGGGGCCAAGATTATATTGACGTTGAGGCTGAGCGGGATCGGCAATCAGTACCGGTAGAGGTCGTGACACGTGGCAGTGATTCAGCGATGCTGCCGGCGCGTGCGCCAACCGACTCTGCGCAAGATTACAACGTCGTTGGCGTGCGCCCGTATTCAGGGCAAACCACGCTCGCTACGCCTGTTGCTACAGCAGCCAGTCAAGAGACCACAGAGACCAATGTGGGATCCATCGTGGTGCAGCTACAGCTGCTACAGGAAGAAGTGCGTCGTCTAAACGGTTTGGTAGAAGAACAGGCTCAGCAGCTAACGCGTCTGAAAGAACAAAGCTTGGAACGCTACGTCGACCTCGATCGACGTATGGCGGGGCTGGGTACGCCATCTACCGGCGCTAGTCCTACTGGCACGGGTACTGAAAACGCTACCTCGGCTGGCAATGAGCCAAGTAGCGCCGTTAGCACGGCAAAGGAGCCTGGTGAGGAGGTTGCCTACCAAGCAGCTTACCAACTGGTGAAGACACGGCAGTTCTCCGAGGCTGTAGTCGCATTTAAGACGTTCTTGGGCGATTACCCTTTTGGGCACTTTGCACCCAATGCGCATTACTGGTTGGGCGAGCTATACCTTGTGCTGGACACTCCTGATCCTGAGTTAGCTCGTCAGAGTTTCCAACTGTTGCTCGATCAATACCCAGATAATGCCAAAGTTCCGGATGCCATTTATAAGTTGGGTCGAGTGCATTTTTTGAAAGGCAATCGTGATCGAGCACGAAGCTACCTTAGCCGCGTGAATAGCGAGTACCCCGATCACCCTGCAGCGCAGTTGGCTCAGGACTTTATTCGCGACAATTTCTGAGGTCGCCATGGGCTCGTCAGAGAGTTTGTCGGTACGTATTACCGAGATCTTCCATTCTCTTCAAGGTGAAGCGCGCAGCGTTGGTTTGCCCACGGTATTTGTGCGTTTGACGGGGTGTCCTTTGCGCTGTGTTTACTGTGACACGGCCTATGCATTTTCTGGTGGAGAGCTTTGGGGGGTGTATGACATTGTTGATCATGTCGCCAGTTTTGATTGTGCTCGGGTCTGTGTCACTGGCGGTGAACCACTGGCTCAACCAGAGTGCCTGCCGCTTTTAAGAGCGCTCTGTGATCGAGATTTCGAGGTGTCTCTTGAGACGAGTGGGGCTCTTTCAATTGCTGGAGTGGATTCTCGCGTGAGTAGGGTAGTAGACCTCAAAGCCCCCGACTCAGGCGAAAGTCATCGCAACCTGTGGGAAAACGTGGGGCATCTAACGCGCCATGACCAGATTAAATTTGTTGTATCGAGTCGCAGTGATTACGAGTGGGCACGGTTTAAGATCGATGAATATGCGCTGTGTGGGCGAGTCTCGGATATTTTATTTTCACCGAGTCACCAGGTGTTAGACGGCCGATTGCTCGCCGAGTGGATGCTGAAGGACAAGCTTGAGGCTCGATTACAGTTACAGTTACACAAGTATTTATGGAATGATGAGCCTGGACATTAGGGGCGTTTTGTTATGGCCAAGCGAGCCGTTATTTTAACCTCAGGAGGGCTCGATTCGGCCACGGTGCTCGCTATGGCCTATGCCCAAGGACGGTCCTGTTTTTCTTTGAGTTTCGATTATGGCCAGCGGCATCGTGCGGAGCTGATCGCTGCCGCGCAAGTTGCCGCTTCCGTGCCAGGTACTGTGCATAAAGTAGTGGGGTTAGATCTGCGAGGTATTGGTGGCTCGGCGCTCACCGACGACTCGATCGATGTCCCTACCCAACCTACCGAGGGTATACCTGTTACCTATGTGCCCGCCCGAAACACCGTATTCTTATCAATAGCATTGGGGTGGGCCGAGGTCCTTGAGGCGGAGGAAATTTACATGGGTGTGAATGCGGTTGACTATTCGGGCTATCCTGATTGCAGGCCTGAATTCATCCGTGCGTTCCAACATCTTGCGTCGCTTGCCACGAAGGCCGGTACCGAAGGACGCCCCATTACCTTATGCACACCGATTATTGATATGACAAAGGGCGATATCATTAGGGCGGGTACAGCGCTAGGCGTGGACTATGCGCTTACGGTCTCTTGTTACCAAGCCAATGATACTGGCGCAGCCTGTGGTGTGTGTGATAGCTGCCGACTCCGCGCGCAGGGGTTTGCCGACGCCAACGTTCCCGATCCTACGCGGTACCAATAAAGCTTGCTTAGCCAGTGGGTTCGAAAGGCTCGAAAATAAAGCGGTCATCAGCAAATGCCTTAAATTCCAAGGCATACGCATTAGGGTCTTTGAAAAACATGGTTTGTTGTTCGCCCGGAGTACCGGAAAAGCGAATGGTAGGTGCGATGACGAATGATACCTGGCCCTCTAATCGCGCTGCCAGTGTGGTGAAATCGGCGGGTCGGAGGATAATGCCGAAGTGAGGTAGAGGTACCTGATGACGGTCTACAGGGTTGTATAGCGTTGGCAGGCTTTTGCCACCGCAGTCATGAAACACGAGTTGATGACCGTATAGGTCCAAGTCTACCCATGAGGTATCTTCTCGTCCTATACGGCAGCCCATTACATCCACATAAAAGCGGCGTGTGGCGGCTAAGTTGCTAGTAGGTAGCGCTAGGTGAAAAGGACGTATCATGTGATTCACGCTCAAGCTTTTTACACCGGCCCATTCTACACGCTCGGCCTTGCTATTTCTGGAATTCTGGGTATCATGCGCCGCTCGCATTTGCTGAGCACCCCTAGCGTGCTCAAACAGCCGGCAAATGGCGTAAACCTTGGGCCGTTAGCTCAGCGGTAGAGCAGTTGGCTTTTAACCAATTGGTCGATGGTTCGAATCCATCACGGCCCACCATTTTTACGAAACCCGCTTTTATAGTGGGTTTTTTTATGCGTGAGTGATTATGCCGCCTCGTTCGGTACACCACACAGTCCAATATGTCTATCATTGTATTGGCTTGCTATTGGCATTACTGTTATTTCCTCCACGGGGCGATGATCAAAGGGCCTGCCTGTAACTTAACTGTAACATTTGGCCGTTTATACTCCCCTCACGCTAAAACCCGGTAAAGGGAACCTATAATCGTGGAAATCATTGCATCTCATGGTGTTTTACTGCTGACACTTGCGTGTGTTTTTGGGCTGTTCATGGCTTGGGGTATTGGCGCTAATGACGTGGCTAATGCGATGGGCACCTCCGTCGGAGCTCGTGCACTTACCTTAAAGCAAGCGATTGTGGTTGCAGCCATTTTCGAGTTTTTAGGCGCTTACCTTGCCGGTGGTGAAGTTACGTCGACGATAAGAAAGGGCATCGTTGATCCGTCGCTAATGGTCAACAGTCCTGAACTTCTGGTTTTTGGCATGCTTGCTTCCCTGTTGGCCGCGGCTTCTTGGCTGGCGATTGCAAGTAAATTTGGCTGGCCAGTATCAACGACCCATTCGATTGTGGGTGCTATTGTCGGTTTTGCCGCGGTCGGTATCTCGGTAGATGCCGTGGCTTGGAGTAAGGTAGGTGCTATCGCTGCAAGTTGGGTCGTCTCGCCATTGTTGTCGGGTACTATCGCCTTTTTGCTGTTTATTTCTGTCAAGCGCCTTATCCTTGACCACGATGATACCTTTGCGAGGGCGCGTAAATTCATCCCGATGTATATGTGGATGGTCGGTTTCATGATCAGCATGGTGACCTTGTTAAAAGGTCTCAAGCACATCGGCGTTGACATTGATTTTGGTATGGGCTCCAAGTTTGCCAATGCCCTGGTGTTATCCGTCATTGCGGGCGCTGGCGTGTCTGTTTTGGGTGCTTTGCTTTTACGCCGTGTTCATTTGGTAGGTAGCAATGTCAACAGTATCGAAAACGTTGAGCGTGTATTTGGTATCCTCATGATCTTTACGGCGTGCGCGATGGCCTTTGCCCACGGCTCAAACGACGTTGCTAACGCGGTGGGTCCGCTTGCAGCGATTGTCAGTACGGTTCAGTCTGGCGGGTCTATTGCGAGCAAATCTGGCTTGCCATGGTGGGTGTTGGGTGTGGGTGCCGTCGGCATTGTTGTTGGCCTCGCAACCTACGGCTGGCGCGTTATTCAAACGATTGGTCGTAAGATAACCGAGTTAACACCGAGTCGCGGCTTTGCCGCTGAGTTGGCGGCCGCGACAACCGTCGTGCTTGCCTCAGCAACGGGTCTTCCTATCTCCACAACACACACGCTCGTGGGCGCTGTTTTGGGTGTAGGACTTGCGCGGGGCGTTGAAGCTCTGCATTTGCCTACTGTGGGCGCTATTGTAACTTCATGGTTGGTAACGCTACCGGCCGGTGCAACGTTATCCATTATCTTCTTCTTCGTTTTGCAAGCTGTGCTCGGTTAGCTTAAATCGATCTGTGCTCTAATTGGGTAGAGTTTCCTAGTGCATATACCGGAAGCGTCTTCGTGGTGCGCAGCAAACGAGGGCCTGCGAGCGTTGATCTATGAGAGTCACCCAGGGCAGGAATGAGGTATGCTAGCGGTCAAAAGTAGAGAGGTGCTACCCATTGGACGTTCGAACCCCTTTAACTGATGTCATCACAACATCCCCCCTCGCGATGCTGGAAGAGCACGTCAAGGTTTGTGCCGCGTGCGTAGCAGAGCTTGTGAGGTACTTTGAAGCCGCACAAGGCGATCATTGGAAAAAAGCAGCCGCTGTTCAGGCGAAAATCGTTGAGCTAGAGGGAGAGGCAGACGTACTCAAGCGTGATATCCGGCGCAACCTACCTCGCGGTTTGTGGATGTCGGTATCTCGTGCTGACCTACTCGAGTTGGTTCGTATGCAAGACAAAATGGCCAACGATACGAAGGACGTAGCGGGACTGTCTCTTGGTCGAGAGCTCGCCTTCCCAGAGGCACTGAACAAGCCATTAACCCGATATCTCAATACGGTGGTTGACACGGTTAATACGACTGTCGAAGTTGTTTCAGCGACTCGCGAGCTCTCTCGAACTGCTTTTGGTACTCGGCAAGCGCAGTTGATTATGAATAAGGCAGCCGGGGTCGAGAAGCTCGAAAGAAAGTCAGACGAACTTCAGGCAAAAATACGAGCGAAGTTGCGTACTCATGAGAAGAAGCTTTCTCCCATTGATGCGATCTTCTTATATCAGTTGCTGTCGAGTATCGGTGAAATTGCGAACAGTGCTGAAAAAGTCGCACATCGCGCGCAAATTATTGCAGCGAGTTAAGAGAAACGTGGGCATCTGAGGCTATGGCGATCATGGCCTTTTTTCTCTGGCTGTCACAAAACCGTCATCTAAAGACCTAAATGCACGCTATTTTGGCTGACTTTGACATAAAAAGATCACATAAACGTCATATAAGCGAATTCTGTAACATAAATGAAACATAAGCGTCATATGGTGCCGTCAGTTGACTGATATGGGACCTTTTCATGACTCTGCCGCGATTTGTGAGTGCTGTAAGCGCTGTTATTTTGTTCACATCACTTAACTCTCTCCCTTCTCAGGCAGCTGATAAGGAGCTTTTGGACATATTGCTGGAAAACGGTGTGATCACTGAAGCGCAGTATGACCGTCTTATCAATAAAGCGTCGATTACCACGAAAGATATAGTGGTGACTCGGAGTACCCAGAAGTCAGTGGCTGATCCGGCTGGAGAAAGGCGCGTGGAAGTACCCGTGGATGACGGCTTGCAGTTGGCGATAGATCGAGCAGTTGCCAAAACGGTCTCTGACAAGTCACCGATAGTGGCCAGTTACGGATCAAAGGGCTTCAAATTGGCGACGCGTGATGGCAAGTTTGCCACCAACTTGCAATGGCGCGCCCAGTTTCGTTATAGCAACCCAACCGATTCAGATCCACGACAAATCGATGACTTCGGTGGTTATGCTTTTTCGGCTGCCAACCCCCGAGAGATAATTCGGGTTAGCGATGAAAGTCGTTCTAATTTTGAGCAGCGACGTCTTCGCATGAAGATTGGTGGCCATGGTTTTCAGCCTTGGCTGAAATATTACTTTGAAGTTGACCTTCAGCCAGCCCGCGACGTTGATGATAATGCAGCGAGCGCCTCGGCCAGAGTGATCGATTGGCGGGTGGATATTGCTAAGTGGGACTGGGGCGGAATCCGTCTTGGGCAGTGGAAAATAGATCTAAACCGCGAGCGAGTAGATTCGTCAGGGCGTCAACAATTTGTAGAACGCTCTATTGTTAACAGAGTCTTCACCGTCGATCGCCAAATTGGTTTACAACTGCGCGGGCGCCTATTCGAGGGAACAGCGACAGATCTTAATTACTACGCTGGTATTTTTAACGGTGAAGGCCGCGGTGTACGTAATAGCTCAGAAGACCATTTGTACATGGGCCGCTTGCAGTGGAATTTCCTTGGCCGCGAGTTGGCATGGAAACAGACCGATGTTGAATACACCGAACTACCCACGGGCTCCTTTGCCATAGCTGGCTTTACCAACACAGGGCCTTGTACACGGTGGTCCTCTTCTGGATGTGGCAACTTGGACGGATTTGCCAAAGCCGCGAGTGCAGCGCCCGATCAATTTAAAATTGAGCAAGGTGTTCAGGAGTTTGCCTTCAAATACCGTGGCTTCTCGTTTCAGCAAGAGTGGCATCGTAAGTTTATTACTGACCGGGTAGAAGGGACCCGAAGTGATTTAACGGGGGCTTATGTTCAAGCGGGCTACTTCTTCCATGACTGGATTGATGCAATTCCAGCCCCACTGGAGTTTGCAGCGCGCTATGCCTACGTTGAAGAACCCAATGCCTTTGACCGCAATGTGTATAACGAACGAGAAGAGTTCACCTTGGGAGCGAACTGGTTCTTTAGGGGGCACAGCAACAAGCTAACGTTGGACTTGTCTCGGCTGATACTCGATGATGGTCTGCTAGACCGCAGCGTGTCAGAAAACCGCGTTCGTCTACAGTGGGATGTATCCTTTTAATAACATTGCTCTGTCACCCGTTTGACGGGATTGCCCGTCCGGTTTGTAAGCGGCGCTGTTCATGTGCCTGTATTGATGTGCATTTATTGATGTGCCGTTATGAAGTGCCGTTCACGCCGCCGCTAAGCGACGTAGTGCATCGCCAGTAAGTCGGTAGGTGGTCCACTCTGATTGTGGACGCGCCCCCATCGATTCGTAAAAGTCGATGGCGGGCGTATTCCAGTTGAGCACGCTCCACTCAAAACGACCACAATTCTCAGCAACTGCCGTTGCCGCGAGGTGTGCGAGTAACTTTTTACCCGCGCCTTTTCCCCGATGTTCTGGTGTGACATAAAGGTCTTCGAGATAAAGTCCAAAGCGACCGAGCCACGTTGAGAAATTGAAAAAGTACAGCGCAAAACCTACTGGCTGTGTACCCTCTCGGCAAATGACACAGAACACTTTTGGATGCTCACAAAAGAGTACCTGGTGTAAGTCTTGGGGTGTTGCGACCACTGCGTTAGGTTCACGCTCGTAATCGGCAAGCTCCTGAATAAAACGAAGAATATGACGTACATCGTTTGGTGTAGCCGGAGAGATGTCAAAAGTTTTAGTCACCGTGTTGCACTTCCTTTGGTCGTTGGATTACTGGCGCGTAGGGTACGCGGGCCCCCCTCGGTAAGATTCGTTCACTAACGGAATATGATGGTTTTGTTGCCATCTAAAAACACGCGGTGTTCGGAATGCAGTCGCACCGCTTTGGCGAGGGCCACCGTTTCGGTATCTCTGCCCGCTGAAACGAGTGCAGTGGGTGTGTAAGTATGGTCTACAGGTTGCACGGCTTGCTCAATGATTGGGCCTTCGTCGAGATCGGCAGTGACATAGTGCGCGGTGGCACCAATCAACTTTACCCCACGTTCAAAAGCTTGATGGTAGGGTCTTGCGCCTTTGAATCCGGGAAGGAATGAGTGATGAATATTGATGGCTCGGCCACGAAGCTCATTAGACAGCTCATCCGACAAAATTTGCATATATCGCGCTAATACAACTAACTGGGTATCGGTTTCGTTAATGACATCGCGTAAAGCCTGTTCCTGCTGAAGTTTATTGTCGGGTGTCACCGGTAGGTGAATAAACCGAATACCCTCCCGTTCCACCATGCCTCTGCAGTCTAGGTGGTTAGAGACAACCGCTGTGATCGTAAGCTGCAACTCCCCTTTGCGAATGCGGTAGAGCAGGTCACTGAGACAGTGATCCATCTTGCTCACCATAATGAGGGTCTGCATGGGCGTATCATTGCGATGAATAGCCCATTCCATCTTGAGCGATTTGGCAACCTCTGCGAAGCCCGTTTCTAGATCCCCCAGCGTTTTGCTACCATCGGTTATGCGACCAACGGCACGAAGAAAAAACCGACCCGATTGTTCATTATCGAACTGATGCAGCTCAGTAAGGTAGCAGCCGCAGTCAAAGAGGTACGACGTCACAGCCGCAACGATACCGCTTGTGGCTGGGCATGTGGCGCAAAGAGTGAAATTTTGGCTCATGTTGACTATCCGATGACAAGGGGAGATCAAGGAGTGTAATGACTGTAGCAACGGTCTATGTTGCCGCTACCGGACTTAGTTTACGTGGTTTTTGATGTGTGTGTAATTTGGTGATACTTCGTTATGCAACTGTCGCATTAGGATCGAGATAGCAAGCAGCGCAAAGCGCCTCATAGCGCGCGGTCAGACCATCAATGGCGACTTGCTCACCAGCTCTTAAGATTCCTTCGGTACCCATGCGCGCATTGAACATGGCTTTTTTTCCACAACGGCAGATGGTTTTTAACTCTTCCAATTGATGAGCTATCTCAAGTAACCGAGCACTGCCCGGAAACGCGTGGGTCAGGAAGTCGGTTCGAAGACCGTAGGCTATGACGGGTATGCCGTGAAAGACAGTCAGCGCGAGCGCATCGTCGACCTGCTCGGGGCTCAGAAACTGAGCTTCATCAATAAGCAAGCAGGCAATCTCTATAGTTTGGAAATTGCTTGCCTGTAGTACGCGCTGTAACAAACTGTCCTCAGGCGCAAGTAATATATCCACAGCGCGATCTACACCCAACCGGGATATGACGCGATTGCCAGCTTTTTTATCAATTCCCGGCTTGGCCAACAGCACCTTTTGACCGCGCTCTTCATAGTTGTGAGCGACTTGCAATAATGCTGTGCTTTTGCCGGAATTCATTGGGCCATAACGAAAAAACAGTTTTGCCATAGTGGTCGGTCTGTCATGTTGTTGGTGTTGAATAATGGGTGGCCCGTTGTACTGCCAGCATCATCATTTGGGTGATCTAGGTCGTCGCTGCGCTACGAATAACCTAAGGTTATCAAATGCGCATTCCTTTTAGGGGATGGCATGCACTTAATACGGAGCCAAGCGTGTGAAGCAGATGTTCATCATAGGCATAGTGATTACCTTGACTATCTTGTTCGGTGTTTGGGTCAACCCACCATCCGCGACTGTTGGTGAGTGGCCTGTGCTACCGATTATATTCTCCGCGGTTTACGTTGTGCAGGCCATTGGCTTTACGCACGCCGTGCGTCACAACACTGAGCATTTTTACGATATTACCGGCAGCGTGTCTTTTATTGGTGCGATTGGAGCCGCCGCCATACTTGCTCAGTCGCTTTCGCTGCAAGGAGGCTTGCTGCTGTTCATGGTGGTTATGTGGGCTCTGCGTCTTGGAAGCTTTCTGTTCACTCGCGTGACAGAAGTCGGTGAGGATCAGCGCTTTAGGAAAATTAAAAGATCTAAGTTACGTTTTGCGTTGGTATGGACATTGCAGGGACTGTGGGTGTCGCTCACTAGCAGTGCAGCCTTGACCGCGCTTTTGGTTGCCAAACCAATCGCTACACTGTCTCCAGCGGCGTCTATTGTAGTGTGGGTGGGGGTTGCAGTATGGCTAATTGGATTTCTGACCGAGGTCATTGCCGATCGTCAAAAAGCGACGTTTCGCCGTAACTCTGCAAATGCCGGCAAGTTTATTCAAACGGGCTTGTGGTCTCGCAGTCGTCATCCAAATTATTTGGGTGAAATCGTGCTTTGGATCGGTGTGGCTATCACGGCGTCACCGGCACTTGAGGGCGCGCAATGGCTTGTTTGGGTATCGCCGCTGTTTGTGTACCTGCTACTAACGCGCCTCAGTGGCATACCCACGCTCGCCTTACGCGCACAGCAACGATGGGGAGACGACCCCGATTACTTGCGCTACATGGACACAACGCCTCGACTGCTACCAAAGATTTTCGGCTAGCGTTTAGCTTTTTCTGCTATAGGGGGTTGCCGATTTGAGGTATCCATTCGGGTACCGCACGGGTAATCACCTCCCAGTAACCTCGAGCCACAGCTTGCGGATGATTATTATAAAACCCCCGCGCTTTGAGGTGGCGATGCAAGGCGGGTAATCGATAGCAGGGGACGCTGGCAAGCAGATGATGTTCTAGGTGGTAGTTAACGAAGTTTGGACTGATAAAGGGTCGTTCAAACCATCTCGGCAGAGTGGTGCGTGTATTTAAACGGGGGTCGGGGTTGAACAAATTGGGGACCGCACCATGTTCAGCAATCTGCCTGATTCTTGCGAATGCGGGGTAGACAAAAATGAAGGCTGTGACCCACAGTAAATACAGTTCGGCCACGCCCAAACTGGCGAGTATAAGTAATAGCACAGCGTTTACTGTCAGGCCTTGTAGGGCAGTATTTGTGGTTTCTCCCTCCCGAAGCATCATATTCCTGCGGCCGTTACTCAGTGCTGCCATTAACAGTTTAAAACCGGTTTGACCTGTGAAATCACGTTTGAGCTTGCGTAAAAAACTTGCTTTGGCAATGGGGTAGTGTTGATAGTTGGGGAGGTCAGGATCTTCATAGGTACCGGCGGTTCGGTGGTGTACGCGATGGGAGCTGCCATAGGCTTCGCAATCTCCAAGCACCGGATAGGCACACAACCATTGTCCAATATAATGATTGAGGCGGTCAGTTTGAAACAGGGTCTTGTGGCCGGCTTCATGCATAAGAACAGCGAGCCCAAGCTGACGTCCAGCAAGAAGGAAAACGCCTATCACAATGCTGATGGGGTTAGTCCAGACAGCAACCAAAAGGAAAGCAAGTGTGATCAATGCCCAGTTGCTAGCCACCATCCAAGCGCCACAAGTGTTGCTACGCTGTGTAAAGTGCGCAATGTCTTCTTTGCTGAGTATGTCACTGGGTTTCATCGGTGGATGGGTCTCAATGAACGCTGCCAGGTGTTACCTTACTTTGATTGACGCATATTATCGATAGCTTAGCGTTTTCTGCCAGTTCTCTCTCTGTTCTATAGTCCTGTGTATACGCCCACTTCTAAAACCCGTCTACCATGAGTGGCTGGGCGGGTGAAGTACTCTGACTGAAAATGGTTACTGTCGGGCTATTCAGGATATCCCAGGATAATCTTGGATAATGTCACACAGAGAGCAAAGATAACGTGAGATAGTGGGCGCGCTAACGGCGAAGGACCTGGTGGGCGTGGAATCCGGTATAGTTGCATCTGTAAACCGTTGAAGAGAAGCGACTATGAGCCAGTATTTCGCTGGGAAGCGCGTTGTTATTACCGGTGCCGGTGATGGAATGGGTCGTGCCATGGCCCAACAGCTCAACGGCGTGGGCTGTGAGCTCTGGTTGTGTGACGTATCGGCAGAGCGCTTAGCCGCGACAGCTGCACTATTAAATGAGGCTAATGCTCGGGTACATACGTCGCAGGTAGACTGTGGAGACAAGGTAGCCATTGACGCTTGGGCCGCGGAGGTGGCGGGTCAGACTGACGTTATCGATGCGTTATTCAACAATGCTGGCGTGTCTTACGCCGCTTATTTTGAAGAATCTACCGAAGCCAATTACCAGTGGCTGATGAACATCAATTTTTGGGGGGAAGTGTGGTGTACACGCGCCTTCCTACCGCTCATCAAAGTCGCGCCGGTAGGCCATATCGTGAATACATCGTCAATCTTTGGCATGGTCGGCATTCCCAGTCAGTCTGCTTACAACGCTGCGAAATTTGCAGTGCGGGGATTTTCTGAGGCGCTCATTGCCGAATACCGTAACTCCACTATTGCAGTGAGTTGTGTGCATCCCGGCGGTATTGCTACCAACATTGCTGCCCGATCGCGCGCCGACGGTGAGTGGAGTGAGGTGACAGCCGAAGAGCGTGATAAGCAGTTTAAAGAGCATACCCCCACCACCGCTGAACAAGCCGCAAAAATTATCTTAAACGGCGCAGCGCGAAGAAAGCCTCGTATTATTGTCGGCGGTGATGCGTGGGTTGTGCAGTTGTTGGCTCGCATCTTCCCCGTTAAATACCATTGGCTTACGACCCGCTGGTTGACCCCCAAAGCCGACAATTAGCAGACCTAAGAGTAGTATCTAATAGGTGCGCAGCAAGCGTTCATACCGCTTGGCGTGCGTCTGATTAACGGCTCGCACCGTATAATCTTCTGTTGTAACTCAGTTGTGCGCTGCTAATTTGATTTTTGTTGCTAGGAGTGTTGCTCTTTATTGTATTGCCCTTAGTCGCTGGGCTCCCACACCAATCTGGTACGGTTTGTAACCTAAGCCCACCAACATAAATAGCCCCATATAGCGTGGAGCATCATTGTCGAGGAGTCGCTGATGGAAGGTCACCCCGTATCTTTTTCGCGCAGTAATATCGTGGAGCTCATGGTTCCAGGCTATACCAATTTTGGCGGTAAAGTTCATGGTGGTTTATTGATGTCTATGATGGATAAGCTTGCCTATGTTTGCGCTAGCAAGCACGCAGGCAACTACTGTGTGACGGTGAGTGTGGATGCGGTGGAGTTTCTCGCCCCCGTGGAGGTGGGTGAAATGGTGTCTATGTTGGGTTCGGTTAATTACGTAGGGTCAACATCATTGGTGGTGGGTATCAAGGTGGTTTCTGAGGACATTCACTCGGGGGTTCAACGTCATACCAACACCAGCTATTTCACGATGGTGGCTAAAGACACAGCAGGCAATACTGCACAGGTGCCTCCACTCATTCTCGAATCCGAAGAAGACGTGCGTCGGTTCTGTAGTGCGTTGCAGCGTAAGCGACTCCGGCAACACGCTCGTACTTACATGCAGGACTATCGCGATAATTTCACTGTTGACGAGGACGTGATGCAGTTTTTGGACCAACAACGCTGTGTGGTCGCGATCTCACAGAGTGAATCTCGCTAAGCAATTGTGCCGATGTTCTTTGGCGATTTTTGCGGCATTTAGGCTATTTTTCGAACTTTTTGCCGCTAACTTTCTCCTTGCATAGATGTTGTCGTGAATCGTTAAGGGAAAAATCTCGATAATCAAACCCAATTATTACCAAATTGTTTGATCCACCCATCTTGTCATCTCGTAATCCACACATGATCTACGGTTATTCCCGGCTTTTGAACCCTCCCGGCACCGCAGGTCACTCAAACGGCGGTACATAAAAAGCCACTCAAAGTGCGGCGCACACACTCACACAGCCGCCGCTCAGACGACAACCTTGCCCTAGAGTCGTCTGTCTAGGAGATTTCAAACGATGACCGTCGGTGTAGCTTGGGAGCATTTGCGCTCACAGGCGGGGGAAGACTCCCTCCGCGAATTGATTAAAAACTCACCCGCTGAATTCTTTGGCGATTTAGCGCGTCGCAACCTGCATTGGTTCGAGCCTAAAGCCCAGCAGTGGATTTCCTTCGATCTTGCCAATCACGCTTGGCAGGGTTTTGCCGCGCACTCTGGGGAGGCCGTCGAGAATGAGCGTAGCGATGCGCTTGTTGATGTTTGGGAACAGGTTCTCGACGATACACAAACGCCCTATTTGCGTTGGTTCGTAGGGGCTCAAACGAACGCGTCATTCAACGAAATTGATCGGCACTTACTTGCTGGAAAGGGCAACAACGAAGCGCTGATTTTTGAGGGAGATCGCTGGGACCCCTCGAAGAATGGTGGGCAAGGCGGCCCTGTTACTGAGCAGCGCTACAGTTACCGACAACTGCTACTTGAAGTCGTGCTGCGGGCACGCGTCCTCGACGATCTGGGGTTAGAAAAGGGCGATCGAATTGCCCTCAATATGCCCAACATTCCCGAGCAAATCTTTTACATCCTTGCCGCGCAGCGTTTAGGGATCATTTATACCCCTGTTTTTGGCGGTTTCTCAGCCAAAACGCTCTCAGATCGATTACACGATTCGGGCGCAAAGTTAGTGATTACTGCCGATGGAGGTTACCGCAATGCCGAGGCGGTACCTTTTAAAACCCAATACACCGACCCAGCGCTCGATAATTACGTACCCCGTGAGCGGGCCATTGAGACTCTCGAAGAGCAGCTGCAGTTGGCTTTGCCCACTGACTTAGTGAGTACAATTACTGGGCGCGTGGCTGAGGCACTGAAGGGTGAAATTACCCTTGAGCGCGGCGATATCATGCGCGAGCTTGGTGCCGCTTTGAGTGACGTGCCAGATTTATCAGCCGAGGCCAGTGCTAAATTGCGCACTGAAATCGCGGTCGCGATTGCGCACCTTGGCCACGAAATCAATAAGGTGCTGGTGGTTCGATACACCGGTCAAGAAATCATCGCCCATGATCGCGATATCGAGTCGAGCGATTGTGTTGCGCGTGCGCGCGACGAGCTACTCAATGTATTGAGCTTATCGACACTCGAATCTGTTGATCACATTCCGGATCACACGTTCTACTCGGTGCTCAATGGCTTTCAGCCGGTGCAACCCGTCGAAGCTAATTGGCCGTTGTTTATTATTTATACCTCGGGCTCTACTGGCAAACCCAAGGGAGTCGTGCACACCCATGGCGGATGGTTGGCTGGTGTTACGCACACCATGCACACCGTGTTTGAAGGTAGCCCAGAAGATGTGATGTATGTGGTGGGGGACCCGGGCTGGATTACCGGGCAGTCGTATCTTATTGCCGCGCCATTATCGATGGGTATGACTACCGTGGTGTGCGAAGGGTCACCTCTGTTTCCTCACGCTGGTCGTTTTGCAGCCACTATCGAGCGCTACCAGGTGACCCTGTTTAAAGCGGGTTCGACCTTTTTAAAGGCGGTTATGACCGACCCCGCGAGTGCCCGAGAAATGGCCGCGCGGGATATGTCTTCATTGCGGGTGGGCACATTCTGCGCCGAACCCGTATCACCGGCTGTTCAACAGTTTGCCATGGATAACATTTGCGCAAACTACATTAATTCCTATTGGGCAACAGAACACGGTGGCATTGTCTTCTCATGCCCTGCGGGGGGTTACAAGGCGCTGGCGGGCAACGCTAAAACGTGGCCGTTACCCTGGGTTCAAGCCGAGGTACGTGTCGCCTCTGAAGAGGGTAGTAGCGACTGGCGACCAGCCGAGATCGGTGAAAAAGGTGAGTTAGTGATTACTCAGCCTTATCCCTATTTGGCGCATACGTTATGGGGAGACAAGGATAACTTTGGCGCCGAGGCGTGGTGTGGCGACGTCGAGCGCTTCAAGAGTGTTTATTTCGATCGTTGGTCTGATAGCTACGCCTATACACAGGGCGATTACGCCAGATGTCATGACGATGGCGGCTTCACTCTGCACGGACGTTCAGACGACGTGATCAATGTTTCGGGTCATCGTATTGGCACCGAAGAAATTGAAGGGGCCATTCTGCGCGACAAAGTATTACGCGAGGACAGTGGGTTAGGTAACGTTGTGGTTGTTGGTGCCCCCCATGACGAGAAAGGAGAAACGCCCGTAGCCTTTGTGGTAGCCGCTCCAGGACGCACCTTATCGGATGACGATTTTGCACGGTTCCAAGGCTTGGTACGTACCGAAAAAGGCGCGACCGCTGTTCCTTCCGACTTCATCACAGTACCGGCGTTCCCTGAGACCCGCTCGGGTAAATATATGCGTCGCACACTCCGTGCAATATTAATTGGCGCGCCACTTGGCGATCTCTCGACACTTAAAAACCCCGATGTGGTCGAAGAGATCAGCGAGCTGGTCAATAACTGGAAAGATCACTCTTCGCTTGCTAATGCACGGCGGATAGTTCAAACCTGGCGCAACCTGCGATTGGAGATACACCCGCTTCAGCCCAATATCAACGTCGCGATGTTGGCCATTAATAATCCACCGGTTAATGCGCTTAACGAGCGAGCACTGGATGAACTACACACCGTGGCCAATCAGCTGGCGCAAGATCCCGATGTGCACGCACTCATAATCACCGGTTCACGCCACACATTTGTTGCCGGTGCCGATGTAAAGGAGCTGCTCAAGATTGGCGAGGTGGGTGACCGAGAATCGGCACTCACTCCACCGCATGCAGCTCAAGCCGCTTTTGCTACGTTGGAGTCACTGCCGTTTCCGGTCATTGCGGCTATTAATGGTCCAGCCCTTGGTGGTGGTAATGAGCTTTTGCTGGCTTGTTCGCATGTCATTGCGGCCGAACACGCCACCTTTGGACAGCCCGAAATTAACCTCAATTTGTTACCGGGATACGGCGGTACACAGCGCCTCACACGCAAGCTGTTCGCGAAAAATGGCGAGCAGGGAGCTATCGATGCGCTTACCCTTATGTTGTTGGGAAGGCCTATTGGAGCAAAAGAGGCGCATGCCATGGGCCTTGTAGACGAGTTGCTAGAGGCAGGTAGCGAGTCGCCCGTTGAGCGTGCAATGCGTCAGCTACGGCTGTATTTCAGTGATGCTAGCGCGCAACTACAGGCCTCAATCGATGCTCAAAACCAGCGTATTGCCGCCCATGATGAGGCGTTGACAATAACCAGCGACATCGCGGGGTCAACGCGTATTCAAGCGTTGCTTACCCAGCTTGCTGCGGGCGGCAGAGAACACGTTGCCGAGCGCGTGCTCGACGCCACGCTACTTGGTATTAAGCAAGGCGTCACGGCCGGCCTTGAGCGAGAAGCTGACCTGTTCGCTGATGCGGTGTGTGACGCAGCGTCAGGTGTTGCTGGAATAACAGCATTTCTTGAAAAGCGCAGTGCTCCTCTTCCTTGTATGCCCAAAGATGTGCCGCCCTATCCAAGCCAGCAGCAACGAGATCAGCTTGAAGCTGCGGGCGATTTATTGCCATTGGGTGGCAGCTTTTACGCCGGTGTTACACGCATCCCGCGTTATCAGTACGGCTGGGGTGTGGCGCGCTCAGAAGCCACCGGTGCTCCGGCGCATGGCGACCCGCGCGACGCCGAAAAGTGCTTGGTCTTTGAAACACCAGCACCCAGTGCCAGTGAAGCCCTCGTCTATATCCTTGCATCCGAGGTTAACTTTAATGATATCTGGGCTATTACTGGTATCCCTGTTTCACCCTTTGATGCACGTGAAACTGATGTTCAAGTGACAGGGTCAGGTGGTGTGGGAATTGTTGCGCAACTTGGAACCGAATTGATTGCCGAGGGGCGCCTAGCCGTAGGTGATCTGGTGACGGTGTACTCTGGGCAAAGTGAGCTTATGTCACCGGATCAGGGCCTCGATCCCATGGCGGCTGGTTTTCGCATTCAGGGATACGAGCAAAACGATGGTAGCCATGGTCAGTTTATGGTTGCTCAAGGGCCTCAGTTACACCCAAAGATTAATACGTTATCCATTGAAGAGGCCGGCTCTTACGGGCTCACTATGGGGACTATTCATCGCGCGCTTTTCACGACGCTCGATATCGAGCCAGGTAAGCGGTTGTTCGTTGAAGGTGCCTCCACAGGCACAGGTTATGATTGCTTGCGCAGCAGCACAAAGGCCGGTTTATCCTGCTTGGGGATGGTGTCCAGTGATGAGCGGGGTGAGCGTGTAGCCGCCGCGGGTGGTCGTTATATTAATCGAACAGATCCGCGTTGGGCACATATTTTCCGCCCGGTACCCGCTGACCCGGCGCAGTGGGCAGCATGGGAAAGCGAGGGCGAAGCGTTCATTGCGGCGGCTGTTGATACAGCCGGTGGGCCGCTCGACTACGTGGTGTCCCACGCTGGCGAAGCAGCTTTCCCACGCAGCTTTCAAATGTTAGCTGAAGGCGGCGTTATGACATTTTATGGCGCGTCTTCGGGGTATCGCTTCACATTTATGGGCAAGCAGGGTGCGTCGTCCCCAGCTGAGCAGTTCCGCAAGGCTGGTTTTCGTGCCGGTCAAACTGCCCTGATTATTTATGGCCCCGGGGCGAGCGACGGTATCGTTGACCATGTGGCTATTGAGGCAATTGAGGTGGCCTGTAAAGCCGGTGGTCAGATTGCGGTACTCGTAGACTCGATTGCCCAGCGCGAATTTGTCAGTTCACTGGGTTTTGGCCCCCTGGTGCGCGGCATTATCAGTGTCGAAGAGTTGGCGAAGCGCTTAGGTGACGATTTCCTTGCGCCGGGTCCACTCAGTGCCATGCCGGACCCGTTTACCCAACCGGTTGAATTTCGGGAGGCGGTGCGGGACTTTTCCGACCGAACGCTTAAACCTGTTGGTTCGGCTATTGCGCCCGCGTTGCGAAACACGTTGGATAAGCGCGGTCTTCCCGACGTAATCTTTGAGCGTGCTGGTCGCGATAGCCTAGCGCTCTCGGCGGCATTGGTGAAGCCCAATATTGGCAAGGTGATTTACTCCGAGGACCTGAGTGGTCGGGGCTTTAGTTTTTATGCGCCACATGTGTGGACGCGCCAGCGCCGAATCATTATGCCAACCGCGGAAATTCGCGGCACACACCTCAATACCGCCCGCGAATTCGCCGAAATGCAAGAGCGTATTGCATCACGGCATATCGACGTGCTAGCACCGGTGGCCATACCCATTGAGGAGTTACCCAACGCGCATCAAGCCATGTGGGAAAACAACCATCAGGGTGCGAACTATGTGGCGGTGCATGCACTGCCACGCGCCGGAATTAAATCGAAAGATGAGCTTTATCGTGCTTGGGCATTGCGCGATGCAGCTTTACGCGGTGAACAGATAGCCCATGTAGAAACTGGTTCAGCAGGAGCACTGCAATGAATGAAATCGTAAAAATATCGGGTGACACCCTCAATCAAACAACTTCCGGAAAGCGGCTTGAAAATAAAGCAGTCGTTTTGACCGGTGCCGCAGGCTCGATAGGTCGGTTCATCACTCGACAACTGTTGCGCGAAGGTGCCCGAGTTATGATGACGGGCCGCGACCAAGAAAAGCTCGACGAATTTGTCGCTACGCTGACCAACGAGGGCTTTGACGTTGATAGCATGATCACCGCCGTTGGCGATTGCGCCGATCCTGAGGTCTGCCGCCAAATCGCTACCAAAACGGTATCCATGTTCGGCAGAATTGATGTACTTGTGAACAATGCGGGTGCGGCCGGCCCCAAATTCACATTGCGCGATATTCCGTTTACCGAAGCCGAGATGCGAGCTCGTGATTCAGATCAGACCATGTTTGACTCGGCAATGAATTTATTGGGCTCACCTTGGAATATGGCCCGGGCCGCAGCGCCTTATATGTCTATCGGTGCATCTATTATCAATGTGTCGACGATTTTCTCGCGCACACACTACTTTGGACGTATTCCTTATGTGGTACCAAAGTCTGGGTTGAACGCGCTTTCTAAAGGCTTGGCTTTAGAGCTGGGAGAGGAGCGTGGTATCCGCGTTAACACATTATTCCCTGGGCCGATCGAGTCGGAGCGTATTGATACGGTTTTTGCACGCATGGACGAACTCCAAGGCCTAGAGCCTGGCAGTACAGGTAAAGAATTCCGCGATCTCATGATAACTACCCGTGCGACTGATGGGGGTCTTGATTACCGCTATCCCGATCCGAATGATGTGGCTTCTGCGATTACTTGGCTTGCAGCCGATGAGTCGGCGGCTTTATCCGGTCATGCCATTGAAGTGACTAATGGCATGCAGGTACCCGCCCAGAGTCGTTCGCAGTTGGTCTCTTGGCCTGATAAGCGTTTGGAGGATTTGTCTGATCGTGTTGTGTTGATACTCGGTGGTAGTGATTACAAGGAAGCCGTGGCCTTCGCAGAACGACACACAGACAGCGGCGCTCGCGTGCTATTGGCCTTCCGTAATTTGGAGTCTGTGGGTCATGCGCGTGCCTTGATACAGGCGAAAGAGTTATCGGCGGTCCAGCTTTCACATCTTGATCCGCTACGGCGTGAATCGGTTGATAGAACCATGCAATTCATTGATGACCATTTTGGTTGCCTGGATGGTGTTGTCGTCTTGCCACAAAAGACTAACGGCCAGTATGGCTACTCGTTATGCTCTGCGAGTGATGAGGACGTAGAAAACTTTGTTCTCGACGAGGTCGTTGCGCCAGTGGCATTTGCGTCGGCCCTTGCTCGCAACTTATCTCGCTGGTTTGACAAAGGCGGCGCACCGGCCATTACCTATGTGACTAACCCCAGCGACGGTCACGGCAATCTACTGAATGAAATCATTCGCGCTTCCAATGAAGCGCTTATCCGCGGTTGGCGTCACGAGGACGAGACCTTGATGAACGCGGGAGAGCTCAGCTGGGCGGTAAAACCTAACCAGCTCGTGCGCTACGACACTGAAAGCCGAGATGCGCAAGATTTTGCAGCAGATTGGGCGGCTACGTTGACCAACCGCGTTCGCCAAATGGATCCTATTAACTTATGGATTCCAAAAGACATTAAGCGCGCGACGGGCAAGGGCTCAATGCCCAGCTCAATCATGCGGGTTTTACCGGGACTTCACAAAGGCAAGACGGCAGTCATTACCGGGGGAAGTTTGGGCATTGGATTGCAGCTTGGCCGCTACTTAGCCATAGCGGGTGCACGCGTGTTATTGAGTGCCCGCAGTGAATCTAAACTACGCGAGGCCCGCGAGCAGATTATTGAAGAGCTCAATGGGGTGGGTTACCCGAATCCCGAGAACCGCATTCATATTCTTGCGGATATTGATGTGGGTGATCCTGCAGCGTTGGACACGCTGCATCAAAAGAGTGTGGAGTTGTTTGGCGGTGTCGATTTCTTAATTAACAACGCCGGTATTTCAGGTGCCGAGGAGATGGTCGTCGACATGAGTTTGACTGATTGGCAGCGCACCATGGAAGCCAATCTCATCTCTAATTATTCACTGATCCGTAAATTTGGACCAATGATGAAAGAGCGAGGAAAAGGCTCTGTTCTCAACGTTTCAAGTTATTTCGGGGGCGAAAAGTACGTTGCTGTTGCCTATCCGAATCGCGCTGATTATGCGGTGTCTAAAGCGGGACAGCGGGTACTTGCAGAAATTTTGTCTCGTCATCTCGGACCGGAAATTCAGATTAATGCGTTGGCGCCGGGGCCCGTAGATGGGGCGCGATTACGTGGTAGTGGCGAGGCACCTGGATTATTTGATCGACGCGGTCGTCTCGTTTTGGAGAACAAACGACTCAATCAGGTTTATGCAGCTATCACAGCCAGTATTGCCGAAGGGATGGCCATTAGTGAAGTGATGAAGCTGTCGGCAAATGCCGTGAGTGTTTTGCCCACGCGTAACATTCCTCGACCACTTAGCAAGCTCTATGCGCAGGTTCAAGATGCCGGTGGTACTGGTAGTGCCAACAAGTGCCTTATGCACATGGGAATGGCTATTAAGTTGATGGACCGTCTTATTTT
>Ga0181561_10000804_pt1 | contig 27151 bp, 18 predicted proteins | sample 011ome_19_FD_133760 | JGI IMG/M metagenome (GOLD analysis project Ga0181561, IMG submission 133760) | Coastal salt marsh microbial communities from the Groves Creek Marsh, Skidaway Island, Georgia - 011510BT metaG (megahit assembly) | ecosystem: Environmental > Aquatic > Marine > Intertidal... | reverse complement strand
GTGACGAAACGCGAATACTCGCTCGCGTCCGCGCCGTTCGGCGTGGACGCGCGGTACTCCGAGAGCACCGCGTCCGGCGTGTGCTCGCGCATCAACACGACGGCGCCGGCGAAGGGCGCGTCGGCGCCCGTCGCGTCGGCGTCGACGCGCAGCACCTGCAGCTTCCCGAACTCGGACTCCGCCTCGTCCAGCAGGGTCATGCCGCGCACGCGCCGCGCAGGCACGGCGACGCGCGTCTCGTGGGTGTCGAAGGTGTCGAACACGTCTCCAGTTTTCGGGAGCCGGCTCTGGTACCACCGGAGCCAATCCGGGAAGATGCCTGCCGCCGCGAGCATGCCCTCCGTGCGCGCGTCCAGCGCGTCCGCCTCGACGCCGTGCGCGCGCATCGAGGGCGCCACCTCGGCGGCGAAGGCTTTGCTCCACTCCGCGAACGCGGCGCGCGCGGTCTCGGGGTCCGAAGCGTCGTCCAGGGACGCCGCGCGCAACAGCTCGTCCGTGGACACGCCCGCGCGACGCAGCATCTCGAGCGAGGCGTCGCTCAGGTACCGCGCGTCCACGCCGTGCGTGGCGAGCGAACGCGCGACGCGAGACGCCAGCTCATCCACGGTGTCGTACGCGCGCGCCGAGACGTCGCGACGGCGCCGATGCGCTCGACGCACCCCCGGGGGGGGGGTGCGTCCAGCGAGGGCGAACGCCATCGGGGCGCGACGCGTCGGAATGCCGCCAACCGTGTCGTCTTCGCTGATTGCCACGCGTACAGAATCTGGGTAGCGCAAGGCAGTAGGGGGTTTTTGCAGCGCCACTTGGCGTCATTTTCTCAACTCGGCACTCTGCGAAAAAGTGTTCTGGAAAACCTGACGGTGACGGATAGACCGCTGACGTCGGCGAGGCGCGGCACTTCTCCGCGAGCATCCTCACGTTTCGCGAGATGTCGTGCACTTCCGCGCTCGGCGCTCCGAGCTTGGTCGTGCCCGTGCGCGCGCGCCGCGCCCCCCGCCGCGCCCGCGCGCCTCTCGCGGTCCCGCGCGCCGTCTCCTCGGGCGATGCGCCCGGCGAGGCGGAAAAGAACCACTTTTTGTCCCGCCGAGATGCGGTGATGTCCGCTGCCGCGCTCGCGTCTCTGGCCGCCGCGCCGAGCGCCGTCGCGGCGGAGCCCCTGAAGGCGAGCTTCTACGACTACGTCGTGTTGCGCGACGGCGAGCCGTTCGCGCTGGACGCGTTCCGCGGCGGCGTCACCGTCGTGCTGAACGTGGCGTCCGAATGACCCCTGCAGAACGCCAACTACCCCGAGCTCCGGCAGCTTCGCCAGAAGTACGCCGGCGACGGGTTCGAGTTGGTGGCGTTCCCCGCGAACCAGTTCGGGTGCCAGGCGCCCGGAACGTCCGAGATGGAGCGCGCGTACGCGTGGCGCAAGTTCGGATTCGAGTTCCCGGTGATGGACAAGATCGCGGTCAAGGACAAGCCGGTGCGGTGCAAAGGGATCGACCCGAGATCGTACGAGGAGTTCAAGGACGACCCGGATGCGATCTTGACCGCGCCGCTCGTCGACGACGCGACGAGCTCGTCTCAAATCGCGCCGGTGTACGCGTTCCTGAAGCAGCCGCCGTTCGACGGCGAGATCCCCTGGAACTACACCAAGTTCCTGGTGGGCAGGGACGGGAAGGTGCTGCGGCGGTACTCCCCCGGTTCGCCGTTCGAGCAGGGCATGGAGGATGACGTGAAGCGCGCGCTCAAGGGGGAGCCCCTCAAGGAGCGCAGAAACCTCTTCTAGAGCCTACATACATAGCCTACATACGCGCGAGAGACGCCTGAAGCCGCGGGTCGCTCCTAGCCGCCGCGAGCGCGTCTCCGGACCCGTGACGACCGCGGACGAAACGGCGACGCCCACCGGCGTCGCGCGTCCGCGCGTCTGACGAACCGGAGACGAACCGGAGGCGGCGCGCGAGACGACGAACCGCGAATCGCGACCGCGTTCGCGAACGTCCGAGGCTGTGCTATGATACGTCGTGGTATTATGATGACAAAAAAAAGAGACCCTTTTGCGCGATGACGCCCGATACGAGATATGCGCGTTCGCTCGTTCGTGAGACGATCCTAAAACACGATTACGATTCGTGTTTCCCGCGGTCACCGCCGTCACCGGCCGCTCGTCGCCGCGCGCGTGGCTTCTTCGCGCGAGCTCGCGAAGAGCTCGACGTAGCGCGTGCCCATGGACTGCCGGTCGCGCGCCATCGCGATCTTCGCCTCCTCCGGGCTCTGGAACTCCGCGAACGCCACGCCGGACGGGCGCCCGTCCAGGCTCGTCACGATGTGGATCGAGTCGTGCACGAGCGGCGTCAGCTCGAGCTCGCCGGCGCCGCTGAAGAAGCCGACGATGTCGTCCTTGGTGGCGGAAAAAGGCAAGCCGCGCAGTTTCAGCACGCCGGTGTGCTCCGCGGCGGCGGCGCCGCCGCCGCGGCCGCCGCCGACGACGCCCGGCGCGCCGTGCGGCATCGGCGGCTGGCCGCCGTGCGGCGTCGGCGCGGCGCCGCCCGCGTACGAGGCACCTCCGTACGCGGAGGCGCCCATCGACGCGTGGTGCCCGCCCATGAACGCGCCGCGCTGCGCGCCGTCGCGCGTTCCCGCGCCGCCGCCCGCGACGGACGCGTCTCCGTACGGCGCGTCTCCGTACGCGAGCTGGCTCGTCGCGGCGAGCGCGTCGCGCGCCGACGCGAACGCGCCGCCGCCGCCGTTCGTCTGCGCCTCGCGCACGGCGGCGGCGACGGCGTGGTAGTACTCCGCCTTCTTGCTTCGGAACACCTCGATGTAGCGGCGCCCCATGCTGGCGCGGTTCTTCTGCAGCGCGAAGTCCATCTGCATGGCATTCGAGAAGACCACGTACGCCTCGCCGGTGGTGCGCCCGTCGCGGCGCACGACGAGCGCGTCCACCGCCTCGAGGCCGGCGAAAAACTCCAGCACGTCCGCCTCTCCCGCGTTGAAGGGGAGCCCGCGCAGGCGCACTACGGGGAGCGCTTTTTCCAGCACGAAGCCGCCTCGAGGGCCGTGCGGCATCGCGCCGGCGCCGAACCCGGGGGCCATCCCGCCCACCATCCCGGGGCCGAACCCCATCGGGTTCATCATCGCCGTCGGGTCCATCGCCGGGGCCTCGCGCGCGCCTGCGGGGGTGTCACGCGCGGGGGACACGCGTCAGCGCAGATCGATCGTTCAGATGCGTCGTTGTTTCAGATCGCGATCGCGGAGAAACCAAAAAGCGCTTCGGGGACTATCGAGCCGCGGCTCGATCGAACGGGTGTCGGGGGTCGAACGCGTATAGGGAGTCGAGGAGACAAGCGCGATCGACGCGCGTGACGCACCGTCGCTCTGTCGTGTCGCGCGCGACCGGTTGTGCCGCACGACAGGCACGTCCGCGTCACCGCGTGTCGCCTGTTCATCATCACGTGACACGACGAGATCCTGCGAAACAGCTTACGAAAATCAAACGTCGTTCAAAGCACACTTTGCACAAACGGCACTTGTTCTCGAAGACGACCGCTCCACGCGCCACAACCCGCGACACGGTCGCGCGCACCGCTCGCCTTCACCCACCGCGGGAGAACTCGAGCACCATGGCGCAGGATGCGATGATGCAGGTGCGTCTCGGTCGCGCGTCGCGGGTGTCTTTTTCGGAGACGCGCGGCCCGTTCTTTTCGGTTGACTCTCCTCTGGCGCTCCGCGCGTGATCTTCCCGTGCTCCGACTCGCTTCCGTGGCTGAACCTCCCCCGTTTCCCCGCGTCCCCGACTCCGCGCGCAGCAAATGATGGAGAAGAAGCTGTACGACATGGCCAAGTCCATGGAGGACGCTCTGGACGACGAGCTCCACCGCATGAACAACATGGACCAGGATGATCTGGAGAATATCCGTCGCAAGCGCCTGGAGGCGATGAAGGGCGACCAGGATAAGCGGAAGAAGTGGCTCGCGATGGGCCACGGCGAGCTGCGGGATCTGCAGGACGAGAAGGAGTTCTTCAGCGAGATGAAGGGGGAGGACATGATGGTCGTGCACTTCTACCGGAATAACTGGCCGTGCAAGGTGATGGACATGCACCTGGACATGCTCTCGAAGAAGCACCTCGAGACCAAGTTCGCCAAGATCGACGCCGAGAAGAGCCCGTTCCTCACCGAGCGCCTGAAGATCTGGATGTTGCCCACGCTGGCGCTCGTCTCGAAGGAGAAAGTGCTGGACTACGTCGTCGGGTTCGACGACTTAGGGGGGTCGGACGACTTCCCCACCGAGCACCTCAGGCTCGTGCTCGCGTCGAAGAACATGATCAACTACCACGGCGACGACGCCGAGGCGGATGCGCGGCGAAGCACGTACCAGAAAACTACCGAGGTGGTGGACAAGCCCAACCTGCGGAAGGGCGGCGGGAACCTCGTGCTGGGCAGCGATGACGAGGACAGCGATTTCGATTGATGCGCCGCGCGTTTTCTTTCGGCTTCGGCGCGTACGTATCTGGTGTATATTTTTTAAACGTCTCAAAACTTCTCCTTTTTCCCCGCGTTGGCGTCCGCGACGCGCTTGATGACGTCGTCCCTGCTGAACGCGCCCTGGTCTCCGTCCGCGTACGTGCGCACGGTGAGCGTCCCGTCCGCCGCTTCTTGCTCGCCCACCACGCACATCACCGGCACCTTCGCCTTCTCGGCGTTGCGCACCAGCTTCGCCAGCCGCTCGTTGGTGGTGATGTCCACGCGCACGCCCGCCTCGCGCATCAGCCGCGCGGTCTCCTCGACGTAGGGCGTGACGGCGTCCGTGACAGGCAGCAGCCGGACCTGCGTGGGCGCCATCCACAGCGGGAAGGCGCCGGCGTAGTTCTCGGTGAGGATCCCGAAGAAGCGCTCGAGCGACCCGAAGATGGCTCGGTGGATCATGATCGGCCTCTGCTTGACGTTCTCCTGGTCCACGTACGACAGGTCGAAGCGCTCCGGCAGGTTGAAGTCAAGCTGCACGGTGGAGCACTGCCACTTGCGCCCGATGGCGTCCGTGATCTTGATGTCGATCTTGGGGCCGTAAAACGCGCCGCCGCCCTCGTCCACCTCGTAGCCCCACCCCTTCTTGGCGAGCGCCTCGACGAGCGCGCCCTCCGCGCGCTCCCAAATCTCGGGGCCGCCCACGCTCTTCTCCGGCTTGGTGCTGAGGTTCACCTCGAAGTCCGTGAACCCGAACTGGCTCAGGATGTCCTCGGTCAGGTCCAACACGCCCAGAATCTCATCCGCGATCTGTCCAGGTAAGCAGAAGATGTGCGCGTCGTCCTGCGTAAACCCGCGCACGCGGAACAAACCGTGCATTGTGCCGCTCCGCTCGTAGCGGTACACGGTGCCCATCTCCGCCCAGCGGATGGGCAGGTCACGGTAGGAGAAGTACCCATCCTTGTACACGGCGACGTGGAACGGGCAGTTCATGGGCTTGAGCTGGTAGATCTCGTCCTCCACCTGCATGGGCTTGTACATGTTCTCGCCGTAGAAATCAGCGTGCCCGCTCGTCTTCCACAGGTCCAGTTTGCCGACGTGCGGCGTGTACAGCAAGTCGTACCCGCGCGCCAGGTGGGTGTCCTTCCAGAAGTTCTCGATCATGTTGCGCATCAGCGCGCCTTTCGGGTGCCAGAACACCAGCCCGCCGCCCACCTCCTCCTGCTGGATGGAAAACAAGTTCAAATCCTTCCCGAGCTTGCGGTGGTCGCGGCGCGCCGCTTCCTCCTTGAACGCGTTGTACGCCTTCATCTCCTCGGGCGAGCCCCAGGCGGTGCCGTAGATGCGCTGCAGCATCGGGCGCGTCTCGTCGCCGCGCCAGTACGCGCCGGCGACGGACTCCAGGTCGATGGCCTTGGGGTGGATCTTCTTCGTGGACTCGACGTGCGGGCCCGCGCACAGGTCCCACCACTCGTCGCCGATGTGGTAGATGGTGATGGGCTCCGTCTTGATGGATTCCAAAATCTCGAGCTTGTACGGCTCGTCGATCTCGCGGATGCGGCGCTCCGCCTCCTCGCGGGAAACCTCCTCGCGGCGCAGGGGGTAATCCTTGTTGATGATCTTGATCATCTGCTTCTTGATGGACTTCAGGTCCTTGTCTGCGGGGTTTCAAAACAAGGGGTGGCTTCGGTCAGGTTCCGGGACGCGAACGCGGCGACGCGCGGGCTTTTTTAGCGGTCGGCCGTGAGAGCTCGTCGAGTCGTCGAGGCGTTCTCGGAACGGACGCGTCGAGACACGAACGACGCGGGTGGGGAGCGACCGCGCGTGCGTGACGCGCGGGGTGTTCGCGGAATCGGAATCGCGGCGGTGGTGACGCACCAGAGAAGCCCTCGGGGTAGTAGAAATCGTAGTAGAAGCCGCGGTCGATCCTAGATGGGCGCGGGGGGGTGGGTATGTCAGCCGTGCGCTCGGCGGTTCGGGCGGCGGCCACGTCTCGTGCGGAATGGATAAAAAGGAGCGAGCGAACCGGGGTCTGAAGACGGGCATCACGGAGAGGTCGTACCAGGGGCCGATGGTGCACTGCGCGTCCGGGAACAGCTTCTGCGTGGCCATAGCGCAGATGTGCGCGGTGGTGTGGCGGATCTTCAGCAGCTCCTCGGACTCGTCGCTCGTCAGCAGCTTGATGGGCTCGGGGGCCGCATCGGCCGCGGAAGCGTCGGGCTCGGCGACCGCCTTGGAGAAGATGTTGGCGTGGCGTCGGCCGGCGACGCGGCTCCAGGCGGAGGCGGCTCCAGGGGTGACGACCGACGCCAGAGGGACGGCGGCGGGGCGAGACCCCGCGAGCGCGGCCGCGGCGTTGACGCCTCGCGACATCGGGGCGAACCCGACGCGACGCGCGGCTGCAGCCATCATGTTGGTTTTGCCGACGCGGGCGGCGCTCGCACTGACCACCGCGGGCGCGCGCGCTCCGATGGGACAGTAGCTCATACTACTGGGAACGTACGCGTGGAACTCGAACAACTTCCGACACAGGAAGGTGACGAGTGCGTCGTGCGAAGTGCGCGCGGCGACGTGCTCCATCGTCGTTTAGATATCCGGACCTTTATCGATGATGGAGTTTCAGGTGATCAGACGCGTCGCTTCGCGCCACTGACACAAAGTCGCATCATCAGAAAGCGCGTCTCTCCATCCGGAGGTGCGCGGGCGTCGCGTGGTGCGCGGAGTCCAGCCGCGGGGGCGAACCGGTCGCGCGCGCGCGGGACTCGCCATGGCGGCTCGCGAGGCTGCGGAGGCCATGGGCCGCGGCCTCCGTCAGAGCGTGAGCGCGTCCGGCGGGCACGTCCCCGTGAAGGCTGCTCGCGAGCTCCACGACCGACTCATGAGCCCAGGCGACGTGCGCCCCTCGGACCGGGTGGACGAGGTGCACGCGCTCGCGCGGCTCATCGAGGTGGAGGAACTGCGGTACGAGCGCCTCGTCGGGGACAGCGGCGGGTCACACCGCGCGGGGTACGCCATAGGACGCATCCTGTCCCTCGTCCAGGACGACGTCTCCGGTGTGGACGTGGTTTCGAAGTATTGCCTCGACGCGCTCACCTCGCCGTCGACGCCGCCTCGCGCGCAGGCCGCCAGCCTGCGCCTGCTGTGCTCCGTGGTCTCGGTCACGGGCTTCCAGTTCCCGCTCACGGACGAGCGGCTCGTGGAGCGCCTGCGCGCCTGGGCGCTGGGCGACCTGCGCCCGCGCGCCGACGCCGCGCCTCCCGGACGCGCGCGCCGCGAAGCCGAGGACGCCGCCGAAGCCGCCGAGCGCGCCGCCGCCGCGGCGGAGGCGGCGCGCGCGCCCACCGCGCCTCTGGCGCGGGCCACCGCGGCCGTCGCGGCCGCGGATGCCCTGCGCGTCAAGACGTACGCGCTCGGGTGCCTCGCGGTGGCGTTAGAGGCGGAGGACGTCGCGTCCGCGCTCGTGCGCGACGGCGCGATGGCGGAGATCGTGACGCCGCTGCGGCGCGCGCTCGTGGAGGGCGCGCCGCCCGAGGGCGCCGGCGCCGTCGCGGCGTTCTTCGCGTGCGACCTCGCGCACGCGAAGCGCGCGGACGCGCCCCCCTCGCGCGGAGACGCACGCGATGTCGTCGTCCCGGACGACGACGAGAGCGTGGTCGCGTTTCACGAGCAGCTCGGGACCGAGACCGGCGACCGAGACGCCGCGGCGCGCGCGTTGGCTGAGGCGTTGACGGCGGGCGCGCCGGCGGATGCGCGCGCGCTTCCGGCGCGTCTCCTGGAGGCGCGTCTGCGCGCGCTCGCCGCGACGGGCGAGTACATAGAGTGTTTCGGCGAGGCGTTGCGTTGCGGCGCCGTCGAAGTCGCGCTCGCGCTCGTCAGAGGCACGTACTGGAGCGAAGACGCGCCCGCCTGGCCGGAGGAAGCCGCGGCGCGCCGCCTCCGCTGGAGAGACGGGGACAAAAAAACCCCCGACGCGGCGCGGCTCGCCGCGGCGTGCGCGCCGCAGCTCCCCGAGTCGCTCGCCGCGGTGTGCTCGCTGCTCGCGCACAGAAAGTTCGCGGTGACGTTCGTGGACCGCGGTGGCGTGGCCGCGCTGCTGCGCATCCCGAAGGGGGCGCTCTCCGTGGACGGGTTCCACCGGTGTCTGTTCGCGGTGTCGCAGACGCCGTCGGCGATGGAGCGGCTGCTCGCCCCGGGCCGCGACGCCGCGGCGTCCGCCGGCGCTGCGCGGCGGTGCGTGGACGTCGCGCTCGAGGCGCTGGACGGGGGCCACGAGACCGCCAGGAGACACGCCGCGCTGTTCTTGGCGCTCGCCTTCCCCTTCCCCGCCGTCGTGGACGCCTTTGACGCCGCGGGGGGGCTCAGGCCGCTGCTCAACCTGCTGAGGCACGCCGCGCAGCTCTCGGCGGCGGCGACGGCGGCGGCGAAGCAGACGGCGTGCCACGCGTGCCACGCGCTGCGGCAGTACGCGCGCGCGCACCTGCACCGGCGCGTTTCCCTCTCGGCTTTAAACCTGAACCCTCACCGCGCCATCGACCTCGGGCAGGCCGCGACGGACCGCAACCTGCGCGCGGCCACGCACGACCCGAAGACGGCGTCCTCGATGCAGAAGACGTCGTGGCTACCCGTGGACGCCTTCGTCGCGCAGGGGGGGCACGACATCGTCTTGGCGCTCATGCGCGTCGCCGCCGGCGACCGGCACTTCCACGAGTGCGTCCCGGCCGGACTCGCGGCGCTCAGAATCGCGACGCTGCACCCGAACGCGAGGGACGCCACCGTCGCGGCCTGCGTCGGTGCGCCCGCGGCGCTCTCCGCGGCGGACGTGCTGCTGGAGATCGCCGCGCGCGCGGCGGGCGCGCAGGACGCCGAGGCGGCGGTGGACGCGCTGCAGATTGTCCGGCAGCTCGTCGCGCCGCCGCCGGCGCTCAAGGCGGCGGCGCCCGCGGCGTCCGCGCCGCCGGCGCGCAAGCTGCAGCGCGACCGGAGCCGCGTCTCCACGACGCCTTCCAAGAAACTCGCGCACCGGCGCGGGAGCCTGGTGGCCGGCGCGTCCGCGGGTCCGTCGTCGAGGACGCCTTCGAGGACGTCGTTCGACCCGCGTTCCTCGAACCCGGCGGAGCAGAAAGAGTCGGCGTTGGATCGCGCGCTTCGGCCGGGCCGCGCCGCGCTCCGCGAAGCCGGCGGCTTGCGCGCGCTACTCGCCATGCTGACCCGCGGTGCCCGGCGCCTGCCGCCGCCGAGCGACGACGCCGCGAGGGCGCTCTGCTGCGACGCGCTCATCGCCATGGCGCGCGACCCGGCGGTGGCGCAGACGCTGCAGACGCTGCAGGTGGCGCGGCGGCTCACGGAGATGGTGTCCTCGCACAAGCACAAGCGCGCCGCCGGGACCCGTTTCGGGCAAACGGGCGCCGCGGAGGCGCGGGAGGCGGGCGAGGCGCCGGGCGAGACGGGCGCGGCAGCCGCGGCGGAGGCTGGCGCCGAGTTCCACAGGGCCGCCGTGGAGCTCATCGCGCTCACCGCCGGAGGCGCCGCGCGCGGGAGCGCGGCGCTGGCGGCGGCGAACGCCGTCGCGGTGGCGCCCCTGCGCCGCATGGAGCGCCACGCCATCGCGGCGGCGACGCGCGTGCAGTACCCGCACGAGGATTTGCTTTCGCTGATCCACGAGCACCTCTCGAACGCCGGGCTCTCGAAAGCCGCGGACGCGCTCGCCGCGGAGGCCGCGGACCGGCTCGGGACGCCGTTCCTCGGTCAGCGACGACGCGTTCCGACGACGAGCGCCGCCGCCGGAACGAAAATCGAAAATGCGAAAGGGAAACCGTCCCCCAGTTACGCGCTCCCGGGCGCCGCGCCGGGCGCGCGACGCGACTCGCGCCGCGGCTCGCTCGCCAGGCGGCCCGGCACCGCCCTCGCGGGCGTTTTCGGGGGCACGGCCACGCCTCGCCCCGGAGCGTTCACGCTCGGGATGCGCGCGCCGCCGGGACCCGCGACGTCGCCCGCGGCGAAGAGCGCGCCGCCGCGCCGGTCGAAACGCAAGGCGAGCGCCCTCGGGGAAAAGACGATTGGGGAAAAGACACCCGAAACCGCCGATCCGCCCGTCGCTCCCGCGGCTCGCTCGCCGGGTCTCCTCGTCGGCGCGGACGCCGCCTCGCCCACCGGCTTCGGGCGCGTGCACGCGCGTTTCTCGCCGCTCGCGGGGAACGCGGACGAGAAGAGGGAGGTGCGCTGCGGCGTCGTCGACCGCGGCGACCGCGAAGGCTGCGGCGTGCGCAGCAAGCTCGACGGCGTGATGACGACGTACCTGCGAGCGCAGCACAGGCAATGCGCGTCCCCGGCGGCGGCGTGCGCGCCCTTCTCGCTTCTCGAGCCGCACGCGTGCGCCGAGCCCCGCCACCCGCTCGTCGCGCCCGCGAACGTCACGCGGCGCGTGCACCGGCGCGAGTGGTTCGCCGGCGCCGGCGGCGCGTGGGGAGGCGGCGCGCGCGGCGGCCCCGGCGGGCGCGCGCGCGACCGGCACTTCGTGTTCGGTCGGTTCCGCCCCGTGCGCGCTCTGCGCGACGAGGGCGCGACGTTCACGTGCGCGGCGTTCGTGGGGGGATCCCGATCCCCCTCGGGATACCGCGACGCGAGCGTGCTCGCGGGCACGACCGACGGAACGCTGCGTCTGTTCGACGCGAGCAACGGCGACGTCCTCGAGTCCGTCGACGCCGGGCACTCGGGCGGCGTGCGCTCGGTGTCGTCGCGCGTCTCGTCCGGCGGCGGAAAGCCGTTCGCGCTCTCCTCTTCCGAAGGCGAGACGTTCCTGTGGGACGTGTCCAATCCCGAGTTCGCGTCCGACGGCCCTGTGGCGGCGTTCGAGGGCGCGTGCTCCGCGGCGTTCGACGATTGTTGCCAGTACGTGTTCCACGCGGGCGGGAACACGCCGGGCACGGCGTCGCTGTACGACGTCGCCGCCGGGCGCGACGTCTCGCGTTTTTTCGCCTGGGACGAAAACACTTCACAAAACGCCCACGCCTCGTCGCGCCGGTTTGTGGCGCGGGCGACGTCCGCGCGTCGGTTCGCAGACGTCGACTTCGGGCCGACCGGCAGCTCGCTCGTGTTGTGGGGTGACACCCTGTGGGACGTCCGGCTGCCGCACCCGGTGCGCGTCTTCGACGCCTTCTCCGACGGCGGCGGCGCGTGCTTCCACCCGCGCGGCGACGAGGTGGTGCTCAACTCGGAGGTTTGGGACTTGCGCAGCGAGCGTTTGTTGCGCAGCGCGCGCGCGCTCGACGGGTGCAAACTCGCGTGGACGCGAACCGGCGAGTGCTGCGTGGCTTCGTACCGCGCGCCCCGGGACGAGAGCGTACTCGCGAGTTTCCGCAAAACCAAGCACCCGCTGTGTCGCGCGTTCCGCGCCGTCGACGGCGAACGCGACTACGCGGAAATCGCCACCGTCGACGCCGACCGCGCGGTGCTCGACGTCGCCTGGAACGCCGGCGCCGACGACGCGCTTTTAGTGGCGGAGTGCGACCTCGCGTCCGACGCGGGGCCGGACGCCGCCGTGCGCGTGTACGAGGCGGGCAGGCTGCGGCCGAGCGAGGAGGACAGCGACGCGGAGGACAGCGATGCGGGCGATGGCCGATCCGAGGGCGACGCGGAGGACGACGAGTTCTTCTTCGGCGACGAGGGCGCGCTGCTCGACGACGCCGCGCTGGAGGCGATGCGCGACGACGACGACGACGACGACGACGAGCGGCGCGCCGCGCGCACCGCCGCGGCGATCGCGGGGGACGGTGCGGCGTTGGCCGGCCTACGTGCGTTGCTGGGGGGACTCGTCGCCGATCGGATCAGGGGCGCTGTGGAAGCCGAGGGTGCGGGTGTGGCCGAGGGGGAGGAGGACGAGGAGGAGGACGAGGACGAGGACGACGTCGAGTTTTCGCTCGAGCCGGAGGAGGACGATTCCGCCGGCGACGAGAGGTCGGAGAGGTCGTCGGGCTCTGATTCTGACACGGATTCTGACACGGAGTCGGACAGCGTGCTGCTGAGCCTGTCGTCCGGGGACGGGGACGGGGACGAGGAATCGGTGACGGACTCGCGGGGGGAGGCGTCGGGGGAAGACGACGAGTCGTCCGGGGGAGGGTTCTAGCGGCGGCGCGTTCGAACGTCACGAAACGGAGGCACACATTCGACGATTCGAGAGTCGGCCTCCTCTCGAGCGCCGAAGGTGCCCACAATTTCGATATCGTTAGGTGGGCACCTTTCTCTCAGATCTCGCCGCGCGACGCGCTTCATATGAAGCGCGCGGCGCCCGACGAGGCGGGCGGGGAGGATGGGGTCGCCGCGCCAGCGGCGGACCCGCCCCGCGCACCGTTGTCGCCGTCACGCGCCGGCGCGAATTCAAATCCCCCGCGGGGTCCGGCCGCGGCGTTCAAACCTCGGCCGGTGATGCGCGGTGCCGGTTTCCGCCCGCCGGGGGGCGTGAACCCCTCCGCCGGATTCAAATCGCCCTTCGTCAGGCCGGGAGGGGCGGGCGCGGCGCAACCCGCGCGGCCGCCCACGAGCCACGCTTTCGCCGCCCCGAAGCGCGGCGCGGCGCCGGGCTCGGCCGCGTCCGCTTCCGCCCCCCCCCCGCCGGCCACGACGCCGTCGTCCGCCGCGGCGAAGTCGTACTTCTCCTGCCTGTACGCGAAGCGCAAGTCAGCGAAGAACCGGAGCTCGAAGACGTGGCTGGACGGGGTGGCGCTGACCGTCCCGCCGGTCACGACCCTGTTCGACGACGCCGGAAAACCGGTCGCGAAGGCCAAGGCGGGGACGTGCGTCGCGGGCACCACCATGGAAATAGGCAACTGGGAAGTCGAGATCCAGGACCCGATCGCCGAGAGCGCGTTTCTCTCCGGCGCGTTTCTCTCCGGCGGCGGCGCCGGCGCCGGCGCCGCCGGCGCGAGCGCCTCGGCCGCGACCGCGGCGCCGTTCAGCAAGCCTTTCGCGAACGTCGCCGACGATTCCACCGCCGGGACGCTCTCCCGAGACGCCCTTCTCGGCGGCTCGTCTCACGCGTCGGTGCCCTCCCGAAAGCATCCGCGGGAAGTCGGTCCGCTTCCGAGCGAGAACCCCCCGGCGGGCGCCTTCGTCTTGTCGCGCGCCGGCGACGTCTTCCCCGGCGTTCCCGCGGCGCGCGCGCACGTGGTGGTGGACGCGTTCCTGGCGGACGCGCTGCGCCCGCACCAGCGCGAGGGCGTGCGATTCATGTACGAGGCCGTCTGCGGCCTGCGCCGCGACGCGCACACCGGCGCGCCGCACTTCGGGTGCCTGCTGGCGCACGAGATGGGCATGGGCAAGACGCTGCAGGTGATTGCGCTGCTGTGGACGCTGCTGAAGCAGGGCCCGAGCGGGTCGCCGGCGGCGCGCAAAGCCGTGGTGGTGTGCCCCGCGTCGCTGGTGCGCAACTGGGGCGCCGAGTTCCGGAAGTGGCTGGGCAGCGCGCGCCTCGAGCCGCTGCTGGTGGAGAGCGGCGCCGGCGAGAAGGGAAAGGACGCGAAGACGCTGTTCGAGGACTGGGCGCTGCCGCAGCAGAAGCGCTGGCGCGTTCTCGTGACCTCGTTCGAGACGCTGCGCGCGCACGCCGAGACTGTGGCGTCCGCCACCGGGGGCGTCGACCTGCTGGTCTGCGACGAGGCGCACAGGCTGAAGAACGCGAAAGGCGACACGCAGACGGTCGCCGCGCTGCGCAAGCTGCGGTGCAAAAAGCGCGTGCTCCTCAGCGGGACGCCCGTGCAGAACGACCTCGGCGAGTTCTTCGCGGTTTTCGATTTCGCCTGCCCCGGCGTGCTCGGCGACCTCGCGCAGTTCCGGAAAGTGTTCGCCGCGCCCGTGGAGCGGTCGCGCGACAAAAACGCCTCGGGCGAGGAACGCGCGCTCGGCGCCGCGCGCGGCGAGGAGCTGGGGCGCATGACCTCGCCGTTCGTGCACCGCGCGTCAGCGCTGGAGGTGAACCGGCACCGCCTGCCCCCGAAAACCGAGTACGTCGTGTTCTGCCGCCTCGCCGAGACGCAGGCGTCGATGTACGCCGCGTACCTGCGCGAGTGCTCCCGCGCCGTCTTCGGGGGCGGCGCCGGTGGCGTCGCGCCTCTGCAGGCGCTGCAGAACCTGCAGAGGCTGTGCACCAGCGCGACGCTCCTAATGCGCGGGACGCACGCGGGGGACGACGGCGAGCTCCTGACGCGCGACGGCGGCGAGGACGCACCGCCTGTGAAAAAACCCGCGACTTTGCCGCTCGACGAGGCGACGCGCGAGCGACTCGCGTCGCGGCTCCCTTCGGGCCATCCCGACCCGCGCGACGGCTCGGTTCCCGCGCACCACCGCGCGATGAGCGGAAAACTCGCCGTGCTCATGTCCTTGCTCGCCTCTTTGAAAAAAAACCACCCCACCTCGGGGAAGAGCGGGCGCGAAGGCGACCGCGCGGTGGTGGTCTCGGGGTGGACGTCCACGCTGGACGTCATCGCGGCGGCGTGCGCCGCCGCCGGCGTCGCCAAAATCTCGCGGCTGGACGGCTCCGTGCCCCCCCACCGGCGTCAGGCGCTGGTAGACGCGTTCAACGCCGGCCGCGGCGGCGACGTGTTCCTGCTCAGCACCAAGGCGGGCGGCGTCGGCCTGAACCTGGTGGGCGCGAACCGGCTTGTGCTGTTCGATTCGGACTGGAACCCCGCGAACGACCTGCAGGCGCTCGCGCGCGTCTGGCGCGAGGGCCAGCGGAAGCCGGTGACCATCTACCGCCTGCTCAGCACCGGGACGGTGGAGGAGCGCGTGTTCCAGCGGCAGATCCTGAAAGGTGCCGTCGCGAACGCCGTGGGATACGTCAGCGCGTCCGCGGACGCGTCGAGCGGCGACGGAAGTCGCGATCCGAGCGGGCGCGTCGCGGGGACTTCGCCGAGCGGCGGCGGAAACCCGAACGCGTTCTCTAAGGAGGAGCTGCGCGACCTGTTCACGTTCGACCCGAACGCGACGTGCGACACCGCGGAGACGCTGCGGCGGCGCGGCGAGAGCTGCGCCGTTGGTGAGGCGAGAGATATCCCGGAACACTGGCGACGGTGCGCGGGAGACGCGGAGGGCGGCGTCCCGGACGCGCCGCTCGCGGCGGCGATGGGTCTGGACGTCTGGACGCCCGCGGAGGCGGAGCGTTCGACGGCGCGGAAACGACTCGTGTCGTTCGTGTGCGCGCTGCCGTCCTCCGCGGCGGCGCCGCCGCCGAGCGAAGCGACGGCGACGTGACCGATGCTCCCATCGGTGGCGGAGACGACGGAGACGACGGAGACGATGGAGACGATGGAGACGACGGAGACGTGCGCCTTACGAACGTTTCACTAAAAAACTTTTCTCTAAAAAAAAGAAACGCCGCGCGCGCTCACGCGGCGTCCGGAACCGCGTACGCGTCGAGGAACGCGCCTATTCTCTCGTGCGTTTTCGCTCGGCACGCCATGCCCAGCCGCGTGGTGGCGTGGATTCCAAAGTGCCCCACGCCGTGCGGGCCCTCGGGCCACACGTCCAGCGTGGCATCGTTCCCGGCGGCGCGCCACTTCTCGAACATCAAGACGGTGTCGTCCACGAGCGCGTCCTCCGTCCCGACGGCGAACGCCGCCGGCGGGAAACCGGCGACGTCGCCGAACAAAGGGCTGACTTCGGGCTCCGCGCGCGACGCGAGGTCCGGCGCGTAACAATCCGCGAAGTACGCCAAGTCCCGCGCGGTCTCCACCAGACGCCGATTCCCGAACCGTGCGACGCTCGGCGTCCCGGCGACGTCGTAGATACCGTACACCAGGTTCGCGAACGCCCACTTCGTGTACGACGTCGGTCGGTTCGCGGTCGTCGTTCGGTCGTCGATGGGTTTTTTTTTCGTGAAAGGATCCGTTTTCGCCGAAAAAGAAACGCTTCTTTTCGCCTTCGCGCTTCGCCTCAGCAGCGTCGCGGCGCAGAGGTTCGCGCCCGCGCTCTCGCCGCCGATGAGCAGCGGCGCGGACGCGTCGAGGCCAAAGTGCGCGCGCGCGCGCGTCTCGCACCACACCGCCGCCGCCTCGCAATCGTCCAGCGGCGCCGGGAACGGGTGTTCCGGCGCTTTCCGGTAGTCGGGGACGACGACGACGACGCGCAACTCGTTCGCCATACGTTCCAGCCGCTCGTCGTTCAAGCCTCTGGCGTCCCCGAAGACCCACCCGCCGCCGTGGAACAGAAGATACACCGCACGCGGCTGCACGAGCGGCGACGACGCGTCCGCGCGCGCGTCACCGCCGTTCGTCTCTCGCGGTCGCCACGCCGCGAATGAAATCGCGCGCGTCGCGTCGTCGCCCGCGTGTAGTACCTCGAAATCTTCGCGAAAAGCGCTGTGCACGTAACTGGCGCGTCTCGCGTCGCGCGCGGCGTCGGGGGAGAGCTCGTAGAAGTGCGGCGTGCCCCGCGCGGCCGTTTCGGCGGCGTCGTTCACCGCCCTCGCCTCTTCGCGCGTTCCAGACCGGCCGTCGAACACCTCCGAGGGCCAGCCCAGGTGCTGGAGCAAGGTTCGTTTCGTCACTCTCCCCGCGTCAACCTTGGGCGCCGAACGCCACATCTCCGCGTCGAACGCGTCGCCGACGAGCAGGCGGCACTCCGCCTCGTCCACGCTCGACGAGTCCGACGCGTCGATCGTCGCCATCAGGACGGACGAGGCGACCCCCATGGCGGTCCGCGGACGTCGGTGGGAGTCGTCGCGCGCGGGCGAAGTGCGAGCGAGGGAACTTGAGACGCGTCGGTCGGTGCCGTCCCGTGACTGCCAGCTCAGCGGACATCATCCGACTTGGCTTTGGGTCAAACGAGGTACTGGTACGTCCGCACTCTCCAGCGCGCGCGTGCGCGATGGCAGTCGCGTCGCTCGCGTCGCGCCATCCCCCCGTGTCGGTCGGCACCGCGCGGCTCAGCACGCACACACCGCGCCGCTGCGTCTCCGCGGCGCGCGGGCGCACGATGGTGGTCGCCGCGGTCGGCGTGGCGCTCGCCCCCCGACGGCAATCGGCTCCGGCCGACTCTGCGTTTTCGTTCGCGCCGTCGGGCCGACCGGCTCCGTCCCCCCCCCGCGCGGTCGCCGTGGTGGAGGCTCTCGACGCCGCGCTGGGCGACTCCGCGGCCCGCGACGCCGGCGCGGCGCTCGGCGCGGCGGTCGCGGCGTACCTGTGGGTGAAGCTGTTCGACGTGCTCGCGTCGAAGGAGGTGCTGGAACGCAAGCTGAGCCGCAAGGTGATTCACACGACGTCGGGTCCGTTCTTCATGCTGACGTGGCCTCTGTTCGGCGGCGCGCCCTCGTCGCAGCTCTTCGCCGCGCTCGTGCCGGCGCTTCAGGCTGTGCGGCTGTTCGCCATCGGCTCCGGGGTGGTGGCGAACGAAAACGCCGTGCGCGCCGTCTCGCGCGAGGGCGACAAAAAGGAGCTGCTCGGCGGACCGTTCATATACACGCTGGTTCTGCTCACCGTCACCGCGTGTTTCTGGCGCACGAGCCCGGGTGGGATCGCCGCGCTGTCGCTGATGTGCGGCGGGGACGGGCTCGCGGACATCGTCGGCAGGCGGCTGGGCGCGGGGAACGCGCTGCCCTGGAACACGAGCAAGAGCTTCGCGGGGAGCGCGGCGATGTTTCTCGGCGGGTTCGGGTGTTCGCTCTTCTACGTGTGGCTGTTTCACGCCTGCGGGTACGTGGAGGTGGACGCGTCCGCGGCGAGCGCGCGGCTGGCGCTCATAGCCGCCGTGTGCACGGCGGCGGAGTCGTTGCCAATCACGGGGCTGCTGGACGATAACATCTCCGTACCCGTGTTGGCGCTGGCGCTCGGCGTCGCGCTGTTCTAGCCAGACTGGCGGGCGTTTGTGATTTATCGATTCATGTCGACAATGCTGTCAGCGTGTTGATGTTTGTCATCGCGTCACCGCGTCCGAGAATCGAGAATCGAAGTTGGACGAAAAGCCACGACGTCTGTTTCGCGCGTCTCGGTCGCGACACAACCACGGAAGCGCCCGACACTCCGAGTCCTCCCCCGGTCCCGCCGTTCTCCAACATGTCCTCTCCCACGCAACCCTCCCTTTTCAAGCCCAAGCCTGACCTCTTCCGGGGCGCCATCGTGCGCGGCTGCGTCCTGAAGACCGTCGTGGACGGCAAGACGCTCAAGGTCCTGCTGAACCCCCTGGGCTGGACCCCCCGGCCGCACGGCGGCTGGCGCGCGGCGCCCACCAGCGCGGGCGGCGAGCACTCCTTCGCGGACAAAGAAGCGAGCTGGGAGGAGGTCACCGTGCGGCTGATGTGCGTGGACACGGAGGAGTGCCAGATCCCCCGGGGCAACTCCCGGCACTACAAGCCCGTGACGTACGGCGGCCGCGAGAGCTTCGAGTGGTTGAAGGACCACCTCGGGGTGACGCACGACGGCCGCCCGCACCGCGACCAGAAAGTCACGCTGGACGTCGAGTTCGACACCGTCGAGGACACCATCGTTGGTTGCCGCAGGCACAACCAGGAGAACTACGGGCGCGTTCTGGCGTACGTGCACGTCGGCGGCCGCCCCGCGGGCGAGAACCTGTCTTTGGCCGTCGTCAGGGCTGGTCGTTCTCCGTACTTCACCAAATACGGCCGCAGCCGGCTGTACCACGCGGACTTTCTCGAGGCTGAGCGCCTGGCGATGGCGGACGAGCGCGGGCTCTGGGGCATCACTGCCGCCGTCGGCGAGCGCTCGGTGCCCGTCAGCGACTACGTGCGCAACTACCAGCAGCTCCTGCCCTGGTGGCAAACCCGCGAGGGCGTCGTGGAGGATTTCCGCCGGTGGCAACGCGAAGGCGTCGCGCGCCACGTGCTGGTCCCCCGCGTGCACCACGACGAGCTCCTCGAGGCGGCGAGCCGCGGGGCGACCGTGACGGTCTTCGTGGACCTCCAGCCCAAGGACCCGTTCATGATCCTCGGCATCATGCGGAACGTGTCCTACGCCGCGGGGGACGGCGGCGTTCAGACGGGGACGGTGCTTCGCGCCGGCACGGTGAAGCACCCGTTCAACCTGTGGATGGACCACGCGTACTCGGAAGCGTCCGAGAAGATCAAGGCGCTCGTGGAGCGGCGGTACTCGAGAGGCGGGCGCAACTACGCGTACGTCACGGGCAAGGCGTTCATGTACCACAAGAAGCACGTCCCGCAGCTCCTGCTGGCGTCGGCGGAGCAGATCGCCGACGCGCCCAGCAAAGACGCCGCCGCGCTGCACCACGCCGGCGAGGCGTACCACCTGCTCGCCGCCGCGGACGCGCACAAGCGCGCGCGCGAGGTCGAGCACAAAGGCGCGGCGGCGTGAAAAGACGCGAAACGAACCACCTCCCATGCGAAGATGAAGAGACGCCGCAAGAAGAGATGAAGAGACGGAGATACGAAGCGCTCGTGTCGTTCGTCGCGGCGCGGACGCGGACCGCCTTTCGCGACGAGACGAGAGAATACCAATCTTCGCGCCTTCGAAGGCGCGCGCGAAGAGACTATACGGGAGTCGTGTCAAAGAGACCGTTCAAACAGACGCGCGAGGCGTTTAGAAATCTCGTTTGACAACGACAATTCTCCGTGCGTTCACCTACGCACGACCGCGAAGATGGGCGCGTGGTCGCTCAGCGGCGCGCCGTCTTCGCCGCGCGCGAGCCCCGCGAGCACGATCGCCGCCGACGCGGCTTTTTTTTCTCCGGCGCGGCGTTCGTCGCCGCGCTTTCGAAACCGCAACGCGTGATCCAGCCGCTTCGTCGGCGTCCTGGGAACGTACGCCCCGAACGATTCCGAGCCCATCAAGCAAAGAGGGAACGCCTCGAACGTCGTCGAGACGTACGCGCCGATGGGAAACGTGAACGCGTCCGTGCCTGTGAGCGCGTCCGCGGCGAGGATGTCCGTCGGGTCGCCGAGCGCGCGCATCGCGGCGCGGTACTCCTCGGACCCGGCGGCGACGTTCAAGTCGCCGACCAGCAGCGTGGTCATATCACAGGCGCTGTCACGCGAGTCGAGCCTGGAGTACCGCTCGCGCGCCATCTCGTTCAGCATTTCGCGCGTCTGCGTCATCTGTGACGCGCGCGTCGCCGCGCCGCTGGCCCAGAAATCGGACTGCGCGTGCGCGTTGAGCACCGCGAAGGGTTCGGCGTTTTCGTACGGGTTCTCGCGGGTCGCCTCCTCTGTCTCGACGACCACGGCGGCGACACCCTTGGTGAACCACCACCCCTCGACGCCCGCGGTGTTTCGGAACGGCGCGAAGCGCGCGTGCGCGTGCGGGAGCCCGGCACGGGTCACAGTGAGCAGACCGCAGTACGCCGCGGGGCGGTGCTGGTGCGGGAAGAGCGCGCGCAGGCCGGCGCGGAGCGCGCGCGCCGCGCCCTCGTGCCAAACCTCCTGGAAGGCAACGACGTCCACGCGCGTCGCGCGCGCGAGCGCCAGCACGTTGTCGACGATGCGCTTCGCGCGGCGCTCGAGGCTCGCAGGGCAGCCGCCTTGGCCGGCGAACGTGCCGGGAAGGAGCTGCAGGTTCCACGTCACTACGCGGAGCGCTCCGCGGTCGAACCCGCGCGCGAAAGCGGCGGTCTCCTCGGGCCAACGGAGAGCGTGAGCGGCGGGCGACGTGGGCTCGACAGGCGCGTCCTCGCGGTCGGCGGCGCCGCCGGGGGAAGCCGCGCGACGAGACATGCTCCACAGTCGTCGTCCGGGCGGTCGCTGTCCCGGCCGCGCGCGCCGAGGAGTGCGCGCTCGACGCGCGGGGGAGCCTGCGGCCTCGGGAGTGACGAGAAAAAGGAGACGAGGCGGCGTTTCGGTTTTCGCGCGCGACCGAAGCGACGCGCGCGCGCTCCGCGAACGCTCTCCGGGAGTTGTGTTGTAAACGGAAAAAATCGGGAGAGTCACAACAGCGTCTACCACTTGTCGCTCTCCGCCACGCGGGCGGTTCCCGCCCTCACTTACACTCGGCGGCGTCGTCGCGCTCGGACGCAGTCGCCGCCGACGTTTTTGCAATCGAAAAGTCCCACGACGCACCTCGTCGCGACGTTTAGAAGACGCCGAGGGAGATGGCCTTGTCGATGGGCATGGCGGCGCCGATGCCCATCCAGATGGCGTAGAAGGTGCCGATGAGGAACACGGAGGTCGCGACGGGGCGGCGGAAGGGGTTCTGGAACTTGTTGATGGACTCCAGGAAAGGCACGGTGATGAGGCCGAGGGGCACCGCCGCCATCGAGAGCACGCCCAGCAGCTTGTTGGGGATGACGCGAAGGGCGTTGAAGGTGGGGAAGAAGTACCACTCGGGCAGAATCTCCAGGGGGGTGGCGAAGGGGTCCGCGGGCTCACCGAGCTGGGTGGGCTCCATCACCGCGAGGCCGACGCAGCACGCGATGGTGCCGAGGATCACCACGGGGAAGATGTACAGCAGGTCGTTGGGCCACGCGGGCTCGCCGTAGTAGTTGTGGCCCATGCCCTTCGCCAGCTTCGCGCGGAGCACGGGGTCGGACAGGTCGGGCTTCTTGGTCACGCCAGCCACAACCTGGAGGTTGCCGCGCGCCTTGGGGGCGGTCACGCTGTTGCAGTTGATGAGGGAAGAGAAGCGAAGGTCAGTCTCGCGCGTCGCGTCATCGAGCGGAGAAAAATATCCGAAACGCCGAACGTGGCTTCGTCGCGCGGTGCCGCGTGACGTAAGCTCGCTCCCGATCGGGGGGTGACGTCACGCGCGCGCCCGAGGGTGACGCGCGCGCGCCGCGCGCCGCGCCACGCCGTGCGCTCTCTGAGAATCGTCGCGTGGAAGGTGTACGTCCGGGCGCGAGCGCGCGCGCGCGACGTTCTCGTCGCGCGGCGCGTTCGGACCCGCCCGTTGGCGCCCGGAGGCACCCATCCCTATCCACAGCTCAAACAGTCAGGGAGCCCTAGGAGCAGATCGCGCTCGGCGAGGCGCGACGGGATCGGCGCGCGGTCCATCGCCCGACCCGGGCGAAGGCGCGCATCGATCACGGGTCGCGTAGTCGACATATCGCCGCGGTGTTCGCCGCCTCGCGCGTTCCGATTGGCAGCTCGCGTCGCGCGCGCGTCGCCGCGCCGGGCGCGCGCACGCATCGGAAAACGTCGCTCGCGAGACTCGCGCGCCTCGCCGTGATTGTTCGGTCGCCGGGAAACGTACCCGAGGGGGGCGAACGCCTTGGTGGAGGAGCCGAACTGGGTGCGGAGGCCGGAGGCGGCCGCGCGCACGGAGGTGCGGCGGACGGCCACCTTGGGGGCGGCGGTCGCGCGGACGGTGGGGATGGAGGCGATAGCAGCCATGGTGTACTGAGTTATGATTCGCACCGCGCTCCTTGGCGCCTTTGCCGCTCGATCCGCGCGCGAGTCATTTTTTTTCGACAAGCTGGACCGTCTCGGCCAATCGGAAACCACCATTTCGCAGATTTTACACAAAGGTCCGACTAAAAAGAACACAGGCTCGGATCTTGAAATCCAAACCGAGCGTCGGCGCTCGGCGCGTCGAAACCCCTTTTCGCGTTTTCGACGTTTTCGACGAAGAAAGAACCCGAGAGAACCCGAACCGAAACGCACCGAGAGACGCGCTCGCGTCACAGCCTCGCGCGGATCCGCGTTCGCGAAGGGGGATCCCGCTCCTGCTCTCGCGCCTCGTCACCCCCCCCGGGCCTCGACACGTCCGCGTACCCCGCCTGCGACCGCTCGAGGTCTATGCCGTGCTTGATGCGCACGAGCGCGCTCAGCTCCTCGGCGTCCAGCGTGCGCGACAGCGACTGGAACAGCGACAAGCCGCGCGTTTCGCCTACGACTGGGCGCGCGTGACTCGTGCCGTTCGTCGTCACACGCTCGTCGTCGATCAGCACACACACGCCGTCCTCCGCGCGCACCTCGAACCCGTCCAGCGCGGCCCGGTTCAGCAGGAGCGAGACGCGCTTCCGCGCCGCGCGCGGCGTCTCCGGCGTCAGCACGACGGAGCGCAAGCCGAGCTCGACGGCGCCGCGGAGCGCCGCGTCCCGTCCCAGCGCCTCGCCCAGCCGCACGTCCGCCCCGAACACACTCGGCGTGTCCGTCTCCACCAGCCGCAGCGCCACGTTCAGGTGCGAGCTCCCGAGCGTGGTGTACAGCGCGCGCGACACGAGGCTCGCGCGAGTCTCGTCCGCGTCGGCGCGGAGGGGCGGGGGCGTCGCCGCGCGGTTTTCGGCGCAGAACCGCACCCAGCGTCCGTACGCGTCCGAGGCGAAGAGCTCGGCGGCGCTCGTGCGCACCACGACGGGGGTCTCGTGGCGCGCGTCGAACCCGTCGCGGCACATGGAGAGCGCGATGGCGTGCGCGTGCTCGAGGCTCACGCCGGTGTGCTCGCGGTTCGTGCCGTCCGGCACCACGTCCCGGCAACGCACGCGCCGCACGCGGGGAGAATCCGCGTACGCCGCGAGCAGGCGGTTCAGCTCGTCCACGGTCGCGCGCGCCGCGTCCCGGCCGTCGCGCGCGGGAGCGCGCGGCGTCTCCCGGGACGCCATGACGGGCGCGCCGCGGCTGGGCGCTCGACGCCCCGAACTCTTGACCGCGGCCCGCGCCTTGAAAAGTGCTGCGCCCTTCCTGATGACGCGGACTTCGTCGAAGGTGCGCGAGTAGTCCGAACGCGCGACGCACGAGAGCGTACGAAGAAGAAACCATCACCTGCTTCTCCTCAGATCGCGGAGCGCGCGCGCGCGATGGAAGGGTCAGGCCCACCGCTCGCGGGTCGTCCGCCGACGATCGGGGGAGGGGCGCCGCAGCGTCCTCCCCCGCCGCGGACGGCGCAGCCTCCCGGCGCTCCTCCCGGCGCGCCGGTGGGTCGCGTGCACCCAGGCACGGCGCAAGGTCCGCCTCAGGGCGTGGCCGCGCCCCCCCCCGCGTTCGCCCCGGCGTTCGCCCCGGCGTTCTCGCCGGCGTACTCCTCGGCGACCGCCAGCGCCGCGCCGAGCGCACCGGGCCCGGGTGCGGCACCGCCGCCTCCCATGATGGCCCCGCCTCCCGCGGCACCGCCCGCGTCGCGTCTCGTCCCCACCCCGGGATCGAGTGGACCCGGCCCCGCGCCGCCGGCGTTCGCCGCGCCGCCGACGGGTGTCCCCGGGGGAGGTATCCCCGGTGTCGGTGTTCCGAGCCCATCGAGCGCTCCCATCCCCGGCGTCCCCTCCGGCGGCGTCCCCTCCGGCGGCGTCCCCACGCGCCCCCCGGTTCCCGCGTCGCCGCCGCGACAACCGGCGTGGCGCCCGGCGGCGGCGCTGCTGACGGCGCCGGCGACTTCGTTCGCGAAGATCCACCCCGAGACGGTTGCGCTCGGCGACGTGCAGGCGCTGCACGCGCTCGCGCGCCAGGGCGCGTGGCGCGCGACGCTGGAGAAGGCTACCGCCGCGCTGCAGGCCCCCGCGGACGTCGGCGGGAACGGCGCGCGGCCCGCGACGAACTCGCCGGCCTGGCTGTGCCTGAAGACGTTCCAGGTGGTCGCGCTCGCAAAGCTCCGGCGGCACGCGGAGGCGGCGGACGCGCTGAACGCGCTCGGCGACCTGGACGACGCCAGGTACAACACCGCGCCGGGAGGCGCGTGCGCCACCCCCCACGCGCTGCGCGTGCTCCAGGCGGAGCTGCCCAACCTGGCGGCGGCGGAGGAGGACAGCCGCGGCGAAGCGGCGCGCGCCGCCGCCGCGCCCGCCGGGTACCGAGCCTCCTCTTCCGACGCGAGCTACGCGCTGGCTGAGCGTTGTGAGGCTGAACTCGCGAGCGCGAGCGCGCGCGGCGACGCGCATGCAGTGCGCACGTGGCGCCGTCGCCGCGACGCCGCGTTGCACTCGGCGGTGAACGCGCACGTGCGCGAGGGCGACTTCCTCGCCGCGCTGGCGCGCCTGGACTGGCTGGCGCGTCGGTGCCCGGCGGACGCACCGGACCCCACCATCCTTTCCCTGGCGGGCCGCGTGCACCTGGTCCTCGGCGACGTGGAGGGCGCGGAGATGTGCTTCTCGGCCTCCGCGGAGGCGGTCGAGCGCGCCGCCGCGCGCGGCGCGCCCGTCGCAGCGGACGTGTCCGCGCGGTGCGACCTGGACGCCGGGACGCTGGCGATGGCCAAAAAGGACTACGCGGGGGCGCGGCGCCGCTTCGCGGCGGCGGCGGCGTCGGCGCCAGCCTCCGACGCGGTCGCCGCGAACAACTGCGCGGCGGCGGCGGTGTACACGTGCGATCTGCGCGGCGCGATCGACACGCTCGAGCACGCGCTGGTGACGCGCCCCGCGGCGGTGGCGCAGCTCGAGAGCGCGTTGCGGAACGCGGGGTCCATGTACGACCTCGCCGCCGAGAACCCGGCCATCGCGAAGCGGCAGCTCGCCGCCTTCGTCGCGAGGGTCGCGCCGGACGACCTCGACCCGCGATGTTTACGGACGTGACGGTGACGAACGAAAACGCGCGCGATGGGGAGACGGGGAGATCGCCGTAGGTAGATTTTAGTCATGTAGTAGTTCTGAAACGCGCGTAGACGAGAGGTTCGCCACCATCATCTCGCGCGAGCGTCTTCGTTCGCGCGCGCGCGATTGTCTGTAACAAAGAAGCTCGCGTCTCTCGTCCTACGTCGCGCTGACCCCCCCCAGCGCCTCCGCGATTCCCCAGCTCACCAGGTACGCCGCCACCGCGGCCATGCCTCCGTTGAGCAGCATCAGCAGCGCGCTCTTGAGCATGCTCTGATTGGTGAACCGCGCCTTCGACGCGCCGAGCGCCAGCATGGTCAGAGCGGTGAGCAGGCACGCGGCGACGAAGTTGGCGCGGTCGGACGCGCCGGTGGCTCCCGCCAGGACGTACGACGTGAGAGGGATGAACCCGAAGAACACGAACGCGAGGAACGTCACCAGTCCGTTCTTCGCCGGGGAGTCGCTCTCGTCGGGGGGCATAAGCCCGAGCTCCTCGACCATCATCACGTCCAGGAAAAAGTTTTTGTACTTGCTCATCACCTCGATGACGCTCTCGGCATCTGCCTGCGTCATGCCGCGCTTGACGTAGAGCTCCACCATCTCCTGCTTCTCGCCCTCGGGGTAATTGTCCAGCTCCCACTTCTCGCGCTTGTGCTCCGCGCGCGTGTACTCGAACTCCGCCTGGCTCGACAGGTAGTCGCCGAAGCCCATGGACAGGCCGTCCGCGATGAGGTTGGCGAAGCCCATGAGCAGGATCACGTCCGTGTTCAGGCTGCCCCCCACGGACGCGGCGACCACCGCGAACGTGGTGATGATGCCGTCCAGCCCGCCGAAAACGAGGCTCTTGACGTACTTCCCGGACTCGCTGTTCGTTGAGGTGGCAGGGAAGGGGACGGGACGCTCGGTCAGACGGGGTCGAGAAGGGGGGGAGGCGGTCGAGACGGCGCGAGGGGCAGGAGGCGACGCGTCGGCGAAACAACGCACCCGGCGTGCTGTTCTGCGCTGTGAATTTTCGCCTCGTGCGCCTGGCGGGAGGCGTCCACGTCCCCGACGTCGAACGCCGCGCGCGCGGCATCCAAGTCACGGCCGGGACCGCGTTGGCGAATCTCGCTCTCGACCATGGCGGGACTGAGGGGATGCGCGCCTGCGTGTGGACCGAGCGAGATCCTTCCCTGCCACCTCATCCCTTTTTTCGCGCCCCGTACGCGCGGTGATCGAGATCGCGCCGGGCGGTGCGACTCGAGAGAAACGCTGGCAAAACGTCCGTCGATCATTTTTCCGGTACAAAACGCCTCC
>Ga0181561_10000800_pt1 | contig 27179 bp, 23 predicted proteins | sample 011ome_19_FD_133760 | JGI IMG/M metagenome (GOLD analysis project Ga0181561, IMG submission 133760) | Coastal salt marsh microbial communities from the Groves Creek Marsh, Skidaway Island, Georgia - 011510BT metaG (megahit assembly) | ecosystem: Environmental > Aquatic > Marine > Intertidal... | reverse complement strand
GATCGAAATCGAGGGGTGGGCGGAGAGAGACGACGGCAAAAGTCCTTAAGGATCGGCGTTCACCACGCTGACGGGGTCGTATGGGAACCAGTGTATAGAACGCACCTTCATGTCTTCCTCTCGCAGGCCCGTCTTACCGACGAGCTTGCGCTTGATGGAGGACTTCTTCTCGCCGTCCTCGACGTTGACCCCGATGAGCGTCCCTTTCGGACCCCACGAGCCCTTGTGGATCATCTTGACCTCCGTGATGGGCATGGCTACATCGCGGCGAAGGCGAGGGAGGGGCGGGGAGGGGCGGGGGTCGTGAGCGCGAGGCGGAGGGACGACGGAACGCGAGACGACGCGACGCGACCGCGACGGGGGTCCCCCCGGCCGTCGGGGCGTCGAGGTCGCGGCGCGGGATGGGGCGCGCGATTCGCGCGCGCGCCTGCGAGCGATGCGGCGGAGAGGGACGGAAGGCGGCGCGCGCGCGTCGCGTGCGTGCGTGGTGCGTGCGTGCGTGCGTGCGGCGGCGTGCTCGAGGAGGAGCCGAGTGACGTCTCGTCGTCGTCGTCGTCGATACGGTACGCGCGCGTAACGGACGCGCCCGCTCGTCTCCTCCTGACTCGCGCTCGCGTCGAGTACGTGTACGGCGCGTTACGTCGTACGCCTCGATATCGCCGCCGCGCGACGTCGAACCTCGGCGGCGGCGCGGCTGGGGATCGCGGAAGGCGAAGAGGCGCGACGGCTCGGGACCCCTCGAAAAGTTTTCGCGCCAAGCAAACAGAAAGCCAACTCCGACCGCCTCCCCGCTCCGCCGCGATCACACCTCGCGCGCGCGAGAATGGCATGCTCCGCGCGATAGTCACCGCCGCGGGCGCAACGGCAGCGGTGAGACGCGCGGTCGCGACGCTCTCCTCCTCGAGAGCCAGCATCGCGAGCGGCGCGTTTCAGCTCCGACCGCGCGGCATCACGCCGACATCACGGCACCTCGGATCGCAACCTCGGAAGCCCCGCGGTCGTCGCGACGCGATGACGACGACGACGACCGCCGCCGCGTCCACGCCGCGGAAACGCGCGACCGCGACTGCGTCCGCGAACGACGACGAATCAGACGACGACGCGTGGCGCTCCCTCGGCACGCCCGCGAAGGAGCTGCGGTTGGAGAACACGCTCCCGACCGGGCAGTCGTTCCGCTGGCGGAAAAACGCGGACGGCGATTACGTCGGCGTGATCGGCCGCCGCGTCGTCTCGATGCGTCAAGACGTCGACGACGTCCTGTACCGCGTGCACTGCCGCGGCGACGACGAGAGCGAAGCCTCGGACGCGGCGGTAATCGCGGAGTACTTCAATATCTCCACGTCGCTCGCGTCGCTGTCCGAGGCGTGGGCAGCGGCGGACGCGCGGTTCGCGAAGCTCGCGCCGCACCTTCCGGGGTGCCGAATGCTGCGGCAGGACCCGGCGGAGTGTCTGTTCTCGTTCATATGCAGCAGCAACAATCACATCTCGAGGATACACGGCATGGTCGAGCGGTTGTGCGCGGCGTACGGCACCAAGTTGGCCCCGGACGAGCGCGTGCGCGGGATGCGGAAGGCGGCGGCGGCGACGCCGACGCAGAAAAAGAAGACGAAGACGAAGACGACGCCGACGACGCCCCGGGAGGACGCGAACGGCGGCGGAGAAGATGGAACGTCAACCGTCACCGAGACAGAGAAGACCGCCGCCGCGCTCGAGCCCGACGACGAGCCCCTGGGCGACTTCTACGCGTTCCCGACGGTCGCGCAGCTCCGGGCCGCGTCCGAGGAGACCCTGCGAGGGATGGGATTCGGGTACAGGGCGAAGTTCATCGCCGGCGCCGTCGCGGCGCTGGTCGCCAAACCGGAAGGTGAGACGGACGGACTGCCCGGCGCATCTCTCCGCCCACTACCCCTCGCTGCTTTCAATCCCGACACACCTCGACGCCTTTCAACTCCACCTGACGCCTTTCAACTCCACCCCGACGTTCGCTCGTATTGAAAGGTCCCGACGCGTACCTGATGAAACTCCGCGCCGCTGAGACGCCGTACCGGGACGCGCGGGCGGCGCTCGCGGAGCTCCCCGGCGTCGGCCCGAAAGTCGCCGCGTGCGTGTGTCTCTTCTCCCTGGACAAGCACGACGCGATCCCCGTGGACACGCACGTGTGGCAGCTCGCGGTGGAGCACTACGTGCCGGCGCTCGCGTCCAAGTCGTTGACGCCGCGGTGAGACTGCTTCCCATACGACCCCGTTCGCGTGGTGCACGCCGTTCCTTGAGGACTTTTCCCGTCGCCACTCTTCACCCGCGCTTCCCTTTCAACGTTTGACCGGCAAGACGTTCGACTGACCGATCGCTTCACCGCCGTTCAGGGTGATGGACGAGGTTGAAGCCGCCATCGTGGCGGTGTTCGGGTCGCACGCGGGCTGGGCGCACAACACGTTGTTCGTCGCGGAGCTCGCGCACGTGCGAGCGGGGCTGCCGGAGGAGTTGCGGACGCCGCCGCGGCCGAAGACGGCGAAGAAAGAGAAGAGAGAGAAGAAGGAGGAGGAGAGCCCCGCGGCGGGAGCGGGGGCGGCGGGGGGCGGCGGCGGAGGAGGCGGCGGAGGAGGCGGGAAGAAAACGAAGAAGAAGAAGAAGAAGAACGCGAAGGAGGAGGAGGAGGACGGACCCGCACCGGTGGCGACGACTGAAACTGAGGGCGACGACGCGTTGGACGGGCTCCTCGCGAGCCCGCAGCCGGGGTCGTTTCGCATCCCGAAGCGTCAAAAGACGGAAGACGCGTAGACGTCCGTCGATTCCAAAAAAATAACAACGCTACGTACTCGTATTTTCACCCGCCGTCTCCGTCCTCGAGGGTGACGCCTTCGAGGAGGACGAGCATCTCGACCAGCGGCGCCACGTGCGCGTGATCTTTCCCTATTACCTTAACTAACCCGCCGTCGCCGTCGCCGCCGCCGCCGTCGCCGCCGTCGTCCGCCGCCGACGCCGCCGCCGACGCGCGAAGCCTCTGACACGCGTACGCGCGTTGGAACCCTTGCAGTCCCAACGCGGCGACGCACTCGCGTCTGAGGGCGATTCCATGCGAAATACGTTCATCGGTCAGTCGAAAGGGGACGCGATCGATCAAATGTACAGTAGAAACCGAGCGGTGGGTGAAACATGTTCGCGTAGAACGCACCTGAGCGCCGCGACGGACGCGGTGTCGCCGTCCCGCGGAGACCCGGACCCGCCGTCGGCGCGCGGTCGTCGTCGGCGCGCGGCGGTCGTCGGCGCGCGGCGCTTCTCGTGCTCGAAGGAGATGACGAACGCCGCGGGGGGCGGGAGGACCGCGCGCGCGGGCGGCGGCGCGGCGGCGGCGGCGGCTCTGTCGTCGTCGTCGTCGTCGTCGTCGTCGTCGTCGTCGTCCATCCCGAGCTGTTCCACGAGCGCGCGCGCGTTCTCCGCTTCCTCCTCCAACGCCCTGAGCTCGAGCTCTTCGTCGTCGTCGTCGTCGTCGTCGTCGTCGTTCAAACTGCTCGCGGTCGGAGGCGCGACGGACGCGGACCTCATCTCGATCCTGCCGTCGTCGCGCTCGCGTCGGTCGACCGACGTCTCCCCGTCGTCGTCGGCGGCGGCGGCGGCGCGGCGGCGCGTCGCGTTCAGCCCTCGCGCCGCCGCCGGATTCGCCGCCACCGGCGCGTCCGTCGGCTGCCGCTTCCGCATCGGCGGCAGCAACACGACCGCGTCCGCGCCGTTCGCGTCCGCCGCGAACGCGGGATTGATCGCGTTCCGATCGAATCTCGGCTTCGCGCGCTCGACCCTTCGCTGATGCTCCCTCCGCGCGCGCGCCTTCTCGTGTTCTCTCTCGGCCCGCTCCGCCTCGCGCGTCTCCTTCGCCTCCGACGCGCGCCGCCGCTTCTCCGCCTGAGGGTCGAGGGTGGAGTTGAAAGACGTCAGAAGCGGAGTTGAAAGGCGTCGCGGGCGGGCGTTGCAAGGAAGGGGTGCGCGGAGAGACACGCCGGGCGAGAAAGTCCTCGAGGAACGGCGTTCGCCGTGCGGACGCGGTCGCGCGGGGACCAGCGTACGGGACGCGCCTGCGCTTCCATCGCCGCGCGGAGGTCGGACTCACGCTTCGCGCGCAGCGCGAGCGCCGCGCGGCGGCGCGCGGCGACCGCGAGCGGCGCCGCGGGGGAGTCGACGTCCTTCGCCCCGCGCGGGGCTCGCCGCCGCCGCCCGTCGTCCCACCGCGGACGCGCCGCTGCCGCCGGCGGCGGCTCGGCCCGGACGCTCGGACGCGCCTCCGGCGCTGTCGCGGGGGTCCCGAGCTCTTCCAGCACCCGCCGCGCCTCCTCCCTCAACGACGACCCGGGAGAACATCCAGGCTCCGCGTCCGCGACGACTCCGCCGTCGTCGCCGCGAGCGCGAGTCGCGCTCGCCCCCCTCGTCGCCAGTCTTGTCAGACACGCGCGCGCCGCGGGCGACCGCAACGCGTCGTCCACGCTCGGCCGTCGCCCCGGCTCGAGCGCGAGCAACGACGTCTGAAGCTCTCGGACGTCTCGACCGAACCTCGCGCGGCTCAGCGGGGTGAAGCGCCCTTTGAGGATGTTCATCACGAGCGCGGGCAGCGACTTGCCCTCGAACGCGTGCGCGCCGTCGTTGCAGAGCTCGTACAGGACGCACCCGAGCGCCCACACGTCTGATGCGGGCCGTTCCATGCAAAATATGTTCATCGGTCAGTTGAAAGGGACCCACGCGATCAAATAATGTAGAAACCAACCGGGCGATGGGTGAAAAACGTTTGCATCGTAGAACGCACCTGACTTCGCGTCGTATCGTCGGCCCATGCACATCTCCGGCGACAGGTAGTACGGCGTGCCGACCACGGTGTTGCAGAACCCCGTCTGCGACGCGAGCACCTTGGAGATGCCGAAATCTCCGAGCTTGACCACGTCCTGGCCGTCCTCGCCCTCGTTCACGAACACGTTCGCGAGCTTCAGGTCTCTGTGGAGAATCCCCTTGCGATGCAGGTGCCGCAGCGCGAGCGCGATTTGCGTGAAGTACGACATCACCTCGTCCTCGGTGAGCGACCCGCCGCCGCCGCATGTAACGCCGCTCCCGGGGACGTTTCTTCCATTGTTACCCCGCATCTTCGCGATCTCCTTGACGCGCTCCCCGAGGTCGCCCCTGGAGACGTACTCCATGACGATCCGCAGCTCGCGAGGTTTCCCATAACCTCCCCTTCCCCCGGAGCCGCCAGATCCGCCGCCGCCGCGCGCGAGCGCCGCCTCGTGGTACCTCACGACGTTCGGGTGACTCAACATCTTCAGGACGTCCACCTCGTTCTTCGTCTCCGCCCTGGACTTGCCGTCCATGGCGCTGATGTCCACCACCTTCACGGCGAACAGCTTCCCGTCGTTTCGTCGCCGCGCGAGGAACACCCTGCCGAAGCTCCCCGCGCCGATCTCGCGGAGAAATTCGTACCGATCGTTAAAGGCGATCTCCGCGTCCGATACGTCCACGTCGTCGTCCGGAACCTCGGCGACGGCGGCGGCGGCGGCGGACGCGGACGCGGGCGCGGATTCGCGCGCGGGGATCGGCGGTAAGACGCCGCCCGCGCCCGCGGCCGCGGCTTCTTCCTCCGCGCGCACGTCGTCCGCGATGCGCTGCCACCCCGTGATCGTCCCGAACGAGCTCTCCGGGGACGCCGTCAGCGAGAGCGACGGGAGCGGCGCCCTCGCGCGGCCGGGAGACGCTTTCGCGTCGTCGTCGGCGACGACGGCGACGTCGTCGCCGCCGCCCGCGGGCCGCGCGAGGGTCGACGCGTCTCCTCGCCGCGGCGGAGGAGCGACCATCTCGGTCGGATCTGCTGTCGACTACACGTCCGCCCCCGCGAGCTCGCTCGCCCCCCCCCGCGGCCCGCGCGATGGCACGACCGCGCCGGCGAGCGCGCGCGTCCGCGAGAGGCTTCCGCGAGAGTCGCGCGCTCGCCGCGGACGCGTCGCGCGACTCCCTCCGTCACTCGATGCGACGCGCGCTCGATGGCATGCGCGGCGACGTCGCGAGCGAGGGAGGGCGCGCGCGCGCGCGGGCGCGAGGACCAAATGCGTGCGACGCCGAGCGTTTCGAGCTTTCGCAAATACGAGCGAGCTGCTGTTCAGCTTCCGACGATTCGCCGAGCTGGGTCAGTTTCGCCATTCTCGCGCGGTACTTTTTCGAGCCTCCAATCGTGACTGAAACGCATACAAAAAGCGCCCGCGAAAACGCGAGCACGCGCCGACCACTCGCGTCCCTGACGTGGGCCCCGCAGATGGGGGAAAGCGCTATCCTCATCAACTTAATCAGAGGCGGCAGGCGTCTTTCTTCATCGGCGGAAGCGTCGACGTCGCGCGCGGCACTGACGACGACGCGAGAGACGTCGCCACGGGGATCACGCGACGGCACTCGACGCCGCGCGGATCGACGCGAACGCGCGCGGCGGACGCGCGCGGCGTCGCGGGGGCTCCGGACAGCGAGCGACGGACGCGCGTCGCGGCGCGGCGAGGAGGGAGCGGGAACGCGAAGAACGGAAAACCGGAGAGGAGCGCTCCGCGGCGACCGACGACGCGTGACGCGGGATGACGACCGTCGTCCCCGGCGTCCCGCCGCTTCGACCGCCCGGGGTCGCGACGCGGCCGCGCGTCGGCCGCCGCGCGCGATCGCGCGCCGCGACCGCGTGGCGCGTCGCGTCCAACCCCGCGGCGCGCCTCGGCGGCGGCGCCCGCGGCGCGCTCGCCGGCGGCGTCCGGCTCTTCGCTGATTCGCGCTCGCGGACGACGTCGTCGCCGCCGCTCGCGTCGACGTCGACGTCGCGCGGGTTCCCGACCGCGCGCGCGTCTCCGCGACGCGAGACGCGAACGCGCGCGATCGGCACGGAGACGAGAGCGGAGACGGAGTGCGCGGACGGGGACGAGAACTGCGTCCCCCCTCCCGGCGCCGTCCCGCTCGACGCGACCGCGACCGACGGCGTCGACGCCGTCGCCGCGGAGGCGCGCGGGACGATGACGCGGAAAACCAACAACGTCGCGTTCGTGGACAAGCTCCGCGTGGACGACGCGACCGCGGCGGCGATGAAGAAGCGCAGCGAGGCGTACGCGACGCTGGACGACATCGTCCTGGACTTTGACCCGTCGCTGGACACCGCGCAGAAGCTCCTCCTCATCGGGGGGTACTTCTCGTCCTCCCCGACGGAGGTGGCGACGCGGCTCGCCGAGGTCACCGCCGTCGCCGCGCGCCTGTACGCGGTGTGGACGTGGGAGGAGAAGACCAACGTCCCCGACGGGTCTCGAACCCGCGCGAGCACGCTGCGGGACGGGATCGCGGGGTTGGGCCCGGTGTTCGTGAAGATGGCGCAGGCGCGTTCTGATTCACGCCGGTCCCCGTACGACGGCGTCGGCGTCGTGAACGCCGTTCCTTAAGGACTTCACTTCCCGGCGCATCTCTCCGCCCGCCCCTCGGTTTCAATCCGGACACACCTCGACGCCTTTCAACTCCGCTTCTGACGCCTCTCAACTCCACCCCGACGTTCGCTCGTATGGACAATCACCCTCAGACGCTCTCCACGCGGCCGGACATCATCGGCGACGAAGCCGCGGACGCGCTGAAACCACTGCAGGACCAGATGAAAGCGTTCAGCAGCGATGACGCGTACCGAAACATCCGCAAGGAGTTTAACTGGGACGGCCCGATCGCGCCGGGGGATAAGACGTGGGCGGGGAACCCCGCGGCGAGGACGCTGTACAAGACGTTATCCGCGGAGCCCGTGGCGGCGGCGTCAATCGGACAGGTGTACAAGGGCACGCTGTGGGACGAGGACGCGGACGGGTGGGAGAAGAGGGCAACTGACACTGACGGCGCCGCGATCGACGTCGCGGTGAAGGTGCAGCGGCCGGGGGTTTTGCGACAGATCGCGCTGGATCTGCACATCGCGCGGCTCGCGTTGATCTGGGTCGAGGAGAGCGGCTTCAACGGCAGCACGGGATTGGCGAACATCGTCGACCGCGTCGGGGCGGGGATCTTCCAGGAGCTGGACTACACCGTGGAGGCGAGGAACGCGGCGGACTTCCGACGGAGCTTGCGGTTCATGGACTTTCTGTTCGTGCCGAGGCACTACGCGAAGTTGACCGGACGACGCGTGCTGACGCAAGAGTGGATCGTCGGAAAGCCGATGAAGGAACTGTCGGACGACGAGCAGTTCCGCATGGTGCAGATGGGCGTCGAGTGCTCGAGCGCGCAGCTGTTCCGCACCGGGCTCGTGCACGCGGACCCGCACGAGGGTAATATGCTGTACACCCCGGAAGGGAAGCTCGCGCTGCTCGACTTTGGGTTGGTGTGCAGAGTGAACAACGCGCAACAAGAGGCGATGGCGGGGTGCATCCTGAACATTTTGAACCGGGACTGGGGCGACCTCATCGATAACCTCCGGATCATCGAGATGCTCCCGGACACGCCGCAGACGTGGGTCAGCGCGACCGGCGCGGAGGGGGACTACACCGGCGGCGAGGGCGGGTGGGAAGACCGCGACGATGAGACGTTTCGCGAGGCGTTCGCCAAGTGCATGGACGGCGACGACCCGGAGAAGGACTTCACCAACTTCACCGAGCTCGTGATGGATCTCACGAAATTGTCGACCGCGTGGCGTTTCCAGCTCCCGCCGTACATGGTGTTCATCATCCGATCGCTCACGACGCTGGACTTCTGCGCGGTGCGGACCGGCGCGAACATGTACGAGCTCGCGGCGCCGACGGCGTTATTCCGCGCGCTCGCGCCCAAAACCAAACGCGGCCGCGAGCAACTCCGAAAGACGCTCATCGCCGCGGACGGCCGCGGCATCGACTGGAAGAAGCTCATCGCGCTCACGGAGACCGCGGGCGGGGACGCGAACGACGTCGCCGCCGCGAGCAGTAGCGGCAACAGTGCGACCGCGACCGGGACCGGGACCGGGACAACCGGGATCGAGGAGGAAGCCGCGAGAGCCGTCGACGAGATGGAGCGACGCGCGGCCAAGGCTGCGGAGAAGACAGCTAACGGCGCGCCGACGCGCGGCGGGTTCGACGAGCACACGCGCGAGAGCGTCTCCAGGCTCGTCACCGAGCTCGTGAGCTCTTCTTCCGGGAGCGCGCTGCGGCGGATCATCGTCCAGGCGTCGCCGGAGAGCCTCGTGCCGCCGGAGGCGCTGCGAAGCACCATCGTCAAGGGCGCCAGGGAGAGCTTCGCCGACGCCGTCGCCGCCGCGAGCCCTCGTAGCGTCTTCGAGACGTTCGTCGCGTTCAGCAAGAGCCTGTGGCGGTTCTTGTTCGATCGCGCGAATCCGGCGGCGAACGGGTACGAGGAGTGCGAGGTGTTCGCGGAGGGGTCGCCGGACGCGTTCAACTGCAGGGTGAACCTCGATAAGCGTCGGCGCGAGATCGCGAGGCTCATGATTCGGTCCAAGCTCTCCGCGCCGAGGGGCGCGCTCAGCGCGGCGTTCATGATGGGGCTCATGGCGTGGGCCGCGGTCACGGGCGCGCTGGTGGGGATGGTTCGGGGGATCCGCAGGCGGTTGGGGGGCGGGGGGAAGAAGGAGGACGCGCCTTCCGCGGCGTGACGGACGACGCGCGAACGCCTACCTAGGGCCCTACGTTGACAGCACCGATTATTTTTACGAGTACAGTACGCTCACGTTGAAAGCTTCAGGGCCATTCCATACAAAAAATGTTCATCGGTCAGTTGAAAGGAGACGCGATCAAGTGTTGAAACCGATCTATGGGTGAAAAACTTTTGTAAGAACGCACCTCATTGAAACGTCGCGTCTCGATCTCGTCGCGTCGTCGTCACTCCGCGCGTCGCCGTCGCGCTCGAGATGGACGCGGACGAACGCCTCGCGCGCGGCGACGCGCTCGTGAAGAGCTTGGAGAAGGCCGGGTGCGCGCACGCGGTCTGTCTCAAGGCGACGCGCGACGCGGGCGTCGGCGTGTTCGCCGCGCGCGACGTCGAGGGCGGCGGCGTCCTCGTGCGATGCCCAGTCGCTCACGCGTGGTACGCGCGCGACGGCGACGAGTTCGACGACGCGATCGACGCCCTGAGGGTGGACGGCGAGCCGCTCGACGCTCGCGAGCGTCTGCAGCTCCATCTCTTGAACGAACGCGCGCGCTCAGACGTCGACAAGGCGCCCGCGTCCGATGAGAATCTCGTCCAAATTTCCCGCGCGCGCTACGTCCTCTCCCTCCCCGGCGCCGAGCTCGTGAACGCGCTCCCGATCGGGTGGTCGGACGAGGACATCGAACGCCGCCTCCGCGGCGACCTCTTATCCCGCACGCGAGCGACGCTGGCGCGCATCCACGCCGTCGCGGACGCGATCGCGAGGTCGCGATCCAAGGCGTTCGGCGACGCCGACGACGCGTTCTTCGTCTTCTCCGTCGACGACCTCAAGTGGGCGCACGCGGTGTTCTGGTCGCGCGCGATGACGCTGCGGTTCCCTAGGAAAGGCTTCACGGGAGGCAGCGACGTCGACGCGCTCGTGCCGCTGGTGGATATGTGCAACCACCGCGCCGGGAGCACGGCGACCCTCGAGATTGTCGAAGACGACGCCGGCGACGCGTTTTACGAGCTTCGCGCGGGCGTCGCGACGAAAGCGGGCGACGAGGTCTTCATCAACTACGGCGCGAAAGGGAACGAAGAGCTGTTGCGGTGCCACGGGTTCGTGATCCCGAACAACCCGTGCGACGTCCTCGCGGTGGATCTCCGAAAGTTGTGGCTGTGGAAGGGCGACGTGCATTGGCGCGGCGACGTCGCGGCGTCGGAGGCGGAGGCGGAGGCGCGTTCTATCTCACACTGGTCCCCGTACGACCGCGTTGGCGTGGTGAACGCCGATCCTTAAGGACTTCACTTCCCGGCGCATCTCTCCGCTGACCTCTCGCTTTCAATCCCGACACACCTCGACGCCTTTCAACTCCATCTGACGCCTTTGAACTCCACCCCGATATCATCGCTCGTGTGGAACGACCCCGAGGCGGCGCTCCGAGAGCGCGACCTGCCGACGCGCGCGTTTCTTCACCGCGCGGTGGACGGCGACGCGTTCGCGCTCCCGGACGCGATGATATCCGCCGCGCGCTCGCGGTACGAGATGGAGGACCCGCGGCCGGGGAGGGAGAAGGACGCGGAGAAGAGGTTGGAACGGCGCGCGTCCGCGGCGATTATTCGACTCGTCGGGGAAATCTTCTCCCTCGTCGGCCGCGGCGACGAAACGGTCGACGTCGAGGCGTTATGCAAGAAGGACTGTTCGGGCATCGAGGCGACGGGCGAGAACGCGGACGTCGCGTGCGCGATCGTCAGGAAGTCTGCGGTGGAGATCTCCAACGCGGCGCTGCGAGCCGCGTTGGTATGGCCGAGCGCGCTCGAGCCCGGGGGGGACCAAGCCGAAGACGCGTCTGAGGCGCGTTCTATACACTGGTCCCCATACGACCGCGTCGGCGTGGTGAACGCCGGTCCTTAAGGACTTTGCCCGGCGTGTCTCTCCTTCCACCCCTCGCTTTCAATCCCCGCCCTCGACGCCTTTCAACTCCAACTGACGCCTTTCAACTCCACCCCGACATTCGCTCGTATAGAACGGCCCTGAGAAGGATAAGAAACGCGCGAGGGAAGACGACGCGTGGGAGAGCGACTGATCGTCTGGACGCGCGGCGCGCGAACGGTGCGGTGGTAGCAGAGGTAGCGTAGACGACGAGGTCGGGGCGACGGGGTGCGCTCGACGAGGACGAGTCGACGGTGGAACTTTTGGATACTCTTTCAGTTTTTAATCAAGAGGGGTATTAAATATCTTATAGACATGTTCGTCGCGGCTGATTCGCCAGCCTTCTTCGGCGGCGACGCGCGCGCGTCCTCCGTTTTCCTCCTCCCTCCGCGTATTATGTAACAAGGGGTACTAACGCATCTCCCCTCAAGCAGCGTTAATCTTCAACCACCTCCGACGACCGCCGCTCAGCGCTTCTTGCTCGGCGTCTTCTTGACCTTCTTGCCGCTCGTCGTCCCGCGGTTGAAGTACCCCGGCGGGGGCACCGGGAGGTACCGCATCGGGTTGAGAAGCCGGAGGAGGTCGATAGTCCAGTTGATCGGCGGGTACAGGAACGGGAACGTGATGATCCTCCACAACGTGCGGCCGACGACGTTGCCGAGCAGCAGACCGATGATCCTCGGAATCTGCGTCACGCGGATCAGGAAGCTTATCGGGAAGAAGACCACCCAAAAGTACACCGCCATGAGCGGCGCGATCACGAAGCGGTTGATCGGGCGCAACACCGGCGAGATAATCCTCATGACGATGTTATACGGAATCTCGAGGATGCTCAGGATGAAGAACAGCACCCACTTGATGAGCAGGTACGGAAGGTCCAGGAGGTTCATCGGGGAGCGGCGGAGGATGGACATTGGGAAGTACTGAAGGTTGTACTTGATGACCAGCGCCGTCGTGTTGCGGTGGTACGCGAAGGACGCGCCCGTGGCGTCCGCCTGCGCGTTCGCGAGCTTCTTCTTGTTCTTCTTCTTGCTGCTGCTGAAGATGCCCATTTTGGCCGGTCTGCGGGGTCGGGGGTGGGGGGGACGCGCGGAGGACGTCAGGGAATTATCGCGTGGGAATTGAGGAGAATTCGAATTCTGAATTGTCGCGCGGGAAAACTTCGCGCGCGGCGCGCAAAGCGGCGCGCGCCGCGCGCGCGCCGCGCCTCGACGCGCAAAGCGGGAAGTCGCGTTCGCGTTCGTTTCGCACCTTTTTACCTTTCTCTTGGTGCGACGCAGAGGTTGCGCTCGAGAGAGTGGCGCGTGGCGGCGCGGCGGACGAGTTAATTTAACGGTTTGCGCCCGAAATTCCCTCGGTTCGTGACTCGAAAATATCCCTGATCCAGTCCAGTCACAGTCCAGTCAGGTGCAGCGAAAATCGCATCGCGGTGGGCATAAAAAAGAGCATCTTCAACGGCGAGCGATCGATTTCATCGAGGAAAAACGCTCGTCGAAACTAACGCGAAATTCTTGACCCTACCGGGGAGCCGTTTCACCGGCCGACCACGCGAGGCTAACAAGAAAAAAGTGCGTCGTCACGCCCTCGTCGGCGAAATGGAAAACCCCGAAATATCACGCGCCGCGCGGCCCATCGCGCGCACAGCGTCCCGCGTCCCGCGGCTCGCGATCGCGCGTTGAGCTTTCGCGCACCGGACGCGCGGCACTCGACGACTCCGGACGTTCGACGCGCGTTTCGCCGCTCGAATCGATCGCGTCGCGAACGATACGACTCCGCGGAATTCACGCCATCGTCGGTGTTTTTTTTTCGCGCTCTTTTCGCGCTCGCGCGTCTCCCGGAGGTCCCGAGACGCGTCGGAGACGCGCGTCGGGGGCGTCGTCGACGTCTTAAAACGGCGAAAACCGCGTCTGAACGCACCGTGAGAACCGCATCGCGTCGATGAGCGCTCGCGCGGCGACGACGTCGAGGAACGCGCCCGCGACGGAGCCGGGATCGCGCGCGATGCGCGCGCCCGCGGACGCCGAGCGCGCGGCATCGGTCGGGCACCGCGAGACGTTCGACGTCGACGCGTTCGCGACCGCGTGCGCGTCCGCGCTCGGGTTCGACGCCGACGCGGTGGAGGACGCGGTGGAGATCCTGATGGAATGCGCGCCCACGCTCGTGGAGAAGAACGTCGTCGCGATCGACGCGTCGTTCGTGCGTCCCCGCCCGCGCGCATCCCCCATCTTTTCGCGTTGTTTTTTCTATCCTTTTTTTGCCGCCAAAAGCGCCTCCAGCCCAGATCGCGCGTCCCCGCTCGCGTCGCTCGACGCTGACTCGACCACCCTCCCCGGCGTCTCCTTCGCTTCACAGAGACCGAACGAATGGCACGCGTGCGCGGCGTTCGTCGCCGCGGGCGTGCGCCGAGCCGCGGACGAAGCGGACGGAGGCTCCGCGAAAAAGAATGCGTCGACGCGCGGCGCGAAGAAGCCGCCGCCGTCGTCGCCGTCGTCGATCGAAGAAGACGCCTCGAAGCGATCGCTGACGCGCGTGCTCACGACGTTCGACGTGAACTGCGTGGACTTCTTCAGGGCGCTGAGGAAGTTCATGATGGCGAACGCGACGGCGCTGCACGCGCGCGTGAAGCGGTCGTCGTCCGCCGGCGCGAAAGGGACGTCCGCGTCGGCGTCCAAGTCGCCGAGATCCGCGAAGTCGTCGTCCCCGATGGGATCCCCGATGGGATCCCCGAACGCGAAGAACGCGCGCGGAGTCGACGGCGCGTCGAACCCCGCCGGCGAGGGACTGAATCAGCTCGAGGCGGATCTGTCCGTGAGCGAACTACGCACCTCGTTCGCGTTTACGCGCGTCGTCGCGCAAAAGTACAAGCTCTTCCTCGACCTGCACTTTGACCGCGCGGCCCCCGGCGGCGCCGACCTCGCGAGGCTCGGGTGGAGTCTGTTCCTCGCCGCGAAGCACGCGATGCTGCCGAAGTTCCCGGACCTGTACAGCCTGTACCACCTCCTCGTCGTCGTCCAGGCGTTCGTTCTCGTCAACGCGCCGCCGCGGCTGTTGCGAACGTCGCTCGTGAACATGGTGTCCATGTCTGAAAAAGACGCCGACGGGAAGCTCGACGCGCTCGCGTCGTTGTCGGTGTCGTCCAAGACGAAGATCGATCAGCTGCGGGACATGCTGAAGGACTTCGAGCGGGACGTCGTCCAGGGCGAAGCGTTCGCGGCTGACTTCGCGAGGCTCTCGGCGGCGAATTCGGCGGCGAGCCCGGGGAGAGCGCCTGGGATGAAACGCAGCCCGGCGCGAGGCGCCGCGACCGCCGCGACCGCCGCCGCCGCCGCGACCGTGAAACTACTGAAACCCTCGCCGCCGGCGTCGATGTCCGCGAGCGGCCCGAGCCGGTTCCTCGGTCTGATCCCCGACACACACGCAAAGGGCGACGACGCGGCGGTTCAAGCGCTGAAGACGGCGGCGGCGGCGGCCAAGGCGACGTACGAACGCGCGGCGACGGAACTCGGCCACCTGAGCCTCGACGAACAGCTGTACCTCGCGAACGACGCGGACGAGGAGAGCGCGGCGACGAAGGTGCTCGGCGACACGAGCAAAGCGCCGAAGACGGGCGGCAGCGGCGGCGTCGCCGCGACCCCCGGGCCCGGCGGCGTCGTCGCCGCGACGCCGTGGCGCGGCGCCGGCGCCGTGAGCTCGCTGCTCGGACCGTCGCCGATGCGGTTGGGCGCCGGCGTCGGCGCGACGCCGTTCCGCGGCGGCGCGGGCGGCGGCGGCGGCGGCGGCGGTTCGATCCCCGGCGGCGGCGCGAGCGGTCTCGGCGGGATCGGCGGCGTCCCCGGCGGCAGGATCTCCGGGCCCGGCGCGGTGCCGTTCACGCCCATCTCCGAGGCGATGGCGTCGGCGTCGTGGCTGCACGGCGTCGTGTCGCCGCGGAAGCGGTTAAACGCGTCGGGCGCGGACGCGCACGACCCGGTCGTGCGCCTGTCTCGATTCGTCTCCGTCGACGTCGCGAAGAAGCTCATGGCGAGCGTGACGGTGCTCGCGGGGAAGACGTCCGCGGCGCTGCGGGAGGATGCCTTTCTCGTCGCCGTCAACGGCGTCGCCGCGGCGCGGGCGGTTGTTACGGCGTCGCCCGGGGACGCGACGGCGGCGACCAACGCGTCGCTGGACAGCCTCGTGAAGCGACGGCAAGAGGAAGCCGTGAAAGTGTTCGCGTACTTCATGGTGCGCATACTCGAGAACGAGCACAAGCGGAACGCGCACGTGGCAGGTGGGAAGAGACGCGCGGTGGACGAGGCGAAGAAGGCGGCGACGACCGCGGCGGCCACGGTGGCCGCCGGCGGCGCGCCTTCTTCGCGAGGAGCGCACTCCAAGAGCCTCCAAAAATCCAAAGACGACCTACACGACGCGCACGGCTCCGTCGCGGACATCGCCGCGCTCGCGGCGGAGCAGAGCCCCCCGGACACGCCCGCGGGGCTCATCATCGTCCCGGACCCGACGCCGACGCAGAAGCTCGCGTTCGAGTCGCTGCTCGGGTCGAGTCGATTCGTCCGAAGCGTCCTCTCGTGCGCCGCGGAGGTTGTCGTCGCGTCCTACAAGACGGCGACGTTGAAATTCCCCGCGATACCGACGCTGCTCGGGCTCGACGCGTTCGACGTCTCGAACGTGATCGAGCCGTTCGTCAGGGCGGACGCGACGATGCCGCGCGAGATCAAGAAGCACTTCAACGCGATCGAGGAGAAGATCATGGAGCACATGGCGTGGCGAAGAGGGAGCACGCTGCTGTCGTTTATGATCGCCGCGGAGACGGGCGCGCCGGCGCCGCGCCCCGCGGCTGCCGCGCTCGCCGCCGTGAGCAAGCAATCCGGCGCGACGGAACGCGGCTCTATGGCGTCGAAATCCCCCGCCAGCGGCGGGGTGAAGAGAGAGCGGAGCGAGAGCTTCTCCGTCGCCGCGGTGGCGGAGGAAGCCGAGGACGACGACGGCGGCGGCGGCGGCGCCGCCGCCGCCGACGACGACGCGCGCGCGTCGCCGCCGCGACTCTCGAACCCGGACGCGATCAACGCGTTCTCGACGCCGCTGCGCGGGGCGACGACCCCGGCGCGCCCGTCTCTGCGGTCGATCAAACCGAGGGACGCGTCGGGCGCGACGACCGTGGTCACCATTTCGGGACCGGGCGCGCTCGATCGCGACAAGCCCCTGCCGACGAAGTTCACGCGAGAAAAACCCCCGGGCGCCGCCGGCGACGTCACCGCGCGAAACTCCCTGCGGATCTTCTTCGCGAAGGTGATGCGCCTCAGCGCGCGCAGGCTCGCGGACTTGTGCGACCGCCTGTCGTTGCCGTCGTCGCTCACGCAGCAGGCGTACTCGCTCGTGGAGCACGCGCTGTACGACAACACCTCTCTGCTGTACAACAGGCACCTCGACCAGATTATCCTGTGCGCCGTGTACGGAACGTGCAAGGTGAACAAAGACGGCGCGCTCAAGGGAAAGACGGTGCCGTTCCGCGACATCATCTACCACTACCAGAAGCAGCCGCAGTGCCGCGAGGAGGTGTTCTGGACCGTCGTGATGTCGCAGTCGGACCCGGAGCTGGAGGTGATCACGCAGGGGGACATCATCGCGTTTTACAACAAGGTGTTCGTCCCGGCGGTGAAGCAATTTTTGCTGTCGCTGAAACCGCAGGCCCGGGTGTCGTGCCACGAGACGCAGGAGACCGCCGGCGCGGACGCCGCGACATCCCCGCCCGCGTCATCCGCGCAACTCCCCGTCGGGCTCCAGTCCCCGCGGAAGCAGCTCACCGCGGTCGGGACGGGCCCCGCGGGCGTGATCAACCGGAACGTGTACGTGTCGCCGATGCGCGGCGGCGCCGCGGCCAGAGCCGACCTCCACGCGGGCGGCTCGGTCGGTCCGTCGCCGTCGCCCGGCGGGGTGCCGTACGTGGGCGCCCCGGGGACCCCGCTCCCGCTCGGGGCGATGACCCCCGGGTCCAAGTCGCTGTTCGCGTTCGTCGGCGAGAGCACGCACGCGTACGCGTCGCCGGCGCAGGACTTGGCGTTCATCAACCAGAGAGTCGCGGCGGCGGCGGCGGCGGATGCGGGGGCGGGGGGCGTGGCGTCCGTCGCGGAGGCTGCGGAGGCTGCGCGCGCGGCGCCGCCCGCCGCGGTCGGGCAGACGCGCCGGGCGCCGACGTTCGACGAAGCGGACGACGGGCGGCCGCCGAAAGCGGCGCGGCGGTGATCGTAGAGCTTAGCATCGCGCGAGAGTGGGTACATACGACGCGCGCACTTGTTAGCTGTAAAGAAATTGAGAAAAATGCTGGGACAGCGCGATTCCGACGACGAAATAATGGTCAGTTTACGTCCAAGTATCCAACAGCCTACACGCGGTCAGTCAAGACATTTCCTTTGAACTGTTTGGTGCGGAGCGCGAAGGGATTTGCGAAGGGATTTTCGGCGGAAATCCCTTCGCTATGAGGTTGAAAGGGATCGCGATCAAAGTTGAAACCAACGGGTGGGTGAAAAACGTTTGATAGTTTCAAAAAAAATTCAGCGTAGCGACCGACCGACCGTTCATTTTCTTACGTACCCCCGACAGCTGTCGCGCGCTCGCATTCACTTCTCGCGCGCCACGCGACGCGATGGAGGTTGAACCGATCGCCATGACGCGCCGAGAGGCCGTCGAGGCAAACGTGCGCGAGGACGCGCGCGAAGTCCAGCCGCGGCGGTTCGAGATCGTCTTACGGTGCGCGCGCGCGACTCGCGCCCCGCGGACGAAATCTCGCGACGCCGATTTCGCGCGTCTCGCGACCCGTGCATTTCTCGGAAAACGCTTCGTGACGCGCGTCGCGGACGCGTCGCCGCCGTTCACACCGCGCCTCACGCGCGGCGTTCGCGCTCGCATCGCGCTGAACATCCTTCAAAACTCTCCCTCGACGCGCAGGAAACCTCTCGCGATGCGCAACCCGAACGTTCCCGCGAACGGCGGCGGCGCGTTCAAGTCCGCGTTCAAGACGCCGAAATTGCCAACGAGCGACGCCGTCGCGTCCTCCCCCGGAGGCACGACGCGCCGCGTCTCCTTCAAGTCGTCCATGGCCACGGGCGCGGTGACGTTCGGCGACGCGATGGACATCGGCACCCCCACCGCGAAGAAGGAACGCTCAAAACCCCCGCGCGTGACCCACCGCCGCGGAATGATGCGCACGCGCCCGGGCACCGGTCGACGCGTCGCCGCGCGGACCTTCTCCCTCGTCCTCAAGACGGTGCCCACGAGCATGCGAAAAGAGGGCGAGATCTACGCGGACCCGGCGCCGCCGCCTTCCGCGGTGACGTTAAGGGGCTCCTTGGACGGCTCCGCGAGCGGCGTCGCCGCGGGATCGGGCGGCTCCGGCGCGTCGTTCGACGGCGCGTTCGGACTCACGGGGGGGAACGCGAACGCGACACAAAGCGGCAGCGTCGAGCAAGGCGGCGCGTTCGCGGAAGCGCGAAGGCGCGGCGTGTCGTTCGGCACGGAACCGGAACCGCCGCTTAACGATGTCGGCCCTCCTGGCGGGTTCGGAGGAGATGAGATGGACGACGGCGACTTTGGCGGCGACGGCGGCGGGTACGACGGCGACGATTGGGGCGAGCGGACGCCCGCGGCGTTTAACTACCATCATCACGCGAGCGGGACGCTCGTGGACGGGTACAACGATCCGATGACGGTCGACGGCAAGGGCTTCTTCGGGCGGAAGCGGAAGTTCATCGGCCCGCGGAAGCCGGCCGGGACGCCGCACAAGCGCGAGCGGAAGGAGTTTTCGCGACGGAAGTCGCTCGTCGCCGCCGGGTCGCGGCACGACTTGGAGCATATCGACGGGCGACCGATTCGCCGGTCGACGCGGCAGCGGTGCAAACCGCTGGAGTACTGGCGCGGGGAGACGAAGCACTACACGCGCACGCACGCGTCGTTGCCCACGGTGGAGGAGGTGACGACGCGGACGCCGAACCCGTACTGGCCGATGAAGACGCCCGCGGAGAACCACCGCGCCGGGGGCGGGAAACGCGGGCGGATGGATTCGGCGAAAGCCGCGGAGGAGGCGCGGCTGCGCGCGCTGCAGCTCGCGAACATCGCGCACCTGACCGACTCCGAGGACGACGACGGCGACGACGACGACGACGTCCACGCGAACGACCGGTCGCTCGTCGTCATCGACGAGTCCATGGAACGAGAGGCGGAGGAGGAGGAGGCGGAGGCGGAGGAGGACGTCGCTCTTCTCGTCGAGGAGGAGGAGGAGGCGACGGCGGCGGCGATCGACGCGGACGCGGAGGCGGCGCTGGACGCGGAGGAGATGGCCATCGTCCCGGTCGATGAGGATGACGCGGACGAGGACGCGGACGCGGCGGCGGCGCCGACGGAGGATGTCCTGATGCTCGAAGACGCGCCGGCGAAGGAGGCGGCGGAGGAGGCGCCCGACGAAGAGGACGACGAGGAGCCGTCGGAGCTGGACGTCACCGCGGAGGTCGTCGCCGCGCCGGCGACGACGCCCGCGCCGCCGGCGTCCACGGGGCTGCGACGATCGTCCCGCCGGGCTGCGACGGGCGGGTCGCCTCCGGACGCGGCGGCGGCGGTGGCGACGACGACGACGCCGGCGGCGACGCCGGCGCCGCGGTCGACGACGAGACGGTCCGCGAGGAGGGCGAACGCGTCGCCGGAGACCGCGGTCGAGCCCGCCGCGGTCGAGACGGAGACGGCGGAAGCGCCGGCGGCGGAGGAGGAAGGAGAGGAGACGGAGACGGAGACGGAGAAGGAGACGGAGAAGGAGACGGAGACGGAGGAGGAGAAGGAGGAGGAGAAGGAGGAGAAGGAGGAGAAGGAGGAGAAGGAAGCGAACGAAGGCGAAGGCGAAGACGAAGACGACGACGAGAAGGAATCCGACGCCGCGGAGGAGCGGCTCGTCGAGGCCGAGGCGGCGGTCGAGGAGGCGCCCGTCGAAGCGCCCGAGCCGCCCGCGCCGACGGTCACGACGCGTCGATCCACGCGCCGCGCCGTCGTCGGCGACGACGACGTCACCGAGGAGATCCCGAAGGCGCCCGCCGCCGCGGAGGCGGAGGCGGAGGCGGAGGCGGAGGCGGATGAAAACGACGCGGCGGCGGCGAACGCGTCGGACGTCACCGTCGAGGTCGCCGCGGAGACGCGACGGTCGTCGCGGAGGAAGGGGAACTCCGCGCCCTCGCCGCCGGTGGAGGAAGAGGCGACGACGCGGCGGTCGTCGCGACGCTCGAAGGAGGACACGCCGTGAGCGTTCGACGATCGACGGACGGCCGCCGGCGAGGGCGGGGTCGGAGAGGACGACGAGGCGTCCGTTCGCTCCGTCGTTCGCCGAACGGAACGGAACGCGACGCGACGCGCTCGTAACATACTTTGACACGTACTACATATGATGGAGGTTAACCTACGTACCTACGCTAAATAAACGAATCGAACCGAACCGCGCGCGTCGTTCTTCACGCCGTCGCGTCCGCGGCGACGGCGCGGCTCCGGATCACGCGCGTGAGCTCCGCGCCGAGCTCGGTGAGCCGAAACCTCGCGCTCGCTTCCCCGGCGCGCGCCGCGTCGCCGTCGCCGTCGCCCGGCGGCGGCAGCATCCTCCCCGTCCGATGCGTCGCCGTGATCAACCCGTGGACGTCCGACGCGACCCCCGACGGGAGCGCTTCGACGCGCGCGACGACGTCCGCGTCCGACGTCAACCGGCGCAGCCACCCGCCCGACTCGATCGCTTCCCCGCCCGCGGCGTCCGCGTGCGCCAGCGCGACGACGGCGACGCCCGACTCGTGCGCGAGCAGCGATCGGACCATCGCGTGGACGCGGCCTCTCGAGGTGACGGGCGCGCGGGTTCGATCCCCGCGGCGACCGCGGCGGCGCTCGAGGGATTCTTCCGCCTCCGCGATGGCGTCGACGCCGTCGAAGACGACGACCCTGGACGCCGCCGCCGACGACGACGACGACGACGACGACGACGCGCCTCCGTCTTCGTCGCCGGCGCCGTCGTTCAGCCCCAGCGCGCGCGCGATCTGCTCGTACACGTCCTTCGCCGGGCTGCTCTCGTCGATCACCGCGTCGCCGTCGCCGTCGCCGTCGCCGCCGCGCGCGCGTGTTGTTGCCCATCCCGGGGTCGAATCGTGCGCGTCCACGACGACGAGCTTCCCGTCCTTCACGTCCGCTCTCAGGTTCCTCCCCCACTTCCGCATCGCGTTCGCGTGATGCGCGACGCACCGCTCCGAGGTCACGAGGCACGTCTTCCATTCGCCGCCGCCGCCGCCGCCGTCGGCGGCGTCGGCGGCGGCGCGCGCGGCGTCCGACGCGGCGAGCGCGCGTCGAAGGAAGTGGCTCACGACGAATTCCGCGCTCGTCTCCACCGTGTCCGTCACCAGCACGAGCGCGCCGCGCGGGAGGACGTCGCCGCGCACGCCGAGCGCGGCGTCCACGTTCATGATTGCTGCGACCGACCACGCCGAGAGAAGAAGACGCGCCGCCCGCGACGATCTGTTCGGTCGCCCGCCGCCGCGGCGCGCGTCGAGCAATGCCGACACGATAAATCATTCTGTGTTAGATAGATCCGAAGCGATCTGAGTCGTCTGGCATCAGTTCTCGCCGCGCGCCGCACGCGATGTGCCGCCTGTGCCGCGCGCGCGGCGTCGGCGGGCCGTTCGCGCTCGTGGAGAACGACCCGCCGTCGTCGTCGCACGTCGACGACGACGCGTTCGTGCCGTGCCGCGTCGCGCGTTCCGTCCTCGCGGAGGCGTCGCCGCATCACCATCGATCTCAACGTCGCGTCGACGCGCCCGGATCCGCCGCGCGCGTCGCGCGCGTCGTCGTCGGCGCCGGCGTCGCCGGCGCGTGCGCCGCGGAGGAACTCTGCCGCCTCGCCCCCGACGACGACGTCGTCCTCGTCGCCGCGACCGACGCGGTGAAGGCGGTCCTCGACGTCGAGCGCGTGACGCGGCGTCTGTCCGTCGTGAACGTGGTCGAGCGGCCGATCGATAGCGCGCTGGCGTACGAGAACATCCGCGTCGCGCGCGGCGTCGTGACCGGGATGGACCCCGCGGCGCGGACGCTGACGCTGAAGCTGAAGCGCGCGCCGCCGACGAGCGGAGATGAGAGAGACGCGAGACGCGAGGGCGAGGGCGAGGGCGAGGGCGACGAAGAGACGACGCTGCGGTACGACCAATTATTCGTCTGCGTCGGCGCGGCGCCCGTCGTCCCGGAGGCGTGCCGCGGAGACGTCGCCGCGTCGGTGACGCGGACGGTCCGCGACATCGAGGACGTGACCGGGCTGTGCGACGCGCTGCGACGCGCGAGGCGGGCGCTGCTCGTCGGGAACGGCGGCATAGCGATGGAGATCGTGGGCGCGCTCTGCGGCGGCGACGGCGGCGGCGGCGGCGGCGGCGGCGACGACGACGCGCCCGCCTCCGACGCGCCGCCGCCGCGCGAGTTGGTCTGGGCGCATCGGCACTCCACCATGGGGGATTCGTTCTTCGATCGCGACGCGGGCGCGTTCTTGATGGGACTGTTGTCCCGGGGCGGGACGAGGCGCGACGGCCGAAGCCGCGGCGGGAACGCCGCGGAGAAGACGAGGAAGCGGCGGCGGCGGGGAAAAGACGACGGCGACGGCGAAGACGAAGACGCCGCCGGCGTCGTGGAAGGTGGAACGTCAACCGTCGGTGGCGGCGCGGCAGGGCCGAGCTGGGTGAAGACGATGACGTCGGCCCTCGAGTCCGGGACGCGCGAGCCGTTCGCGCTGCGTCCGCGTCCGGACGTCGAGCTTCGCGCCGTGGAAGCCGCCGGCGACGACGACGACGACGCGGACGGGTTCGCCGCCGTCGCGGTCCTCTCCGACGGCGAACGCGTCCCCGTGGACCTCATCATCGTCGCCGCGGGCGTGGACCCGGCGCCGCGCGTCGCGTTTCTCCCGCGCGACGTCTACGCGAGAGGCGACGACGGCGGCGTCGAAGGTGCGTTCTATCTCACACTGGTTCCCATACGACCGCGTTCGCGCGGTGAACGCCGATCCTTAAGGACTTTGCCCGGCGACTCTCTCCGCCCACCCCTCGGTTTCAATCCCCGTCCTCGATGCCTTTCAACTCCAACTGACGCCTATGAATTCCACCCCGCCATCGCCTATGAACTCCACCCCACCAGTCGACGCGTGCTTCCGCGCGAAGCGCGCGGCGGCGGCGGGCGGCGGCGTCGACCCGCGCGTCTTCGTCGCCGGCGACGCCGCGTGCGCGACCGACCGCACCTCCGACCCCTCCACGCGCTGGCACCAGACGCGTCTGTGGTCGCAGGCGAGGCACGCGGGGACGTTCGCGGCGAGAGTAGCGACCGACCACGCGGACGAGGACGCGTTCGGGTTCAACTACGAGCTCTTCACGCACGTCACGTCGTTTTTCGGTCTCAAGGCGCGACCGGTTCCCGTACGAAAACGCGAGATCTTACGATGCATTCGCTGACGCACGCTCGACCACACGCTTTGACACGTATTCACACGTTCAACCAATCACACGCACGAATGACTGACACTTGTCTGCCCTCGACCGACCGAATGAATCGCTCTCCAGACGATCTTGCTCGGATCCTACAACGCGCAGACGCTGGAGGGCGAACCGGAAGAAGACGTCGTGATGTACGTCAGGCAGACGTACGACCCCGCGCCGTGTTTCATTCGGGTGTTGCTGCTCCGGGGGCGGATGATGGGCGCGGTGTTGATCGGGGACACCGGCGGTCTGGAGGAGACGTTCGAAAACCTCATCTTGGACCGCATAGATTTGAGCCGATGGGGGCCGGCGCTGCTGGACCCGGAGTTCGACGTCGAGGACTTCTTCGATTAGATACGAGAGATGTAGGAACAGACGACGACGCGACGCGAGACCGTCGCCGTGTTTTTGTCGCGGCGTACTATGAGAATTTAAAATTAAAAGAATTACTGAACTACTGCAGTCGATCGGCCCCTCTCAATGCGAGAGGTCCGACCCCGATGAATCGCGCGCGCGTCGTCTTGTGTCGTAAAAAATCGTCGTCCCTTCGCTCGTTTAGAGCGTGGACGCGAAGACCGCGGCGCGCTCGGCAGCCTCGAACGCCTTCGCGCAAGCAGCCTCATCCGGAGCACCAGTGCACTGAGCCTCCATCGCCTTGAGCGCGCCCTCCTTGCCCATCTCGAGCACCTCGTCCGCGGGGATGAGGTTGAGGCCGTTGACGAGCTCCTGCGCGACCATGCCGGAGATGGCAACCATCGCGACGCGGCCGTTGTTGATCTCCTTGAGCTTCATGTCGTTGAGCCACGCCTCGTCCTTGCCCTTGGAGAGCTTGAGCGGGTCGAAGTTGTAGTCGCCCGGGGTGTAGTCGTCCTTGAGGAGGAAGAGCTTCTCCGCGTCGAAGGGGTTCTGCCACGCGTACTGGACGCGGGACGCCTCGACGGTGAAGATGGCGGCGCCGAGGAGACCCCAGAAGAGGCCGGGCACCTGCTGGAAGTGGTTGATGGCCGGGCCGGTGACGTTGGAGTCGAAGAGGAAGGAGGAGCCCTCGACCTGCTCGCCGACGAGGAAGCCGAGAGACGCGAGCATGCAGATGCGCGCGTGCGTGATCTCGACGTCCGCGTAGCGCTTCGCCTCGCCCTCGGAGATGCCGTTGAAGAAGCCGAACGCGTCGATGCCCTCGGGGAAGGGCGCGGTGCCGCGGACGAGGCCGGCCTTGACGGCGGCTGCGGAGGGGAGGGATGAGGATGAGGAGGAGGATGGGGGGGCGGGATTCGTCAGAGGACGCGGCGGGGGAAGGGCATCGCGAGGAAGAGGAGCGCGTGAACGACGTTTGACGTCACGTCATCGAGGAAGGATTCAGAAATCGAGCGTCGACGCACCGCCGAGGTCCTTGTACGTCTTGGACTGGGACGTCTTGACCTTGCCGGTCGTCGCCGCCTTGGCGACGATGTTCATAGCGCAGATGGCAGCCATTTTTGTTGGAAGGTGGGGGGTGTGTGTGCGGGCGGGTGGAGGTGCGCGTGCGTGTTGTGAGCAGGAAACGCGTGCGAAAGTTCTTTTCTTTCTCGAATCGTCGGATTTCACGGTCCTCGTTCGTTTCCGTAATCCGGTGCTCGTGGCGCGGAGGCATTTCGCTGCCAGCTGGCGCGAAAAGTGCAAATACGTGTCCGAGATTTGTTTTTTGTCGACGTGGCCGCGCGAGCGTGCGAGTTTCGCAAATTCGCAGTGTGTGACTCGCGCGAAAACCAAAAAAATGCCGCGATGAAACGAAACGAGGTGAAAGGAGCTTGAAAGGGAAGTCGGTCAGTCGACCGCGACGACGACGCCGCGCGCGCTTTCAGCCGACGACGGTTCGGACGATTCGAGCGGAGCGACGCAGAGTTCGGGTACGTGTACTGTTGATTTTTTCCAGACTAAAAAGTCACATGCCCGGATGCGTGATGTTTGGCAAGGGCGTCCGGCCGCGCGGGCGAGAGGAAGGAGGGAGACCGCGAAACTCTCGTCGGGGGCGGCATCTTGATAAAGTTTCATCTTCATCATCAACGCCGCCAAAAAACCTACGTCCGCCGCCGTCCCCCCGCGCCGCTCCCTCCCCTCCGCGCGGGCGCGATGGTAAAGAATCCCTCCCACTACTCCTCCCCCGCGACAAAAGTCTCTCTCCTCCGACCGATCGCGATCGATCGATCAGTGCGGCTTGGGCACGAACCCGTCCACGGCGAAGTTCCGCGTCGCCCTCGGGAGCGACAGACGCAAGCCGTCGATCTCTTTCGCGGCGATGACCTGGCACCCCAACCGCGACGTCTCCGTCAACCCGAACGCGAGGTCGAGCATGTCGTTCTCGTCGTCGTCCGGCTCCGGCAGCGCGTCGTAGACCTTCTCGTCCTCGATGATCACGTGACACGTCGAGCACGCGAGGGAGCCCTGTCGATGGGTCGGGGTGGGGTTCAAAGGCGTCAGAAGCGGAGTCGAAAGGCGTCGAGGTGTGTCGGGATAGAAAGCGAGGACTGGGCGGAGAGACACGCCGAGAAAAGTCCTTAAGGATCGGCGTTCACCACGCCGACGCGGTCGTATGGGGACCAGTGTACAGAACGCACCTCGCACGCGCCCTCGAGCTCGATGTCGTTCTTGTGCGCCACCTCGAGCATGCTCTGTCCGATCGGCGCCTGACGAGGACGGAGAGGATAGAGTGGAGGGAGGGGAGGGAGGGAGGGAGTGAGCGTCGGTCGGGGTGGGCGTCGCACGGCGCGCGGCGAGGCGGGTCGCGATCGATCGATCGATGGATGGATCGATCGCGGTGAGACTGCTTCCCATACGACCCCGTTCGCGATGTGAACGCCGTTTCTTAAGGACTTTCCCCGTCCGTCGTCACTCTTCACCCGAGCTTCCCTTTCAACGTTTGTTTGACCGGTGAGACGTTCGACTGACCGACGCGTTCCCGATCGCTTCGCCCAGGACGCGATGGAGAGCATCGAGGTCGGCAGCTTCGACGGCGTGTGCGCGGCGTCGCTGGCCGAGGGGAGAGTCCGATCGAGCGCCGCGCGCGGACCTTCACTTTCGTCTCCGTGCCGTCCTTCTCGATGAACGTGACGTCTATCGTCTCCGCGTTCGGATCGTCCTTCCCGTGACCGTGCATGAGCGCGCTCGAGCCGCCGACGAACCCGCGGACCGAG
>Ga0181561_10000784_pt1 | contig 27450 bp, 13 predicted proteins | sample 011ome_19_FD_133760 | JGI IMG/M metagenome (GOLD analysis project Ga0181561, IMG submission 133760) | Coastal salt marsh microbial communities from the Groves Creek Marsh, Skidaway Island, Georgia - 011510BT metaG (megahit assembly) | ecosystem: Environmental > Aquatic > Marine > Intertidal... | reverse complement strand
GCGAAACCAACCCAGTCAGGAGGTTCAAACCATCGCGCGCTTTCCGTGCCGACACGACACGAGATGGGCAAGAGGGGCGTCGCGAAAGCGGTGGGCGTGGCGTTCGAGCCCGGCCCGATGGGCCCGGCGGTGGACGCGCTCGTGGATCGCGCGTTGACTCTGGCGTTCGGCGCCGGCGACCGACCCGCGCTGGCCATCTTTTTCCACCACGCGCTGCTCGCGCTCGCGATGTGCGCGTGCATCTTCGTCGCGAGCAAAGCGCTGTCCCCCCGTCTGTTCGGGGACGCGCTCGCGAAACTCGAGCCTTTCGAGCGCAAGATCTGGCACACCAACATGGTCACCTTCTTCCCCGCGTTCGCCGTGACCTACTACGCCGCGCCCGCGATCCTGGAGTACTCGGGCACCCGCTACGACTTCCTGCACCCCGCGTCGCTCAACACGCTCAAGGGGTGCGGCATGAGCCTCGGGTACATGTTCTGGGACCTCATGGTGCTGCTGGCGGACCCCAAGGACCAGATGAAAGCCTACGGCGGGTTGTCCCCGTACGTCCTTTTCCTGTTCCACCACACGCTCTCGCTGCTGGCGTGGCCGTACGCGGTGTCCGCCGGGCGGTGCACGTATTTCGTCAACTTCTTCCTCGCGTCGGAGGTGACCAACGTGAACCTGTCGCTGCGGTGGTTCCTGATGAAGACGGGAACGGGCGAACAGAGCAAGGCGTACTTCATCAACGGCGTGCTGTGGATCCCTCTGTTCTTCGCCGTGCGCGTCGCCGTGATCCCCGACCTCGTGGACCAGTACTGGAACGGCGACTGGAGCGCGCTCGGGCCGATCGAAACCTGGGCCGCGCGGACGCTGTTGCCCGTGCCCGTCGGGCTCAACGTGTACTGGTTCGGGCTCATCATGCACACCGCGTACGCCGCGCTCTTCGGGAAGGAAACGCCGGAGGCGAAGGAGAAGGAGGCGAAGAAGAAGAGGTGAAAATAAGACGAGTCGTCATCCGCGGGGGCGCGGCGCGGCCGGGGGAGAGTCGTCGTATCGAGTACGTATCGAATCCGATTGCGATTAATAATCGTCGCGCGTCGCGTCGCGAACCGTGTCCTCCGCGTCGCTTCGCGAAGACGCCGTCACGTTCGCTCACGCCTCCGGCGTCCGCGGGGCGATAGTGTCCACGCCCTGCGTTCCCGACACCAGGTACAGCTTTTGCAACGAAGCGTGGCCGAACTCCTGGATCTGGTCCACGTACTGGTTCACCTGGTTCGCGATCAGGAACCCCTCCAGGCGCGACGGCTCGGTGACCCCCTTCGCCGCGTTCTCATCCTCCTCCGGCAGCGCCTCAAGCCCCGCGGCTTTGCGCTGCGCGTTCTCCTGCTTGCGCTTCTGCAGCCACTGCGCCTGCTGCAGCTGCTGCCGCGAGATGTTGCGCTGGTAGAACGCCACCTTCTGCTGCTCCGACGCCAGGTCGTCCATGCACTCGGACAGAAACTCCAGCGACCGCTCCAGAAACGGGTTGGTGCTCATGCGCAGGCGGTCGAGGTCGCTCTGCACGACGCCGCTCTCCTCTTCGCGCAGCGATTTCGCGGTGAGCTCCCCGAACACCGCCGCGGCGAGCGCGGAGTTGCGCACCGTTACCGGGGTCTCGGTCACGATCTCCGACCAAGACAGGCTCTTGTCCGCGATCTTCTCGAAGGTGAACTCGCCCGCCTTGTGGATCTCGTAGAAGCGATCCGTCAGCCGGAGCGCCTTGAGGGAAAACGTCCCCTGCTTCGCGGACCGACTCGGGTCGTACACGATGCACACGCACCGCTTGATGTTCTCCTGGTACGCCAGGAACGTCTCGATGAGCTCCTCGGTGTAGTAAGAGCCGAGGTACGTGCTCTGGTACCACCCCACCGTGTTGTTGTCCACGTTGATCTCGCGCAGGCAACGCATCATCTCGAGCTGGTAATCGGCGCCCGCGTCGGGGTCGACGTCCTCGTCCGCCGCCGGGCCCACGGGCGCGGAGGGGAACGGGAAGCAGTCCGTCACCTCCAGCGTCGCGCCGATGTCCAGCCCGAGGAGCTGGCCGGTGACCAGCGAGGGGGAGTGGTCGGTGCAGTGCTTCACGATCTTCATCACCACCTGTGGTTTTCGCGCGGGGAACGGTGGACGAGGCGCGCGGGAGGACGGGGGAGGTCAGCGCGGTGCGGGTCTCGCGGGGCGAGCGCGGTCGCGCGCCGTGTGCGCGGTCGCCGAGCCGAACGCGACCACTTCGAGCGGCGACGGGTCCACGCCGGTCGCGCGATCGTTCGGACGCGCGCGGAGCGGGTTTTAGGGCATCTCAGGCCCTGAGGAGTGAGCGGGCGGGGTCGCATCGCGGCACGCACCTGGCCGTCGATCTGGACCGCCTTCAGGGGCGTCCCCGAGCCATCCTGGGGCTTGCCCGCGCTCGCCGCGAAGTTCATCGTGACGAAGCCCGTGTGTCCGTCGCGCGCACCGGCGCGGCGAGGAAAGAGGGTGAGCCTCGATCGGCGCGCGGCAGTCGTTCAGCCGCCAAAAAGATGCCACACGTAGATGGTATCGGCACTGCCGATACCAGCCAGAATAGCGTTGGGCGATGCGATGTGGCCGTTTACGTTTCCGGTGGCAACAACGAAGCACGAACACTTCACGTGCGCGCGTCGACGCAGCGCGCGCGAGTGACATGAGGCTCGCGAACGCGCGCCTCGCGGCCCTCGCGGTCGTGCTCGGCATAGTCGCCGTCGCCGCGCAGGACGACTTGGACCTGGACTTCGACCCGACGCAGCAGGATGTGCGTTCCGCCCTCGTTCTCTCTCGATTTCTCGCGCCTTTCGAAATGAAAGTCGTTGCTTCCGGCGCTGACACCCGCTCCCCCACCAGGTGGACGGCGACTGGAGCTCGTTCGGGGTCTCGCAGGCCCCCGACGTGTGCTCGGTGAGCGGCGAGTACTTCCGCGCGCAGACGCTGACGTGCGAGAGCTGCCCCAGCGGCGAGGCAGTCACCGCCGACGGCCTCGGGTGCGAGTGCGTCGGGAACACCATCCGCACCTCCGTGGACCCCGCGGGCACGCTCCCGAGCTCGCCGTACGGCGTCTGCATGAGCTGCGCGACCGAAAGCAAGGTGGCGAGCTGGGACCGCACGACGTGCATGGCGTGCGACGCCACCGCCGGCGCCACCTTCGACGCGGACCAGGACGACTGCGTGTGCGGCGATCCGGCGACGCAGATCGTCGTCGAGCTGGACGCCGCCGGCGTGCGCCTGGCGAACGGCAAGGCGTGCCAGACGTGCCCCACGGATACGTTCCCGCACCCCACCGAGAACGGCGTGTGCTTTTCGTGCCCGTCGTACGGGTGGCCCAACACCACGGTCGCGACCGCGTACGACGCCGCGACCGGGACGTGCCTGTGCCCCTCGGGCGTCGCCACGCAGGGATGCTTCGACCCGAGCTCCAACGCGGCGAAGCTCACGAGCGAGTACAGCGTGAACCTCGGAACGTCCGCGAACATGCTCAGCTACTACGACCTGGGCGCCAGCCTCGACTCCGTGACCGTGGAGTCGTTACACCTGGCCACGAACCTGGTGACCGCCGCCGCGGAGTGCCGCAACTACGGCAACAGGACGCAGTGCGAGCACGTCGCGAACCTGTGCGTGCTCACCATGTACGACACAGGCGCGGCGGCGTGCAAGTTGCACGCCGGTTTGCGCGCCTCGCACCCCGATTTGACCCCCCGTTTGTTCTACGACGCGGGCGTGGACTACGCGGGCATGAGTGATCTGGAGCTGGAGGTGTCCAAGAGCGCCTCGGGCGACGCCGCCACCGGGAACACCGTGCAGAACCTGGAGTTTGTCGTCTCCGTCACGTCGCTCACCGGCGAGTGGCTCGGGTTCAAGTCCATGGGGAAGCTGTTCCAGCTGTGCGGCGGCAGGGAGAGCGAGCTGGACGCCTGGACTCGGTTCGGCACCAACTACCGCAACGACTGCGTGTTGTCCGTGGAGGACGCGCTGGAGGCGGCGCGCGGGTTCGGGAAAAGCACGGGCGGCGAGACGCTCTTCTTCGACGTGTTCATCCAGGACCTGGGCGGCGCGGCGGCGTCCAGCAACGCGTGGCCCGAGCGGCTGTACCCGGTGCCGGTGTACGTGCGGGAGGCGCCCGATAACGACAACGCCTTCGTCAACGACGACTTCTTCGTGCGCCGCTTCTTCGTCATCGACGAAACCGTGGGCGTGAAGACCGCGGGGGACGCCCCGCTCGCGGTGACGTACGCGCGGACGGTCGAGCTGACGACGGCGATGACGTCGAGCGACAACAAGCGCATCGCCGTCCCGAAATTTTCGGTGAGCTACGCGTCGCGCGACCCGTCGTTCGAGTACGTCGCGACGGATGCGGTTTCTTTCCGCGCCACGTACACGTCCAGCACGGACGACTACTGGAACGCGTTCCTGGGGATCACCTGCGCGGTGTTCTGCGTCGCGGCGGTGTACTGGCGCTACAGCATCGTCAAGGTGAGCCGGCGCAGGCAGGTGCTCGAGCCGGACGCGACGTGGGCGGGGCACGCCGTGGGCGGCGGCGCCAGCGCCATCGCCTTCGGCTCGTTCGCGGTGCTCTTCTGGGCCTCGGGGTACTTCTTCACGCTGTACAAGGCGCAGACGGAGGTGTACGTGATGGTCCCGCTGGACGGCACGAGCGTGGTGAAGGAGTTCGAGGTGTTCCTGGACGTCGCCGTGGCGTTCGCCGCCATCGGCGTGGCGCACACGCTCTACTGGCAGTGCAACACGGACATCTTCTTCCTGGACTGGGAACGGCCGTGGACCAGCGCGACCGCGAGCTCGGCGGGTAAGCACGACGCCGCGCCGGTGAGCGCCTGGAGAAAGATGTTCATCGCCAACGAGTGGAACGAGTTGCAGGCGTTGCGGATGACGAGCCGAGAGCTGACGCTGCTTCTTCTCGTGCTGCTGCTCGAGGGGCTGAACTACCGCAACTTGGGCGTCGTGGAGCCGTCGATGTCGCTGAGCGACCCGCGCGATTACCAGGTGGAGTCGAGCGTGCTGCGGTTCTTCGTGGCGTCGGGGTTCATGGGGTTCATCGTGCTGTGCCAGGTGGCGTACAAGACGGTGTTCCACCACAACTACGTCGAGCACCCGATCCAGCAGTTCGTGGATCTGCTGGCGATGTCCAACCTGTCCATCGTCATCCTGGACGACGAGTGCGCGGGGTACTACCTGCACGGGCGCTCGCTCATGACGTTCGCGGACACGTCCATGGCTGAGCTCATGGCGCAGATGCGCAAGGAGCAGGAGATGCAGGTGGCGGCCCGGGGGCTCGTGCCCTCGTCGCAGCGCGAGGACCTCGCGGAGAACCAGTGCTTCGAGCTCTTCATCACCAAGGAGCTCCGGCTGGCGTACGAGAGCAAGCTCTTGAGGTCCATCGAGGAGACGGCGGCGACGCGCGGCGGCGACGGTTTCGGGGGGGTGCTGGGGGTGCTTTTCGGCGGGGGCCGAATGGCGCAAAGCCGGGCGGCGTCTCGCGCCGGGTTCATGAACAGCCCCGGGGGCCCCGGGGGGTGGAACGGTCAGGGAGGCGGTCTGCCCGTGAGCGACAGCCACGGTGGTCTCGTGGACGCGTCGCTCGCCGCCGCCGAGGAGATTGGCGACATCTTCAAGCAGCTCATCTCGTTCGTGGAGACGAACGCGGCGTCGTTCGTGCTGGAGCGGCCGTTCACGAACCGGCTCATCAACATGCCCCCGGAGAGCGTGTCGAGCATGCAGGGCGCCTCGCCCATCTTCTACCACGACCTGCAGATGTCCTTCGTGCGTACGCTGTGGTACGGCGTGGAGATGCAGCTGTTCATCTTCGACGTGCTCGTGTTTTGCGCGGTGGACAAAGCGCTCGATTCGTTCGCGCTCGCCGCGTTCATCACCTGGATCGTCGGCGCGTGCGTCGATCACGCGCGCGCCGCGTTTGGCTCGGCGAACATCTCGCGCAAGTCCCTCATCGACGAGCGGTTCTTGATCTGAACGGAACGGAACGGAACGGGAGAGAGAGGAGAGCGTTGTTGAGCCTTGTCGATGCTTGTATATAACACGAGAGTATTTACACGTGTACTCCTACGAACGAGCCTCGCGCGCGCGCCGCGCGCTTTTGAAGCAAAAAAGTGATGTTTCAATAATCCGCACAGCGAACATCTCGTGGTCAGATCTGTCGGCGCGGGCGGTGGGTGCGCCTCGAGAGGAGGGCGCGGGAGGAAACCATGGCGCGCGCGTCGTTTTTCCTGACGCGGACGGATGCGGACAGCATAAAAGCGCGTCAGCTCAAGAGCGGCCTGACGCTGGTGTTCCTGGTGCTCGTGGACGCGACCGCCACGCTGTGGCTCTTCTTCACTCGCGAGGGAAAACTCGGCGCGCTCGTGCCCGAGCTGCGCGAGCTCACCTCCGCGCGCGCGTTCAAGGGGGGGACGAGCGACCTCGTCGCGCTGCTCGCGCTCCGCGTCGCGCTGTTCGCGCTCGCCGGCGGCCTCGCCGTGGTGCTCGGCAAGCAGAGGAACAAGGCCCCGCCTCCGCCGCGCGCGCGGTCGGCGGCGAATCTGGCCCGCCGGGAAGGCACGCTCCGCGAACCTCTGCTCCCGCGGAGCGTCGGTCCGGCGGGGGAGAACACCCACGCCTCGGATATTTCGCCGGACGTCTCGAACGGAGACGACGGAGACGACGTCGAAGGCACGACCCTGCGCGGCGTGCGCGTCGGGTCCGACGCGACGCCGAATCCTGACGCGGCGGGCACGTTCGACCCGAATCTGTTCGCGCCGAGTGAAGAGGATCAGAGGTTCAACGCGCGCGCGTCGTTCCGGCGGGATTGCATCATCGAAGGCACGTTCCTGTGCTGCATCGCGTTCCAGGCGTTCGTGGCTGTGAAGTCCGTGGCGTTCTACTACGACGAGCGCCGTCTTTTGCGAACGGTGCTTCTGTTCGGCGTCTCGATCGTCGCCGTGAACGCGCAGTCGGCGTACTTTCGGAAATGGGTCAAGGCGTGCACCGTGCGCACGGGCGTGTTGCGCCCGGACTTCCACGCGCACGAGCTGCAGTTCCACGACCGCGTCGTGGGGCACGTCTGCGACATGTGCGGCTTGCGTCTGAACGCGGGGAGCAAGGGTCTGCGGTTCGGGGGGTTCAGGTGCAAGACGTGCGACTTCGACTGCTGCATGCGGTGCTTCTGCCGGAAGAACCGGGACACCGCCGAGGGCGGCGTGCGCGGAGACAAAGGCACGAAGGCGAACCTGGAGGGCACGCCCGCGCAGTACCTGTGGCGAGTGTTGGGTTTGGCGAAGCTGGAGTGGGCGCTGTTGACTCTGGCGATTTGCACGACGATCGTCACGAGCGCGGCGGCCCTGTTCGTGCCCCACTTCCAGGGCGCCGCCTTCGACGCCGCCATCGCGCGCGACGCGGCGGCGTTTGACTCGCACGTCTCGGCGTTGCTCGCCGCCTCGGCGGCGGTGGCGGCGTTCTCGGCGTTCAAGCGCGCGTGCTTCTCGCTGACCGGGCAGCGGCTCAACTACAAGGTGCGCATCTCGCTGTTCCGCACGATCTTGAGGCAGGACATCGCGTACTTCGACGGCGTGAACACCGGCGACCTGCTCAGCCGCCTGAGCTACGACGTCAACAACCTCACGTCGCCGTGCAACACCGTGCTCAGCCTGGCGTCGCAGAACGTCGTCGTCATCGTCGGCGCGCTGATCATGTGCTTCTACACGTGCTGGCGCCTGGCGATGGTGAGCTTCGCGGTGGTCATGCCCATCACGTACCTCATCAAGCGGTACGCGCGCTGGAGCCAGACGCTGAACCGCGAGATCTCGGCGATGCTCGGGCTCGCCGCGACGGCGGCGAACGAGGCGCTCGGGAACGTGCGCACCGTGCGCGCCACGAGCGCCGAGGAGACGGAGCTCGCGCGGTACGAAGAGCACGCCGGCGCGGCGTTGCGCGCGGGCGTCAAGGACGCCTTCGGGGGCGCGCTCACGGTGATGCTCACCAACCTGCTGGAGCTGGGCACGTCCGTGCTCATCCTGTGGCTCGGCGGAGGGATGGCCATGGAAGAACCGAGCCCGCGCCTGACCATCGGCGCGCTCATCACGTTTCAGCTCTACTTCAACGCCGTCACGAGCGCGTACACGGCGCTGACCAACTGCCTGACGAGCCTGGTGCGCGCCGCCGGCTCGGCGTCGCGCGTCTTCTCGCTCAAGGACAACTTGCCCGACATAGACCCCGACGTCGGGTCGGCGTATGACCCCGGCGGCGAGCCCGGGCGCGGCCCCGCGATCGAGTTCGAGAACGCGACGTTTTGGTACCAGATGCGCCCGAACCACGTGGTGATCGACGGGCTCTCCATGCGGGTCGCGTCGGGCTCGACCGCCGCGCTGGTGGGCAAGAGCGGCGGCGGCAAGACGACACTCGTGGCGCTGCTGCTGCGCTACTACGACGTCAAGGGCGGGTCCGTGCGCGTCGACGGCGTCGATTTGCGGGACCTGAACCTCGCCTCCGTGCACAAACACGTCGGCCTCGTCGCGCAGGACACGCAAATCTTCAACCACACCATCGCCGGGAACATCGAGTACGGGTGCGGGGAAAAACCGAGCCGGTCGGCGATTGAGGCGGCGGCGCGGCGGGCGCACGCGCACGATTTCATCCAGACGTTCCCGGACGGGTACGACACGCGGCTCGGCGAGCGCGGCGTCCGGCTCAGCGGGGGCCAGAGGCAACGCTTGGCCATCGCGCGCGTGTTCCTGCGCAACCCCCGCCTGCTGTTGCTGGACGAGGCGACGAGCGCGCTGGACGTGGAGAGCGAAGCCGCCGTGCAGAAGGCGATCGACGCGCTCCTGGCGATGGGCGGCCGAACCGCGCTGGTCGTCGCGCACAGGCTGAGCACGGTGCGGGACGCGGACGCGATCCACGTCGTCGTCGGCGGGAAGGTGGCCGAGAGCGGGACGCACGACGCGCTTCTCGCCGTGCAGGACGGCGTCTACGCAGGGCTGGTGTCGCTGCAGGCAAAGCGCAAGGCGGAGACGGTGTCCGAGGCGAGGGAGGAGGAGGAGAAGTAGAGACGAGAGACTCTACGCGCGTAAGTACGTACCTTCGTAGATAGGAATAAAACAGCTCGGTCGAGAGCGAAATACGATGCCTCGTCTTCTTCACGTTCACTCACGACGACGTAGCCTACGTACGGCTGATGGGCTCGAGTTTCGCCAGCGTCCCGGCGATGGCGTCGATGAGCGACACGACGTGCGCGCACTCGTCGATTCTCCGCCCGTCGTCGGCGACGCGTTTCGACGCGAGCACCGTTCTCGCCTCTTCCATCTTCTCCGCGAGCGTCATCGCGGTGGCTCTGGCGGTCGCGGCGATCGCCGGGTCCAACGCGGAGCGAGAAGCTTCGCGCGGGTCCTCGGTCGTCCGCGCGCCGTTCGCGGGCGCTGCGAAGGCGGCGCGCGTCCCGGACGACGCCGCCGCCGCCGAGGAGATCTTTCGGGAAAGCGAAACGCCGGCGCCGGCGCCCACGTCAGATCCCGCCCGCAGCTTGTTGTAGAAGTCGTCGTCCAGGGACTCCACGCCGGGGGGCTCGGACTCCTCGAACGCCTCCTGCTCGTGCGAGGACGGTGCGGCGGGGGCGGGCGTGCCGTTCACCCCCTTGCCCTCCCGCTTCATCGCCTCCGCCTCCTCCGCGGACATCACGAACATGTTGTGCGCCACGCAGAAGACTTTGTTTTCGCGCGATCGCATGAGGGGGGTGGTGCACCCCTCCACCGGACAGTACTCCGCGAGCATGGTCCACCCCTGCAGCAGCTTCTCCGCGATCGCGGACGCGTTGTCGTCCTCGCGGCGCATCTTCTCCTTGGCGTCCATCTTGGATCGGGCACGGACGCGCGATCGTAAACTGATGACGAGAGACGCGTCCGCCGAAAGCTTCGAGAGGCGACGAAAAGACAAACCGCGCACGCGACAGCTGACGATCGACGAGTCGTTTCGTTTTTGGTTTCGGGACGTTTTCGTATTTCGTTTTCGGTCGCCGCTTCGGTCCTCCGCTCTCGAACACCCGGCGCGTCGCGCGTCGTACCCACGCGCGCCACACGCGCGAAGAAAAAGAGAAGCCCCGCGAGTGGAGACGCGATACATACGACTCGCCATCACGCGATACACGCCATCACGCGTCTCGGTGTTCCCTTAACGCTTCTCACATCTCGATCTTGGTGCTGGTGGAGGTGCGGCGCACGACCGAACCCGAGCCGGACGCCACCGCCGTGGAGGCGCCGGCGGTTGCGTCGGGGCCCGACGCGACGGGCCTCGCCGCCGCCGCGAACGCGCGGTCGCCGTGTCCGGACGCGCGGATTGCCACGGCGATCGCCGCGAGCGCCACGACGGCGACCGGGAACCCGACCTGGAACCCGACGCGCTCGTGCACGGGCTTTTCGCGCGTCTTTTTCGCGACGCCGTCCGCGGCGGAGGCGGCGGCGTTTGGCGTCTCGGACGCGGACGGCCCGGACATGGCGTCGACGAAGGCGTCGTCCAGCGCCTCGAGGTCGCCGAGACGCGCGCCGTCGTCGGAAACCGTGAACGCGACGCCGACGTCGCGCAGGGAGGCGTCCTGCGCGAAGCGCGCGCCGCCGACGAGCGCGACGATCTCGGCGGCGGACAGGAACCCGCGCCGCTCAGTCTCGGCGTCGTCGCCCGGCGCGACGCCCGGCCAGGCGAGGGGCGCGCCTTGGGCGTCACGCGCCTCGGCGAGCGCGGCGGTGAAGTCGCCGCGCGCCGCCGCGAGGACGGCGTGCACGCGGTCCAGCAGCGCGACGGCAGTTTCGGGGGAGAGGTCGGCGGGGGACCCATCCCCGGTTCCGAACCCGAGGTCCACGAAACTCGCGGCGTTGGCCTCGGCGGCTTCCACCGTCGCCGAGAGCAACGCGTTCAAGTCGGCGCCCGTTAAGTTGGTCCCGCCCGAAAGAAGATGAGGCTCGCCGCCGTCGCCGTCGAAGCGCTCCTTGACGAAGTCACCCGCCGCGTCCAGGGACGCGGCGAACAGCGCGCGGTACGCCTCGGCCGCGAGGCGCTGCTGCTCGGCGTCGCTCGGGCCGGACCCTGACCCGGACCCGGCGAGGACGTCGGCGAGCCTCATGCCCTCGAACCCGGCGTCCAGCGCGGCGCCGAACTGCGCCTCGAGCTCGGCGGCGGAGAGGCCTTCCAGCGTGGCGAGGTCGAGGCGCTCCAGGAGCGTGCCCTCCGTGCCGTCGTCCGCGTCGTCCGCGTCGACCGACACGCCCGTCGCGCCGAGCCGCGCCAGGAACAACTCCGCCAAGAGCTCGCGCGCGCGGTCGTCGGCGGCGTCGCGGAACGCCGCCGAAATCGCCTCGGCGACGCGCGCGTCTAAACGCTCGTACGCGGCGTCCGCGGGAGCGGGAGCGGGAGCGCTCCTGTCGGCACTGTCGGCGTCGATATTGGTGTCGGTATCGCCTTCCTGCAGCGCCTCCTCCCGCCTCGCGGCGACGTCCTCGACGATCCGGGCGAACAGAGACGTCGCGGGGTCCAGGTTGCGCAGCGCCGACGTCAGCGCCGCGCTCGCCACCAGGCTGCGCGCGGCTCCCTCCTCGCCGGCGAGCACCGCCCGCAGGCGGTTCAGCAGGAGCGCGTTCGCCAGGAACCCGCGCGGCGTAGAGGTTATGTTAGCCGCAGGCGCGGGTGCGGGCGCGGAGGCGTGGTCGGCTGCGTCTCCGGAGGTGTGGTCAGCGGTGGTGCCGCCCATGGCCGAGACCGAGGCGTCGGCGGGCGCGGGCGCGGGCGCGGCGGCGGCGGCGTTGTCGCGCCAGCCGCCCCACAGGAGTCTGCGCTGCGCCGCGCTGAGGCGCAGGCGGGACGCGTCCGCGTCGTCCGTGGCGTCCGCGACGTCCGCGGCGTCCGCGGAGCGCTTCCCCGGGGGCAGGTGCTGCCGCGCGTCCGCGAAGATGCCGTCGAACAAGCCGTCGGCGCCGTTCGCGCGGACCGCGCGCGCCGCCTCCTTCGCGCGCTTCGTCGCCTTCGAGGCGAGGAGCGACTCGCGAAGCAGCGAGGCGTCCGTGGACGGGGACTTGTTCAGCGCGGCGCCGGCTTCGGCGCCGGCGGCGAGCAGGACGACGCAGAGCGCCGCGGCGACGCGAAGCGCGCGCATGGGGATAGGGGTCGGTGAGCGAGGGCGGGGAGTGCGGAACGCCGTGCGCGCGTCTCGAGGAGTGACACGCGTGCCTCGAACGCAACCGTTTTTCGCGGTCTGCCTTCTCGCCTCGGGAAACACGAAGAAAAAAATATCGTCGTGGTTGTTAGCTTATTTTCCCCGCGCCGCGATGGCGTCGCGCGTACACCCGCGGGTATCGTTCCACGTTGGGTCGCATCACCGGCGACGGAGCGCCCCGATCCGCCATCGCCCCTCCGCGACTCCCGTGCGGTGTGACTCGCGCGCGTCCGGCGATGATGCTCCGGGCGTGACCCTGAGACGCGGCGTACAATCCGACGCGGACGCGATACGCGCGGGCGTGCTGCGCGAGTCCATGAACCCGCTGGGACTGGACCCCACGCGGTTCGTCGTCGCCGTGGACGACGCGCGCGGCGGCGAGATCGTCGGGTTCGGCCAGCTCAAGCCCTGGGAGACCCTGAGCGACCGGCCGAAGGACGACGTGGTGGGCCAGTTGGTGCGTCTGATGAACTTGACGCCCAACTGGAGCGGCGAGTTACTGGAACTGGCGAGTCTGGTGGTGACGAAAGAGCGGCGCGGGAGAGGGGTCGGCACCGCGGTGGCGCGAAGGCTGGTGATGGACGCGAAGTCCGCGACCGGGGAAGGCGCGACGGAAACCGCGCCTCCGACCCTGTGTTTGTTGACGCTTCGCTCGACGATCCCGTTCTACGAGCGGCTCGGGTTTCAAGAGATTGTCTCGCCGGAGTACGTCCCGCGACCGCTGCAGGCGGAGCTCGCGCTCGGGCGAATCGTCGCCAGACTCGCGCGAAACGACGAGTGCGTCGCCATGAAGATGGACTGGGAGATGCTTTAGCTGAAGCGTGTATCACACGACACGTAGTCCATCTTCGACGGTACCGCGACGCGCCCGCCGCGCGAGAAGGCGCCGAAAAACGCCTCTCGAATCGAAACGTTCACCCCTTCACCGAAACCCGAACGAGCGTACCGACAGCGTTCAAAACAAGAAAAACATGTCATGTCACCGTCATCGGTCTGTCGACACTCCGTCGGTCACGCGCCGGGACGATGCGTCCGCGTGGGCGGGCGCCTCGCGCGACGGCGCTGCTGCGCGCGGCGTGCGTGTTGTCGCTGCTCGCGCGCGCGACCGGCCAGGACCCCCCCCTCGGCTCGGTGTGCTCCGAGGAGTACCCCGCGTCGTGCGACGACAAGTGCACCTTGGACGGGCAGAGGGCGTCGCCGTGTCCGTACGAGTGCTTCGTGGACACCGGGGTGTGCTACAACTACTGCGACATGTACTTCGGCGATGGCGCCGTGGCGTACACCAACGAGAACTCCCCTCTGTTCGACGTGTACGTGCCCGAGTGCGCGGCGCGCATCGCCACGCAGGCTGCCGCCGCGTACGTCGCGGACGCGTTCGAGTCGAATCTGCGGGACCCGCCGACGCCGCGGCGCGGCTTGTCGAGCGTGCCGTTCTCGATGTTCCGGAACGGCCCCGCGCACTCCGGGCGCAGCGCGTTCGCCGGGCCGGTGGCGAACGTCGTCGCGCGGTGGACGTTCAAAACGGGCGGGCGCGTCTTCTCCTCGCCCACGCTCGCCGAGGACGGCACCGCGTACGTCGGCTGCGCGGATGGATTCGTGTACGGCGTCTTCGCCGACGGCGCCGTCAAGTGGAAGTACCCCGCCGGGGGCGCGGTGGTGTCCACCGCGGCGATCGGCAACCCCATCGGCTCGGACCCCACGCTGTTCATCGGCGGCGCGGACGGCACGCTGCACGCCGTCTCCGCCAACTACGGCACCAGCAAGTGGAACTACGTCAAGCCCCGGCTGCACCTAAACGGCGAGTGGCAGCTTCGCGCGAAACGCCCGATCGTCTCCTCCGCCGCGCTCGGCGACGACGGCGTGGCGTACGTGGGCGCCGATAACTCGCTCTTCGCCATCCACGCCGCGACGGGGGGCGGGGGCTTCGCGGGCACCGTCAAGTGGTCGTACGAGACGCGCGGGCTCGTCATGTCATCGCCCGCGCTCGACGCGCACGGGCGCGTCTTCGTCGGGTCCATGGCGGGCACGTTGCACGCCGTGCGCGCGGCGGACGGCGCGTCGCTCTGGTCGTTCGACGCCGAGGGCGGTTTGTACAGCTCGCCCGCGCTGGACGATCTGGGCAACCTGTACGTGGGCGGCGTGGACGCGTACCTGTACGCGCTGCGCGCGGACACCGGCGCGCTCAAGTGGAAGTTCCGCGCGTCCGCGGCCATCTACTCGAGCCCGGCGACGGCGCCCTCGTCCGCGTTCGCCGGCGGCCTCGTGTTCGTCGGCGCCACGGACTGGAAGCTCTACGCCGTGCGCGCCGAAGACGGGCTGCTGGCGTGGAACCAGACGCTGCGCAGGAGCCGAGCCGGAGCGGCGGGAGACGTCGTAGCGGACGACGCGTCGAACGCGACGTCGAACGCGACGTCGAACGCGACGTCGAACGCGACGTCGAACGTGACGTCGAACACCACCACGAACGCCACGAACGCAGCACCGCAAGACGCTGCTGGCGCGTATCCCGGCGAGCCCGCAAGGACGCCGTACGTCTCCTCCGGCGCGCGCGAGCGCGCGGACGCGGCGCGCGTGCTCGCGGCGGAGGGCGTGTGCCCCCCGAACCTGGCGCAGGGCGTCGGCGAGGAGACGAGCCTGCGGTTCGGCGCGAACGTGGTGTTGACGTGCGGGCGGGACGCCGAGAGCGTGGGCGTGGTGGCGAGCCCGGTGTTCGCCTCGAACGGCACGGTGGGAGTGGTGTACGTCGGCTCGAGCGACGCGTCCTTCTACGCGGTGACGGCGGAAACCGGGAAGGTGGCGTGGAGGCTGGACGTGGACGGCGCGGTGTCGACGTCCGCGGCGATCGACGACAAAGGAAGGCTCTACTTCGCCACGGACACGGGCGTGCTGTACCAGGTGGTGGAGAACGCCACCGTCGCGGAGGGAGAGAACAGGTAGCTAGCGAAATGGCTGTAACTTCTTTCGACAGTCATCATACGGATATACGTAGCTCTGAGCGCGTTCGACGCGCGAGAAGTTACACGAAGATGCCGCCTTTAGCCACCGCTTTCTTGTCCGCCGCGGACACGGGCGGCGGCGCGGCTGCGTCCCCCTCGCCCCCCGCGCGCGTCTCCCGCCTCGCAGGCTTGGGTTTCTCCGCCGCTCGCGAGCCGAACCACCCCCGGCCCTTCAGCGCGTCGATCTCCGCCCGGAGCGATTCGCGCTCCGCCGCGAACGCGCCCTCCATCGACTCCACCAGATCTTCGTTTTCCTTCCGCTGCTGCAGCAGCCGCACGGACAGCGCGCAGCAGAAGGTGGCCATGAAGATGTTGGCGATGCCTCCCTTTTGCTTCAGGAAACGCCGGAACACGCCATCCTGCGCGAACTTCTCCCCGGAACTCGCCATCGCTCGCGCCACGCGCGCCCGCGAATGCGACACGGCTCTGCCAGTTGGCAGGCAAATTCGCGCGTTTTCGATCGATCGCCGTCCGCCTCGGCGCCTCGGGACGGGAGGACTGGACGATTTCTCGAGAATTCAAACTTTCTCAAACCCACACGACTACCGATTCACGGACCGCCTCGGACCGCGCACTAGCTCGCGGTGGTGATGTCCAGCTTGTACGGCGCCGCCTGCAGATTCGGCTTCGCGTTCAGCGCGTAGTCCCTGGCGTCGTCCTCGGCGACGAACCACACGTCGTACGCCGCGCCGGCGGCGAGTCCGCCGCCGCTCGAGTCCACCGTCGCGACGGTTTCCGCCGTGAGCGACTCGAGGCTGGTGATGTTCCCCGCGACCACGGCGCTGGAGACCATGAGGTCGGCGGTTCGGAGCTCCAGCGCCTCCTTCACCTCCCGGCTCGTGGGCGCCCTCGCGCCGTCCGGCACCACCAGGTAGTACACCACGCCCGGCTCCGACAGCTGCACCGCCATCTCGATCGTCGCGCTCGCCGGGCTCGAGACGCGCGGGAACGAGCTCGCGAACGACGGCGCCGCCAGGTCCAACGCCGGAATAACAGTCAAGTCCCGTACCGTGGGGTCCGTCCCGGCGCGCACAGTGAGCGCATCGTCGCTCCCGTACGACGCACTCCGTACTCCGATCCCACCCGCCGTCGGAGGCGTGAAGCCCTCGCCGTACACGCCCGGGCCGATCCGGTCGACGTCGATCGAGTACGTCCTCTTCGTGACGCCGTCGCCCGCGGTGACCACCAGCTCGACGCGGTCGCCGCCGACCGCCGCGAGCGCGGCGAGCGAGACGTCGCGCGTCGAGTCCGAGAGCACGTCCCCCAAACCGACCTTCGCGCCGTGCCCCTTGGTGAAGATGCGCACGACAGCGCCCGAGGCGGCGCGCGTCGCCGTCGCCGCGACGGAAATCGTGCCGATCCGCTGCGGGACGCGCGCCGCGTACGTCGTCCTCGCCGAGTCCATGACGCACTCCGGGTTCGCCGCCGAGCACCGCGCGCGCGAGTTGGCGTCGCACCCTTTGACGCACTTGGGCCAGGGCGCGCCTCCCAGGTCCGTGGAATTCAACACGACGCCGTCGTCCATGGTGACCTCCAGGAAGGAAAGCGTGGCGTTGGCCACGGTGTCGTCTGACGCGCGCGCGATGGCGTACGTGTACGCCTTCGTCATCAGCCCGTCGCCGCTGACGACTTCGACGGCCAGGACGGTGACGCCGTGCGCCAGGGGCACGTCGAACGCGACGCCGCCCGCGCGCGCCGTGCCGTTGACGGTGATCAGCCCGTCGCTCTGCGTGTCGTTCGCGGTGAGCGTCACCTTCACGGAGGCGGTCGTGACGTTCACGAACGTGCGGTACTCGAAGATGTCCGGGTCGAACGCGGGCTGCACGGCGTGCGCGGTGATCCGCTCGCCGAAATCGCCGGCGGCGGCCGCCGTCGTCACCGCGGCGACGCCGCCGAGGTGGCCGTCCGCGGACGCCGCGGTGAACGTGCGCTTCGTGACCGCCGCCTGCGTGTTCCCGCCGTAGTTCCCGCCGTCCTCGTCGTCCATCGCGACCAGGTACGCGTCGTACGTCTTCTTGCTCTCCAAGCCGGTGAGCGCGAACGCCAGCTCCGCCTCGGCGGCGCTCGCCGAGGCGCTCCCGGAGAGAAGAAACGAAGCGTCCGAGCCGGCTTTCAGGAGCGCGGCGTCCACCGTCGTCGTGTCCCCCCCCTCCAGCACGGCGTACCACACCGTGCCCGCCTCGTTCAGCTTCGCCAGGAGTGTCGCCGTCGTGGCCCTGACGTCCGCCAGCTTGGGGTAGGACGCCGAAAAGAGCGGCGCGACGCTGTCCGTCGCGCGGCCCGTCGCCGGGCCGATCGGGCTTCGCGAAAACTCCGCGTAGAAAACGGAGCTCCCGTCGGGGCCGGTGTTGTCCGACGCCACCGCCGTGGCGTTGGAGTGCGTCGTGACCATGTACAGGTCGTACTCCACCGCGTTGCTGAGGTTCGCGAACGTCTCCAGCGTGCACCCAGTGCCGGTCCAGATCGTGGTGCCGTCGTGCGCGCAGCTCGTGTTCCCCGCCACCGCGGACGAAGACGAATCCGCGAAGTCGCAATCCGCGCACGGCGGCGCGGCGCCGTTGGCGTCGAGCCCGAGCAAAATCTGCGTCGGATTGGGCGCGGGCGCGTCGTGGCGCAGCAGCACGTAGTGCACGACCGCCGGCGCGGACAGGAACACGTCCGCCTTGAGCGTGGTGTCCGTGGCGGTCCAGGTGATCAGCTCGCCGCTCTGCGGCGCGACGCACGGCGCGAGCTTCGTGGGGTTCTCGTTCGCGGTGCGAAGCACGTCGCCGTCGCCCAAATTGCCGTTCGGGCCCTCGACGGTGACAAACACCTGGTAAAACCCGGTGGCGCCGACGCCCGTCACCGCGGCGCTGTACTCGGTGTCCGCGCTCGTGCACGTTATGCTCCCCGTTTTCAGCGGCGTGATCGCGCTGCTCGTCAGCGCGGGCGTGTACGGGCTCGTCCCCTGGCTCACCTCGTCGTTGGTGGGGTCGCTCTGCGCCTTGATCGCCGCCAAATCGGCGTACCCGACCACCGTGTAGTGCGCGACGGAATTCGCCTCGCTCACCTTCACCTTGAGCGTGAATCCGGAGGGCGAGCACGCCTCCAGGACGGGGTACGCCGAGTGCTCGTACGTCAGGCTGTGCAGCGCGGAGGGGCACCCCGGCCCCGTGCACGGGTTCCCGGAGAACAAAGGCGCGGTCCCGTCGCTCGTGGTGACCGTCGTCTTGTACACCGGCGACAGGTTATCCGCGGGCGCGGCGCCGCCGGCGGCGACGTACTTGAGCGTGCGATTCTCATCCGCCGCCGCGTCCTCCGCCACCACGTACACGTCGTACAGGGTGTCGTCCGTCATCGCGCCCGTGGTGGTGGCGGTGGTTTCGCTCGCGTCCGTCACCGCGAACGAGCCGGCCACCGCGGCGGCGGCGCCGGCGTAGTCCTGGCCGGCGCGCACCTGTGCGGGCGACGGCGCGCGCGAGCCGGGCAAGCCGCTCCCCTTGTTCGCGTCCGACGCGTCCGACGCCGGGAACGCCACGTAGTACACCGTCCCGGGCTCGTCCAGCTTGGCGACGACGTCGAACTCGGTGGTGACGGCGCCGAAGCCCGTTTGTGACACGGCGTTGTTCGCGAGCGGGTACCCGCTCAAAAACAGGGGCGGCTGCGTGTCCACCGTCTCCGCCGCGAACGACGTCGGCGCGGCTTGCGCGTTGGGCGCGGCGAGGCTGGACATGCCGCTCGGCTCGAGGTCCTCGGCGTACGTCCAGACCACGTACGGGTCCTTGAACCGCGTGGCGTCCAGCCCGGAGACGGTGCGGGTCACGAACGCGTTCGCGCTCGGCACCGCGATCGACCCAAACGCGCGGGTCGCGGTGGCGTTCGCGCACCCGTTGAGCCCAGCCTTCACCTGCGCGTTGGTCGGGTCGGCGCCGCAACCGAAGTCGCTGTGGTTGGCGACGACGAGAAAACGCACCGTCCCGGGCTCGCTCAGCGCGACGGCGACGTCGAACCCGTCCCCGAAGAAGTTGGTGGCGTGCGGCGCGTCGCCGTACCACGCCGGCGCGGTGGCGTCCGCGGTCCGCAGCGACGCCACGGAGGCGCTCGACGGGAAAAACGGTGTGGACACCTTCGTGGCGGCGCTCTGAAGGTTGCGCGCGTCCGTGAACGCCGCAGACGGCGACGCGTGCGCGCCGTCGTCCTCGGCGACGATGAACACGTCGTACTCGACGTCGCTTCTCAAAACCGGGCACGTCGCGCACGGAGGGACGTTCGTCGCGAGCGCGCCGGCGGCGAGCGCGGGCAAGCCCGGGTGCGACGTCCCGTCTATGACATCCGTGTCGGGGTCGGGCCCGTCGAAGCCGGCGCACGACGCGTCGGAGAGGTCCGTCGCGACGGTCACCGTGACGTTGGCGTCCGCCGAGGCGACGTCGAAGGCGCCGCACGCGAAGACGACGCGCGCGGCGCCGACGGCGCCGCCGCGCAGGTTGCGCACGTCCGCCGCGGTGATGGCCGGCGCGTCGCCCTTCTCCACCACCACGTAGTACACCGAGCCGGGCTCGGAGAGCGCCACGGTCAGGTCGAAGGTCTCCGCGCCCACCGCGCTGATCGCGCCGAAACTGGTGTACCGCCCCACGAAGCGCGGCGGCGTCACGTCCGGCGTGACGAAGGCGACGCGCGACGCCGAGGCGCCCAGGTTGGGCGGCGACGACGCGTCCTCGGCGGCGACGTGCAGGTAGTACGCCGTCTCCGACGCCAGGCGCTGGTTCGCGACCGCGGCGGTGACGTCTGAGTCGACGTCCCCAGACGCGATCGCCGCGCTCCCGGCGGCGGCAACGGCGCCGCCCGTCGCCGAGACGCCCTTGCGCACGTTCAAAGACGAGGGGTCGCCGGCGGTTTGCAGGTCCACCACGTACCACGCCGTGCCCTCCTCGTTCACGTTCACGGTGAAGTCCAGGGACGTGCCGTCCGAGCCGAGCGAGGTCACCGCGGGCGATGAAGCGCCGAACGCGGGGGGGGTGGTGTCCGCGGTGGTGATCTGGACGGGCGCGCCGGGATCGAGGACGCGGTTCGCGCTCGGGTAGGGGCGCCCGCCGTCCAGCGCGACGTCCACGACGTCGTCAACCGCGACGTACACGTCGTACTCCGTCGCCTCGGTTAAACCGGCGGCGGAGCACGCCGTGGGCGTCGACGCGGCGAGCACGTCGAACGCCGCGCACTTCGCCACCACGGTGACACTGCCGTAGTCCACGCCCGCCACCACTTCGTCCGCGGTGGGCGCGACCGCGTCGCGCGCCACCACCACGAAGTAAGCCTTGCCGGGCTCGTTCAGCTCCACGGTCATCTCCACGCCGACGCCGCCGGTCACCGCGGAGGGGAAGCCGGAAACGAACGAGGGCGCGGCGTTATCCCTGGTGGAGAACTGGAGCTTCACCACCTTCCCGTCGCCCTGGCGGTTCGGGGGGGAGAAGTCGTCCTCCGCGACGACGTACACGTCGTACTTCGTGCCGGCGGCGAGCGCGGCGGCGGTCGTGTCCACCGCCACAACCGTGTCCGCGGCGGTGACATTCACGCTCGCGGCGTCGGCGGCGGAGACGCCGCCCGGACCCGTGCCCGCGCGGATCTCCGCGGCGGAGGGCGTCTGCCTCTCGGTGCCGTCCGTGTACCCCGCGTGGTACGTCTGGTCGCGCAGGAGCACGACGTAGTGCACCACGCCCGGCTCGTCCAGCGCGAACTCCAGCGACGCCTTGTCGTGCGTGACGTCGCCCGAGCTCTCGAACGCCACGCGCGGGTACGGCGCCGACGCCACCGTCGCGAACGCGGGGGGCGTGATGTCCGCGGTGGTCGCGTCCGCGTGCGAGACGCTCGCCTGGAAGTTGGAGACGGGCGGGTTCGTCTTCAGACCCGCGTGCGGCAAACGCTGGTCCTCGAAGTCCTCCGCCACGACGTACACCTTCACGGCGGTCTCGGAGGGCAAGCCTTTCAGCGCGTACGCGGTCTCCGTCTGCGCGGCGAAAAAGTGCCGGTGCCCGCACGCCAGAGGCGAAGTCGCCGAGCCGCCGGAGGGCGTGTACGAGTACGCCCCGACGTCCCGCGCGTCGCCGTCGCGCGACGCGCCGCACGCCTTGACCTCGTCGTTGGTGGGCTCGCCGTCCGTGCTCAGCGCCGCGAGGTAGTACACCGTGCCCGGCTCGTCCAGCGACGTCGTCACCTGCAGCTCGACGCCCCCCAGGTTGGGGCGGTACGCGTACGCCGCCGCCGAGTTTGCCGAGACGTACACCGCCTCCACCGCCGCCGACTCGTTGCGGAACGAGGGCGCGGTGACGTCCGTCGTGGTGACGTTCAGGCGGAGCGGCGCGGCTTGCGTGTTGGGGGCCGTCTCGTCGTCCTCGGCCACGAGGTACACCCAGTACCGCTTCTCGGACTCGATCAGGGGGCACGCGCTGCACACGCCGCTCCCACCCGAGCCGGGGGTCTGGCCGTTGCCGTGGTCGTCGCACGCGGTAATCGTGAGGTCAGTCGCCACCGCCACCGACTCGGTGACGTTGGTCTCCGCGCTCGCCACGGCGAAGTTGCCGCACGCCACCGTCCCGGCGAAGTCCCCGGTCTTGGCCTGCGCCGACGTGGGCGGCGTCGCCGGCGGGTCCTCCGAGGTCCTCGTGACGACGATGTAGTACACGGTGCCCGGCTCGTCCAGCTGCACGTCGATGTCGAAGGCTGTGCCGTCGATCTCCGCCATCGCCGGCGTGTACGCGCCGACAAACACCGGAGGCGTGCCGTCGGCGGTTGTGGCGTTGACGCGCGTCGCGCTCGTCGCGACGTTGGGCGCCGTCGCGTAGTACGCGTTCGTGGCCGTGCTGGTCATGCCATCGTCCGCGGCCACGACGTACGCGGAGTAGGCGGTGAGGTCGTCCAGACCCGTGATCGCCGCGTCCGCCGTCGCGGACGCGGCGGTCACGGCGACGGTTCCTTTGGCGACAACCGTCGTCGCGCCGTACGTCGCCGTCTGCCCCGTCACCTGCGCGGCGGTGGGCGGCGTGTCGCCCTCCTCGACGAGGTAGTAGTACACCGTCCCCGGCTCGTCCAGCTGCACGGAGATGTTCAGCGCCGAGGTGGTGATGGAAGCGCTCGGGATGGACGGGAACGTCGACTCGAACGCCGGCGGCGTGACGTCCGCCGTCGCCAGCGCGAAGGACCCGACCGAGGCCTGGACGTTGTCCGACTGCCCGCCGCCCAGGTCGCCGTTATCGTCCCGCGCGAGCACGTACACGTCGTACTGCGTCGCCTCCGCCAAGCCCGTCGCGACGGTGACCGTCTTCTGCAGCGAACCGGCGGTCACGGCGACGCCCGCGGCGGCGGATTTCGCGACGGCGTCCGCGTTGCTCGAAGCCGCCATCTCGGCGGCGTCGGGCGCCGTCGATCCGCTCGGCAGCACCGCCCAGTGGAACAGCCCGGGCTCGTCCAGCTCCACCACCAGCTTGAACTCCGTGTCCTTGATCTCGGTGGCTTTCGGGAACCCGCTCGCGAACGAGGGCGGGGTGTCGTCCGCGGTGGTGACGTCCAGGTCGGTCACCGCGGTTTGCAGGTTGGGCGTCGCCTGGTCATCCTCCGCCACGACGAACACCGAATACGCGGTGTTTTCGGCGAGGCCGGTGACATCCACGTCGTACGCCGTGTCCGCCGCGGTGAGGGTGATCTCTCCCTTGGCGAAGATGGTGACGGCGCCGTATGCCGAGGCGTACTGCGCCTCGAGCTGCGCCGGCGTCGGCGGGGTCGGGCTCGCGTCGGCCACCACGTAGTAGTACGCCTTGCCCGCCTCGTTCGATTGGACGTTCAGCGTGAACTGCGATCCCGAGACGGCCGTCACGGAGGGGTACCCCGCGGAGAAGTTGGGGGGGGTGGTGTCCGCCGCGGCGGCGCTCACCAGCGCCAGCGCGAGCACCGCGCGGAGCGCGCGCATGGCCCGAGGCATCGAAGCGCGCGTGCCCGTTTGAGTGGGCACGCCCGATGTTAGCGCTTTTCGAACCACAACCGTGACCGTTGTTTGCGACGTTTGAAACAAGCTTTCTGCAGGTTTCGTAGCTACCTACTAAGCCCCTATCAAAGTTACCTATGAATCACGAGCCAATTTGTATTTGATAGGCATTTATGGTTTCAACGATCCGACGGATATCGAGTTTTTTCTCGCCCGGGCCCGGGAAAAAGTCAAACGCCGCGCCGTCCGCCGCCGACGCCTTCTTCCCCGACCGCACTGGGCGCCCACCTCGCACCCGAACACGCACCCGCGCGAGCTCGCAAACTCACCAGTCGTCGTCATCCATGATGTTCCGCCGTTTCATCTCGATCTTGGGCCCGCCACGGCCGCCGCCGCCCTCGCCGCCGCCGCCGTTGATCTGCTCCAGCATCTTGATCAGCGCGTCTTCGGTGACCTTGCCCCCCAGCTGACCCCGCTGCGCCGCCTGGAGCAGCATGTTCTCGAGCGCCTGCGCCTTTTCAGGCTTCACGAGCGCGATGCGGCTCAGGCGCTCGCGCGCCTTGGGGTCCATCAGCGACGCGAGCGCAGCGCCGCGACGCTCGGCCTCGGCCTCAGCCTTGGCCGCCTGCGCCTCCTGCTCCTCCGCGCTTTGCGGCATCCCGCCGGGCTGCCCACCCAGCTCCGCCAGGCGTTTCTGCTTGATGGCCTCGAGGGTCGGATCCTGCGATGGTAGAGGGAGGGTGTGTCAGTCGAGTCCAGCGCCGCGCGTGTCTCGCGGTCGGGGTGGGGGGAGGGGGACGCACCATGGTGGTCGCGCGCCGACGAATGTGGTGCCGCCAGCCAGATCCGTGGCGCTTTGAAGCTTAGCATTTACAAGAAAAACGTGACTAAATGCTCAGGAGTCCGGATCTACAAATGAGGGGTAATCGAATGCGTGCCCACTTTCGCGACGCACGAAACGGAGCCGTCACGGTTCGCCCGCGCCACTCTGCTCAGTCACTCTGCGCCTTCCAGGATGAGCGCCACGGCGATGATGCGCCACGCGATGCGCGACGAGAACACCAGATACCATTCCCTGTTCGCGTTCTCCCCGGAACGCGTGCTCGGCCTGAAACGCGCGGCGGAGGTGCGCGTCACGACATCGCGCGTTTCCTAATCGTCACCCTGCCGCGTCCCGACGCTTCGAGACCGACGACGAGACTAATACGCGGATCTGACCCTTTCCCCTCGCTCCTGGTCCCATCCACCGCCTCGAACGCAGCCGCATCGCCCGGCAGAGGAAGGCGGACTCGAACGTCTCGCGAAAACTCCGAGGACCGCGCGCAAGACGGTGCGTCCCCGGCGGACGGGGCAATCCACTTTTTCGTTTCGTGCGCACGAAATCTTTCTGCGACGCATCGCGCGACCGATCCCGCGACGATCCTCGCCGTCTCTCGATGCGCCTCGCGAGCGGCGATTAACCACCCCCGCGTTCATCGTCTCCAACCGCAGCGCCCGGGAGAAAACGACGACGACGACGACGACGAGGTGCGTGCTCAGCCCCGCGTCCCGATTCGCGCCCCCTGACGCACCCGGCGTTTTTTCGACGCACCAAACAAACCGACCCCCTTGTCCGCAAAAACGCGCGCGACGCCAACGCTCGCTGACGAAAAATTCCGCCTCGCACGCGATTCGCAGTCCATGCGGTACCCGCTCCGGTCCAGGACACCCATCTCCGGCATGAAACGGCTCGGACTTTACGTGCCTCCGCCCGTGGTGCGTCCCGCGGTCGCCTCCCTACCCCCGCGCGCGGGTTCCGCGCGTCGACCCCGACCGCTCGAGCCTCGCGTTTCCGCGACCCCGGGCGTTTCTTCCCCTCTCGCGCGTGACGCGGGCGGTTTCCCGAGTCTCCGTCGGGAGTCGCCGCCGGAGGCGTTCTCGGCGCGCCGCGAACCGTCTCTGACCGTTCCCTCCCGTCGAGCGCAGAGAGCCGAGGCTGCGAAGCGCGCGTCGATAGCCTCGGACCTACCCGCGCCTCGCGCGTCGGGGGGCGCGGAGAACGACGCGCCCGCGCGGGCCGTGGCGTTCAGCCTGCCCGAGCCCAAGCCGTACGCGAGCTTCGGGACGAAACGCAAGAGCCTGAGCGTTTTGCGCGAGCCCAACGAGAGCTCGGCGCGGACGAACGTCGCGAAGCGGCCGGAACCTCTGGCGGTGCTGTGCCGCGACGCCGCGGCGACGAGGAAAGGGATGGTCGCCGAAGAACGCGAAGCCGACGCCAAGCCCGCCCGCGCGTCCGCGACGCGCCGCGGGTCTAGGTCGCGGGGCGGCCGGGGGCGCGGGGGGGTCAAGGTGGTCATCCTCCCGAAAGCCACCGCCGGGCCGACGGCGTCGCGGGCGTTTTAAGCCTTCGGCGGAGGGAGGCGACGCGACGGCGGCGACCGGTATACCGGGGGCGTGCCACGGGGGAGGCACACGAGGAGCTCGCGCGCGAGGAAACGCGGCGCGGAAGACAGGGCGACACGGGGATGGGCGCGGGGTGAGGTCGAACCTGTGGGTGGAGAGGGTGGAGAGGGTGGAGGGTGAAGGGTGGGGTGGACGGGATGCGATACGCGTTCGCGACGCGGGACGTACACGGATCTCTCAGAGACTCCCAGAGACCGCGAACGAAGGTAGACTTGAGAAGCGTCGACTCGTCTACCGTAACGCCTACCGTCTACCGTAACAGCTCGAACGATTCAGTCGCACAGGTCGTGCGCGCGCGCGAGGTGGCGCAGGGCCACGCCTACCCCGTCGCGCGCCGCTGAGGCGTACCTCACCAACGGCGGGAATGGTTCGACGTCCACCAACCACGGCTCGCCGTCCCCGTCGAGCGCGAACGTTGTCTCGACGAGTTTCGGCAGCCGCGCGCGCCGCCACGCCGCGCGCGCGTCCATCTCGCCGTGCCGTTCGCGCCACGCCGTTCCGTCCGCTAGGCGGAAGTACGTCTCGGCTTTGCGCCTCGCCGAGGCGTACGCGCGCGCCCAGTCCATCGGGCGGCGCGTCTCGTCGGACTTCGCGCCCGCGTCGACGAACCCGAACCCGACGGTGGCGCCGTTCGCCCACGTCTCCGCTTCGGCGGCGCTCGCGACGTCGACGACGAAGTCTTCTCCGTCGTCAGTCTGCAAAAAATCGCCGTCGGCGTCGTCGTCGTCGTCCCGCGCGTCGAGCCACCTCGGCGCGGCTCGTATCACGAACCCCTCCGCGAAACAGGGCGAGAAGAAGACGCGTTCGCGTTCCGTCGCGGAGGCGGTTCCGTCAAACCCCGCGTCCGTCGCCGCGAGCTTCGCCTCGCGCTCGGCGTCCGGCCCGACCAGCGTCGCGAAGAGGCGCAGCGTCACGCCGCGCCCGGCGCGCGTCGCCGGCGCCGACGCCGAGACGTACCGCTGCGCGGTGGCCGTCGCCGGGCCGACGCCGGCGCTGGCGAGACGCTCGAGCGCCTCAGCCTCGGAGCCGCACGCGAACACGCGCGGACACGCGCGCGCCGGGGGAGGCTCGCGCACGGCGCCCTCGAACGCGCGCCGGCGCGCTTTCAGGAGCCAGGCGCGCTTTTGTCCGCCGGCGAAGAGACGCTCGCGCGTCTCCGGTCCCGGTCCCGGTCCCGCCGGGCGCGGCTCCCAGCAGAGCGTCGGGGGCGCGACGTTCTCGACCCCCGCGTCCGAGAGCAGGGCCGCCACGACGTGTTTCCTCGCTGCCACCTCGAACTGCGGCGCGGCGAACGCCACGTTCAAAGCTTCGAGGTGCGGCGCCGTCTCCGGCGCGCGCGCCGCGAACGCAGAGCGCATCGCGTCGCGTCGCGCGCGCGAAACGGCGTCGTCGTCGTCGCCGCCGAGGCGCAGGCGCGCCGCGAGCGTCGCGGCGACCATCCCCCCCCCCTGCGCCGCCGCGCTCGCGTACAGACTCGCGGGCTCGGCGACGTGCCCGCGGAGGTGCAGCAGGAACCCCAGCGTGGTGAGGAGCGCGGCGTCCGAGCGCGGGCGGAGCCACTTGCCCTCCGGCCCGCCGGCGAGCGCGTCGCGGAGCGCGGCGACGGCGTCCGACGCCAAGCCTCGGCGCGCGAGGTGCCTGGCGAACGCCGTCCACGCGTCCGGGGACTCGGGGTTCGACATGACCGCCATCGCCAGCGCGAGCTCAGCCTCGGACTCGCTCGGCGCGGGCGCGAGCTGGGGACCGGCGGGGCCCGATTCGGTAGAGACGCGGACCCGCGCGCGGTGCGCGTCGTCGCCGCGCGAGCGGTCGCCCCCCTCCTGCGTGGTCTC
>Ga0181561_10000769_pt1 | contig 27629 bp, 27 predicted proteins | sample 011ome_19_FD_133760 | JGI IMG/M metagenome (GOLD analysis project Ga0181561, IMG submission 133760) | Coastal salt marsh microbial communities from the Groves Creek Marsh, Skidaway Island, Georgia - 011510BT metaG (megahit assembly) | ecosystem: Environmental > Aquatic > Marine > Intertidal... | reverse complement strand
ATTTATCCACATCGGTCATGTTATTTGTCGATTGTTTGGTGCTCATATTTATCTCTTCTGTCAGCTGGAAAAATATTGGCGGCATGCTTGGATTGGCAATTGGTGGATTTCTTCTCATACTGCTCATCGGAACTGTTCAGCCAAAATTGCTGCCAAGAGTTCCTACTTGGACTTCACGAATAGGAGCATTTATTGGGGGAGATGAGGTGGAAAATGCTGCTGACAAAAATTACCAAACGGATATTGCAAAAGCTGGAATAGCTCGAGGAGGATTGCGTGGCACAGGCCCGAGCAAAAGTACAGTAAAGAATATCTTACCATCAGCTTGGGCAGATTTTATCTTTGCCATTTTTATTGAAGAATATGGTTCCATTTTGGGAGGCGTATTCCTCATTTTGTTGTATCTCATTATTTTGTATCGAGTGATTGTAATAGCCAAAAATTCGAAGAGCGATTTTGGGTCTTACCTAGCTTTTGGATTAGGTTTTAGTATCGTATTTCAGGCGTTTCTCAATATGGGGGTTAGTGTAAATGTATTGCCTGTAACAGGGCAGCCATTGCCTCTAGTAAGCATGGGAGGTACAGCTATTTTAGTTACTTGCGTTTCTTTTGGGTTGATTTTAGGTGTAAGCAGAGAGGCGCAATTTAGTTCAAACAAACAAACAAACGAAGAGTATGCAAGCTAAGAGAGTGATCATATCGGGAGGTGGAACTGGAGGGCATATTTACCCTGCCATTGCCATTGCCAATGCAATCAAAGAAAAGTATCCAACAACTGAAATCTTATTTGTTGGGGCAAACGGCAAAATGGAGATGGAGAAAGTGCCAAAAGCTGGCTATGAGATAATAGGTCTTGATATTGCTGGACTTCAACGAAAATTAACTCTGAAGAATCTTTCTTTTCCATTCAAGTTGATGAAGAGTTTGAAAAAGGCGAAAGAAATAGTAAAAGAATTTAAACCAGATATAGCAATCGGTGTTGGAGGGTATGCCAGTGGTCCATTGTTACGACAAGCAGGAAAACTGGGAGTTCCCACCCTCATTCAAGAACAAAATTCGTATCCAGGAATTACGAATAAGTTGTTAGCCAAAAAGGCAAAAAAGATTTGTGTTGCCTACGACAATATGGAAAGATTCTTTGAAGAATCGAAAATTCTGTTTACCGGAAACCCTGTTAGGAAGGAGATTCTCGATATAAAAGGCAAAAAGGAGAAAGGCTTGTCCCATTTTGGATTAAGTCCTGAGAAAAAGACTTTATTGGTGATTGGTGGAAGCTTGGGGGCCAGAACGATTAACGCAAGTATAAAAAATGCGGCTAAACAACTAGAGGAAAACAATATACAAATACTATGGCAAACTGGTAAATACTACTATGATGAGATGAAGTCTTTTGTGGAACAAAACCAGTTGAACCACACAAGGGTATACGATTTTGTTTATGAGATGGATTTGGCTTATGCCACGGCAGATTTAGTGGTGAGCAGAGCGGGGGCCTTGTCTATTTCTGAATTGTGTTTAGTAGGAAAACCTACTATTTTAATTCCATCGCCAAATGTGAGCGAAGATCACCAAACAAAGAACGCTATGGCATTGGTAAATCATCAAGCAGCAATACTAGTAAAAGATTCTGAAGCTCCCGAGATTTTGGGTGATTCTGTGGTGAACTTGATAAAAGAAGAAGAGAAATTAGTGAAGTTGAGCGTTAATATTATTGGATTTGGAAGGCCAAATGCTGCTGACTCAATTGCGAATGAAGTAATGAAAATAATAAATTGAAAAAATATCCGAAGTGGCAAATCGGGTAGTATGAAAAAAGAGAAGTAAAAAGAAATGAACCTAAACGAAATACATAGAGTATTTTTCATCGGAATTGGTGGAATTGGAATGAGTGCATTAGCACGTTATTTCAACTCGCTCTCTATTCCCGTGTTTGGGTATGACCTTACCGCCACACTACTCACCGCGGAAATGGAAAAAAGTGGTATCTCTATAGTCTATCAAGATGGAATAGAAAACATTGATAAAAGTGTTCGTTCCCAAAAGGAAAACACCTTAGTTATTTATACTCCTGCAATTCCTATAACCAATGAGATTTGGAACTATTTTAAGCAAGAGCAGTTTGTACTTAAAAAGAGAGCAGAAGTTCTGGGTATGATAACAGAACAATATGACACTATTGCTGTGGCTGGAACTCATGGCAAGACCACAACCTCTTCTATGATTGCAGCTGTAATGGACCACTCAGGAGTGGGCTGTAATGCCTTTTTAGGAGGAATTGCGGCTAATTTTAATTCCAATTTAGTTCTCAATAGCAACTCCAATTGGGTGGTCGTGGAAGCAGATGAGTACGACCGTTCTTTCCTCAGTCTTGTTCCCAACATTGCAGTGGTTACCTCTAACGATGCAGATCATTTAGATGTATATGGTGATTCTCATTCTATGAATACTTCGTTTCAAGATTTTCTGAACAAAGTAACTCCAACAGGTAAAGTCTTTTTGCAAAGAAATGTTGAGTTATCTTTCAATGCCCCCAAATTTTACTCTGTAGAAGGAGGAGATGTTGCCTATTACGCTGAAAATATTTCTGTAGAAAACGGGGACTTTGTATTCGATGCAGTTACTCCATTGGGTGTTATTCAAGGTATAAAATTGGGAATTAGCGGTATTCACAATATCGAAAATAGCTTGGCAACGATTGCAGTATGTCAAGAAATTGGTATCTCCAACGAAAAGATACAGGCTGGATTAGAGGGCTACAAAGGAGTAAAAAGAAGATTTGAGTACGTAATCAAACAAGACGACATAGTGTTTATTGATGATTATGCACATCACCCAACCGAGATTCAAGCTCTCGTACATTCAGTGAAAGCCTTGTATCCAGGTAAGAAACTGACGGGTGTTTTTCAGCCACATTTATACTCAAGAACTCGAGATTTTGGCGATGCGTTTGCAAAAGAATTGTCTGAGTTAGATGAAATAATAGTATTGGATATTTACCCAGCAAGGGAGAAACCGATTATAGGAATTGATGCGGAATATCTTCTCGATAGGTTAGAAAACAGCAACAAAAGAAAGGAAACCAAAGCTACGCTAGTCGAAAGTTTAAAAAAAGACGAATTGGAGGTGTTACTCACCATAGGAGCAGGCGATATAAATACATTAGTAGAACCAATTAAAAGAAAGTTAAATCAGGAATGAAAAAAATAGTGAACATATCGATTTGGGCATTGTTTTTATTAGCCACCTTGGCCTTGTTGAGCTTTACTTTGCGCAAAAAGGAAAATATAATTTGCGACTCAATAGTGGTAAACGTAGATGTTCTGAGCGGGAATCACTTTGTAACTCGCAAAAGAGTAGAGGATATTTTGGCAAATACTGGGTTCAAGAAAGGGGAGGATAAGTTTGGCCAAATTAATTCCAAAAAACTCGAAAAAAAGCTCTTGAGTCTCTCTAGTGTGGAAGAGGTGGAGGTTTACAAAAGTATAAAAGGTGAGCTACGAATCGACATACGCCAAAGAAAGCCGATTGCTAGGGTGTTCAATCGAAATGGTTATTCTGTCTATATCGATGATAAAGGAAAGACTATGGAAACTTCTGAACATTACACGGCTCGAGTTTTGGGAGTAAACGGGTATTTAAAACTAAAGGCGGGTGAAGATTATTACGAAATTGTAAAGCAAGATTCAGTAAAAAACACAACGCTACTGGACGAAGTGTATGAAGTAGCCAGTGCCATCAATAAGGATGAGTTTTTGAAGGCATTGATAGAACAAATATTTGTAGAGAAAAATGAAGAAATTGTTCTTATTCCTAAAGTGGGAAACCAAGAAATAATCTTTGGGAAAGCGAAGAACATTGAAACAAAATTCGAAAAATTAAAGCTGTTTTATACAAAAGGAATAAACCCAAACAATTTAAACTTATACAAAACCATAAACTTAAAGTTCGATAACCAAATAGTTTGCAAAAAAAATAAATAATATGGAATCATCAGAAATCGTAGTAGGATTAGACATCGGTACCACCAAGATTGCGTGTATCGTTGGAAGAAAAAATGAACACGGAAAGATTGAAGTAATCGGTGTTGGAAAATCAGAATCTCTTGGGGTGACAAGGGGAGTTGTAGCCAATATCGAAAAAACTGTTCAGTCGATAAAAGCAGCTGTAGAACAAGCTGAGTTAAAATCAGGTGTGGAAATTAAGGTGGTAAATGTGGGAATCGCTGGTCAGCACATAAAGAGCCTACAGCATCGAGGGATGATTACAAGAAGTAGTCATGAAGAAGAAATATCACAAGCAGATATCGATTCATTAGTAGATGATATGTACAAGTTGGTGATGATGCCAGGCGAGGAAATTATCCATGTGTTACCGCAGGACTATATTGTGGATAGAGAACAGGGAATTTTAGATCCAATAGGAATGGCAGGAGTTCAACTGGAGGCAAATTTCCATATCATAACTGGACAAATTGCCGCAGGAAAAAACATTTATAGATGTGTTGAGAAAGCTGGATTGGAGGTAGCCGACATTATTTTGGAGCCACTTGCTTCTGCAGAGGCAGTGCTTAGTGAAGAAGAAAAAGAGGCCGGTGTTGCCTTGGTTGATATAGGAGGTGGTACCACTGATATTGCAATTTTTCATGAAGGAATAATTCGTCATACTGCTGTAATTCCATTTGGAGGAAACGTCATTACGGAGGATATTAAAGAGGGAACTACAATCATGAAGCGTCAGGCTGAGGTATTGAAACAGAAATATGGAACTGCTTTTGCCAACAAAAGTCAGGAGAACGAGATTGTTTGTATCCCTGGATTGAGAGGAAGAGAGCCAAAAGAAATTTCTGTAAAAAATCTATCAAGTATCATTCAGGCCAGAATGGAAGAAATTATCGAACACATCCATTTTGAAATAAAAAACTCCGGATTTGAGAAAAAACTGATTGGTGGCGTTGTAATTACAGGAGGTGGTTCTCAACTGAAATATTTACCTCAATTATTTGAGTACGTAACAGGTATGAATAGCCGAGTTGGTTATCCCAATGAGCATGTTGGTAAAGGAATCCAAGAGGATATTACAAGTCCACTATTTGCAACCGGTATTGGGTTGGTGATGAAAGGATACGAAAACCAAAGAGCGATTCAAAGACCAGAAACAGTACAAAGAGATACTTCTTTTATGAAAGCTCCTAACTTTTTTGATAAGATCAAGAGATTTTTTGACGAAGAAATAAAATAAAAACAAAAAACAACAACAAAACCAATAGATATGGAATTTAACATCCCAAACAACAACAAAGCCAATATCATCAAAGTGATAGGTGTTGGAGGTGGAGGTAGTAATGCCGTAAACCACATGTACGAACTTGGAATTAAGGACGTTGATTTTATCGTGTGTAATACCGATATTCAGGCGCTAGATATTAGTGCAGTACCTACCAAAATTCAATTAGGAGAAACTCTTACTGGAGGAAGAGGTGCAGGTTCCTTGCCAGAGGTAGGAAAGAATGCCGCTATTGAAAGCGTAGATGAAATAAAAAACTATTTATCGGATAATACCAACATGGCGTTTATCACGGCCGGAATGGGTGGTGGTACAGGAACCGGAGCAGGACCAGTAGTTGCAAAGGTTGCCAAAGACATGGGAATCTTAACAGTAGGAATCGTGACTGTTCCGTTTAGTTTCGAAGGAAAGAAAAGAAAAGAACAAGCCGAGGCAGGGATCAAAGAAATGAGAGAAGCTGTAGATACATTGCTTATCATTAACAACGAAAAGCTGAGAGATATGTACGGTAATTTAACTATCCGTAATGCCTATGCTCAGGCTGATCAAGTGTTGGCATCGGCTGCCAAAGGAATTGCCGAAGTAATTTCTAAAACTGGATTCATCAACGTAGATTTGAATGACGTAAACACCGTAATGAAGGACAGCGGTGTAGCTATTATGGGAACTGCAACTGCCGAAGGAGAAAACAGAGCCATCATTGCTTCCGAAAAAGCTCTTTCTTCGCCATTGCTTAACGACAATGATATTACAGGTGCTAAGCAAGTGTTGCTGAACATTACGTTTGGAGAGGAGGAATTGACAATGGACGAAATGAGCGAAATTACTGACTTCATTGTAGATGCAGCCGGAGGATCAGCAGAAATGATTATGGGTCAAGGATATGATGAAACTCTTGGTACTGGAATTTGTGTTACTGTAATTGCTACTGGTTTTCATACAAATGCCAATGTAGATACAGGAGTAACTCCTGAAGAGCCAAAAAAGACTTACCTTGATCTAGGAACTGAGGAGCCAACTATGATTGCTCAGCCAATTACCTCACCTACTCAATCATTCTCTACACCGGAGCCTACTGCAGTAGAGGAGGAACCGTTAGATGAAATGCCTTACCTTAAAAGTGTAGCGCCCAAAGAGGAGCCACAAGCTTCAACTCCAGAGGAAGATGTAGAAGAGGAAGATAATATGGAAAGAATCATGAGAGAGGAACAAGCCTCCTTGAATTTTGAAATCAATACACCCAAAAGTGAAGAGGTGATTGAGCCGATTTCTTCCCCTCAAAACTCTCAGCAAGAGCCAAAAAAGGAAGAAAGAATAATTCACTACTTGGAGGACGATATGGAAGATGATTTGCCAACAACTCCAGCCAATACTATTCCCGAACCTACAGAGCCTAAAGAAGAAGTAAGAGAGGAGATTAGCCGGGGGCAGCTTCAAGAATTGTCAGCTGAAAGAGAAGAAAGAATAAAGGAGTTGAGCTTGAAGCTGAGAACACCATTTGGACTTACTGAGCTTGAAAGTGAACCAGCTTACATCAGAAGACAAATAAAATTGGAAGACACTCCACATTCATCGGAGAACAATGTCTCAAGATTTACCTTGTCTGACGAAGAAGGAAAAGGAAATTCCATTAAAGGAAACAACTCTTTTTTGCATGACAATGTAGATTAAATGAGTGTAAAGTCGTAAGTAAAAAGTCTTCAGTATTTAAATTACCTTTGTAATTCATAGTGAAGACGAACGACCAACTACTAAAAAGAAAACAATGAGTTTAACAGAAAAAATAAATACCGATATCAAAGAAGCTATGAAAGCTCGAGATAAAGAAAAATTAGACGCCTTGCGAGCCATAAAGTCTGCCTTAATGATGGAGGCTACCAAAGACGGTAGTGGAGAAGTGAGCGAAGAGGTTGAAATGAAAATACTTCAGAAGCTACACAAACAAAGAAAAGATGCTGCTGCTCTGTATCAAGAGCAAGGAAGAGAAGATTTGGTGCATGACGAGGTGTTTCAGGCAGAGATTATTGAAGCCTACTTGCCTGCTCAAATGAGCGAGGAGGAGATAAGGGTGGTAGTGAAAGAGATAATTGCTACAACAGGCGCTTCTTCTTCCGCAGATATGGGAAAAGTAATGGGTGCTGCTATGGGGCAGCTTACGGGAAAAGCTGACGGTAAAATTATTTCAAAATTGGTGAAAGAGAACCTGAATAATTAAGGCAAACTTATTGTTGTTGTAACCTAAAATCCCCTTCCGTTTGTTGTTCGGAAGGGGATTTTTTTGGTAAAGGAAAAAAAATGAAAGAAGAATTATTGAGGATTATTTCTCGTAATATACTTTTAGTTTTGCTTCATTTGTTTTTAAGTCCATACTCATAATTTTGACTGATTCTACTTTTAATCCTGTGGTTGAACCAATGTCGTTTTTCAATGCTTCGTAATTTTCGGTACTCAAATTTTTCAAATTTCCATAAGTCAATTCAAAATTAGCAGTGCGTTTTGCGCTCTCTTTTTGTTGAAGAAGTTTCTCTCCTATTGCTGTTAAAGAAATAAATGCTAGGTTAATAAAGCCAATTTCATATAAGCTCATTTTTTTCGAAAAAGCATTAATCATTGATACTCCAATAAAGACAAAAAGATAGGCCATTTCTTTCAAAGAGATGGTGTCTGTTCTAAATCGGATAACCCCCAGCAACGCAAACAAACCTATAGCTACTCCTGTATTGAACTTAAATGCTTTTAAAGCAAAGCACAAAAAGAAAATTACGCTACTCACCACCATGTAGGCAAAAATGAATTCTCGTTTTTTATTATTGAAGGGGTAATAGATAAATCGAGCTAGTAATAGCGTGCTCAAAAAATTGAGGCCAAAAAGAACCAATAGTTTATAGAAGTCGTTGTCAAATACTTCTATCCCAAATACTTCTGATGAGCTTAAAAATAAGGTGTGAAATGTATTCATAATGTTCGTTCATATTGATTAGAAGAATTAATTCGAAAAATCCTTCTTTTGATAGCACAAAAAAATTAATTGAGTTTACCTCGCAATTGCTTCATAAATTCTGAGGCATAAACAAAATCTCCGATTTCTTTATTGTCCGTTGTTACAATTGAGTGCTTGTCTCCAGTCCACCAGTTTTCTCCTTTGTGTATGTAGAGAATGTTCTCACCAATTTCCATTACAGAGTTCATGTCGTGAGTAATAACTACCGTGGTCATGTTGTATTCTTTGGTCAAATCGTGAATCAAATTATCGATTACAATGGATGTTTTGGGATCTAAACCGGAGTTGGGTTCATCGCAGAACAAGTATTTTGGGTTTAGAGCGATGGCTCTTGCAATAGCTACTCTTTTTTGCATTCCTCCACTTATTTCGGAAGGGTAGAGGTGGTTTTTGTTTTCGAGTTGTACCCTTTTTAAACAAAAATTTACTCGGTCAAGCATTTCCTCTTTGCTCATATCAGAAAACATGATTAGTGGAAACATCACATTTTCTTGCACACTGTATGAATCGAAGAGGGCGCTGCCTTGAAATAGCATTCCAATTTGCGAGCGAATTGCTTTTCGCTCCGATTTGGTCATTCCAGAAAAATTTTGACCGCCATAGATGACTTCGCCACTATCAACCTCATACAAACCTACAATACACTTAGTTAATACAGATTTACCAGAACCACTTTGTCCTATAATCAAATTCGTTTTCCCTTGTTCAAACTCAAAGTTTATTCCTTTTAGAATTTTAGTACCGTTAAATCCTTTTTCTATGTTATTTACAATAATACTCATGGTTATAACAATAAGAAGTAAGTGATTATAAGATTGATAAGGAGAATAATCATACTACTCGCCACAACCGATTTAGTTCCAGACCTACCTACTTCTAAAGCTCCGCCACTTGGATTTACGTAATATCCAAAATAGGAAGGAATGGTAGCAATAAAAAAGGCAAAAAAAGTGGTTTTGATCAGAGAATAGGTAATACTAAAGGGTTCGAAATAATACTGAAGTCCCATAATATATTTTTCAAGGGTAATAATTCCTGCTTGAGTTCCAATTAATCCACCACCAATGAGTCCTAGGCCCATACTGATCAATACGATAAAGGGAAATATAAACAACGAAGCTAAGATTTTGGGTAGAACTAGGTGGTTTATGGAGTTTACTCCCATTACTTCTAGGGCATCAATTTGTTCTGTCAGTCTCATAGTGCCAATTTCGGAGGCAATATTGGAACCCACTTTCCCAGCCAAAATCAGGCAAATCATGGTGGATGAAAATTCTAGAATCATGGATTGACGGGTGGCAAAACCAACTGTGTAGGCAGGAATTAAGACAGAATCGATATTTGAAGCTGTTTGAATTACCATAACCGCGCCCATGAAAAGAGAAAGTAAAGCCACGATACTCAATGAACTTATTCCGATTGAGTGAACCTCATGGATGAAGTTTTTACCAAGCACTTTCCATTTTTCAGGTTTTTTGAAAGCTGCGGCAATCATTAAAATAAATCTTCCTATGTGCTCAAATAAATTCAAATTTCTTACTTTTAAAGTACTAAAATAAGGGTTATTTTAGTTTCTATCAAAATAGCCTAAGTCTTTTTAACCGATACTTATAATCACAAACAGTTTAAAAGTCAAAATACCGTCCTGTAAATGAAACGAAATCAGTATTTATCTATTGCAGTCATTCTGCTGTGCTTGGCTCTATCCAATTCTTGTGCAACTAAAAAGAAAAAGAAGAAATGTGATACATGTCCCACGTGGGGCTATGTGAGTCCAGAATAGTTTAGTGTCAACGAAAAAGTATGGTAAGGACTAGATCCTTATAATTTAGGAATAAAAAATTATCCTTCAATGAATTAATGAGTAAGGGATCAAATTTTTATTAAAATTAAATAAAGAAGGGTTTAAGGGGATAATTAATTCATAATTCGTAATTTATCATTCGTAATTCTGTTAGTTTTGTAAAAAATCAACAAAGAGTGTCAAAATCCAATTTCATAGATTACGTAAAAATTTGCTGCCGTTCAGGAAAAGGTGGGGCAGGAAGTTCACATTTTTACAGAGACAAGATTACTGCCAAGGGAGGTCCCGATGGTGGAGATGGTGGAAGAGGTGGACACGTCATTTTACGTGGTAACAGCCAGTTGTGGACGCTACTTCATCTAAAGTTTCAGCGGCACATCATTGCAGGACATGGCGATGTTGGGCGAGGACAGCATCAAACTGGAGCTGAGGGCGAGGATAAAATCGTAGAAGTTCCGTTGGGAACACTTGTAAAAGATCCAGAAACTGAAAAAGTGTTGTTCGAAATTACCGAAGACGGACAAGAGGTGATTTTAACAAAAGGAGGAAAAGGTGGAAGAGGAAATGATCATTTCAAATCTTCTACTAATCAAGCACCGCGTTATTCTCAACCAGGAGAACCAGGAAAAGAAGAGTGGAAAATCCTAGAGTTAAAAGTATTGGCAGATGTTGGTTTGGTTGGGTTTCCTAATGCCGGAAAATCTACTTTGCTTTCTGTGGTATCAGCGGCCAAGCCCGAAATTGCTGATTATCCATTTACCACTTTAGTACCCAATCTCGGAATTGTGAAATATAGAGGGTATAAGTCTTTTGTCATGGCAGACATTCCAGGAATTATTGAGGGGGCAAACGAAGGAAAAGGTTTGGGTCATAGGTTTTTGCGTCACATTGAAAGAAATGCCTTACTACTTTTTATGGTTCCTGCCGATAGTGACGATATTAAAAAAGAATTCGATATTTTAATCAATGAAGTAGGGACTTACAACCCAGAATTATTGGACAAAGACAGAGTACTTGCCATAACTAAGTGCGATATGCTGGATGAAGAACTCACCCAAGAAATAAAAGCCGATTTACCGGAAGGTATCGAAACAATTTTTATCTCATCAGTTGCTCAGCAAGGAATTACAGAACTGAAAGATTTGTTGTGGAAGTATATTTCTGAAGAAAGTTAGAAGTTGGAAGAACGAATTTGGGAGTGTGATTTTTTAAATTAAATGGAGAAAACAGTGGGCAGAATACAGTAACCTGAATTATGAAAAAAGCTTATCATTTATCAACTTGCGATACTTGCAAACGAATTTTAAAAGAATTGAATCTTTCACCCGACTGGAAATTGCAAGACATCAAGACTGAAAAAATTACTCTTGAACAACTGGAAGAAATGCGAAACCTAACAGATAGCTACGAAAGTTTATTGAACAAAAGAGCAAGAAAACTATCCGAATACAAAGGGAAAGAGTTAAGTGAAGAAAAACTAAAATCTATGATTTTGGAAGAGTACACGTTCCTTAAAAGACCTGTTTTTATATATAACAACGAGATATTTGTTGGGAATGCTAAGAAAACTATTGAATCGCTTAAAACAAAACTAGGTGCCTAAAAACTTACTCGCACACCTAGCATTGTTGGCTGTAAATTTAATTTACGGCAGTAGCCATTTCATTGCCAAGGAGGTGATGCCTGACTATTTAAAACCCAACACGTTTATTTTGTTTCGAGTGTTTGGTGCAAGCTTGCTATTTTGGAGTTTGAGATATTTTATTCGTGAAAAAGTAGACAGAAAGGACCTTTGGAGGATCGCATTATTAGGATTATTTGGGGTAGCCTTGAATCAATTACTCTTTTTTCAGGGATTGAGTATCACTTCTCCCATAGATTCAGCGATAATTATGGTTACTTCGCCAGTAATTGTTACCCTTCTGTCGTTTCTCATTCTCAAAACAAAACTAACTTCAAACAAAGTAATTGGAATTACATTAGGGTTAGTTGGAGCCATTGTACTTATTTCTTTAAGTGGAGGAACAAATACCGGATCTTCCATGAAAGGGAACTTACTGATTATGGCCAATGCCACCAGTTATTCCTTGTATCTTGTTTTGGTCAAACCTTTACTTGCTAAGTACAATCCGCTAACGGTTATTAGCTACATGTTTGTTTTTGCCTTCTTTATTGTACTTCCTTTTGGTTTTTCAGATATTCAAGATGTTAGTTTAAGTTTCCCAACCGTGGTCTTATTTTCAATTGGTTTTATTATATTTTTTACCACTTTTTGTACTTATTTGTTCAATATTTATGCAGTAAAAAAACTATCGCCCACCATTGCCAGCAGTTACATCTATCTTCAGCCAGTGTTTGCCATGGTTGTTGGATTTGGGATTAGTTTTTATAACTCCAATAGCAATTATGCTTCGGCAATTACTTGGCCTAAATTATTGTGTACGCTTCTTATTTTTTTGGGAGTATATTTAACAAGTAAAAGTAAAAAGCTGGCCTAGTGTGTTGACCATAAACCATTGTCCATTGGCATTTCTATAAAAAAAGGAAAAAACTCCCTTAAACAAATAGAACAATAAACCTTACCTTTGCTACACAAAAACCACTCACTATGATTCAATCCATGACAGGTTACGGAAAAGCGACCGGAACCTACAACGACAAAAAAATAAGCATCGAAATCAAATCACTCAATAGCAAGTACTTTGATTTGAATATGCGTATGCCTGGGTTTTATCGTGAAAATGAATTGACCTTGAATAAAAAACTTTCGAAGTTGATTGTGAGAGGAAAAGTGGATTTTGGAATCTACGTGGAGTTGCCACCAAAAAGCAATTCGGCAAAAATAAACCACGAAGTAGTGACTACGTATTTCAATGATTTAAAATCACTTTCTAATTCGTTGGGCATAGACAATGATGCAAAATTAATGGAGCTAGCCATGAAAATGCCAGAAGTATATAGCCAAGAAAAAGAGGAGCTAGATCCTGAGGAATGGAAAGCTGTGGAGGGAATGATAGAAGAAGCTGTGGTAAACTTTCAGGAGTTTAGAAAAAGAGAAGGCGAGGTGCTACACCAAGAATTTACCCAAAATATCAACCGAATAGCGGACCTACTCACCGAAGTAGAAAAATACGAAGGCGAACGAATAGAAACGGTAAAAGCTAGGCTCAAATCCAACCTGGAAGAAAAACTCGAGAGTCCTCAAATAGACAACAATAGATTTGAGCAAGAATTGATCTATTTTATCGAAAAATATGACGTTACCGAAGAAAAAGTGAGACTTTCGGGGCATTTGTCCTACTTTTTCGATGTAATGAAAAACGAAGAATCCGCAGGAAAAAAACTCGGTTTTATCGCTCAAGAAATAGGAAGAGAAGTAAACACCCTAGGCTCCAAAGCCAACCACCAAGAGATTCAGAAAATTAGTGGAAATGAAAGACCAACTTGAGAAAATTAAAGAGCAGGTTTTGAATACGCTTTAGTCGAGCTTCTTCAAAAACTCCTCCGCCACTTCCAAATGCCCATTTCTCTTTTCGGGAGTTTGGTTGTCAAAGTTCCTTACCAACATTCCTAATCTTGGGTTTTTTACAAAAAAATTTCGGTGAACGTGCATAAATCGCCAAAACAAGCCATCCCAAGTGGTTTGCCACTCGCCCGATTTTTTGTAATTGCTCATTTTGTTGAGGTAGTTGCTTCCGCTTATGTACGGTTTGGTAGCAAAAAATCCACCGTCTGCAAATTGGCTCATTCCATAAACATTGGGCACCATCACCCAATCGTACGAATCGATGAATAATTCCATAAACCATTGGTACACTTCATCGGGATCGAATTCACAAAGGAGCATAAAATTTCCCAAAATCATGAGTCGCTCAATGTGGTGGCAATAGCCAGTTTTGAGCACCTTTTTTATCGTGTTGTCCACAGGTACAATTCCCGTGGTTCCATCGTAAAACGAAGCAGGGATTTTTCGGGTAAAGCCCCAGTAGTTTTTGATTCTAGATTCTCTTCCTTTGGCTTCGTACATTCCTCTGATAAATTCTCGCCAGCCCATTATTTGCCTTACAAATCCTTCGAGAGAATTTAAGGGGACGTTATGTTTCTTGGCAAAATCAATGGCTCTATCAATGATGTATTTAGGTTGAATAATCCCAACATTTAGCATGGGAGTGAGCATGCTATGATTCAAGAAAATTTCTTCCTTTACAATCGCATCTTCGTAATCGCCAAACTCGTGAAATCGTGTTTCCAAAAACTGGTTGAGCCATGTTTCTGTCTGCTCAAAAGTGACCGGATAAAACGTGTCGTTGTTTAGTTCTCCGTAATTTTCACTAAAGTTGTTTTCCACGTATTCTTTGGCTTCTTTATGAAATTCGGTTGCTTCGGGAAAGTGAATGGCTGGCGGAGTTTTTTTGGCTGGATATTTCTTCCTATTGTCCGAGTCGTAAGTTAATTTTCCACCTACAGGATTGCCGTTTTCATCCATCAAAATATTGAGTCTTGCCCGTTCACTTTTGTAAAAACTTGTTTGAAAAAACTTCTTTTTGGTAGGTTTAAAAAAACTACTCAAGTCTTCTTTAGAATTGATAAACAAAAAGCTTTCGAGTTCGGTTTTTTGGATGTTGTATTTATTTAATCCTTCTGTTAATCGTTGTTCTAGGTAATAATCGGTAGGATTTCGGTACGTGATTTTTTCAATCCCTTTGTTTGCAAAGTAGGGAATCAAGTTTCGGATATCCGAAAGCTCATTTTTGGCTTCAATGTAGTGTACTTCAAATCCTTGTTGTGTCAAATACCGCTCGTAAAACTTCATGGTAGCTCTATGGAACGCAATTTTTTGTTTATGAAATTTACACTTATTAAAAAATAAATATTCCTCAATTAAATAGAAAGGTGCTCCATTTTCAAAAAGAGACAAGTCTTGGTGTAATTGGTGAGGGAAAACTAAATTGGCTTGGTTCATATTGGTTTTTATTAAGTTATCTCATCCTAATCCCTAATTCTCGGGAGAAGGAACTTTAAATTCTCTAAAGTATATCACGAGAATATTCCCTTACCTTCAGGAAAGGCTAGGGATGGGAGTTTTTATTCTTCCTGCACTTTTCGCTACAATACTTCACTTCTTCCCATACTTTTTCCCATTTTTTTCGCCACGTGAATGGTCGCTTGCATATGATGCAAATTTTGGTTGGAAGGTGTTGCTTTCTCATTTCAGTATAGTTTTTTCATCCACAAATTTCCTTTTTTGAAGAAAGTTAAGTTGGTTTTGATAGCAATCTTTAAATTTTCATAGAATTTGTAGTTCACTTCCTTTAGGGAAGAGTTAGAGATGGGAGCTCCGGCACTTCTTCCACTCTTACATAAGGAAATGAGGCGATTTTTTCGACACTGTAATACGAATTTAACCCTGAGATTCCGGCTGTTTCTGCTTGTTCGAGGTCTATGTAGCCTTTTTCGTTTACGGCTTCGTCTGGAAGAATAATGTGTTCTACTTCCCCAATTACTAGGATGGTTCCATTTCGTTCGATGGGAATGCTTTCGCAATATTTCATCCCTATTTTGATGGTGCTTTCTTTCACAAATGGAGCTTTAAAACCTGGTAAATACTCATCGGTCAAGCCACAAACATTAAATTCGGACACTTCTCTATCAAATTTGGCGGAGGTGTAGTGAGCGTTTTTTACAAAACTTTCTCTTACGTGATTGATGGTGTACAAACCATTGGCCAAAATATTTTCGTAGGTATTTCGGGGCACTTCGCCCGCAGGTCGCACAATAAAACCGAGTAGGGCAGGATTACTACCCAAGTGCACAATCGAACTAAAAATCGCAACATTGGGAATGTCGTCTTCCGACACAGTCCCGATTAAGTTGGCAGGTTTAATACCTGTAATCGAGTTGATTAAGTTTAGTTTTTTTCTTCGTTCTAGTTGGTATAAATCGTCTTTTGTTAAATGCATTTTGTTTAGTATTTAGTCGTCAGTCCTTGGTCTTTAGTCTTTTCACTTTTTTCTCTTCTCTCTTCTTTCCTCTCTCAATTCTTTTCTCTAATATCTATCATCTACCCTCTCTTCCTGGTATGTAAATTCACAATTCTTCGTTTGTTTTCTCTTACTTCGGGAGTCTTTCGGTGTCCCCAAATTTTGTCTCTCGCTACTTTTGCGGTTTCTTTCAAATCCACTATTGGCAGGGGATAATCTTCGCCCAGTACCATGTCACAGTCTATCAGGTCAATCGTGGTAGCTTTCCATGGTTCATGGATAAATTTTGTAGGAAAATCGGTGAGTTCTGGCACCCATTTTTTTATAAAAATTCCTTCAGGATCATTGTCTTGCGATTGTTTAATGGGGTTGTACATTCTCACGGTATTGATTCCTGTGGTTCCCGCCTGCATCTGAAACTGTGGATAGTGAATCCCTGGTTCATAATCCAAAAACTGCTGCGCCAAGTGATACACCCCTTTACGCCAATCATTGTCTAAGTTGAAACAAAGAAAGGAAACAAGCATGGCACGCATCCTAAAGTTTATCCACCCCGTTTTGATTACTGCTCGCATGCAGGCATCTACGAGAGGATAGCCCGTTTTTCCTTGTTTCCAGGCTTCCAAATAATCTGGATTATTGCTGTGTTCCAATGTTTCGTATCCAGGATTTACGCAATCGGTTTCGTATACGCATTCTACTTCAAATTTCTGTATAAAATGGCAATGCCACTTCAATCGGGTCAGCATCCCATCAAATGCGCGCTTGTTTTTTTGGTAATTGGAGTGTGAAACCACAAACTGCGAAGCTTGTTTTACCGACAAGTTTCCCCAAGAAATGTAGGGCGATATTCGTCCACAAGAAAGCCGACTTTCTGTAGGTTTGGAAATGTGTCGGTTGTAGTTTTTTCCTCGGTCTTTCACAAAAGATTCTAGGTATTTCCAGCCGTTTTTTTCGCCTGCTGGCTGAAAAGACGTGGGATAGCTTTCGAGTGTTTTTTTAAATTCCTTAGGAAAAGTAAACGGATGATTTACCTCCATTTTTTCTTTGGGCGAATAGGTATTTGTCAGTACCACTCGGTTCATGTTGTGGTACCACATTTTGTCCCAATTGTCTCTGTTTTTTATTCCTCTTAGCACATTGTCTCGTTGATATTCGTGCCAGGTTATTCCCTCCCTATCCAACAATCGTTTTATGCCTTTGTCTCTTTCCCAAGTCAGTTTTATACCACTTTCGCGGTAGCTAAACACTTTTTGAACCGAATAAATAGAGATAAAATGAGCAAAAACATCCACCGCCTCGCCATAGCATTGGGTGACTGTTTGGTTTGTTTTTGTCAACGTTTCGTTCATCTGATTGACAGAGTGATAACAAAATTGCAAATGCCTATCCGAAGTATCGGGATACTCGATGAGGGAAGGTTCGTACAAGAAAAGTAGGAGGTAAGGCAAACCCGAATTTTCAGCTTGCTGAATTGGAACATGGTCTTGAGTCCGCAAATCACGCTTAAGCCAAACGATATTTACCTGAGGTTTATTCACAGTTTGAGGCTCTTTTTTACTTTTTTCCAATACCCAAAAAACGACCTAAAATCTCCCTGAACTTCGGGAGCAATCCAATCTCTGGAATCTTCTATTCCTCTGAAATGTGTGTTTGTTGGATGTTCCATAAAATAAATTTGAGGAGTGGAGTAGGAGTTTTGGAATTCATCAAACTCATCCACAAACACCTGGCAATTCGGGATGTTTTTGGTCAAATCCAACACAAAATCAATTACTTTTTGTGACGAAGGATATTTTTCGAAAAAAGAAGGTTCCAAAATCAATACTCGGTTCATTACCATTTCCTTTCGCCAGTTGGGATCTAGGTTGTAAAAAGTGTAAACGGCAGTGGGTAAATTCTCGTTTATCTCCAGTTCCTTTTTTTGTGGAAGTGACGTTTTTAATTCCAATTTTTGAGTAGGTTTTAGGACTTCTGGTTGTTCTAGTTCGCCCAAAACTTCGTATGGAATATCCAAGAAAGTGCCTTTGTCGGAGGTTTTACAATATTTATTGATGTTTTCTTGATTAGCAATATACTGTTTATTGCTGTTGGTTCCTGCTACCCACTGCCAGCTTAGTCCGTTGCTTGCCCAATCGGCATCTAGCAAATGGTAGTACATCCATTGTGCAGGGAGTTTCCAATGGTTTTTACCCAAATTACACGCAATTCCTGCTGTGTACATTCGCAAATGATTGTGCATGTAACCAGTTTCGTAAAGTTCCTCAATCCCCTTGTCTATTGCCGTGATGTCTGTTTTTGCCTCCACCAAAACACTGGATATTTCGCGCGAGGTCGTGCCGTTTTGTGGGTTTCGGATGTCGTGGTCAATTCCTCCTTCTTTGTGAATCCAGCTTTGCTGCCAAAAATCTCTCCAAGCCAATTCTTGCAACATTTTTTCAATCTGATAAGGTTTGTAACCCAAGCTCATCACATGGTCAAAAACTTGTTTGGTAGAAATAACACCACGAGAAATATAAGGAGATAAATAGGTGACTTTTCCGTCCAGAAAATTTCGGGATTTGCAATAAGCCACCGGCTCAATTTCGTTTATTCGTGCAAGAATAGAGTTGTAATCCGTAGGAAAATTCATGTTATCTCTTTGATATTTTGTTATATGTAATTATTCTTTGACGGGTACATTTGAATCTGTCTATCTCTGGATTTCGTTTTTTCAAATGCTTCTGACTCACACCGCTATTCACACGTTTTCGCCAGAGATTAAAACTCTTCCGCTTAAGCGAATTTCTCATAATTTTTATCACTTCGCTTTCGGGCGTACCAAACTGAAATTCAATGGCTTCAAACGGAGTTCTGTCCTCCCAAGCCATTTCTATTATTCTATTTATGTCCCTTTCCGTAAGGTCTTGTTTCATTGTTGTTTCTTTAGTCGTCAGTCGTATAGCGCAGCGGTCTTTAGTCTTTTCTCTCTATTCTTTTTTCTATTATTTTCTCTAATATCTAAAAGTTATCCTCCAAACTTCCCATACTTTTTCTCCAAGGCAGTTGTCCGGTAGTCAAATATTTCGTTCAGTTTTTTTTTGATAAAAAGGCTATTGGCAATCGCACCCAAAAAACCGAGTGGTGGAATGTAAGTCACAATGTCTTTCATCAGCACTCCACCTTCTATTGGTTCTATAAAGTGCTGGTGATGCCACATTTTGTAAGGACCAACTCGCTGTTCGTCAATGAAATACTCTAGTTCTTTTACCTGCGTTATTTCGGTCATCCAAGGAGTTTTAATTCCTAAAACTGGTTTTACTACGTAAGTAATTATCATCCCAGGATACATTTTTTGGTCACTGTCTTTGGAGGTGATGTCAAAACCCATGTACTCTGGGGTGATTTCCTTTAGGTTTTTGGGTGAAGAAATAAAATCCCACACCTCGTCAATCGTGGCGGGTACTTTTTGTTCTTGAATAAACTGATAAAATGCCATGACTTAGTTTTTTAATGCGTCTATTTTTTTTATTACTTCTTCTGCCTCGGCTGTTTTTTCGTCACTTTTGGTTCGGTTTATCTTGGATAAATCAAACGCCTCTTTCATTAGTTTTTGATATTGGTCTTGCAGCTTTTCTAATTCACTTTTTTTCTTGAATAATCCAAACATGGTAAGCTAGTTTTGATGGGTTTTGCTCCGCAATGGGGCTTATAAATTTTTGTAATTATTGATGGCAATGTCTTTTGCTTGCAGTGAATTCATGAGGCTGTACAACCCAAAAAACGTTCTGTTTACGTAAATAAAATGCTTGCTTCCTCGGTTGGCATCCATTTTTCGGAGCTCGGTGTTTTTGGTGTATTGTTCGCCTAATTCGCCTATTTTATTAAAGAAAACCTCGTCACTAAAATCAAAATTTTCTTTCTGCAAGGGTTTTCCAAACCAGCTGAGTAATTCATGAAACATTTGAGAAAAGAAAGCCACATCTTCGGGTGAATCGCTTGGCTTTAAGATTTCTAAGTCGTACATCTTCGACCGAAATAATTGTTCGTCTGCCAAGGTTTCTTTTTGCACCAACTCAAAATAGGGTACATAAAAATCTTCTGGGATTTGTTTCATACACCCAAAATCTAGCGCTATCAGTTCATCGTTTTTCGACACGAGGAAATTTCCTGGATGCGGATCGGCATGTACTTTTTTGAGCACGTGCATCTGATACATGTAAAAATCCCACAAGGCTTGACCTATTTTTATGCCGCTTTCTGCCGTGGGAGTGTACTCCGAAAGATGCACGCCCGTCATCCAATCCATCGTGATGATTCTTTCGGACGAATATTCTTCGTAGTATTTGGGAAATAAGAGGTTTGGAATGTTTTTGCAAGCCTCCGATATTTCTTTGCTTTGCGCAAGCTCCAACAAATAATTGGTTTCTTCCATCAGTTTGTCCTCCACTTCCTTGAAGTATTTATCAGAATGTTTTGCCGAAATATTGAGTATTCGCAGCGCCACTGGTTTTACCAATTTCAAATCCGAACTTATGCTTTCCGATACACCTGGATACTGGATTTTTACGGCTAGTTCTTGTCCATCTTTTTTGGCTTTGTGCACCTGTCCTATGCTTGCCGCATTGGTAGATTGGGTGTTGAACTCGTCAAACACTTCGTTGGGAGTTTTGCCAAAATACTTGTTGAAAGTTTTGTTGACCAAAGGAGGCGAAAGTGGCGGAACCGAAAACTGCGACAACGAGAATTTTTCGACATAAGCCGCTGGCATAATCGATTTTTCCATGCTGAGCATTTGTGCTACTTTCAGGGCGCTTCCTTTCAATTGCTTTAGGCTGTTGTAAATATCCTCAGCATTGTCTTTGTTTAGTTGCTCGCGGGCGTCTTCCTCGGTTTTTACCAGTTTGCTCCCGTAGTATTTTAGGTAGTTTACACCCACTTTTGCTCCCGTTCCTACTAGCTTGCTGGCTCGTTTTATCTTCGAAATCGGAATGTTATCAATCGTTTCCATGGCGATTATTTTCTAAGTTCTTTGAGCAAAAATTTCCCCAAATCTATAACGCTCTCCAAGGGTTTTATGTCTTGCAATTGAAACCCTGTATTGACCAATTTTTCGATCAAAATATCGGTTTTTTCAAATCCTGGCGATGTATCTCTTTCCCAATAAGCCAAGATAAAAGCAAATTGGCCCCAATAGGCTTCGGCAATGCTTTTGTCTTTCAGCGAATTCAGTCTGTCTTCCGGAATTTCGAGGGTCTCAATGTCTATCGAATGAATGTATTCCTTGAAATGTTTTCCCAATCGTTTGGTTACTCCCAATCCTTTTAGTTTGTCTGTTTTGATGGCTTGCAGCACGTAGCTTCTATTCTTAGTAAGAATTTCAAAAAACGTGTAGTAAAAACTCAGCAATTTGTTTTGCGCATCAAACGATCCGTACTCTTCGTTTTTGCGCAGAAGTGTGAGGGTTTGAGTAAAAAACTCACAAAATATTTCTTTTTCGAGTTCGTCAAAGTTTGGGAAATGGGCATAAAAATCGCTTTCGCTCATGTCGTTTTCTTTGACAAACGAAAATACGTTGTGTGGTTTTTTTCCGTGCTCTAGCACATAGTGCATGTAGCTGGTAATGATTGCTTCTCTGTGGTTTACTGCTGTTTCTTCCATGGTGTTTTGTGTAATTAATTATCCTTTTATCGAAGACATTCCTCCATCCGCATGAATTACTTGTCCCGTAATCCAAGCTGATTTATCCGACAATAAGAACGCTCCTAATTGCGCAATATTTTCTGGGTTTCCTATGGTTTTTAACGGATGCCTTTGTGCGTTTGCTTCTTTCTTTTCGTCACTGCTTAGTAGTTTGCTAGCCAACTGAGTATCGGTAAGCGAAGGCGCAATAGCGTTTACCCTGATGGCTGGAGCAAATTCTGCGGCAAGCGAACGAGTCAATCCTTCGATTGCTCCCTTGGAGGCGGCAACTTGTGCATGAAAGTTGAATCCATTTTGTACAGCAACAGTCGAGAAAAATAGGATAGAGGAATTTCCCGCAGCTTTTAGGTTTGGCAATACTTTTTGTATCACTTTTACAGCTCCATTTACTTGCAGCTCAAAATCCTCAGCAAATTGTGCCGGCTTTATTCTTTTGAAAGGCATCAAATTGATGCTACCTGGGCAATACGCCACTCCGTGAATTTCCTCTGGCAACTCGTCCAATTCCAATTCGTCTGCCGTTACATCCAAGTGGTAATAATTGACACTAGGGATGATGCTTTCCGTTTCGTTTTTGTTGTACGTAGCATACACTTCCCCTTCGAGGGCTAGTTGTTCTGTCAATGCTTTCCCGATTCCCGAGGAACCTCCAATTACTAAATAATTCTTCATTTTCTTTTTTTGTTTAACAAATTACATGTAAAGTTAAACAAATTTTAAACAAGATGTGGAGAGTAGGCAACGAAAAATTTGGGGGTAAGGATGGGGTTAATTATCTTTTTTCGAATGGATAGTTTTGTCGAAGTGACAAAAGAGATAAAGAAGTGAGTTTGGAAAAAAAATGCCTTTTGTAGTGAGCAATTTCTGGTAAAAATTGTTAACTACAGAAAGCAATTCGTTCTTTTTTTCTGTTTTTCTGACCTTAAAACCTCAAATTCAACCCAACCAAAAAGTTGGTAGAAGCCTGAGGATAGAATCCTATAAGCTGCTGAAATTTACCACCCGAAGAATAGCGATAGCTCCAAGCATTGGCAGAGTAGAGCTCGTTTGTGAGGTTATAGATAGAACCGAACAATGTGATTTTGTCTATCCCGGTTTTGAATTTGATGTCGTAGTTGATTCTTAAATCATGTACAAAATAGGCCGCGAGCATACGGTCTCTGCTTTGGGTGTTGTCCACAAATTGTTTGCCCACGTATTTGCTGATAAGCGCAATGCTCAAATTATCTATTCTGTTTGCCATTCTGGGTCCGTCAAACTGCACGTAAGGTTTGAACTCAAAAATACTACTGGCGACAAAGTTAGGTGAAAAGGCTAGAGTTGAGTTGGTGTGTCGCACTGTGTCTTTTCCCCAAGTATCCCAGTTATCCACATATTCTGTCCATTGCTGGATTTTGTTTTGGCTCAAGGTGAGGTTTCCGCTCCATTTTAGTCCTTTGGTCAGTTGTATTCCTCCTTCTATTTCTATTCCTAGTCGGTAACTATCCTCGATATTTGTTCGCACCGAAGCTCCCACATCGTTTATTTCTCCAGTGGCTACCAATTGGTTTTTGTACAACATGAAATATCCGTTTACGCTCAGGGCATACTTGGATTTGGACCGTTTGAAACCCAATTCCAAATCGTACAAGCTTTCGTGCGTAGGACGCGAGGTAGGCGAAGATTCGGTAAAATCATCGCGGTTTGGCTCTTTGTTTGCCACCGCAAACAATCCATAAAGTTTGGTGCTCGAATTCAGGGCATACGAGGCACCTACTTTTGGGTTGAAAAACACAAAAGTAGCATCCTGCTGTACGTTTCTCTTTTGGTTGTCAAACCCCAAAAAATTGTACGTAATTCGTCTTACCTGCAAATCCAAAAAGGCATTTAGTTTTTTGTTTACCTGCACATTGGTTTTGGAGTACATGTTTCCATCTGTTTTGGTGGCATTGTTGTCGTAGTATCGTTCTCTGATATCGGTATTATTGGCAAATTGTGCCCAAATCACCTCCCCAAAATGGTCGCCATCATAGTGGTTGTAGCCACCACCTAGGATGGTTTGGATTTTTGTGTTTGGGTTGTATTTCAGAGAAAAAATCCCCCCATAAAAATCGTTGTCGAGCCATCTTCTTCGAATCAAATCGGTGGTGCTTCGGGTGATGTTTGTACTGTCGTTGATGTACTCTACAAACGGACTTATTCCGTAGTCTGACATGTCATCGTCTTCTCGGTATTGTTCAAAAAAACCGGCTCCACGAGTGTAATGCAAAGCCGTATTGAGAATGAGATTATTACTGATTTTTCTGTCAAAAAACAATTGATAATGCGTTTGTTGGTAGTCATCCACTTCGTTTTCGTAGGTGTAGGGATTGTAGGTGCGGTTTGTTTCTAGCGAATCTTTTGGGATTCCTGCCCAAGCTTGGTAGGTTCTTTCTTTTCCCGAAAAGGTAATGAATTTCAGGTTGTTTTTGCCCGAAGCATACTGCCCCGAGAAGTAGTATGATTGCAAATCTACAGAGGCTCTATCCACAAAACCATCCGACTGTATGTTGGACAATCTTCCGTCAAAAGAAAACTTACGATTGATGACTCCTGTTCCAAATTTCACGGTGTTTCTTATCGTTCCGAACGACCCAATCGAGTTGTTGACTTCGCCATAAGGCGTTTCGGCCCGAAAATCGGTGTACAAATTGACAGAAGCACCAAAAGCACCTACGCCATTTGTGGAGGTACCGGCACCTCTTTGTATATCTACACTCTCCACCGAGGAGGCAAAATCGGGCATATTCACAAAAAACACTCCATGGCTCTCAGCGTCATTTACCGGAATTCCATTGATTGTCACATTGATTCGCGATTGGTCGGTTCCTCTTATTCTCATGTAAGTATATCCCACACCTGCACCAGCATCCGAAGTTACCACCATGGAAGGAGATTGCTGCAAAAGGTAAGGAATGTCTTGCCCCAAATTGTTTTTGGCAATTTCTTCTTTGTCTATTGTGGTGTAAGTGGTGGGAGTAGATTCCTCTATACGCGTTCCATTTACTGTAAACTCGTCAATCAGTACATTTTTTCGTCTCATTCTCACAGAAGCGTCAAAGTTTTTGTTCTCAATCTTCACGTTGTATCTAAATTCATAACAACCTACATAGTTGTAAATCAACACATAATCTCCGTTTTTTAAATCTTTGAATTCAAAATACCCTTCTCCATTAGTAGTAGCAACATATTTTGTCTCTTCCATTTGGATAGTTACCCAAGGCAGAGGTTGGTTGTCTTGATCGGTAACGGTTCCTGTGATTTTGAACTGGGAAAATGAAGTGGCTACAAAAAGTAGTGAGGTAAAAATTAGGGTAAATTTTCTCATGGTTTTGTTATTGATGGTTAATAATCTTCCAAGAGATGCACCTAATTTTTTAGGGGGTAGACAGAATCTTCCTTAAAAATCCCTTCCATGAATTACCACGGCAGGTTCGATGGGTATAATCTCAGCCCGAAAATTGTTAGGGCACCCCTTAGTTGTGTCAAAGGTATATTATTTTTAGTTAAGTTAAAAAATTATATCTTTGATTTATTCAAAATAAATCTCAAACTATGCGACTTACAATAGGATTATCAATAGCTGCGATATTTTTAGTTTCCAGCTGTGGAATAAAAAAAGAGCTTGCAGAGAAAACAGCAACAAACATTGAGCTTGTGAAGGAAAATACAGAGCTGAAAAGTGAACTTGCTGGAATGAAAGAGCAAGTAAAATACTTGTCTACACAGCTAGAAATAGCTACAGGAAATCAAGTAGTAGATGGGGTTGAAAGATTTGATTTGACTCCCTCTCAAATAATAGTGAACGCGGCAGAAATAATGCCTCAGTTGGCGGGAGAGTTTACCTTATCACAAGTGATTGAGGAAACATTAAACCGAGAAGGGTCAGTTGCTGAGCCTGGCACAGTGTACACAGAAATGGTTGTTTTGGAGGACGGAACGTTGACAAGTTTCGCTCCCGTTGGAAAATCTACCATCAACCAACAAGCACAAGCTGTAAAATTATTGAAAGCCACGTCTCCCTGGATACCGGGTGAGGTGAGTGGAGAAAGAGTAAAAGTAAGAATGGTAGTGCCAATTACCTTTAAATAAAACAAGCATGTACGGAAAATTAAAAGATCACCTTCAGCAAGAATTGAAGGAAATTAAAGAAGCGGGATTATACAAGTCCGAAAGGGTAATAGTAAACCCACAATCAGCTGAAATTGCGGTTAGCACTGGTGATAACGTATTGAATTTTTGTGCCAATAATTATTTGGGACTTTCGTCTCATCCAGAAGTGATAAAAGCAGCCAAAGATACCCTAGATTCGCACGGATTTGGGATGTCTTCGGTGAGATTTATCTGCGGAACACAGGATATTCATAAAGAATTGGAAAAGAAGATAGCCGATTTTTATGGAACGGAAGATACTATTTTGTATGCTGCGGCCTTTGATGCAAATGGTGGAGTATTTGAGCCGCTTTTTGGGGCAGAAGATGCCATTATTTCGGATTCGCTGAACCACGCTTCCATTATTGATGGAGTAAGACTATGCAAAGCGGCAAGATACAGATATGCTCACAGCGACATGGCAGATTTGGAAGAGCAATTGATAAAAGCACAAGACCAACGTCACAGAATAATTGTGACCGATGGAGTGTTCTCCATGGATGGAGATTTGGCTAAAATGGACGAAATATGTGCCTTAGCGGAAAAATATGATGCCTTAGTAATGACTGACGAGTGTCACTCTGCAGGATTTATCGGAAAAACGGGAAGAGGTGTGCCTGAGCATTTTGGTGTGATGAACAAAGTAGATATTATTACCGGAACTCTTGGAAAAGCTTTGGGTGGAGCCATGGGAGGTTACACCACAGGTAAAAAAGAAATTATTGACATGCTACGGCAGCGTTCTAGGCCTTATTTGTTCTCTAATTCCTTGGCTCCGGCAATCGTGGGTGCGTCAAACAAAGTGTTTGACATTTTATCCGAAAGTACGGAATTAAGAGATAAGTTGGAGTCTAACAAAGATTACTTTAAAGCCAAAATTCAGGAGGCAGGTTTTGATATAAAGGAAGGTGATTCCCCTATCGTTCCTATTATGTTATATGATGCTAAATTATCGCAGGACTTTAGTAACGAATTGTTGAAAGAGGGAATTTATGTTATAGGTTTCTACTACCCTGTTGTTCCGAAAGGTCAAGCGAGAATAAGAGTTCAACTTTCGGCAGGTCACGAAATGGAGCACTTAGATAGAGCAATAGAAGCGTTCATTAAAGTGGGTAAGAAATTGATGGTGATTTGATTCTGTTAACATCGATAGTTCATAAAAAAGGCGATTTCTCATGAAATCGCCTTTTTTATGTCGTTTCAACAAGTCCGTTTAATAGAGTTTCACATTCGTCAAAATAGGTTTGAATGAGCTTTTGTGAGGCATAGGTAATGAACTGTACCGACCCATTTTCGTTGGAGTAATAATATCCATAATAAGAAAATTTAATTCCTTGCGTGGTGCCGTTCATTTGAAATAATAGGACTTTGATGCCATTTACGGTTCGGTATTCTTCCTTTACAATCTTGAGGTCAGGAGCGGCTGCTTTTCCATTTTCTACAGCTATAGCTTTTAATGTTTCAAGAGGAATCTTTACTTGCTCTATAATGATAATTCCATACAAATCGGAGTTTCTTAATTGAAATTGATACTCTGCAACAAGATTGTCCGTGGCTTTTTGAAAACTCCATTTTTTTTGGGGTTTAACCAAACACCAATATCCAATTTTTTACTTTTAAAAAGAAAAGTGGAAGTTTTGTTTTTTTCAAAAAACTTTGCTGTTCGTTGGTTTTTTCGTTTCAACTGGCGCATCTTCATTTTCATATT
>Ga0181561_10000768_pt1 | contig 27637 bp, 24 predicted proteins | sample 011ome_19_FD_133760 | JGI IMG/M metagenome (GOLD analysis project Ga0181561, IMG submission 133760) | Coastal salt marsh microbial communities from the Groves Creek Marsh, Skidaway Island, Georgia - 011510BT metaG (megahit assembly) | ecosystem: Environmental > Aquatic > Marine > Intertidal... | reverse complement strand
GGAGAAGGGGCAGGGGCGTCATGGCGGCGATCGTAAAGAGGTGCATCTTGCTCTTGCCTGTCTGGGGCTTGCCTGTCTTGTTAGCCCCGAAACGGGGGAAGGGGAAAGCCATGTCGGCAACAGTGTTGCTCGTTGCCTCAGCCATTCTGGCGTTGTTCTATCTTCTTTTCATGACCCACGCCGCGCCTTCTGCGCTTCGTTCGGCGACCAAGACCGGCTCGATTGCGCTATTGGCATTGGCGGCGGCGCCGTTTCCAATTCTAGCGCTCGCGCTCGGACTAAGCGCTTTTGGGGATCTCGCTTTGTCTCGGGACTGCGAGCGACCATTTCTGGTGGGCGTTGCGGCCTTTGCTCTTGCTCATTTGACCTATGTCGCTGTTTTCCAATCGCTCGGAGGAGATCCAGCGCTGCCTTTTGATTGGCGGATCGGCGGGGCGATCGGAATAATGGGGCTTTCATCGGTCATGGCCCGGCTCCTCTGGTCAAAGGCCGGGCGGCTCCGATGGACGGTTCTCGGCTATGTCGTGATCATCGCCCTAATGGGCGTCAGCGCCCTCCAAGTGCCTTCGCCCTACGCAGAGTTTGTTATCGCCGCCGCGCTTCTCTTTATCCTGTCGGACAGCCTGATCGCGACCGAGCGGTTCTTGATTGGCGACGGCCCTGCGCCGCGCTGGTTATCACCGGCTATCTAGCTGACTTATTGGCTCGCCCAGTTCCTTTTCTGTGTTGGCATAGCGCAGCTCTTCTAGGCTCTGCGTGGTCTTTCAAATTTCCCCCGTTGGCATTAGGTGGGAAGAAGCTAAAGCCTAAGGGGCCGTGGGATGTCGTTTTTCAGCAAACTCAAGGATCGTCTGTTCAAGTCTTCGTCGAAGATCGACGAAGGGCTCGAGGCGATTGTTGGTGACGGGGAAGACGAAGAGGCGGTGGCTGACCTGCCAGAGCCGGAAATCACTACCGATCCCGAGCCCGAGATCGAGCCCGAGATCGAACCAGAACCCGCTCCCGAAATCGAGCCCGAGCCATTGCCCGAGATTGAGCCGGAACAGGTGCCCGAGATCCCTGCCGAGCCAGAACCGGAAATACCGGCTGCGCCAGAGTATGAGCCTGAACCGACACCTGTCGAGATTCCGACAATGGCTGCTCCCGCTCCGAGCGTCAGCCCCGCCAAGGAAAAGCCCGGCTTTCTTAGCCGCCTCGTGGGTCGCTCCGCCCCCGCCGCGCCGCGCCGGACGCTTGATGACGAGATGCTCGAACAGCTTGAAGAGCTGCTCATTACCGCCGATATGGGTGTCGATACCGCCCTGCGCGTCACGGCCAACATGGCCGAGGGGCGGCTTGGCAAGAAGCTCTCGGTGGATGAGATCAAAGGGCTTCTGGCTTCTGAGGTCACTCGGATCATGGAGCCGGTGGCCCGCCCGCTGCCGCTCTATCCCTCCAAGCCGCAGGTTGTCCTCGTTGTCGGCGTCAACGGCTCGGGCAAGACGACGACCATTGGGAAGCTTGCAAGCCAGTTCCGCGCCGCGGGCAAGAAGGTTGTGATTGCTGCTGGCGACACCTTCCGCGCCGCCGCGGTCGAACAGCTTCAGGTCTGGGGCGACCGCGCGGGCGTTCCGGTTCTGACCGCCCCCGAAGGTTCCGATCCCGCCAGCCTTGCCTTTGACGCGATGGAGCGCGCCGCCAAAGATGGCGCCGATCTTCTGATGATCGACACCGCGGGCCGCCTGCAAAACCGGCAGGACCTCATGGAAGAGCTGTCCAAGATCGTCCGCGTCATCCGCAAGAAAGACCCATCAGCTCCGCACAACACGCTTTTGGTGCTTGATGCGACCACGGGGCAAAACGCGCTGAGCCAAGTCGAGACCTTCCAGAAGCTCGCTGATGTTTCGGGCCTCGTGATGACCAAGCTCGATGGCACCGCCAAGGGCGGTGTTCTGGTCGCTTTGGCCGACAAATTCGGCCTGCCAATCCATGCGATCGGTGTGGGCGAACAGATTGACGATCTTGCCCCCTTCGACCCCGAGGATTTCGCCCGCGCCCTCGTCGGCCTTTCCTAGGTTTGACGCCGCATGGGTGAATGGCTGGTCTCCATTGCCGGAACGCCCGAGGGGGCGCGGCTTGCCACGCTTCTCGCGCTCTTGTCTGCCGTTTGCCACGCTGCGTTCGGCGCGCTGCAAAAGGGGCGGCACGATCCCTTCCTGATCCGCGGCGCGATCGATGCTTGGCTCGTCGTGATCACCTTGCCGGTTGCGTTGTTTCTCGTGCCTTGGCCGACGCCGCAGACCTTCCTGATCCTCGCCGGAGCCGTGGTGATCCACTTCACCTACAAGGCAACGGTTGCCTTCGCCTATCAGCGGGCGGCCTATACGGTCGTTTATCCCGTGATCCGCGGCACCGGCCCCTTGGTCACGGTCTTTGGCGCGGCCCTGATCTTCCAAGAGCACTTCACGGCCCTGCAATGGGTCGGGGTGGCTTGCCTGTCCGGCGCTATGTTGCTGCTCGCGCTGAGAAATCTTGGCGAAGAGACGATTGATAGGCGCGGTTTGGCGACCGGCATGATCTGGGCGCTGGCCGGGGGCCTCTTGGTTGCGGTCTATACCGTCTACGATGCCTATGGCATCCGTCAGTCGGCCAACCCCTTCACCTTCCTCGCGTGGTTCTTCGTGATCACCGCGCTCGATTTCCCGATCCTCGCCGCCTATCGCTATCGCCGCTACGGCAGCGACGGACCGGTGCGCGATCTCGTCTGGAAGGGCCTTGCCGGCGCTTTGATCGCGTGGGTGAGCTTCGGCGGCGTGATGATGGCGACGCGGCTCGATAAGGTGGGCGAGGCGGCGGTCCTGCGCGAGACCTCGCCGGTTTTCGCTGCGCTCATCGGCTGGTTCATTATGGGCGAGCGTGTGGGGCCGAGAAGGCTTGTCTTGATGGCGCTGATCGCCTTAGGTGCGATCAGCGTCGAAACCGGAGGATGATGATGAGCGAGAAGAAGATCAGCCAAGGCCTGAAATCGGCCCTCGATCTTGGCCCCGTGGTCCTGTTCTTTCTGGCCTTCTTCTTTCTGAAGGCCGACAGCTACACCATCGGCGGGCGCGAGTACGGCAAGTTCATCGTTGTCACGGCGATGTTCATCCCCGTCCTTTTCGCTTCGATCGGGGCGCTTTGGTATCTCACCGGCAAGCTGAGCCGGATGCAGATCCTGACGATGGTTCTCGTTCTGATTTTCGGCGGTCTGTCGATCTGGTTCAACGACGAGCGGTTCTTCAAGATGAAGCCGACGGTGATCTATCTGATCTTCGCCACGATGCTGGTTATCGGCCTACTGCGCGGCCAATCCTACCTCGCCTATGTGATGGAAGACCTGATGCCGCTCGAGGAAAAAGGCTGGATGATCCTCACCCGCCGCTTTGCCATGTTCTTCGCGTTTCTCGCTGTCGCCAACGAATACGTCTGGCGCAACTTCGAGACAGGCTCGTGGGTCACGTTCAAGACCTTTGGTCTGCCGGTCCTGCTCTTTGCCTTCCTGATCGGGCAGTCGGGGCTTCTGATCACCTATGATCCGCGTCACCGCTCGGGCGACGAAGAGGATAAGAAGGACGAAGACTAGGGCGCCTTGTGGGTCCCTGTCACGCCCATCAATTCCTCTCGGTGCGCGATCTCGTCGGGATCCTCGCCGCGCCGGTGCGCCTCGATCAGCCGCCCCTTGCGAACGGCGGGCCGGTGTCCGACCTCGACTAGCCAACGGCGCATATTGTGCTTGTCGTGCATCGTTTGCCCCTGCCGCATCCATTGTGAGGCCCAAGGCCAAATGCACATATCGGCGATGGAATAGAAATCACCGGCGACATAGCGCGTGCGGCCGAGTTGTTCGTCGAGAACGCGATAGAGCCGCGCGACCTCTTTGGTGAAGCGCTCGTTGGGGTATTCGTGGACGACCGGCGGGTTGCGGCGGCCGAGTGCCCGCAGGAAGTGGTGGGTCTGTCCGGCGATGGGGCCAAGCCCGCTCATCTGCCACATGACCCACATATCGACCGAAACCCGATCTCTCTCTGACGAGCCATAGAACAAGCCGGTCTTGCGGGCGAGGTATTGCAGGATCGCGCCGCTTTCGAAAACAGCGATGGGCTCGCCATCCGGTCCCTCGGGATCGACGATCATGGGAATTTTGGCGTTGGGGGCGAGCGCGAGGAACTCGGGGTTGTCTTGCTCGCCATTGTCGATATCGACGAGCTTGACGTTGTAGGGCAAGCCCATCTCTTCCAGAGCGATCGACACCTTCCAGCCGTTTGGCGTGGCCCAGTAATATAGATCGATTGGCGCAGGCATGGCTGTCCCCTGTTTTCCTTCAGCTACCTTGGCGGATCGACCGGAAACCGCAAGGCCGCGAATGCCACGATCCGGTGATCACCTTGACCTCGGGCCAGCGCGGGGGTATGCCCCTTATCGTGGCGATTTGAACCGGATTGCGGGCCACGTTAAACATTCCGCTAAAAGGGAAACGGGCTTCAGCCCCGATACCTTTGTCCGGTGTCGGGGTTTTTTGTTGGCCGGAGGAGCCGATATGGACAAGTGGAAAAAACGCACCCGCGCCGTGCACGCCGGCATCCGCCGGAGCCAGTATAACGAGGTCAGCGAAGCGATCTTTCTGACCCAAGGCTTTGTCTACGACAGCGCCGAACAGGCCGAGGCCCGCTTTGTCAAAGCTGGCGAGGACGAGTTCATCTATGCCCGCTATGGCAACCCCACTGTTGCGATGTTTGAAGACCGGATCGCCAGCCTCGAAGGCGTTGAGGCTGGCTTCGCAACCGCTTCGGGCATGGCGGCGGTCAACGGGGCGCTGATGGCGCTTGTTAAGGCCGGCGATCACATTGTGTCCTCCCGCGCACTTTTCGGCTCGTGTCTTTATATCCTTGAAGACGTGTTGGGCCGTTTTGGCGTCGAGATCACCCTCGTCGACGGGCGCGACCTTGAGGCGTGGAAAGCGGCCGTCCGGCCCGGCACCAAGCTTGTCTTTTGCGAATCCGTCTCGAATCCAACGCTTGAGGTGATCGACCTCAAAGCGGTTGCCGACATCGCCCATGCCAATGGCGCGCTTCTTGTCGTCGACAACGTCTTCGCCACTCCGATCTTCTCCTACGCCGCAGAAGCGGGGGCGGACTTGATCGTCTATTCCTCGACAAAACATATCGATGGCCAGGGCCGCTGCCTTGGCGGCGTGATCCTTGGCAAGCGCGAGATCGTGCGTGGCCCGGTTGAGACCTATCTCAAGCACACCGGCGGCGCGATGAGCCCGTTCAACGCTTGGGTCATGCTCAAGTCGCTCGACACGATGGATCTGCGCGTTCGGGCCCAAACGGCCACTGCACAAGCGCTTGCCGAAGGGATTGAAGGCCATGCGGCGGTTGGCCGCGTGCTCTATCCGGGCCTGAAAAGCCATCCCCAGCACGCCTTGGCGATGGCGCAGGCGGGCAACGGCGGCACTGTTATGGCGATTGATCTCAAAGGTGGCAAGGAGGCGGCGTTCCGCTTCCTCAATGCGCTGGAAATCTTCACCATTTCCAACAACTTCGCCGACAGCAAATCAATCGTGACCCATCCGGCAACCACAACCCACCAACGCCTGCCGCAGGCTCAGAAAGACCTTTTGGGCATCACGCCGGGCCTCATCCGCCTGTCTTGCGGGCTTGAGGATACAGACGATCTTCTGGCTGATGTTTTGCAGGCTTTGGCGCAGGTTTGATCCAATCGTCGGTTTTGGGCGTATTTCTCTTTGAAATTTGGTAAACTCGCCTCGCGCGACCATATACCAAGCCTGACACCGCTGCCTTTGGGGGGATCCATGAACATCTCGACGACCGAATTTGACCGTGAGCCGACCCGTGACGAAGCCGAAGAGGCTCTGTATGTACTTCGGCGCTGGGCCGGTGTCGCTACACCGGAAGAGGTCGCGACCCTTGATCCTTTGGTTTCGCGCCTGATCCCCGGTCAGGAAGTCTCGAACTATCCGGCGCTCGCCCGTGCTTATCCCGAGGATTTCGTCGTTGACGAGGCCTATCGCGCCTCTATGCCTGATCTTCAGAATGGTCCCGCCAGCCTGATCCGTGGCGTCAAGCGCCAGATCGAACACGTCGGGATCAGCAATTTCCGGCTACCTGTCCGCTTTCACACCCGCGACAACGGCGATCTGACGCTCGAAACCTCGGTCACAGGCACGGTTAGCCTCGAGGCCGAGAAGAAGGGCATCAATATGTCCCGCATCATGCGATCATTCTACAAGCATGCCGAGGATACCTTTTCCTTCGACGTGATTGAATGCGCCCTGCACGGCTATAAGGCCGACCTCGACAGTTTCGACGCCCGCATCCAGATGCGGTTTTCCTTCCCGATGAAGGTGGAATCGCTGCGGTCGGGTCTGACCGGCTATCAATATTACGACATCGCCCTCGAGCTCGTCGAAACCCGCGGCGTGGCCAAGAAGATCATGCATCTCGACTACGTTTATTCCTCGACCTGCCCGTGCTCGCTCGAGCTGTCCGAACACGCCCGCCAGTTCCGCGGGCAGCTTGCCACTCCGCACTCACAGCGGTCGGTGGCGCGGATATCTGTAGTCACAGAGCCGGGGCCGCGCCTGTGGTTCGAAGACTTGATCGATATGGCCCGCGCGGCGGTTCCGACCGAGACACAGGTCATGGTCAAGCGCGAAGATGAGCAGGCTTTCGCAGAATTGAACGCCGCCAACCCGATCTTCGTCGAGGATGCGGCGCGGCTTTTTGCCGAGCAGCTGCAAAAAGACCCGCGCATTGGCGATTTCCGGGTCATCGCCAGCCATCAGGAGAGCCTGCACAGCCACGACGCTGTGAGCCTTCTGAGCGAGGGCGATACCTTCGCCAGCGAAAGCCTCGATCCCAAGCTTTTCAGCACGCTCTTTCACGTCGGCTAGCGCGCCTCAGGCTTGACACTCTGACGTGCGCCAGCCAACCCTCCGGTCATGCTGGATTTGCGCCCCGTCGGATATGTTATCGGCCTTCTGGTCGCCGTTATGGGCGTGGCCATGCTCGGGCCTTTGCTGTTCGACCTTTATGAAGGCGATCCCGAGTGGAAGACTTTCCTGCAATCGAGCGTCATAACCACAACGATCGGCGCGATCGTGGCGCTGGCCTGTGCCAATGGCGTCAGCGCGGGCCTTAACGTCCGCCTGTCGTTCTTACTGACCACGCTTGTCTGGATTGCTCTTCCGGCCTTCGGCGCATTGCCCTTTATTTTTGGCGAAACTGATCTGTCGATCGTCGATGCGATGTTCGAGGCGGTCTCGGGAATGACCACCACAGGCGCGACAGCGATCGCCGGGCTTGAAACCCATTCCTATGGCCTCCTCCTATGGCGCGGCATTCTTCAGTGGCTCGGCGGCCTCGGCATCGTGATCGTCGCGATGATTTTCCTGCCGGTGATGAAGGTCGGCGGGATGCAGTTCTTTCAGTCGGAAGGCTTTGATACCTTTGGTAAGGCGCTGCCGCGGGCGATGGACATCGCCAAGGGGCTTCTCAGCATCTATATCACGATGACGGTCATTTGCGCCTTGGCGTATGTGCTTTCAGGGATGAGCCTTCAGGATTCGATCGTCCATTCCTTCACGACGATCGCCACGGGCGGCTATTCGACCACCGACGCCTCATTCGCGGCTTTCCCCGGCGCGCCGCAATACGTCGCGGTCGCCTTCATGATCCTCGCCGGGATCCCCTTTGTCCGGTTCATCCAACTGGTCCGCGGAGACGCAAAGCCCATCTTCCGCGATATGCAGGTTCGGGCTTATGTGGTCTGGTCAAGCTATGCGGTGATGCTGGTTGTATTCTACCGCATTATCGAAGAGGGCGCATTTTCCGAAGAGCTTTTCCGGTCAAGCCTTTTCAACGTTGTGTCGGTGTTTTCTGGCACCGGTTATGGTGACGGCGACGTCTTGTCTTGGGGGCCATTCCCCTTTGCTATCCTCTTTTGTGTCGGCACGATTGGCGCCTGCTCGGGCTCGACCGGCTGCGCGATCAAGGTCTTCCGGTTTCAGATCATGCTCCGTGCGATCGCCGGGCAAATCAAACGGATGTACAGCCCAAGCCGCGTTGTCTCGGTCAAGTTCGAGGGGCGCACGGTCACAGATGAAGTCATGGCGTCGATCATGCTTCTCTTTACGGGCTTCATCCTCAGCTTCGGCATCATCGCCGTCCTGATGGGGATGACCGGTATCAGCTTTCTGTCGGCCATTACTGGCGCTTGGACCGCCGTGTTCAACATCGGGCCGGTCTTTGGCTCCGAGGTTGGGCTTTCGGGCGCCGTTAACACGTTTCCGGACTCGGCCAAATGGCTGATGATCTTCGGAATGCTTTTGGGGCGGCTCGAGATCGTCGCCGTGTTCGTCCTGTTTCTTCCTCGTTTCTGGAGATCGTGAATGTCAGATCAGGCCACAGGCCGCCCGCTTGGGGCGCAGCTTTCGCATATGCTTAGGGCGCGCGGGGTCGATGTGATTTTCGGGATTCCGGGCGTTCATAACCAAGAGATGTATCGCGGCATCGAAGAGGCCGGGATCACCCATGTTCTGACCCGCCATGAGCAAGGCGCCGGCTTCATGGCCGACGGTTATGCCCGCGCTACGGGTCGGCCCGGCATCTGCTACATCATTACAGGTCCGGGCCTGTGCAATATCATGACACCACTCGGGCAGGCCTATTCTGATTCCGTTTCGGTTCTTGCGATCTCCTCTTGCCTCCCGCTAGGCGGGACGGATGATGGGCGTCTCCATGAGATGCTCGATCAGCGCGGGGCAGGGGCGGCGGTTTGCGACTGGTCACACGAGGCAGAAAGCCCCGAGGATGCCTATGCCCGCATCGATCAGGCGCTGGCCGAGTTTCAGGATCGTCGGGCAAGGCCCAAGCACCTGCAAGTGCCGATCCCGATGCTGGAAGGCGCCGCACCCGAGTTTCCGGCCGAGCCTTCGCAAAAACCCGAGCCGCCCCTTGCGCCGAACGCTGGCAAGATCGACGCGGCGACTGCGATGCTGGCGACCGCGCGTCGTCCGCTGGTTATCGTCGGGGGCGGGGCAAGAAGCGCTTCCGCCGAGGCGCGGGCGCTCGTGTCAAGCCTGCGGGCGGCAAGCCTCGCAAGCTATGCCGGACGCGGCGTGATCGATCCCAGTGATCCCCTGCACCTCGGCTCGGTTCTCGCGCGCCCTGACAGCGCCGATATGATCGCCTCCTCCGATTGCGTGCTGATCGTTGGGTCGGTTCTGGCCGAGGTTGATATCTGGCGCGAAACCGCCGGCTTTGGCGACGGGGCCAAGGTCATCCGCATCGACATTGATCCGACCGTTCTCGCTCGTGATCCGCGTGTTGATCTGGCAATTCGCGCTGATGCGAAGCTGGCGCTTGCTGCGCTGGGGGCCGCGCTGAACGGTAAGGCGATCGCCTCGACTTGGGCGGCGTCCGAAGCGCTCGAGGCCCGCCGCCGCTGGCGCGCGCAGGTCGAGGCCGAGCGGCCCGGCATCTTGCCTGTGGCCGACGCGATGCGCGAGGTCTTGCCCGAAGACGCGCTGATTTATTCTGACATGACCCAGTTCGCCTATGCCACGAAAGAGGTCTATCCGCTCAAACACCCCGGTCTGTGGCATCATCCCTATGGTTTCGGCACCCTCGGCTATGCGCTTCCAGCGGCCATCGGCGGCAAAATTGGCGTCGGCAGACGCGCGGTGATTGCCATCGCTGGCGACTACGGCTTCCAGTATACAATCCAAGAGCTTGGCGTTGCGGTCGAGCTGGGCTTGAGCCTGCCGATCCTCCTGTGGGACAACGGCAAACTCGGCGAGATCGAGGCCAGCATGGTCCGCGCCCAGATCGCGCCCAACGCGGTGATCCAGCGCAATCCCGATTTCATCAAGCTGGCCGAGGCCTATGGCGCCTATTCTTCGCAGCCCTCGAATCTCTCCGAGTTCAAGCGCGATCTTGCCGCCGCCCTGAGGGCAGACGGCCCGACCATCATCCGCGTTACCTCGGATGTCAGCCTGGGCTAGTCCCAGCAGCCGACCAAGACTGTGATTTCCGCGGCTGCGCGGGTTAGCTGTTCGGCGGACAGGGCGTCGAGGCGCGAGGTTGTCGTCGCAGCGACACCCGCGGCGGCGAACGCGGCGAGGAGGGCGTCTGTATCGACGGCAAAGTTCACGCCTTCTGGAAGCACTTGGCCATCGTTCGTTCTTGGCAAAAGCATCCCGAGAACGGCGCCGCCTGCGTCGAAAACCGGACCGCCCGCGTCGCCTGAGCGCACCTCGACGTCCAACCGCTTCACGCTGTCGTCTCCCTCAAGGCCGTGCAGGTCGGCAAGCGTGCCGAGGCTAAGGGTCGGCATCGACAGAACGCCACCGTAGGAATAGCCGGCCACAGCAATTTCAGAACCGAGCTTCGGCACCGAAGTTTGGAGCCGAGCGCTGGCAATTGGCACCAATGGCGACGTGGGCATTAGGACGGCGACCCCGAGTGCGGGATCGGCGTGGGCCACGCGCATTGGAACTTCGCCTTCGATGGTCACAGCCCCGCACCCCGCCACAACCTCCGAACTCGTTAGCACAGCGCCTGCGGTGTCGAGAAAGAACCCCGAGGCTGAATGCATGGGATGGCGAATCTCGAGACCCGAAATCAGCTCGGGCGACTGGCTTTCATCCAGCACCACCATTTCGGGATCAAGAACCCCTGCGACCGGTGTGAACGAGGCGCGCATTTCGGTCCAAAGGCGACTGCGGCGATCTTCATCGCCCGCGGGCCAGACAAGGGCGATGCCCTTGATCGCCTCGCCATCCAGCCGCGCATAGACCGAAGTGTGGAGGGTGTCACTCCGGCCTTCGATCTCGAAGGTGCCGCCGCGAATACGGCGCGCGCCTTCGCGGGGAACAATGGTCAAGGTCTGGAAGACTTCGTAGAGGCTTTGCAGCCGACGCGCATCGCCCGGCTGGCTGATCAAGAGGACTTGCGCCGGCAAATCACCGCTTGGCGCAAACTTGGCAAAGGGCGGGTCGTAGCTGTCGAAAGCGACCACCCCAAGCGGGATCTTGGCCGAAATGCCGACGGCCGCGTCGGCCACGGTTTCAAGGCCCATCCCCTCGAAGACGGTGTTGTATTCCGTCAAAAGGGCGGCCCGTTGGCCGGTTGTCAAAACGCCGGTCGCTTCATGCCCGCGCGAGATTTGCCAGGCTTCCATCGCGGCGCGCGATCCACGGCCAAAAGCGCCGTCGATGCCCGAATTGTAAAAGCCGGCCCAGCGGAGGGCGATTTGCAGCTCTTCCCGCTCTGCCTGAGACAGGAGCGACTCGGAGGCAATCGCCTGCTGGACAGTCTCATCGGCAGGTCCGGCAGGCTCGATCGGGGCGGCACGTGCGGCCGCGACAAGCGGCGCGCCAACGGGCCAGATCCGCGCCTGATAGTTGCTGCCATCCGAGACAAAGGCATCGCCCGGAACCGCGCCGCTATTCAGAAGGCGCCGCAGTATCGAGTCTGCCTCGGCCCGCCCGTAGGGGCCGAGGGTAATGGCGAACCAGCCGGAGGAAAGCGCATAGCTTTCAACATTCTGCAGGCTGCCCGAATAGACCGCCGCAGCCTCGACCGCCTCGGATGAGGTCGGGCGGGCAGCGATCTGGACCCATGCGGTCTCTTGTGCGGCGGCAGTGAGCGGAGCGGTCAGGAACAGAAGCAGGAAAACAAAAGATTTCAACATGGGTCTCGGCTTGAATGGTCAGATTTGGCCCGTCTGGGCATTGGCGGGCAACCTAGCAGGAACCACGGGCCGTGCAGCATGAAAATATGCCGACTCTCGCGATTTCCTTGGGCCTCGCGCTGATTGACCCTCGTCACTGTGCAGCCTATTGAGGCACCCAAACCAGAGCGAGCGCGATCATGGCCGATAAACCCCGTTCCTTTCAGGAAATCATCCTGCGGCTTCAGGCCTACTGGGCCTCGAAAGGCTGTGCGGTGCTCCAGCCCTACGACATGGAGGTGGGCGCCGGCACATTCCACCCCGCCACGACCCTGCGTAGCCTTGGCAACAAATCTTGGGCCGCGGCCTATGTGCAGCCCTCGCGCCGCCCCACCGACGGCCGCTATGGCGAGAACCCCAACCGCCTGCAGCACTATTACCAATATCAGGTGCTCATCAAACCAAGCCCGCCCGATCTGCAAGACCTCTACCTCGGCTCGCTCGCCGCGATTGGCATCGACGCGGGCCTGCACGATATCCGCTTTGTCGAGGATGATTGGGAAAGCCCGACCCTCGGCGCATGGGGCCTTGGCTGGGAGGTCTGGTGCGACGGCATGGAAGTCTCGCAATTCACCTATTTCCAGCAGGTCGGCGGGCATGACTGCAAGCCGGTTTCGGGCGAATTGACCTATGGTCTCGAACGCCTCGCCATGTATGTGCTCGGCATCGATCACGTCATGGAAATGCCCTTCAACGATCCGCAATCGCCGATCCCTTTGAGCTATGGCGATATCTTCCGCCAGACCGAAGAAGAATACAGCCGCCACAACTTTGACGGCGCGACGACCGAGATGCTTTTGCGCCATTTCGAGGACGCCGAGGTCGAGTGTGGCCGCCTTCTTGATATGCCCGCCGACGATCCGAAAACCGGCAAGCGGATCATCATGGCCCATCCCGCCTATGACCAGTGCATCAAGGCCTCGCATCTCTTCAACCTTCTCGATGCCCGCGGCGTGATCTCGGTCACCGAACGCCAAGCCTATATCGGGCGCGTCCGCACGCTCGCCAAGAAATGCGCCGATGCCTTCGTGATGACAGAAGTGGGGGCTTCGGTATGACCGGTAAAATCCTCGCTCTGTCCCTAGTTCTTGCCGCTGCGATTGCTGGCGGGTCGCTCTATTATCTTCAGGTCTATGCCTATTACGACGAGGTGACCGAAGAGCAGGCGGGCGGCGTGACGCTTGTCGCAGGCGCGATCGGCAAGCCGATCAAGATCGTCTACAGCGATTTCCAGGCGATCGATTCCGATAGCTCGCCGCTTCGGTTCCGCGCCTGTTTCAATGTGAAAAACAGCCTTGGGATGCTGACCGAGAATTTCCGCGTCTATGACGATCCGGTCCCGAATATGGCCCCTGGTTGGTTCGACTGTTTCGACGCCAAGGCGCTGGGCGCGGCTCTTGAAGAGGGCATGGCCATCGCCTTCATGGGCGAGGAAAACATCCACTATGGCTTTGACCGCGTCGTGGCGGTTCTGCCCGATGGCCGGGGCTTTGCTTGGCATCAGATCAACCACTGCGGCGAGGTCGTCTTTGACGGCAATCCCGCGCCCGAAGGCTGCCCGCCCGTCCCGGAAGGACTGCAATAATGCCCGATCTTCTGATTGAACTTTTCTCCGAGGAAATCCCCGCCCGTATGCAGGCGCGGGCTTCGGACGATCTCAAGAGCCTCGTGACAAACGGGCTTGTCGAGGCGGGGTTGACCTATTCGGGCGCTGCCGCCTTCGCCACGCCGCGGCGTCTGGCGCTGTCGGTTGAGGGGCTGACGGCCGCCAGCAAGGCTGTGCGCGAAGAGCGTAAGGGCCCCGCAACGACCGCGCCGGATCAGGCGATCGAGGGCTTTCTCCGCTCGACCGGCCTCACCCGCGATCAGCTCGAGGTGCGCGAGGCGGGCAAGGGACAGGCCTATTTCGCGGTGATCGAAAAACCGGGCCGCGCGGCGGCCGAGATCATTGCCGAAGTGCTTGAACACACGATCCGCAATTTCCCATGGCCCAAATCCATGCGCTGGGGCGCGGGCAGCCTGCGCTGGGTGCGCCCCCTGCATTCGATCATCTGCATCCTGACTGACGAGGGCGGGGCCACGGTCGTGCCGCTCGAGATCGACGGGATCGCCGCGGGCAATACCACGCGCGGCCACCGGTTCCTTTCGAAAGGCGACATCAAGGTCTCGGGCTTTGAGGATTACGAGGCCAAGCTGAAGAAGGCCCATGTGATCCTGCGCAGCGAAGAGCGCGCTGACACGATCTGGCATGACGCCACCAATCAGGCATTTGCTAACGGCCTCGAAGTCGTTGAGGACAAAGGGCTTTTGGCCGAGGTCTCGGGATTGGTCGAATGGCCCGTGGTCCTGTCGGGCAAAATTGGCGAGGCCTTTCTTGGCCTGCCGTCCGAGGTTTTGCAGACCTCGATGAAAGAGCATCAAAAGTTCTTTTCTGTCCGCAATCCCCGCTCGGGCCGGATCGAGGGCTTTGTCACCATAGCCAATACTGAGACAGCCGACCACGGGGCGACGATCCTGAAGGGCAACCAAAAGGTTCTCTCGGCGCGTCTTTCGGATGCGCGGTTCTTCTATGAAAACGATCTGCGCGTCGCCAAGGCGGGCATGGGCGACTGGCTTGATGGCCTCGCCAACGTGACCTTCCACAACAAGCTCGGTTCGCAGCGCGACCGGATTGCCCGCATCGCCGCGCTTGCCCGCGAGATTGCGCCCAAAGTCGGGGCCGAGCCGAAGCAGGCCGAGGAGGCCGCAGGCATCGCCAAGGCCGACCTGCGCTCGGCCATGGTGGGCGAGTTCCCCGAGCTTCAAGGCGTCATGGGCCGCTACTACGCGCTGGCCGCCGGCCGCGCGCCCGAGGTGGCAGACGCCGCGCGCGACCACTATTCGCCGCTTGGCCCTTCGGATGACGTCCCGACCGCGCCGGTCTCGGTCGCTGTCGCGCTCGCCGACAAACTCGACACGCTCATCGGCTTCTGGGCCATCGACGAAAAGCCGACCGGATCGAAAGACCCCTTCGCCCTCCGGCGGGCGGCACTGGGGGTGATTAGGCTGGTTTTGGGGAATGAGCTACGTCTTCCCCTAGTGAGCATAGCCTATATGCCGTTGGCTAGAGTGGTAGTGACTGAACATCATAAGGGAACGCCACATAAGCGTGAGATTGTCCAAGCAATCAGAGAAATCGGCTTTGAAGAGCAGGCCAAGATACTCCAAGGCGAGATGGTAAAAGCGCAAAACAAACGCTACCGTGCCGACTTCCCGCAGATTCGAGAGGAGTCTGAAGCTGCTCTCGGGAACCTCCTCTCTTTCTTCCACGACCGCCTCAAGGTTTTCCTGCGCGACGAGGGTGTCCGCCACGATGTGATCGACGCCTGCCTCGCCATGCCGGGCAGCGATGATCTGACGCTTCTGGTCAATCGCGCCCGCGCGTTGTCGGCCTTCATGGGCACCGAAGACGGCGAGAACCTGATCCAAGGCTACAAGCGGGCGAACAACATCCTCACGCAGGCCGAGGAAAAGGACGGGGTCGAATATTCCTATGGTGCGGATGTGAAATTCGCCGAGGGCGACGAGGAAAAGGCGCTCTTTGCGGCGCTCGATCAGGCCGAGGCCGAGATTGCGCCGGCGATGAAGGCTGAGGATTTCGGCGCGGCGATGGCGGCGATGGCGGCCCTACGTGCACCGATCGATGCGTTCTTCACCGCCGTTCAGGTGAACTCCGACAATCAGGTGGTGCGCCGCAACCGGCTCAACCTCCTATCTCGCATCCGCAGCATCTGCCTTTCGGTGGCCGACCTGAATCGTATCGAAGGCTAACAAAACCAAAGGTTTTCCTTGCTGCGAATCGCAATGCGCCTAAAGTGCGGGCAGCAGGAGAACGCCGCAGTGCAGAAAGAGATCACCTACCCGCCGGTCACGCTGATCACGCCCGAGGCGCCGATGTCGCCGTCGGTGCATGGCGGTCGGGCGAAGTGTCTTCAGCGGCTCATTCGTCTTGAAATGCCGGTGCCCACCACGGTGGCCCTCTCCTTTGGCGCAGTGCAGGCAATCGCCCGCGGCCAATTGCCTGATATGGACAAGGTCATGGCGCCCTTCGGGGCATCGCCCCTCTTGTCTGTGCGCCCGTCTAGCCAAGATCCCGATTGGGGCGGGCCGGGCGCGATCCTAAATATCGGCATGAACGACGAACGCCATGTTCGTATGTCGGGCGAGATCGGCGCCGAAGCGGCGACCGCGCTCTATTTGCGGTTTATTCAGTGCTATGCCGTCCATGTCTCGCGGCTTGATCCCGATTCATTTGATCTGCCCTCGCGCCCCACGCCGCAGGCGCTTCAAGCGGCGCTTGATGCCTATGAATACGAGATGGACGAGCCCTTCCCTCAAGACCCGCGCGAGCAGCTGACCGAGGTTTTGCGCTCGATGGCGCGAGCTTGGGAAGGCACGACCGCCCGCCTTTTGCGGCAGGCCAAAGGTGCGCCGGTGGATGCGGGCCTCGGCCTTGTGGTTCAGGCGATGGCGCTGGGCGTGGGCAAGGGCGAATGCGGCTCGGGCGTGATCGAGTTTGTCGATCCGACCACGGGTGAGCGAACGCTCAAGGGGCGCTATCTGGCGCAAAGCCAGGGCCGCGAGGCGCTGACGGATGGCGACGGCGCGCTTTATCTGATGCGCGATCCGCGCGGCCTTTCGGTCGAAGAGGCGCTGCCGGACGTTTTTGAAAATCTTGTCCGCTATGGCGATCTTTGCCGCGCCAAGCTGCGCGAAGAGATGCAGATCGAGTTTGCCATCGAAAACGGACGGCTTGCGATCCTTGATGCTGTGCGGGTTCAACGCTCAAGCCGCGCCGCCGTGCGGATTGCGGTGGCTTTGGCCGAAGATGGGATCATCCCCCGCGAAGAGGCGATCCTGCGGGTCGAGCCGACAGCGCTGTCCGAGCTACTTCACAGGCAGGTTGACCCTTCTGCGCCGCGCGATCTGATCGTCAAGGGTATTGCCGCCAGCCCCGGCGCCGCCTCGGGCCGGATCGTGTTTTCCGCCGATGACGCTACCGCCAGCGCCGCGCGGAGCGAGCCGTGCATCCTCGTCCGCTGGGAAACCAGCCCCGAAGACATCCGCGGAATGCACGTGGCCCAGGCGGTTCTTACCGTGCGGGGCGGCATCACCAGCCACGCGGCGGTGATCGGCCGCGGCCTTGGCCTACCTTGCGTTGTGGGTGCCTCTGACCTGACCATCGACCGCAAGAAAAAGATCCTCTTTGGCCCCAACGGCAAGCGCTATGCCGAGGGCGACGTGATCACCATCGACGGAACCACGGGCGAGGTTTTGGCAGGCGAGCCGCCGATGCTCGAAGCGGCGCTGGACAGCGCCTTTCAAACACTTCTGACTTGGGCCGACGATTTCCGTGATATCGGGGTTCGTGCCAACGCCGATACCCCCGCCGACGCCCAGACCGCCCGCAATTTCGCCGCGCAGGGTATTGGCCTGTGCCGCACCGAGCATATGTTCTTTGAAGGCGACCGCCTCGGCGTGATGCGCGAGATGATTTTTGCGGGTTCCGCAAGCGATCGCCGCGCCGTGCTTGACCGCCTCCTGCCGATGCAACGGGCCGATTTCGTCGAGCTCTTCAAGATCATGCAGGGTCAGCCGGTCTGTATTCGCCTTTTCGATCCGCCGCTGCACGAGTTTCTCCCTACCGAGAAAGCCGGAATGCGCGATCTGGCCGAACAGCTTGATCTTCCACTCTCGGACGTGGCCGCGCGGGTCGAGGCGCTTTCGGAATACAACCCGATGCTCGGGATGCGCGGTGTTCGGCTTGGCCTGACCTATCCCGAGATCTACGATATGCAGTCGCGGGCGATCTTCGAAGCGACAGTTGCCGCCAGCCGCAAAGGCGATCCTGTGGTGCCTGAGATCATGATCCCGCTGGTTTCGGCCATGCGCGAGGTCGAGATCGTCAAGACCCGGATCGACGCTGTTGCCGCGGCCGTGAAAGGTGAGACCGGCGTTGATTTCAATTATCGCTTGGGCGTGATGGTCGAAACACCCCGTGCCGCTTTGCGTGCCGCCGACATCGCCCAGCACGCGGCGTTCCTGTCGTTCGGCACCAACGACCTGACGCAGATGACCTATGGCCTTTCGCGCGACGACGCGGGGCGGTTTATGTCGGCCTATGTGCAGGCCCATGTCTATGAGGAAGACCCCTTCCACACGCTCGATGCCGAAGGCGTGGGCGAGCTTCTCTCGATCGGCGCAGAGCGTGGCCGGAGGGGCCGCCCCGACGTTGTCCTTTCAATCTGCGGCGAACACGGCGGCAGCCGGTCGGCCATCGATTTTTGCCGCAAGCAGGGCTTCAACTATGTTTCCTGCTCGCCGTTCCGCGTGCCAGTTGCGCGACTTTCCGCTGCCCAACTGGCGATCGCCGATCGCATGAAGATCTAGATATGGTATTGGGCCCTGCCTGAACTCAACATATATGGGGCGGACAGCGACAGTTTTCGTCAAAGCTGGGGAAAACTCGAGCTTTAAGGTGGACGTCGCAAATATTTCGCAATAAGGAATGCCGGCCTGCGCGGGGCCAACCGCGTGGAACCTGGGTTGGGGAAATGATCCTGTCGCTCGGACATCGTATGATCCGGGCCGCTGTTTTTGCGGTCGGCATATTTGTGTTTGGGGCTGTGGCTGCCTCTTCGGAAGAGCTTCTTGCAAGTCGTTTGGGTGCCTTGCTTGGGCAGGAACGTCAGGCGCTCGACATCGTATCATCTTCGCATCTGGCAAAGCTGACTGCGCCGCCGAACCAGGCGCGTGGTCGACAGGGAAAATCGAGCGAATACTACACCGCCGAATTTCTTGCCGAGCAACCCGCCCCTGAGGGTGACGATCAGTGGGAATGCCTGACCGAAGCGCTCTATTTCGAGGCGCGCGGGGAAACGATCGAGGGGATGTTTGCCGTTGGTGAAGTGATCCTCAACCGCGTCGAGAGTAGCTCTTTCCCCACCACCGTCTGTAAAGTCGTCAATCAGGGCACCGGCCAGCGTTATGCCTGCCAGTTTTCTTATACTTGCGACGGCAAGCTCGAGACTGTGCACGAGCCCCACGCTTGGGACATGGTAGGACGTATTGCCCGGCTTCTTCTCGACGGAGCTCCGAGCGACCTCACCCATGGCGCGACCTTCTATCACGCAAGATATGTCAGCCCGTCGTGGGCAAGTCGCTTTGCTCAGACCGCTTCGATCGGTTCCCACCTGTTTTACCGCGAACCGACGCGCACAGCTTCCAACTGATCTTCGGCATCTTCGGTTGCTGTCAGGGCTTTGTGGCGCTATGCCGCGAGCATTCGTCACCGCTAGGGGCATGACATGACCGACGATATCAGTCTCGCCTTCGCCCATCCGGCCGAACGCGCCGCCGCCAGCGCGACCCAGCCTTGCGACCGCATCTCACTGCGCGACTATATCGTCGAGGTCGAGATCGGCGCGTTTCAGCAAGAGCGCGGCCATCTTCAGCGGGTGCGCTTCAACGTTGTGGTCGAGGTCGCGCCTCAGACCGGCGAAATTGACGATGATGTGGATCGGATCCTGTCCTACGACAAGGTCACAGAGGCCATCGGCGCCGAGCTTGGCGAAGAGCGGATCAACCTTCTTGAAACCCTTGCCGCCCGCGTGGCCGAACGCATCTTGCGCGAGCCACAGGCGCTTCGGGTTTTTGTGCGGATCGAAAAACTGGATCGCGGGCCGTTTTCCTTGGGTGTCGAGATCGTCCGCGCCAAGGGCGAGGTGGCGCGCAAGGGACAGGATCATGTGCAGGTGCCGCATCCGCGGGTGGTCTACCTCACCAACGATGCCATTGCCTCTGACCAGCTCGCTAGCTGGATCGACGCGCTCTCAGCGGACAAGACGCCTCTTGTCCTGTGTGTGGGGGCCGCTATGGCGACACCCCCCTCGGCCAGTTCGACCCTTGCCCAACGGCGGATCGACCTTTTGGCCCTCGAGCAAAACGCATGGGTTTTGGCGGCGCGAGACACTCGGTGTATCGTCGTTGAAACCCGGACCGAGCTCGATTGGGCGATGAAGAACGGCGAGATCACGGTTTGGGCTCCGTCCAAGATCGTGCTCGATTCTGCACATCGCCCTTCCGCCGGACCTCGCGATCCCCTGGCGCTGGCCGGTTGGTTTGCCGAAGAGATGAAAGCGGCGGAACTCGTCGTGATCGGGGCTGAGGCGCCGCAACTCTCGGTCCCGAGCCACTCGATCGCCATCGGAGCGGCACAGTGACGACCTACCACCAACCGCTGGCTCGAAGCGGCTTGCCCCGCCCCGAAGCCGCGCGGCCCCTTGCCGGAAGCGCGACCGTCTGGTGGGGCGAGGCGCTCTGCGGGGGGCGGGATCGCCGCGAAGGATTGGCGGCGGCGCATCTCGACGCTCCCGATCAGGATCGGCTATCGGCCCGCCGGGCCGACCTTGCGGGCCTGACCCTCGCCCGTCCGCGCATCATGGGCATCCTCAACGTCACGCCGGATAGCTTCTCAGATGGCGGGCAGGTCTTTGCTGTCGAGGCCGCCCTTGCCCGCGCCCGCAAGATGGCTGCAGAGGCGGATATCCTCGACATCGGCGGCGAAAGCACGCGGCCCGGTGCGGCGGCTGTGCCCGAGAAAGACGAGATCGCCCGCGTTGTGCCTGTCATCGAGGCGATACGGGCCGCAGGGATCACGACGCCCATCTCGATCGATACACGCAAAGCCTCCGTCGCCGCCGCCGCCCTCGATGCCGGGGCCGATATCGTAAATGACGTTGCCGCCATGACCTATGACAGCGCGATGGCCAGCCTCGTGGCCGAGCGCTGCGTGCCGGTGTGCCTCATGCACGCGCAGGGCGATCCCGAAACGATGCAGAATGATCCGCGCTATGACGATGTGGTGCTCGATGTCTATGACTGGCTGGTAAAACGGATCGATGTCGCTGAGGCCGCTGGCATCAAGCGGGACAAGATCATCACCGATCCGGGCATCGGCTTTGGCAAGACGCTGCAACATAACGTGAGTTTGCTTCAGAACCTCTCGCTCTATCATGATCTCGGCTGCCCGATCCTCCTCGGCGCCTCGCGCAAGCGGTTCATCGGCACGATCGGCAATGCGCCCGATCCCTTGGACCGCACGGCGGGCTCGGTGGCTGTGGCGCTTCATGGAGCAGCACAGGGTGTTCAGATCCTGCGTGTCCATGATACATTCGAGACAAGACAGGCGTTGAGCCTGCAACAGGCGATTTTCGGGACGGACATTTCATGAGCCGCAAGCTTTTCGGGACTGACGGCGTGCGTGGCACCGCCAATACCTATCCGATGACGGCAGACCTTGCCCTGCGCCTCGGCGCTGCGGCGGGACGCTACTTTGCCAATGACGGCGCAAACGGCCACCGCGTGGTGATCGGCAAGGATACACGCCTGTCGGGCTATATGTTTGAAAACGCGCTGACAGCGGGCCTCACGTCGACCGGCATGAACGTCCTCCTCCTCGGCCCCGTGCCAACGCCCGCGGTCGGGATGCTGACCACGACCATGCGTGCCGATCTTGGCATCATGATCTCGGCCTCGCACAACCCACACCATGATAACGGGATCAAGTTCTTTGGCCCTGATGGCTTCAAGCTTTCCGATGCCGCCGAGGCCGAAATCGAAGCGCTCCTCGAAGGAGATCCGGGCTACGCCCCCGCCGAGCGGATCGGCAGGGCAAAGCGGATCGACGATGGCCGGTTCCGCTATGCCGAGCGGGTGAAATCGACCTTCCCGTCGGGAAAGCGCCTGACCGGGCTGAAGGTCGTGATTGACTGCGCCAACGGCGCCGCCTATCGCGTCGCGCCTGAGGTGCTTTGGGAGCTTGGTGCCGAGGTCATTCCGGTGGGCGTCGCGCCGAATGGACGCAATATCAACGAGGGATGCGGCTCGACCAACCCCACAGCCGCCGCCGAAACCATCATCGCCCACGGCGCCGACATGGGTATTTGTCTTGATGGCGATGCAGACCGCGTGATGATCCTCGACGAGGCAGGCGAGGTTGCCGACGGCGATCAGATCATGGCGCTGATGGCGGCACGCTGGGCGGCCGAGGGGCGGCTCAATCACGGCACGCTTGTCGCCACGGTCATGTCGAACCTAGGGCTCGAGCGGTTCCTTGAAGGGCGGGGCCTACATCTGGAACGCACTGCCGTGGGTGACCGCTACGTTGTCGAGCGGATGCGCGCGGGCGGCTTTAACCTTGGCGGCGAGCAATCGGGCCATATCGTGATGACCGATTTTGCCACCACCGGCGACGGCCTTCTCGCGGGGCTACAGTTCCTCGCCGCGATGGTCGAGACCGGCAAGAAAGCGAGTGAGCTGGCGCATAGTTTTGAAACTGTGCCACAGATGCTCAAGAACGTCCGTTACCGGGCCGGACAGGATCCGCTCGACGCGCGGTCTGTCAAAGATGCGATTGCCGCCGCCGAGGCGGATCTCGTGGGCAAGGGGCGCCTTCTTATCCGCAAGTCCGGCACCGAGCCGCTGATCAGGGTGATGGCCGAGTGCGAAGACGCGGGCCTTCTAGCGCGCGTGGTCGATGGGATCGTGGCCGAGGTTGCGTCGGCGAGCTAGGCCCGCGGGCCAAAGATGCGGATTGGCCTGCGCCACTGGCTGATCGCAAGCCCGCAAAGGATCAGGCCGAGCGCGGCAAAGAAGCGGAACGGCAGGTCTTCGCGCAGGACAAAGGCGCCAAAGAAAACCGACCAGAGCGGCACTTGGTAGTTTACGAGGGTCATGAACACAGATCCGGCGCTGCGGATCACGATGACGCGCAAAAGGTTGGCAAGTGCGGTCGGCAGGAATCCAAGGATCAGGATCGCAAGGCCCGAGCGCATTCCGGCCCAACCCGGAACCCCTTCGAACGCGAGCGTTGGCGGAATCAGGATCGCCGCGCCGACGATCAATGTCGCAGCGGCCATTGTGATGGGATCGACCGGCGGGCAGCGGCGGGTGAGGATGCTCGAGATGGCATAGGAGACCGTAGCCGCAAGGCAAGCAATCTGGCCAAGCGGGGCCATGCCCTCGCCAATCCTCAGCGCGGCCGGGCCGATGAGCACGATGGCGCCGGCAAAGCCGACCGCGACGCCGGCAAAGCGCCGCGCCGACAAGGGTTCGTCGGAAAAGAAATGTGCAAGAGGCAGGACGATCAGCGGAAGCGCGGCCATCGAGATGCCGGCAAAGGCGGACGGCACATATTGTTGCCCCCAGCTGAGAAGGGTGAAGGGAAGTGCCGTGTTGAGCGCACCGATCATGATCAGGTGCTTGATCACGCTGCGGTTTGGCAAAGGCCGGCCCAGCGCTACGACCAGCGCCGAAAGGGCAATGGCCCCCAGCGTCGTGCGGGCACAGGCGACCGTGAGCGGCCCATACCCCTCAAGCGCAATCGACACGACCATGAACGTCCCGCCCCAGATGAGGCCGAGCGCGAAGATCGAGAACCAGTTGGCGGGGGTGGGCACTTGGGTCATGCAATGCGGCTTACAGGCTCGCTGGGTGCTTCGCCAGAGGCTTCGATATATCACGCATGGCTTGATCCTCCTCAAAGCGCTGAAGGCGATGCTGGGCTAAGGTCCTGGTGCGAAATCAATAGGAGGCTGGAATGGTCTTTCTAAAGAGAGGGTCTTGGGCCCTGATCGCCGATGGGCGCAAAGCGCTGTTCCTGCGCAACAATGGCGACACTAGGGATTTTGACCTGCGGGTCGTTTGGCACCGCACGATGGACAACCCCGCAACTCGCGAGCAGGGGGCTGGCCGACCAGGACGAGCCGCCTCGGCGCCGGGGGTCAGAGGCGGATCGCTTGAAGCGACGGACTGGCACCAGATCGCCGAAGACAGATTTGCTGCCGAGGTGGCTGATATCCTTAACAAAGCCGCTGCCGACGGCGCCTTTGAAGAGGTGGTGATTGCCGCACCGCCAAAGGTCTTGTCCGAACTGCGCGACCACCTTTCGACCAAGACGACCGGAGCCGTGATCGCCGAGATTCCCAAGACGCTGACCGATCATCCGGTGGACAGGATCGAGAAGGTTCTCAAAGCCGACCTAAACGCGCTTTGAACAAAGAAAAGGGGCGCCCGAAGGCGCCCCGATCTATGGGTCCAGAAGGGATCAGTTCTTTGCCTTGTCGACCATCTTGCCCTTGGAAATCCAAGGCATCATGGCGCGGAGCTTTTCGCCGACCTGTTCGATCTGGTGCTCGTCGTTGATGCGACGGGTGGCTTTGAAGAAGGGCTGGCCGACGGCGTTTTCCTGCATGAAGTCGCGCACGAATTTACCGGTCTGGATGTCGGTCAGAACCGCTTTCATGCGGGCCTTGGTCTCGTCGTAGGGAAGGATACGCGGGCCCGAGACATATTCGCCATATTCGGCGGTGTTCGAGATCGAGTAGTTCATGTTGGCGATGCCGCCCTCATAGATCAGATCGACGATCAGCTTCACTTCGTGCAGGCATTCGAAATAAGCCATCTCGGGCTCGTAGCCGGCCTCGACGAGGGTTTCAAAGCCCATGCGGATCAGCTCGACGAGGCCCCCGCAAAGAACGGCCTGTTCGCCGAAGAGGTCGGTTTCGCATTCCTGACGGAAGTTGGTCTCGATGATGCCCGAGCGGCCGCCGCCGATGGCCGAGCAGTACGAGAGGCCGATTTCCATCGCCTTGCCGGTCGCGTCGTTATGCACGGCCACGAGGCAGGGCACGCCGCCGCCTTTGGTGTATTCGCCGCGCACGGTGTGGCCCGGACCCTTGGGGGCCATCATGATAACGTCGACGCCGGCTTTCGGCTCGATCAGGCCGAAGTGCACGTTGAGGCCGTGGGCGAAGGCGATCGCCGCACCTTCACGCAGGTTGTCGTGGACGTATTTGCGGTAGGTCTCGGCCTGAAGCTCGTCCGGCATGGTGAACATGATGAGGTCGCACCAAGCAGCGGCTTCGGCAATGCCCATGACCTTGAGGCCTTCGGCTTCGGCTTTTTTGGCCGAAGGCGAGCCTTCGCGCAGGGCGACGACAAGGTTCTTGGCGCCGCTGTCGCGCAGGTTCAGCGCATGGGCGTGGCCTTGCGAGCCATAGCCGAGAATGGCGACCTTCTTGTCCTTGATGAGGTTCACATCGCAATCGCGATCGTAATAGACGCGCATCTTTGCAGTCCTTTGATTGGGTTTCGATTGAGGCGCACAATATCCAATGCAGCGCGGATTGCGAGTGAAGCTCTTTGATTATTTATCGACCAAAAGAAGTTGTTATTCGTGATGACTCAAATTAATGAGAAATCTATGCTTGACGATACCGACAGACGCCTTCTGCGCCATCTTCAGGTTGATCCCTCGCTGGCCCTGCCGGAGCTGGCGGAGCTTTGCGGCCTGACAGCTGGCCGCGCAGGACGCCGCATCGAGAAACTGCGCGAGGTGGGGATTATCAAGGGGCAAGAGGCGGTGATCGATTGGAAGGCGCTTGGCTTTTCGGTGGCCGTTTCGCTACGGATAACTCTCGACAAGACAGCCCCCAGCGCCTTCGACGAATTTCTCGCAGCCGCGCGCGGCGTGGCCGAGGTGATCGAGATCCAAACCTTCCTTGGCCGCGTCGATGTGCGGCTGCATATCGTCGCCCGCGATCTCGGGCATTGGCAGACGATCTATCGAGACAAAGTCCTCACCCTGCCGCATATCGCCGATATCGAGGCACTCATGACGGTGGCCACGGTCAAGATGGACGAGGCCCTGCCGCTATGACGCCGCTTGATGATCTTGACCGCAAAATCCTCAGGGTGCTGGCCGCTGATGCCTCGCTTTCGGCCAGCACCCTGTCGCGCCGCCTCGGCCTGAGCCAACCCGCCACATGGAGGCGGATGCGGCGGTTGCAGGACGAGGGGATTATCGCCGGCCGCCGCCTCGTGCTTGACGCCGAAAAGCTTGGCTTCGGCGTGACCGTCTTCCTCGGCATCAAGCTTGCCGCGAAAGGGCGTGTGAGCCTTGAGGATTTCGAACGCGCCGTGACCTCGATCCGCGAGGTTCAGACGGTCGAGCACGTTCTCGGCCTTTACGACTATCGCCTGCGCGTTGTCGCCCGAGATCTCGCCGATTTCGAGCGCGTCCTGCGCCGCCGGATCATGACATTGCCCGGGGTTGGCAACGTCGAGGCCAACGTCCTCCTCTCTGAAGAGCGCCGCCCCGGCCCGATCTGACGCGCCGCGCAACTTTGCCTTTGCAACCGGACGCTGCCCTGCGTAGGTCTATCTCAGAAAAGAAGGAGCCTCACATGACGCATTCACCGGTTGATCCCGATGGCCTGATGGAATTCTCGGTGGTTTTCACCGACCGTTCGCTCAACCACATGAGCGCCAAGTTCCAAGGCGTCATGCGCGATATCTCGACGATGCTGAAAGACGTCTATAGCGCTGATCATGTGGCCGTGGTTCCCGGTGGCGGTTCCTACGGGATGGAGGCGGTCGCTCGCCAGTTTGGCAACGCCGCCCATGCGATGATCGTCCGCAACGGCTGGTTCTCGTTCCGCTGGACCCAGATATTTGACGCCGGCCAGTTCGCCGCCAAGACGACGGTGTTCAAGGCGCGTCAGGCCGGCAACGACACCCGCGCGCCCTTTGCACCCGCTCCGATCGAAGAGGTGACAGCGGCGATCCGCGAGGCGCGGCCTGATGTGGTTTTCGCCCCTCATGTGGAAACAAGCGCGGGCCTCATCCTGCCCGACGATTATATCACCGCCCTTGCCGAGGCGGCCCATGATGTGGGTGCGCTCATGGTCCTCGATTGCATCGCCTCCGGCTGTGTCTGGGTCGACATGAAGGCAACCGACGTCGACGTGTTGATTTCCGCTCCGCAAAAGGGCTGGTCCTCGACCCCCGCCGCCGGCCTCGTGATGATGTCGGACCGCGCTATGGAGCGGATGGCAGAAACCACCTCCAATTCCTTCGCTCTTGATCTCAAGAAATGGCATTCGATCATGATGGCCTATGAAAACGGCGGCCATGCCTACCACGCCACCATGCCGACCGACAGCCTCGTCGCCTTCCGCGATACCATGGCCGAGACCCGCGATTATGGCTTTGAGAAACTGCGCGAGGCGCAGTGGGCGTTGGGCAATGGTGTGCGCGAGATGCTGGCCGAAAAGGGCATCCGCTCGGTCGCTGCGCCCGGTTTCGCCGCTCCCGGCGTCGTCGTCAGCTATACCGACGATCCCGATGTGCAGAACGGCAAGAAATTCGCTGCCCTTGGAATGCAGATCGCTGCGGGCGTGCCGCTCCAGTGCGACGAGCCCGCCGATTTCCGCACCTTCCGACTGGGCCTTTTTGGCCTCGACAAACTCTATGACGTCGATGCCACCATCGCCCGCCTCAAGGGCGTGATCGATCAGGTTCTCTGATCTTTCTTTTGGCGAAAAATACTCCGGGGTGAATGGGCCGTTAGGCCCAGAGGGGCAGAGCCCCTTTATCCCCGGACGCCGAGCCCAAGCAGCATCAGGGTTTTGCGCACCGGCGCCGCGCCATAAAGCGCGGCGATCCCTTTGGCCCGCAGATCGCGCAAGATCGGTGCTCCCGCAATCGAAGCGCGGTTCAGCGCATCCACACCGCTCACCCGCAGCCGCACCTCGGGGTGCCGCCGCCGCTCGTAGGCATCAAGCATCTGGCGATCGCCCAAGCCTTCGGGCCGCGCCACGGCAAGCCCGTGCAGGCAGGTGAGGTCGGCCAAGCTCATGTTGAGGCCCTGCGCGCCGATGGGCGGCACCACATGGGCCGCCTCAGCCACCAAAGCGGCGCGGGCGGCGATCATCTTGTCGGCGATCTGGCTGATGATGGGCCAGACCTGTCTTGGGCCGAT
>Ga0181561_10000741_pt1 | contig 27991 bp, 24 predicted proteins | sample 011ome_19_FD_133760 | JGI IMG/M metagenome (GOLD analysis project Ga0181561, IMG submission 133760) | Coastal salt marsh microbial communities from the Groves Creek Marsh, Skidaway Island, Georgia - 011510BT metaG (megahit assembly) | ecosystem: Environmental > Aquatic > Marine > Intertidal... | reverse complement strand
CTTCAGCGCGGGGACTATTTTGTAGACCGGATCCGGAATGTCGCCCGCGACTTGGCACGTATAAACACAGTCATGAATGTGATCGGCCAGTTACCGCGAATCTATGGCGAGGTTGTGATCGTGGGGGCGATCATTGCGGTCACAGCTTATATAATCGATCGTGAAGGCTCGGCCGAGGCAGCTCTACCGCTCCTGGCCGTATTTGCGGTCGCGGCGTTCCGGGTTTTACCGTCGGCTAATCGGATTACCCACTATTTTTCCTCTCTGCGCCAGACAGCGCCCTTACTTGATTCGATTTACCCTGATCTCAAGGCGGCCAGTCAGCACAAAGACTACAGTACAGAGATGCGGGATACCCGACGAGCGAATGATGGGCAGACGATCATGACGCAGAATGTCTCCCTCAGCGATGTGTCCTATCGCTATCCTGGAGCCGCCGATTTCACGCTGCGAAACATCAATATTGAAATAATCAAAGGACAAGCGGTCGCTTTTGTGGGGCGCACGGGTGCGGGCAAGAGCACGCTGATCGACATTATTCTTGGGCTGTTGCCTCCTTCTCAAGGCAAAATACAGATTGATGGAAAGCCCATTGCCGCCGGTCCGGGTTTCTGGCGCGGCCGTATCGGCTACGTCCCACAGGTTATCTATCTGATGGACGATACGTTACGCCGGAATCTGGCGATTGGCGTGCCGGATTCAGAAATAGACGAGATGCGTATTCAGGAAATCATTGAGATTGCCCAGCTTGACGATGTACTGGCTTCTCTTCCGTCGGGACTGGATTCTGAAATCGGGGATCTCGGTGTCCGGCTATCCGGCGGGCAACGCCAGCGAATAGGTATCGCGCGCGCCCTTTATAATGATCCGGAGGTCCTGGTTCTGGACGAGGCTACTTCGGCACTCGATAGTAGCACTGAACGAGACATCGCCGAATCAATCGAAAAACTGGCGCGCGAGAAGACCATCATTGTGATCGCCCACAGATTGGGAACGATTCGGCGTTGCGACAAATTGTTTTTCATCGAAGGAGGGACGGTCGCGGCGTCCGGCGATTTCGAGTCGCTTCTGGCGACATGTCCGCCGTTCCGCCGGATGGCGGAAATTGCCGGTGATCGGGGCTTATTGCCCGTTGAAACACCAGATCCCCGAGAAGAAGCGTCCTGATGCCGAGGGGTAAAGGATGTTGCCGCAACGCCGTTTTGCAACGAATTATTAATGAATTTCCGTTTGATCTTCGGTGTTGGGTTAACTATTAAAAGATCACACTTTCGGAAGATGCCGGCTCCCGGAGATAGGCGCTTCGCAGGGGTTCTATCGCGGCCCCAGTTTTTCACGACGCTTAGCGCGTGGACCAAATCCGCAGAGGCGGAAGCGTACCATACCAGGCTGTGCATTCAGCGACCGACGAGGTCTTGCTTGGTTTTGGATTTGGACGCCCGAAAATGACTCATAATACAAATGTCGCGCTTAAGTGCAGTGGAATCATTGGTTCTGAATTTGCGCTTGCCGCTCCAAGCTTCGTCCCGACCAAGCTGTTTTTCGGCTTGGGCTCTTCGGCGGCGTTTGCGGATATTCTTGCGGACGTAATGCTCGAGCAGGGCGGGCGCAAAATTCTTCTGCTGACAGGCGCTCCCGGCGAGAAGAAGAACTGGATGGAGACATTCGAGTCGGCCGTCGGTGGATTCGACCACATTGTTGTTCGCAATACGGTGTCGAACCCCACGCTCGGAAGCGTAAGTGAGGTGCTGGAAATCGCCCGTGCGGCTGGAGTCGACACCGTCGTAGCGGTTGGCGGCGGGAGTGTGCTTGACACTGGCAAGGCCGTTGCAGCTCTGGCTCGTAGCGATCTTTCGATCGAAGACGCAATTGCACAAAAATCGGTTTCCGATATTCCGTTGAATTACCTGGCAGTGCCGACGACGTCGGGAACCGGTTCAGAGGTCACAAGCTACGCAACTATTTGGGACGACAAGGCGAAGGCGAAATATTCGCTCAGTACGCCCGCGATGTACCCGATGATTGCGTTGATTGATCCGTCGCTTGGCGCTTCCATGCCCCAGGAAATCGCGGCTGGAACGGGTCTGGATGCCTTGTCTCATGCGATGGAATCCTGCTGGTCGATAAATTCGACAGATGAATCGATCGAACTTGGTCTCGCCGCAATCGAACTCGTGATCGAGAATCTTGAAACGGCCGTCCTGAATCCGGAGAATGAACGGGCGCTTGCTGATATCTCGCTTGCCAGCCTCTATGCCGGCATGTCGATCGCTCAGGGCCAGACCACGATCTCACATGCGATTTCCTACCCACTGACCGCGCGCTACGGCATTCATCATGGCCATGCCTGCGGTGCATCCGTTGGCAGTCTGCTGAGGTTCAACGATCAGGTATCGCCGGAAGATTGTCAGGATGTCCGGGGATATCAGCATGTACGTAGCGTGCTTGATCGAATAATTGATGCTTTGTCGGCAACGGACGCTGCATCTGCGGAACGCCGGATACTGGATCTCATGGGTCGTATTGGCTTGCGCACGTTCGATCAGTTTCATGAAGTTGATCTAGCTCTGCTGGCGGAAGACGTGATCGGATATGACCGTTTCGGAAATAACCCCCGGCGGATGTCTGCCGATCAACTAGTAGAATTTCTTGGTAGCCTTGGCGTTGCAAAACACGTCTGACCGGGCCTGAATTGAGGGGAGATACCGACGTGACGATCGGAATACAGATCGATTCTTACAAACTGATGCATTGGATTAATGCCCGCAAACTGACGCCGGCGATGGTAGCAGAGCGGAGCAAGGTGCCACTTGAATTGATTGAGGCGATTGCCAAGGGTGACGCAGACGCAGGGATATCTGCAGAACAGGCCGCTGTTATCGCGTCGGAATTGAACATCGGCGTCGGCAGCCTTTCGGTTGATGACTATACCGTACCCGATGTCATCTTTATGCCTGATGCGGAAGTTAAGGCGACGAAACGCGAGGTCAATCGCGGGGGCATCCATTTTTATAACTATTATAATCTGCCGGCACCCAAGGGTTTTATTGCCCCTGTGCTGATCGATATTCTGTGCCCTGCGGGGCGGGTGCCCACCCAAAATAACGGACACCTTGAGCCGGCGATCACGATCAATCTGGGCCCGGGACATATTCAGGGTCTGTGGTCGCACGACATCGAGGACGATACCTATCATCCGTTCTATGCGAATCAGGGAGAAGATTCGGATTGGATCCTTGGTGACTCCTATCTTGAGCCCCCGTATTGTCCCCATACTTATGCGCGTCACGGCGACGAGCCGACACGTATTCTCTCCTATACCGTGAAGTCCAACCTCGAATCGTTGGTCAATGTATCGAATACCTGGTCCGATGCGGCGCATGAGAAATTTGTGGGTACGTTGAACGGGGAAATGTTCGGATCGGTCGCGCTCAGAACGCTAATGGACCGGCATGCATATGACGTCGAAACTCTCAGTGCGCGCCTCGGTATTGGGGACAATGGAATCACTTCTTTCCTGGACGGGGATGAAACCGCACTGGAACTGGACGATCTCAGGAAAATAGCAGGTCTTATGGGCTGCGATTACCGGCTTTTCATGCCTATTCTGCGAAACCACGACAGGGTGGGCCGGTCTTGGTGCTCGGTCGAGGAGTCGATTGCATCCAAACGCACTTTCAAGTCCTATCAAGTCGCCTCAATGTCGGTGTCACCGCAATACCCCGATCTGATGGGACTTTTCATGAAGGTCGACAAGCGCGCGGATGATGAAGATCTCGACCTTCTGGAACACAGCGTCCTCCACTATTTTGTCACGGCAGGAAGCCCGGTATTCCAATGGCGCAAGCCCGACGGCAGCCTCGCGAAAGAGGCACTGTCGGAAGGAGACGCACTCTGGGTGAATGCCTATGTTCAGCATTCCTTCTCTGGTGCCGGGGCGCTGATCAAAATGGGAAACGGCGAGGGGACTTCGTACCTCGATCACTTCGAGATGAGCAATACCTTCGATGTTGCAGGTGCGCTCCGTCGCGGTCGTCACGACACATCGACGTGGACGCCGACTGCGGCCGCAGAATAACTGCAGGCGTGACGGTTTTCTGTCCAGATGCTTTCTCTATCTGGACAGGTTCTTGATGATAGTGTTCAGCAGTTCTTCGGGAGAGAGTTCTTCTGAATTCAGCACGAGATCAGCTGTCTTGGGCTCTTCGAAAGGGATATCCACCCCGACGACATGGCGTTTTTCGCCTCGAAGGGCGGGCAGGTAGAGCTTCTTGTTGTCGCGTCGTATGCGTTCCTTGAGTTCGCAATCGAGCGAAATCTCGAAATACCCGGGCAATGCGTCACGACAGATTGCGCGATCTTCTTCAAACGGGTGATTGATCGCTACAACCGGCAGGACGTCCTGTGAGATAACCCACTGGGCGAGTTTCTGCACCCGGACCGTCTGTTTCCGGCGGGAGGCAGGGTCGTAGCCAAGGTTTGTGTCGTAGATCTTGCGGATGTCATCGCCGTCCAGGAGCATTGCAGGACAATTGTCGGCGCGAATGTGGTCAACCAGAAGACGGGCAAGCGTTGTCTTGCCGACACATGGAGGGCCAATGATCCAGATCGTTCTTGGCCAGGTCAATTTTTTGTCCGTCAATTCATCACCTTCTAGAGTTCGACTGCCGTGATATTCGGCCGGTTGTGAATGTCCCGGGATTGGCGACCGGAACAACACCTTCCGTGGTTTAACTTTCACAGCGTGAACAAGATGTATCGCACTATACACCATATGTTGAGTTCAACGGCGAAGTGTTGCGAGATATGCATCATTGGGATTGCGTTCACATCACGAACAATATATCAATCCGGGTACCGATATGGCTACAGAATCACATAAAATAGGTCCCAGACCGGGAAACGGCTCTCAGGACAGTTCTGAGATCGAGATAACGCTAGGTCTCCTGAACGCTGTCGGTGAGAACAGCTCCCTGACCCAGAGATCTATAGCGAGCGATCTTGATATCGCTCTTGGGCTGGCGAATGCCTATTTGAAACGGTGTGTTCGTAAGGGCCTTATCAAGGTCCAGCAGGTGCCGCGGAATCGATACGCCTATTATCTGACGCCCCGGGGATTCGCCGAAAAAAGCAGGCTGACGTCCACATACTTGTCCATCTCGTTCAATTTTTTCCGCGAGGCCCGGCGACAATGCGCCGAAGTCTGCGAGTATGCGGCCAAGATGGGATGGAAACGTGTCGCTCTTGTGGGATGCAGTGACATCGCGGAGATTGCGACGCTGTGTGCCCGCGAATACGGAATAGAGATCGCAGGCATCGTGGATGCCCCGCCCGACGGGGCGGACAAGCACGAAAAACAGGAATACGCCGGCCTGCCTCTTGTCGTGAACCTGTCCGACCTGGGCGGCAAAGTGCAGGCCGTGCTTGTGACGAACACGGAAAACCCGCAGCAGGTGTTCGATGCGCTCAGCAAGAGTATTCCGAACAACCGCATTCTGACGATCGCTCTCTTGAACGTGTCGCGCGAACAGCCGAAGTTCGGGGAATAGCGAAAATGAAAAGCTGGTACGTCGTACATACGCACGCAAATGCGGAGCAAAAAGCGCGTAGTCACCTGGTCCGGCAGGGCTTTGAGGTATACCTGCCAATGTATAGCCGCCGTATAAGCCATGCGCGAAAGGTCACCTGGTCTCCGCGCCCTCTGTTCCCGCGATACCTGTTTGTGGAGCTGGATATCGGGGTCGATTCATGGCGAAAAATCCATTCGACAGTCGGTGTTCAATACATGATCTGCCAGGATGAGAGACCGGTGGCGATACCGGAGGGTATCATCGATGAAATCCGCAGTACCGAGGATGCTGCGGGGCGTATCAGTCCGGGCAAGCGTATAGATTTGAACTGCGGTGATGTTGTGCAGATCACAAGCGGCGCGATGGCAGACCAGGTTGGCCTGTTTGAGAGCCGTACGGCCGATGAACGGGTCGTCATCCTGCTTAACCTGCTGGGACGTGAAGTCCGAACGACTGTCTCCCTGGATACGATTGAAGTCCGTAGCTGAGATCTGTCCGTCCGAAGCAGACCCCGGCGGGCGCCATCGCGGCACCCGCCCTGCGGTAGCATGCCCGATTGCCTGCGCTCGAAATTCATTGTGGGCTTGCCTAGCCCGAGCCTAATTCCGACTTTGTTGAAAAAAGAAATGACCCATGACGAATAAAAAAGATGTTCATTCCCTCGACGGTCAGTCGGTGCTGGTGACGGGTGCGACCGGATCCTTCGGCAAAAGATTCATCAAGAACGTCCTTGAAAATTATGAGCCGGAACGGCTGATCGTTTTCTCGCGTGATGAACTCAAGCAATACGATATGGCGGCCGACTTCCCGACGTCGAAATACAAGTGTCTAAGGTATTTTCTTGGTGACGTTCGAGATCCGCAACGCCTGACAATGGCTTTTCGCGGGATCGACACCGTGATTCATGCGGCAGCTCTCAAACAGGTCCCAGCGGCAGAATACAATCCGTTCGAGTGTATCCGCACGAACGTTATCGGCGCTGAAAATATCGTGAACGCCGCACTTCATACAGACGTCAAAAATGTCCTCGCGCTTTCGACTGACAAGGCCGTCAATCCGACGAATCTTTACGGCGCATCCAAACTTGCCGCGGACAAGATTTTTGTGGCGGCAAATAACCTCAGTGGAGCCGACGGCACGCGCTTTTCTGTCGTCCGCTACGGAAATGTTATCGGCAGCCGGGGCAGCGTGGTCGAACTATACCATCGTCTTATCGCGGCTGGAGTGACCAAGCTGCCGGTCACGGATCCGAGGATGACCCGTTTCTGGATAAGCCTCGATCAGGGCGTTGAATTCGTCCTGTCCAGCCTGTCGCGTATGTCGGGTGGTGAGATATTCGTGCCAAAAATTCCCAGCATGAGCGTCAGCGCGCTGGCTTCGTGTATCGCCCCCGACCTTGAGCAGGAAACGATAGGTATCCGTCCGGGTGAAAAACTTCATGAAGCACTGATTACAGAAGATGACGCCCGTTACACGATCGAGCTTGATGACAGCTACGTAATCGAACCTGCTTTTAACTGGTGGGAAGCAAACGGTAATCTGGTAACAGGCGGCCGCCGCGTCTCTGAAGGCTTTCGCTATGCCAGCGACAGTAATACCGAATGGCTCGATGATGTTGGCATGCGTCGACTCATCGAGATGAGCTGAGCGCCGAAATACCGATGGAGGCACCCACCATTCTTCCCTATGGCAAGCAGTCGATCGATGAAGACGATATCGCCGCAGTCACGGCGGCATTGCGCGGCGACTTTCTGACAACCGGGCCTGCGGTTCCCGCTTTTGAAGAGAACTTCGCCAAGGCCTGTAATGTGGCACATGCGGTCGCTTGTTCAAGCGGGACGGCGGCACTGCATATCGCCGCCCTTGCCGCGGGCGTGGCGCCGGGAACAACGACTATCGTACCGTCGATTACCTTTCTTGCGACCGCGAATGTGGCCATCCTTAGTGGCGCTGAAGTGGTATTTGCTGACGTCGATCCCGAAAACGGCTTGATGCGTCCTTCGGACTTCGAAGAGGCTCTTTCCCGTGCCGAGCAGAGCGGCGCTAGGGTTCAGGCAGTATTTCCGGTGCATGTCGGTGGGCAGATAGCGGATATCGAAGCCATTTCTGAAATGGCCGCCCGTAGCGATTGTCGTGTAATTGAGGATGCGTGTCATGCGTTGGGATCGCGATATCAAAATCATCTCGCGGGGGATGGGACGTATTCCGATATGGCGACGTTTTCGTTCCATCCGGTCAAAACGATTGCGATGGGAGAAGGCGGCGCCGTAACAACCCGCGACCCCGAGATTGCAGAGAAACTGCGACAATTGCGGAGCCACGGCATGACCCGGGAAGCAGGTTCCTTTGAGCATCCCGAACAGGCTTTTGATGCCCGGGGCGAGGCCAATCCCTGGTATTATGAAATGCCGGAAATCGGGCTCAACTACAGAGCCAGCGATATTCATTGTGCGCTCGGAAACAGCCAGTTGACGAAGCTCGATAAATTCATCGCGCAGCGACGGTCACTTGTTGCACGCTACGATCAGCAGATTGACTGGGACAACCTTCCGGCGAAGAGAATAAAGCTGATGCCCGATATGGAACCCTGCTGGCATCTTTATACGATCCTCATCGATTTCGACCGGGCCGGGATGGACCGTGCGACCGTGATGAATCGACTTCTGGAGCGCGGCGTCGGTACCCAGGTGCACTATATTCCGCTGCACATGCAGCCGTTCTATCGTCGGCGCTATGGATCTCTGTCTCTACCGGGTGCCGAACGGTATTATGAGAATTGCCTGTCTCTTCCACTGTTTCCGGCTATGGAGAATAGGGATGTCGATCGTGTGATCGACGTGCTTCAGGACGTTCTGAACTGACGATGGCAGGTTATATCCTGGCTAGCGCAGTCAACCAGCTCCACCACCAGATCCGGTCTGTGCGGGCATGTTGTGCGGACCAGATGCGACGGGCTTGCTGCGTTTTCTCGTCGTACCACCATGCCCCGACGTCGGCGGCGATGCGGTTGACGTGTGCTGCTGCTGATTCGGGGGCATCGTGGAGGATGCCAGCAGATTTCAGCAGGTCGAACACCGGTTTTTGCTCCGCGCTCGGCGCAAAAAGACCATGCCGCCAAAAACAGACGGTGGGAATATTCGCCGCCATGGCGATATGCAGCGTCGTGCCGGGATGGTCAAGAACCGTGAGCCTCGACCCTAACAACAGGGGCGACAACGGACCTGAATGTATCGCCAGAGAACCGACATGTTCTGCGAGCCATTCCTGGTCCGGGAGGTCGGTATGACCGCGTTTGTAAGGGCGATAAATCAGATCACGCTGTATGCCGGCATCCAGTGTATTGATGAACAGCGCCTTGTCGGATCGATAGTCGCTCATCGCGCTCGGTCTTTGTGCCGAGGCTATCCGGAACGGCACGAGAACTGCGGACGTTCCCACGAGAACAATTTTCCTGGACCGGGGTTTGTATCTGCCTTTCAATCCCGCCAGCATCGGTGCGGATACAGGGATAAATCGCCCTGGAAAATCTTTGTGTCCCGACCAGCCCCAGGTCAAGAATGCGGCATTTACGTATTCGTTCATCCAGCCGATGTTAAAGGCATCGACAATTCCGTACTCAGATCCATGCTGGGTTCTGACCACCCGCTCGCCCGCCCTCAAGGCGTGAGCTATTTCGAAGGATTGCCGGTCTTCGAAGATCGTCGGGGCAGTCACAAAAAGGCGGCCGCGATGATACCGGGTCGTCGTGGCACTGGAATCGTAAGTCCTAAAATCCGTCGTAAAGGATCGCGGAATCGTCAGATGAATCAGCCGTTCGAGCCTGCGAAGATACGCGGGCGGAAAGCCGACAGCCGTCACCTCGGCCGGTTGGCCTCTGAAATCCTCTTCACCGGTTTTTCGCGGCAGAAGATTGACATAAAGCGACAGGGGGATACTGGACACAGATATCCCGGGAACGTTTGCTACCGGCAGGCGTCCGAGGAAGCGACGCGCCAGCCGTTTCATGGCATTCGATTGCGTCGGCGGTGTAATCGTTTCGGTACTTTTCCCGGCAAATGTCTGAGCCGGAATGGGTCTTCTCTCCCAATGGTCGGGGGCAAGGCTGCTCAAAAAATCCGTCATCATCCAGGACAGAACATCCCGAGACCGCAAACCGCGATAAATAAAGTCGCGGGTGTCTGCAAACTCAAAGTCGATATTTCCCGTGTGGGCGGGGGCGTCGTACGACAGCGTCTCCAGCCGATGACGTTCCACGAACCGCTCAATATGCACCCAGTGGCGCCAACTGGCTTCGACAAGATGTTGGAGCCATGGTGTCAGCAGAGTCCACCAGAAGGGGAAACAACGCGTTTCATCGTGCAGCGCGTTCAGTTCGTTGCTAAGGCGGGTAAGGTGGAATCTGATAAGCTCTGCGCATGCATCTGCGGCGCGACCTTCTTCTTCGGAATTCTCGAAAGGTTCGATAAAATCAAATCGAGACCATTCTTCGTCAATCCAGCGACTGCCGATCAGACACCACGGACCGATAAGCCGGTCTGTCTCCGGATCGAACCGGTCGTCGACAGTGTTGAGATAGAGCTTCCCCATCCAAAATCCTCAGCGAACCCACGAGTGCCTGAGCCCGCGCCCGCTATAGTCGACGCCTTCAAAAAAGTCCAACGGGTTGCGGTCTTTCGTGGTGCCGAGTGTCTGGTGCGGCAATGAAGGTCTTGATTGTCGATACCCGCGCAAGCAATCAACGCTCGCTCGAGAACGCGCTGACGAGGATCGGTGTGCCGGCAACGCTGGCCGCCGACCCGGATCAGTTAGACGCTGCCGACGTGATTTTTTTGCCGGGGGTCGGGGCTTTTGGACCGGCGGCCCAGAGGCTTCGGGAGACTGGCATGGACACGGCAATTCGTCGTCGCTGCGGTGAACAAGGGGTGCCACTTGTGGGCATCTGTCTTGGGATGCAGCTTCTGGCGACCAGAAGCGAGGAAAACGGATCTCATCAGGGGCTTGGGTTAATTGGAGGGACCGTCAGACGTTTGGATCCGCGACAGAGCGATAACCGGGTCCCCAATATCGGCTGGTGCGATGTGACAGCAGTCAGGAATGGACAGCTATTCGATGTCGGGCGTGACCCGGAAGCGTTCTATTTCGTCCATAGCTATTTTTTCGATGCCGATTCAGACGAGCACATTGCCGCGACCATTGACTATGGAGATACAGCGGTCCCGGTCGCAGTCGAGCGTGACAATATCTATGGCATGCAATTTCACCCGGAAAAGAGCCAGGATGCGGGCCTCGATCTGTTGGCACGCATTCTCGGCAAAATTCGGGAGACACTATAATAATGATTCGCCCGCGGCTTATTCCGGTAATCCTCCTCAAACACGGACAGGTCGTCCGGTCTCAGTTGTTCCAAATTCATCAGGTGATCGGAAATCCGGTCAGCACCATTCGCCGCCTGTCGAACTGGAATGTAGATGAACTTGTTCTCCTCGATATCAGTGAGACAGACTATCACGATCTTCGTCGCGAAGACCTTCAGCTCCGATATGACGATACGAGTACGCTCTCGCTTCTCCAGAAAATTTCTGAAGTCTGCTTTATGCCGCTTGCATTTGGGGGGCGAATTGCAACGGTTGAAGATATGGCTCTTCGACTCGCCGCTGGCGCCGACAAGTGCGTCATAAACTCACATGCGATCAAGAATCCCACCCTTATTGAGGAAGGTGCCGAGCGTTTCGGCAGCCAGTGTGTCGTCGTCAGTATAGATGCGCTTCGTCATGAAGATGGCCGGCTGGAGGTCTATATTGATGGGGGCAGTACCGCCACCGGGCTGGATCCCGCAACCTGGGCAAAACAGGCCGAGGACGCGGGCGCCGGCGAGATCTTTCTCAACTCCATAGACCGCGACGGATCGGGTTGGGGCTACGATATCGATCTAGTGCGCCAGGTCGTCGATGCCGTATCGATCCCTGTGATCGCCTGTGGAGGGGTCGGAAAATATGAAGACTTCACCCAGGGCATTGTTGAAGGCGGGGCAAGTGCGGCGGCTGCCGCCAACATTTTCCATTTTTTCGAACTGAGCTACCCGCTGGCAAAGAATGCCTGCATCGATGCCGGCATTCCGATGCGGGCTGTTGGGCTTAACAGCAGATGGTTTCCACGCGAGCCCGTCTACGACCGTGCCCGGGAGGACCGCATTCTCGAAGCTCGTCTGGCGCGGGCCGAAAAACCGCCGGCGGAACGGATCGTGCAAACCGACGCCGACAAAGGCGTGCAGTGGTGTAAGCAATGCCTGTACCCATCCGTCAATGCCGCCCCTATGGAATTCGACGAAGACGGTGTCTGCATGGGGTGCAGAATGGGCGGAATGAAGTCGGAGATTTCGGAAGCGGAGTGGGATAGACGACGTGATATCCTGATCGACATCCTTGACCGCGGGCGCTGCCGCGACGGATCCCGGCATGATTGCATTATTGCGGTCAGCGGCGGAAAAGACAGCCATTTCCAGACCCATTACATCAAGAACGTGCTTGGTTTTAACCCACTTCTTGTCACGTATTACGGCAACAATTTCACCGACGCGGGTCAGCGTAACCTGCTCAGAATGAAAGATACTTTTAACGTTGATCACGTGATCTATCAGCCGAGCGTAGGGCTTTTGCGTAAACTGAATCGTCTCGGTTTCAAGATAATGGGCGATATGAACTGGCATAATCACATCGGTATCTGCACCCTGCCGATGCGGACGGCGGTCCAGCACGGCATTCCGACTGTGATTTGGGGCGAACATGGATATGCGGATCTTTGTGGTCAGTATTCCATGAACGATTTTGTCGAATGGACGTACCGAAATCGTCTGGAACATTACTGTCGTGGATATGAATGGAACTACATGGTGGGCCATGAAGGAATCACCGCGCAGGACATGGCCTGCTACCGGTATCCGTCGGATCAGGAAATTTTCGATACCGGCCTGCGGGGCATTCATCTTAGCAACTATGTTTACTGGGAAGCCAATGAACACGGCCGGATGGTTCAGGAGAAATACGGATTTGAAACGGCGGATGAGCCTTTCGACCGAACCTATAGGACCATGTCAAATTTGGACGACATGCATGAAAACGGCGTTCACGATTACATGAAATTTGTGAAACTCGGATACGGGCGTTGCACCGATCATGCATCCAAGGATGTCCGTGCGAACCTGCTGAGCCGCGGCCAGGCGGTTGACCTTATCCGCAAGCACGATCACATCAAGCCGCGCGACCTCGTGCGTTGGCTTGAGTATACCGGTATGTCCGAAGCCGAGTTCGATTCTATTGCAGATACTTTCCGCGACCCGCGCGTATGGACATTTGAAGACGGCGCTTGGACAAAACCCAATCTCTGGGATGAGAACGACGCGAAGTTCGGAAACGGAGCGAGCGATAAATGACGCGCACCGCGGTCATCGTTCAGGCCCGCATGGCGTCGACCCGCCTACCAGGCAAGGTATTGTTGCCGCTCGGCGGCACTACCGTTCTGGATCATGTTCTGACGCGGTGCGCCTCGATTTCCGGGGCAGACGTTGTCTGTTGTGCGGTGCCCGATACCGCGGACAGTGATCCGGTTGCCGAGGAGGCAGAGCGGATCGGCAAAAGAACGGGTGCACGCGTTATTCGCGGGTCCGAAAGCGATGTGCTGGACCGTTACTATCAGGCAGCACGGGCGGTCGGCGCCGAGCGCATTCTCCGCGTGACAAGCGATTGCCCGTTGATCGATCCCCGCGTGTGCGATTGCGTTCTGAGCCTTCTGGCCGAACGCAATGCCGACTATGCGGCAAACAACATGCCGCCGAGCTGGCCGCACGGCCTGGACTGTGAAGCTTTCAATTTCGACTGGCTGGAACGTGCCGCAAAGGAAGCCCATGAGCCTTTCGAACGGGAGCACGTAACACCCTATATACGAACCCACAGGGACGTCCGGAAGGTAAACCTCGAAGGCCCGGGCGGCGAGTTAGCGACCTATAGATGGACGCTCGATACCCCTGCCGACCTGACATTCATGCGCGCGATTTTTGAGCGTTTGCCGCCCGGTGATGGGGCGTGGCGCTATGAGGTGCCATTGGCGATTGTTGAGGCGGAACCCCAATTGTCGACTCTGAACGCCGGGGACAATGTCCGATTGAGTAAAGACGGACACGCGCAAAATCCGCCTTCAGTGGGATTGTGCATGACCCCGGGGCGAGCAGGATGACCGGGTCCGTCGTTTTCAGATTTGATGCAGGGCCCCAATTGGGTGGCGGACACGCTATGAGGTGCCTCGGCCTGGCAAATGCACTCCGCGAAAGAGGGGTTTCTACGACATATGCTGTTAAGCAATCGACGCTCGATACCCTGCCGGCACTTGCCCGCGATAAGAATGAAATTCTGGTGCTGGAGCCGTCCGAAGGTCTGGAGTCGATTTCTATGAACGGGAGGGCCAAAGCCGACTGGCTGGTTGTTGACCGCCCCGACGGGGAATTGGGCGAAACTGATTGCGCCGGAAATATGCGCCAGGTTTCTGATGGGTTGGCAGAGATTTCCGATTCACCGAACAAGCATCACGATTGCGACGTCCTGATCGATACGACGGCCGGTCGTGAAGCACGGGAGTATTCCGGTCTGGTGCCGGGAGAATGTAAAATTCTGACAGGACCTGCATATGCGTTGTTGCGGCCATCTTTTGCAGCGCTTCGACGCCGATCCATCAAGATGAAGAAGGAATTTCGTGCGCGTCCCAAAATCCTGATCGGTTTTGGTGCAACCGATCCTCACAGTACAACAATGACCGCCCTGGACGCGGTTGAACAAGCTGCCCCCGGTGCCGAAGTCGATATAATACTGGGTTCTTCCGCGCCGTGCCTCGACGAAATCAGAACCCGCGCAGCGGCCAGTCGGCTTGCGGTCTCCCTGCATGTCGATACGACCGAAGTCGCGCACCTGATGGCGCAGGCGGACTTTGCGATTGGCGCTGCCGGAATAACATCCTGGGAACGATGCTGCCTCGGTTTGCCAACAATCATCATCACGCAGGCGGACAACCAGCTTCCAAACGCAGCCTCGTTAAAACGGAGCGGTGCCGCAGAGGTTCTCGGAGCAAGCGACGCCGTGTCGGTTGGGGAGATTGTGGAATCGATCAATCGGATGCTGACGGATATGAAATACCGGCATCGAATGGTTGAGGCGGCTGCCGTGATGTGTGACGGACTCGGCGCTCGCCGGGTCGCCCGGGTTTTGTTTCCAGAGCACGCACGCGACAAGGTACCGGTCACGCTCCGGCCTGCGACGTTGGACGATCTGGATATCCTTTTCGACTGGCAGTCTCATCCGGATACGCGGCGATATTTCAGAACGCAGGAAGCTCCGAGCAGACGGACGCATGAAAACTGGTTGTCCGCCAAACTGGTGGACCCGGATTGCGTGTTGGGCATCGTGGAGTATGGCGGGATCCCTGCAGGAGTGCTTCGATTCGACTTCGTTGAGGAAGCAGGTTTGTCACATCCTTGCGATCGCGATCCAGATATAGAGATGTATGAGGTGTCTATTCTCGTGGCGCCAGACCGTTGGCGGCTTGGTATCGGGGCCGCAGCGTTGCGTCTTGGCCGGGAATTGCTGCCGTTCGCGACGTTTCGCGCTGCGGTCGCGGCCGAAAATGTTGCGTCTCAGCGTCTTTTCACGGAATCAGGATTTCATTTGGACGGCAGTGAATACCTCCTCCACGGCAAACCTGCCGTAGAACCCGCCGCAGCTTTCTAGGCGTGGTGAACAAGCTTATGTTCACAGGCGGGGGTGGCGCCGGAAATGAGGCGATTTACCGCCAATGGCGGGATCGTTACGACATGATGTTCGCGGATGCGGATCCCGGGGCGATAGACCCGTCAATACCGGCGGAGAGGCGATGTAAAATCCCGTTTGCCGCCGCCTCAGGCTATAGCGATGTCCTTGGTTCATTATGCCGGAAAAATGCAATCGACCTGCTGATCCCGGGCGTCGACGAAGAACTGCCTTATATGCCGCAAGTTTCCGCTGTAGCACCTGAAACGGATATCCTGATTCCTGAAAGTACCTTCGTGGCGACAGCGATGGACAAGCTTGAAACGGCACATATCTTGCTGAGGCAAGGCCTTGACGCGCCGGCAACGGCGACGATGGCTGACGTTGAAGGCGCCGTCTATCCGTGTTTCGCTAAACCGCGGCAGGGCCGTGGATCGCGTGGTGTCCGGGTCCTGAAGAATGCCGAGGAGGCGGCGGCGTTTCTTTTCCTGTCCGGATTGCCTGCGCGGGACATGCTTTTTCAGGAACTGCTGCACGGACGGGAATTTACCGTCATGATGGCCGCGGACCGCACGGGCAACCTTCATGCGATAGTCCCGGTCGAGGTCGATATAAAACGGGGGATCACGATACGCGCGCGCGTGGTCATGAACGAAAACGTGCTTGCGGGGTGCGAGGCAATCCACGACGCGCTGAGGCCGCGAGGCTGCTATAATATCCAGCTGATGCTGATGGAAGATGGCCGAACGGTTCCTTTCGAGATCAACCCCCGGATTTCAACGACCTTCTGCCTTGGGATAGCGGCCGGGATTGACCCCGTGCGCATCTTTTATCTCTCGCAAGCGCCCGAACGATTGCTGTCAGTCAAAGACGGAATTGAACTGAACCGCCACTGGAAGAATGTGATCCATTGAAATTCGCAACGGAAGACAAGAAGTATCTGGAAGCGCGGAAACGACTCTCCGATACCTATGGAAAGCGGGAACTCTGGTCGGTCGCCGACCATTGGCCGCTATATTGCGGGACCGCCAATCTCGCCAGGTTCATGGCGATCAGCGATCTGCTGCGCGAAACGCTCGATATACCGGGTCACGTTGCTGAATTCGGATCGTGGCGGGGTGCAAACCTTCTGTTTCTCGCAAAACTACTCCGGATATATGATTCCCATGGAAGCAAACAGGTGCATTGCTTCGACAGTTTTGAAGGACTATCCACTTTTTCCAGCGAAGACGGCGCGGCGTCCGACGAGAAAGGGGAATACGCGGGATCGCTGAAAGAACTGACGGATATGATCGATCTGTATGGGCTTGACGATGACATCGTCATTCACAAAGGACTGATCCAGGACACGTTGCCGCAGTTCATGGATGAAAATTCCGGCACAATGATGTCTTTCATCTATTGCGATACCGATCTCTTCGAACCGACCAAACTGATTCTCGAAAACATGCACGACAGACTGGTGGTCGGCGGGTTGTTCGTTCTTGACCAATGGAGCCATGAACGCTGGCCGGGCGAATCAATCGCTGTCCGGGACTTTCTGTCCAATCCTGAGCATCGGTATAAAATGCGCCATGTCCGCGATGCCCGGCAACCGACGCTGATCCTCGAGAAATTACAGAGATGATCGACCCTTCTGCCAGCCACCTGATCAACATCGGCGGGCGCCTTGTAGGTTCGGGGTGCCCCGCATTTGTGATCGCCGAAATCGGTTCCAACCACAACGGTGATATGGATCTGGCCCGCCGACTCATCGATTCCGCAGCGGCCGCAGGCGTTGACGCGGTAAAATTTCAGACCTTCCGGGCCGCCGAACACTATTCAAAGCATACACCCGGGTTCGGATATCTCGACAACACCGACACATACAAATTGATTGAATCGCTTGAAATAGATCGTGGGTGGCATGCGCCGCTCAAGGCATGTTGCGACGATGTCGGCGTGATTTTTATGTCCTCTCCTTGTGATGAGGAAGCAATTGCTGAACTAACAGAACTGGAAATGGCGGCATTCAAGATTGCGTCATTCGATCTGCCGGACACCCAATTGATACGGCAGGCCGCCCGATCGGGCCGGCCTGTTATCCTCTCGACCGGCATGGCCGACTGGGCGGATATTCAGGCAGGTGTGGCCGCTTGTCGCGCGGAGAATAATAACGACATCATTCTTCTGCAATGCACGTCGCTGTACCCCGCGCCGCCTGAACTATCCAATCTTCGCGCGATGGAGACGATGGCGACCGCTTTTGGCACCGTGACCGGTTATTCCGATCACACGCAGGGGGATCATATCGCCCTTGCGGCAGTTGCGATGGGTGCCAGCGTGATCGAAAAACACTTTACGCTGGATCGTAATCTGGAAGGCCCCGACCATCCATTCGCGATCGAGCCTGCAGAGCTTTCTTTGATGATGTCTCGCCTGCGGGAGATCGAGGCAGCCATTGGGGATGGTCGGAAAGAGGGGCCGCGTGCCGAAGAACAGGAAATGTTCGACAAGGGGCGGAGAAGCCTGCATGCGCGGGTGGCTATCCCCAGCGGAGAGACGATCACCGCTGACATGATTGCCGTCAAGCGACCGGGTCTCGGGATTTCGCCGAAGCTTCGTGAGCAGATCGTCGGCCGCAAAGCACGGGTCGATATCGAGGCAGATCACTGGATAACCTGGGAAATGATATGACGCCGGAAAAGTCATGAACGGACGACTTCCCCGCGTGTGCGTGACTGGCGCTACGGGCTATCTTGGTCAAAGGGTGCTGGCGGGGCTTCGCGATATGGGAATCCCGGCAGTGGCTTGCCCCAGTCGACGGGAAGGATGCGATCTTACTCATTTGCAGTCCGTGATTGATTATTTCTCTCGCGAAAACTTCACCGCTGTCATTCACTGCGCCGCGGTCGTACCAAAATCCGCCAAGGACTATGCAGATGGTGCCGCGGGCGCCGCCAGTCTTCGCATGACAGAGAATATAGTTGCGGCCGGGGTGCCGCATGTCGTCTTCACTTCGTCGATGACCGTTTACCGTGACGGATTGCTCTTGCCTGTCCGGGAAGATGATGCAGACCAAGAGGCAAAAGGCTACGGCGGATACAAATTGCAGGCTGAGCGCGCACTGTGCGCGGCCGACCATCTGAAAACAACTATTCTGCGCTTGCCTGGCCTGTTCGGTCCACCGCGTGAAAGCGGGCTTCTTTACAACGCGGCGATTGAATTCTCAAAAGGGCGGCTTCCGGCATTGCGCCCGCCATTTCCTATGTGGGCGGCGATGCATATCGATGATGCTGCCGATCTGCTGTGCCGCGCGGTGCGCAGACCACCTGCAAATTCTCGTGTCCTAAACGCGGGTTATCTGGATTCGATGTCGGTTACCCGCACTGTGTCTCAGCTTGCGGCCAAATTCGGCATCGATATGCCCGAAGGTGAAGCGCGCGCGTTCCGAATGGATGTTACGGAACTGGAAAAGGAATTGGGATCGCCCCTAAATACACTAGATGCACGTCTGGACGAACTCGCCAGAAGCGTTCGGCGGGCAGAGGAGCCGGTCTGTGCTTGAGCGTCTGGGAGATCTCGTTACCGATCTCGGGATGCAGCTTGAGGCGCGTCGCGCCAGCTATACAGGTGATATGCCGGCGCCGGTTTCATTCGGGGATGCCGCAGATCAGTTTGCCCATCGGTTCCTGTGCGGAGAGCTTGTAGCGTTCGGATTGGGGATTCCTGTGATCAGTGAGGAAGACAAGGAGTCACAGTCAGACCCTCGTCCGGCTCGTTACTGGTTGATCGACCCGGTCGATGGGACGGCAAGCTACCGGGGTGGGTTTGCCGGATATGTCACGCAGCTCGCTCTGATGGAAGACGGGCAACCGATTCTGGCCGCGATTTATGTCCCGGCCAGTGATGAGCTGTTCCTCGCAGAGCGGGCGGCCGGTTCAGTGTGTAATGGAATACGACTGTCTCTGGCGGAGCCCTCGGGGAGGAGGCGTTTCATTGACAATTATCCCGAGCCGCGTGCGACCGGCGCCCGGCTTTATGGTCGCCTAGGATGCGACGGCTATGTCGAATCAGGCAGTCTCGGCCTTAAAATATGCCGTATTGCCGATGGGACGGCGGAAATTTTCTTCAAGGACGTCATTTTGCGCGATTGGGATATTGCGCCGGCTGCGTTGATACTTGAAGAGGCGGGGGGCACTTTGACGACGACGTCGGGGAACCCGTTTGTCTATTCAGGCGATTTTGTAAAATCTGGTGTCATCGCGACAGCGAACAAGACGCTTGCAGCGGAAGTCGCCGCAGCAATGAAGAGTGTTTCAGTATGAGTAATACTATACTTGTTGTCGCGAGCCATCCCGATGACGAAGTGCTCGGGCTTGGCGGCACCATTGCACGGCATGTTGCTGCAGGCGATACCGTTCATAGCCTCATCATTGCTGAGGGCGCCACTTCGCGGCCCGGCATAGACGACGCGATGGAAACGCAGGCGCTTCGGGCCGCCGCCGCCGCCGCTGCAGATGTTCTGGGGGCCCACCCTCCCCGATTGCTCGGATTGCCGGACAATCGGCTCGACACCCTGGCATTGTTGGATATCGTTCAGCCGATTGAAGCCGTGATTGCCGAGGTGAAACCGCAGACCGTTTACACCCATTTTCTCGGGGATCTGAACCGGGATCATGGCATTACGGCCGAGGCAGTCGAAATTGCCTGTCGCCCGCTGCCCGGCCAGACGGTATCCGCGCTCTATGCCTTCGAGACCGTTTCCAGCACGGAATGGGGACTCGGTACCACCGGATTCAGACCGCAGCTTTTCATTGATGTGGCTAACGAGCTGGAACTCAAAATGCGTGCGTTGCGGTGCTATGATTCAGAGATGCGTTCATTCCCTCATGCAAGGTCTTATGAAGCGGTTGAAGCATTGGCGCGTTTGAGAGGTGCACAATCAGGTGTATATGCAGCGGAGGCATTTATGGTGCGACGCGAATTGAGAAGCTCGTTCCTGTGACGGACGAAAACACCCTCGGAGTCGCGCCAGATCAGGTCCTTGCCCTTCTGGAACGGGATGGCGTTGTAAAACTCGACGGGTTTCTCTCACCTGATACACTTGCCGGTGTACGTAAAGAGCTGGACGCCGCCAGTAGTGCAAAGCCAGCTGTCTCGGGACCGCCATCACAGCGTGGTCCGTCAATCTATCCTACGTCGCTATTGGTGCGGGGGCGCCTCGGAGAGATCAAAGAAATATCACGCGTTTTGTCGTCTCCTGTCCTTCAGGCAATCCGTCAGCGAGTCATTGGCCGGTCCGGCTATGTAACCGATGTTGTGGGGATCGATTCTCTGCCGATACATAAAGCCGTGACCCAGTGGCACGTGGACGGAACACTTAGCTGCATAAACAAACCCGGGGACGCACGGATCAAACTTTTTTTCTATCTGAATGACGTCACCAGCAGGAACGGTGCGTTTTCATATATTGCGGGTTCGCACAAGATTCTCGATTCGCTCCACCGCGGCATGCACGATGGTGTTATCCCGCCACTCGCCATCCGGGATTTATCCACGTTACGGGAATACTGTGCGATAAATGCGCCGCCGCTTTCGGCTGACGAACAATCACTCATTGAGCAGATTTTTGCGTCCCTCGACTCTGACACCGCGCCATGCGGTCCCTATTCACTTGAAGGTCCCGCAGGTACGCTCATCATCTTCGATGAGCGCGGCATGCATCGCGGCGGCGACATTTCGGAGGGCCAACGGTCTATTCTCCGGATTTCACTTAAACAGGAAACCTTCCGAAGCCCCTCCGAATTTCTGAGAACCGTTGTGCGTAAACTGGCGCGCATCGTTCTTCCCCGTCACTACGCCAGCTTGATGTAGGTTCCCACATTGTCCGATAAACGCGTTCTTGTTACCGGTGCCGATGGATTTATCGGTTCGCACCTCGTTGAAGCACTGGTGGAGGATGGCTTCGATGTGCGTGCCTTCGTCTATTACAATAGTTTCGGTTCGCGAGGTTGGCTTGATCACGTCCCGGCGGCAGTGACCGACGAAGTTGACTTTCATGCAGGGGATATCCGGGATCCTGCCAGCGTGCGTGCTGCGATTTCGGGATGCGACACCGTACTTCATCTGGCAGCCCTGATTGCAATTCCCTATTCCTACGAAGCGCCCGCCTCCTATGTCGATACCAATATTACAGGCACGCTCAATGTGTTGCAGGCGGCGCGGGGTTTCGACGTCCGACGCGTGGTGCATACCTCCACCAGCGAGGTGTATGGGTCCGCCCTTCGCGTCCCCATTGATGAGGATCATCCGCTGCAGGCACAGTCGCCCTATGCGGCGACGAAAATAGCCGCCGATCAACTTGCCCTTTCATTCCATCGCTCGTTTGGACTGCCCGTGTCCATTTGCCGGCCTTTCAATACATATGGACCCCGTCAGTCTCTTCGGGCGGTCCTTCCAACAATCATTCGTCAGGTTCTTGGCGGTCGGACAGAAATCCAGCTTGGGGCGCTGCATCCGACCCGCGATTTCAATTTCGTCAAAGATACTGTCCGTGCCTTCATGGCGCTTGCCGCGACCGATGCGGCGATCGGCGAGGTGATAAATTTCGGGAGTAATTACGAAATCTCTATTGGAGATGCCGTTGGCGTCATTGGCGATTGCATCGGCGTAAAACTTGAGGTGACCTCGAGTGCTGATCGTATGCGCCCCGAAGCGAGCGAGGTTGACCGACTGTGGGCCGACAATACCAAAGCCCGAGAATTGATCGGTTGGACTCCGGACTATGCTGGTCTCGCCGGGTTTACCAAGGGAATATCGGAAACAGTCGATTGGTTCCGGGAACCAAAAAATGTATCGACCTATCGTGATCGGGATCACGAAATATGAAACCGCAACAAAGCTCATGAAAACGCAGAATTCGCACCTAGATCTCTTCGCTTCTCCAGATTCCCCGTTGGAGGAAGTTCTCCGCGTGATGACGCGCGGCGGGCAAAAAATCGTGTTGATCTTGGACGATCAGAGACACCTCTGCGGGATCGTCACAGACTATGATATCCGCGTGACGATCCTGGAACACAAGCCCATGGACACGCCGGCTAAAATGTTCATGAACAAGAACCCCATGACAGTCACTGCGAGCTCCAGCGAAAAAGAAATATTTGCGAGTATGCAAAAGTCCGGCCACAAGGTTGTCCCGATAGTAGACGAAGACGGGCGTTTTATTTCGCTGCACTATATCGAAGAATTCGCCCGCTTCGTGGAACCGGGGCAAAATCGATCGACTGCCGTAATTATGGCCGGCGGATTGGGCGAACGCCTCCGTCCCATGACAAACGATACGCCGAAGCCGATGCTTCATGTCGGTGGGCGGCCTATATTGTTTACTCTGCTCGATCAATTGCTCGTCGAGGAGTTCGCTTCGATCTACGTATCGGTGAATTATAAAAGCGATATTGTCGTCAAGGCGATAAACGATATGCCCCGATACAAAAACCGTGTGCAGTTTATCTATGAAAAACAACGGATGGGGACTGCGGGTTCTCTCAGTTTGTTGCCTGAGAGACCGCCAGGGGCATTTGTCGTGATTAACGGCGATCTGCTGACCAGCGTGTCTCTGCCGGAGATGATTTCGTTTCACATGCTCGACGAGAACCTGATCACGGTCGCTCTGAAAAAAGAAGAATACAATATACCTTATGGCGTGGCCGAACTCGAAGGTACGAGGATCATCGGGATGAAGGAAAAACCAGCCTATTCCTTCTTTATCAATACCGGCGCCTACGTGCTTGAGCCATCTGTTATCGACATGCTGACGCCAGGCGAGCCATGTGACATGACCGATCTTATCGATAGGGCGTTGGCCGACGACCTGCGGGTCGGCAGCTTCCCGGTTCATGAATATTGGCTCGATATAGGTACGCCCGCCCAGCTCGAAAAGGCACAAGAAGATTACTCAGATATCTTCAGCAACTGAAGCAGCGGACCGGCTGGAGCAGTTTCTGCGGGAGGAGCTCGGGTCGACGGGCCCGGTTCCTCTGCATGAACCATGTTTTCGGGGCAACGAGTTGCAGTATGTCTCCGAATGCATCGAGACGGGCTGGGTTTCGACTGCGGGAGCCTACGTCGCGAAGTTCGAGGGCGCTCTGGCAGAGGCATGCGATGCTCGACATGCGGTGGCGACTGTCAACGGGACAGCGGCTCTCCATGTATCTCTCGTCGCGCTCGGCATCGGACGAGAAGATGCCGTTATCTGTCCTGCGCTTACCTTCGTTGCGACGGCAAACGCCATACGATACTGCGGGGCGACGCCTGTCTTTGCCGATAGCAGCCCTGAAACGTTGGGACTGTGCCCGCAGAAGCTTGGTGAATTTCTGGACCGCGACTGCGAGGTCTCGAGCGGCAGACTGCTTCACCGGCAGACCGGATTGCGGATAGCTGCCATCTTGCCGGTTCATTTGTTCGGTCATCCGGTCGAACTCAATGAAACACTGGCCCTGGCCGCCAGGTTCGGTGTTCCGGTTATAGAGGATGCGACAGAATCTCTTGGCAGCTGCTATCGGGACAGGCCAACGGGTGCTCTCGGGGATGTCGGGGTATTTAGTTTCAACGGGAACAAAATTATCACCAGTGGCGGCGGTGGAGCGGTCGTCACGAATGACGATGCGCTTGCCTCGAAAATTCGCCACCTGGCTACAACGGCGCGACAGGATCGTGGTTGGCAGCACGACCATGATATGCTCGGCTTCAACTACAGAATGCCGAATCTCAACGCGGCTCTCGCTCTGGGTCAGTTGGAAAATCTCGCCGCGTTTACAAGCGCAAAGAGGCAATTGTGGCAAATGTACAGCAAGCTGTTCGCCGGTATCGATGGCATGGAGTTGTTCAGAGAGCAATCATGGGCGAAGAGCAATTACTGGCTGAACGCTGTTTTGTTTGAAGACAAGGCTGCCAGAGATGCTTTTCTTGATGACGTCAACGGCCGCGGAATTCAGGTAAGGCCATGCTGGCGACTGATGTCGGATCTTCAGATATACAGCGATTGTCCGGTCACCGATGATCTCGTCAATGCCCGCGATACCGAGGCGCGCCTTGTAAACCTGCCGAGCAGCCCGGGTTTGCTGATGCCGAAAGGAGATGTCGATTGACCGGTCAGGTGACAATTATCGCCGAAGCCGGGGTCAATCATAACGGCGACATCGAACAGGCATGCAGACTGATAGATGTCGCCGCAGATGCGGGGGCCGATTTCGTCAAGTTTCAGACCTTCGATCCCGAGGCCCTTGCTGCTCCGGAAGCACGTAAGGCAGACTACCAGATTAAAACGACCGGCAACGACGAATCCCAACTCCAGATGCTTCGCAAACTGGCTGTGTCGCCAGCCGACCACCAACGCCTGATCGATCATTGTTTCCAGCGCGATATCGGGTTTCTCTCGACGCCGTTCGACGACGCCAGCGCGGAGATGCTTGCGGGTCTTGGAGTCGCCGCATTCAAGATCTCTTCCGGCGATCTCACAAATCTTCCGCTACTTAAATTCGTTTCCGGATTTGGGAAGCCAATGATTGTCTCGACCGGTATGGGAGACCTCGAAGAAGTTGAGGACGCGGTCGCTGCCATGCGTAGTGCGGGGGCAAACGATATCACGTTGTTGCATTGCGTTACCGATTATCCTGCCGACCCGGCTGACGCCAACCTTCGGGCGATGGCGACGCTGGCGGCAGCATTTGAAGTGCCGGTTGGGTACTCGGACCATACCGAAGGAATTAATGTATCTTTGGCAGCGGTGGCACTGGGCGCAACGGTGATCGAAAAGCATTTCACGTTGGACAGGTCTTTGCCGGGGCCGGATCAGTTGGCGTCTCTTGAGCCGGCGGAGCTTGCGGATCTGGTCACTGGTATCCGCACGGTCGAACAGGCATTGGGGACAGGGCAGAAAATCCCATCGGAAAAAGAGCTGCAAAATCGGATAGCTGCCCGTCGTAGCCTTGTGACGACGCAGGACATCGCCGCCGGTCGGTTGCTCCAACCAGGAGACCTGGCAGTCATGCGTCCCGGGTCGGGGCTTGCTCCAAAGGAACTCGAAAGGGTTATCGGGATGCGCGTTCGGTGGGACATTCCGGGGGGGACGATGTTGTCGGAGGACATGCTCGAATGAGAACCGTCGCCGTTGTGACTGGATCCCGCGCTGATTTCGGCATTTATACGCCGGTGCTCAAGGCGATCGACGCCACGCCGGGTTTGCAGCAACGTATATACGCCTGTGGTGCGCATTTCAGTGCAGATTTTGGAAATACTGTAGATGAAATCGAAGCAGCCGGATTCAAGGTTGCCGAAAAAATCGAGACGTTCGTCGGGACGGATGGCCCAAGGGAAATCGTCAACTCGATGGCCCTTGGTTTGACGGGGTTTGCCGAAGCTTTTTCCCGAAATCGACCCGACATGGTGCTGGTCCTCGGCGACCGCTACGAAATGTTCGCCGCAACTGTCGCTGCCCTGACAAGCGCGCTTCCGATCGCTCATATACATGGCGGTGAACTGTCCGAAGGCGCAATCGACGATGCCCTGCGTCATGCGATTACAAAGATGAGCCATCTCCATTTTGTTTCTACCGAGAGACATGCCCGCCGCATTGTTCAGCTTGGGGAACAGCCGGAGCAGGTTCATGTGACAGGCGCGCCCGGTCTCGACAATGTCATGGATATTGATTGGCCGGATATTTCAGAACTTGAAGATACCGTTGGAATTTCGTTGGCGTCACAACCGATTTTGGCGACTTTTCATCCTGTCACGCTGGAGCCGCAAACAGCGATTGCCCAGGTCGGGGAAATGCTCGCCGCCCTCGATGACGTTCAACGGCCGACGGTTATCACGTATCCCAATGCAGACGCAGAGGGCAAAAACATCATTGGTGAAATTGACCGCTTCGTAAAGGCGCGACCCTGGGCCATGGCGTTGCCCAATCTCGGCGTTCGGCGTTATTTCGGATTGATGCGGATCGCGTTTGCAATGGTCGGAAATTCGTCGAGCGGCATTATCGAGGCGGCGAGTTTCGGCTTGCCCGTGATTAATATCGGTGATCGTCAGCGTGGACGGACCCATGGGGAGAACGTGATCGACGTGCCACCAGGACGCGCAGAAATTCTTGGGGCGCTGAAGCGCGCTGCAGATGAGGCATTTCGCGCCAAGATCGCCGGTATGGTCAATCCTTATGGGGATGGAAAGGCTGGGGTGCGTATTGCGGAAATTCTGCGCAACGTTGATCTTGTTCCGGGTCTCCTGAAGAAAAAGTTCCGGGATATGGATTCAACGGTCCAGATGATGGAGATAGCTTGTGGCTGAAATCAGTCAGAAAAAATCGTTTACCGAGGGTTTTGGCGATATCCTGAGGTCATCCGCCATCTTTTATGTTCGGCAATCGGCCGAGATATCGACCACAATCAGTTTTATGAATTACTGGAAGGCCAAGCGCGGTATCGACGTCGCCGTCATCGCGACGACGCGGACCATGGATGGCTCTCTGATTGGCCGGAACCGGCTGCGCTTCTCTGAGGGAGAGGTAATCAATTTCCTGCCGGTGTTAGATGATGTTGATGAGGGCAGTGTCGAGATCGAGATTATATCGACTGAAAATTTGGTCTTCCCGTATCCGGCTTTGATGGCGTTGTATGAAACACCCACAAGTATCTCCATGGTGCACAGTTATGCTCGAGTATATTCGCGTCACGAAATGGAGGAAAACCAAACGGTTACGCGTGGTGAAGAGTCAAACTGGACCTTGCGGGACGGCGATGCCGTCAGGTCGTTTAGCGTTTTCCATAATGGAGCATCCATCCAGCCGGCACAGCAATTACATCTGACGGTCAGGTCATTGGACGGTCGTCGACGAGATGTCGACATTAACATTGCGGCGCTGGCACCTTACGAATCATTCAAGCTGGTCCCGGCAGATCATATTCATGATCTTTCTGCATTTCTTGAAGGTTCTCCGGGGCAGGCGACGCTTTCTTTTCAATTGCGTGAGAGCTTTACCCGGATGATGGTTGGAAACGAGCGTATTGATCGTAGCGATTTTCAGGTGACACATTCGGATTTTAATTTCAATCGCCACAAGACGGATAGTGTCGGTCAATCCGATCTTGCCGGTTTTTTGCGTGTCCCCAAACTACGCGGATTGGAACGATGGGTGGTGGTCTATCCAGAACAGGACCCGGGAAAGTACTGCGTGACCGACGGGCGAAATGAACATGATTTCAACAGCGGCGAACCGCTTCAGATACCTGTCGAGAATGGGCATGCAATGTTCGTTTTCAATAGGATCGACGGGGCGCTGCCAACCCGGATCAATACCGGTATTGGTTGTATGGCGTCTCCAGACCGGTTGCCTTCGGAACCATCTCTCGGCGTTATGCATGGCGAGGTTCCCGCGAAACGGATGACCTGGGGCCCTTGCGCGGTGTCAGATGAACTGGATACCGATATCGTGGTGCATTCCTATGATGATGTTTTCGGATCACCGCCCATCGATACGGAATTGTGTTTCCGGCTCTACAGCGCATCGCGCCATGGCTATATCGAACAGAAAATGACGTGTGCCGCACTGGACGCCCTTGATGCCGGAGTCGGACTCGAGGACGTTTTTCCCGATGCGCG
>Ga0181561_10000733_pt1 | contig 28039 bp, 28 predicted proteins | sample 011ome_19_FD_133760 | JGI IMG/M metagenome (GOLD analysis project Ga0181561, IMG submission 133760) | Coastal salt marsh microbial communities from the Groves Creek Marsh, Skidaway Island, Georgia - 011510BT metaG (megahit assembly) | ecosystem: Environmental > Aquatic > Marine > Intertidal... | reverse complement strand
GCTGATGTGAGCAGCGAGGACGACAACCAGTCCATGGTGTCGGCGGTGATGGACGCTTGGGGACGCCTCGACGTCGTCGTCCTGAACGCGGGAATCGCTCGTAGGACCCGTTGGACTGCCGATGACGCGGTGGACGCGTTCGACCGAATCATGGCGGTGAATGCGCGAGGTGTGGTCCTCGGCATTCGTCACGGCGCCCCTGCGATCGCATCAAGCGGCGGTGGATCGATCGTCGTTGTCGGATCCACGTCGGGTGTTCGCGCTGACCCAGAACGATTCGCCTACGACGCATCCAAGGCAGCCGCCATCAACGCTGCTCGCGCAGCGGCACTCGACTGGGCGGTCAAGGGAGTTCGCGTCAACGTGATGGCACCCGGGCCCACGATGACGGCGATCCTGCAGGGTGGTCGCATGACGCCGGAGCACCTGGACGAACTCACTCGCAACATTCCCCTGCAACGCATGGGAACTCCAGAGGAGCAGGCCGAGGCCATCTGCTTCCTTGCCTCCCCGGCAGCCAGCTTCATCACCGGTGCCGTGCTCATGTGCGACGGAGGCATCACTGCTCAAGTCGGGATCTTTCCCCCAGCCCGGGTGGAATCGTGACATCGATGCGTGCGGACGATCGTGAGGCAATCCGTGAGTCAGCCCTGCGCTATTCGCGAGGTGTGGATCGCCTTGATGCCGACCTGATGAAGAGCGCCTACTGGCCGGACGCGACGGACGACCACGGGCGTTTCGTCGGAAACGGCTGGGAGTTCGCCGAGCGCGTCGTCGGCACGCATGATCGCTGGGCAAGCACGATGCACTGCGTGTACAACCACAGCATCGAGTTCGACGACGCTGACCATGCGCGCGGGGAGATCTACAACGTCACGTACCTGATTCCCCGGGATGGCGGCCCATGGTCGGTCTGGCTCGGTCGTTATCTCGATCGGTACGAGCAACGAGATGGACAGTGGCGCATCATCCATCGCACGTGCGTGCACGAGGCGACGACGACGCTCGCCCACGCGCCCATGGGCGGTGACATGTCCAACTTCCGCACGGGTGATGCGGACCGTCCACGAGGGGATCGTCCCCTAGGGACCTGATGGGGCCTGGGCTGCGGCAAGACCCGTGATCCGGCCGAAGACGAGAATGGGTCCCAGGGTTCCGCCGGCGCCGCCGTAGGCCATGGCCGTCGGCGCTGCTGCGACATTGCCAACCGCGAAGAGTCCGGGGATCGGCGCCAAATGCGTGTCGAGCACCCTTCCCTGCGTATCGGTGCGCGGACCGCCACTCGTCCCGAGCGTGCCCGACTCGATCGGCACCGCGTAGAACGGGCCCCCGTCGATCCGACCGAGGGTGGATGCCTTCGTGAACCGATGGTCACCGTCGCCGCTCCAACGGTCGTAGGCACTGTCACCGCGGTGGAAGTCCTCGTCCTGCTTCTGATCGACGAAGGCGTTCCACCGTTCCACGGTGGCGGCGAGCCCATCGGGATCCACGCCGATCGTTGAAGCGAGCTCTCCGAGCGTGTCAGCCTGCGTGACCCACTCGGGCAGGTCTGACCCAGCGGGCGCGCCGAACGTCCCGTAGGCCTGAAGGTGAGCGTGATCGAAGATCAGCCACGCCGGCAGGTTCGCGTAGCCGAAGGTGACCGGGTCGAGTTGGTGGAATGCGCCGCCCAGTGCGTTGTAGTTGGACGCCTCATTCGTGAACCTCTTGCCTGCGGAGTTCACCATGATCGAACCGGGAAGCGTGCGCTCGCGGTTGACGAGGTTTGAGCGTTGCTCGCCGAACGCGACGTCGCCGGGGATCTTCACCGCGGGCACCCACCACGCCTGGCCCATGTTGCCCAACCGGGCACCGGCACGCATCGCCATCAGCAGACCGTCACCCGTGTTGGTCGGAACGGACGCCGGTGCTGTCATGGGTCCGCGCAGGAACTCGGCCACGAGCTCGGTGTTCCACTCGAAGCCGCCCGTGGCCAGGATCACGGCCCGGCGTGCCAGCACGACCCGGGGCTCACCGTCTATCTCCATGGCGACGCCGGTGATGCGTCCCTCGTCCACGATGAGGTCTGTCGCACGAGCGTCAGTGGTCGGTACGACGCCCAGGTCGAGGAGGGCCTTGAGGATCGGCCCGACCAGGGCGTTGCCGCAGCCGCGCAGATCATGGTCAAGACGTCGCTGCGTCTCCGCCTCGGACAGATGCCCGGTACCCCCGCCGAGGGTTGTGTCGGTGATCTTCAGGTGCGCGCTGCGGCGACTGCGGGCGACCCTGTCCTGCCAGTCGCCGAGGGTGGCGTAGCTGAACAGGCCCGGATCGAGCGACCGTCCGCCGTCGGGCTTCCCGCCAGGATTCTCCGGGTGGTAGTCCGGGTAGTTCGGCACGAGGGTGAACAGGAGGTCGGTGGTGCGCTCGAGCCACTCGATTGTGTCCCGGCCGTTGTCGACGAAGGTGGCGGCCATCTCGGGGTCCATGCGATCCAGCGAGAGAGAGGCGAGATACGAGAGCGCCTCCTCGCGGGAATCGGAGATCCCCGCCGCGTCCTGATGGTGATTCAGGGGCACCCATGGGACACCACCGGAGATGGCGCTGGACCCGCCGACGAGGTCGGCCTTCTCATAGATTCCAACATCAGCGCCTGACTGAGCGGCGGCGAGTGCTGCCGTGAGGCCCGCAGCACCGCTTCCGAGGACGACGACATCGTGGATCAAACTGGATGGCATCTAAAGAATCTATCGTTATAGTGACGCGCATTCGCAGTGAGTGTCGAAGGAGAGCATCGTGGCTGTTTCGGGTCTGGGTCTGGAGCGCGATGGTGGCACCCTGCGTATCACCTTCGATAAGCCTGAGCGCCTGAACGCCCTCACGGCCGAGATCATCCATGCGGCGGCGGATGCCGTCGATGCCGCTGCGGACGACGGCACTCGCGTCATTGTCCTGACGGGGGCGGGGCGGGCCTTCAGCTCGGGCGCCGATGTCGGGCCGGATGGTGCAGCGCCCGGGTTCGACACCCTCGATGCGGCCAACCGATTCACGCTGGCTGTCACCTCGTCGCCCGTCCCCGTGATCGCGGCGGTCAACGGAGTTGCGGCCGGGGTCGGCTGTTCGTTCGCGTTGGCTGCCGATCTGACCATCGCCAAGGAATCTGCTTCCTTCATGCTCGCCTTCACCAAGATCGGCCTGATGCCCGATGGAGGAGCCTCCATGCTGGTTCCTGCCGCGGTCGGGCGTGCGCGGGCGGCTCGGATGGCCCTGCTTGCCGAGAAGGTCAGCGCCGCCAAGGCCGCCGATTGGGGGCTCATCGCGGAGGTCGTCGCCGACGACGAGTTCGATGCGGCGGTGGAGCGCGTGGTGACCCAGCTGGCCAATGGGGCGCCCCTGGCCCTCGCAGCGACCAAGCGGGCCGTCAACGCCGCCACGATCTCAGCCCTCGAGGACATCCTGGCCCTGGAGCGGTCTGGCCAGGGCCCCCTGCTCGAGTCATCGGACTTCGCCGAGGGGATTGCAGCCTTCCAGGAGAAGCGGGCAGCTCACTTCACCGGCCGCTGATCCTCGGATTCGCGGGAGAAACATTCGAATTGGGAGAATCCCCAGCATTTCGTTGGAAGTCCAACTAGTGTCAGTCCACTGAGGCCCGGCGACTGAGCTCGGGCACCCCCACGTACGAAGGAGCACACATGGGCCAGTTGGACGGCAGGGTTGCAGTCATCACGGCGAGCACCCGAAGCATTGGCCGCGGCATCGCCGAGGCCTTCCACGCTGAGGGCGCCAGCGTCGTCCTCAGCGGCCGCAACGCCGAGAAGGGCGCCAAGGCCATCGAGGAGATCGGCGGCGGTGATCGACTTCACTTCATCGCTGCGGACGCCTCGAAGCAGGCCGACGTCGAGGCCCTCGTCGACGGCACCGTCGAGAAGTTCGGCCGCGTCGACATCGTCGTCCCGAATGCCGGTGGCGTCGCCAACACGGCGCCCGTCGCCATGATGAGTGACGAGGAGTGGCAGTACGAGCTCGACTTCAACGTCAGCCAGACCTTCTGGATGTCGCGTCGTGCGCTCAAGTACATGCTGCCGCAGCAGTTCGGCCGCATCATCGGCATGTCGTCGATGTACGGAAAGATCTCGACGATGGCCGTTCCCGGCTACATCGCCAACAAGCACGCGATCATCGGCCTCATGAAGGCGATCGCCAAGGAGGTCGGCACGCAGGGCATCACCGCGAACGCGATCTGTCCCGGCTTCGTCCCGACCGACATGTTCTACGAGACCGGACCGGCCACGGTCGAGGCCATGGGCCTGCCCGATCTCGATGCCCTGGCCGCAGTGATGTACAGCGTCACCGCAATCCAGCGCCCGAACACCGTCGAGGAGGTCGCAGCCGCGGCCGTTCTCCTCGCGTCTGATCTGGGTGGCGGTATCTCCGGCACGTCGATCAACGTCGATGGTGGCGCGTCGCCCTACTAGGTCGACTGCCCACCTCACCATCACGAAAGGCACGGTGTTGTCCCAGCTCGGAAACCTGGATCAGTGGTTCGACGGTCGATCGGCCATCGTCACCGGAGGCGCAGGTGGCATGGGACGCGCCATTGCCCTGGCCTTCTCCGCCGCCGGCAGTCGGGTCGTCGTCAGCGACGTCTCGGATGCCGGCGGCGAGGAGACCGTCGCCCTGATTCGAGCTGCGGGTGGCGAGGCGCAGTTCGTCCACACCGACGTGTCCAAGGACGTGGACGTCCGTGCCATGGTCGATCTCGCTGTCTCGTCCTACGGTGGGCTTGATTTCGCGGTCAATGCCGCCGCTATCGAGTTCGAGGTGGACTACCTCGCCGATCTCGCGGAGTCGGACTGGGATCGGATGATCGATGTCAACCTCAAATCGGTGTTCCTGTGCATGAAGCATGAGATCAACGCGATGCTTGCGACGGAGGGTGACGGAGCCGCGATCGTCAACATCGCCTCTACGAACTCCTACCGCCCGCAGCCGCACCAGTCGGCCTACACGGCCAGCAAGTTCGGCGTGCTGGGAGTCACCAAGTCCGCCGCTGTCGACTATGCGCCTCGAGGCATCCGCATCAACGCCATCTGCCCTGGATCCATTGACACTCCCATGCTCCGTGGGGCCATCGAGAAGCGCGGTCGCGACCCGCAGGAGGTTGCCGATCGGCTGTCCCTGATCGGGCGTTTCGGCACCGTCGATGAGATCGCTGCCGCGGCTCTGTGGCTTTGCTCTGGAGCCTCGGGCTTCACGATGGGTCATGCGCTCGCCGTCGACGGCGGCTACCTCTCCCGGTAGCTCGGGCACCCCCCTGCATGGTTGAGCACAGAAGCGACGTGTCCCACGAGGTTCACTTCCATGTCGAGAGCGGCATCGGCATCATCACCCTGAATCGCCCCAAGGCGCGCAACGCCCTGACCACGGGAATGGTCACCGCGATCGCCGAGCATCTGGAAGTGTGGCAGGACGACGCTGACGTTCGAGCGGTCCTTATCCGTGGGGCCGGGGACCACGGGCTGTGCGCGGGCGGAGACGTTCGGGCGATGCATGCAGGGGCCTTCAACGGGGATGGCTCCACGGCGGAGTTCTTCCGCGCCGAGTACCGCATGAACGCCGCGATTCACCAGTTCGCCAAGCCCTACATCGCCGTGATGGACGGCCTCGTGATGGGTGGGGGCATCGGCGTGAGCGCCCATGGAAGTGTTCGCCTCGTCACCGAGCGCTCGCTCCTGGCGATGCCGGAGGTGACGATCGGCATCAGTCCTGATGTTGGCGCGACCTGGCTGCTGGCCCAGGCGCCCGGGTTCCTCGGGACATACCTGGCGATGACGGGTGCGACCTTCGGTCCGGGAGACGCCGTCTATCTCGGACTGGCGGACCTCTTCATCCCGATAGCGAACCTGGGCACCCTCGAGCACCGCATCGGGGATGAGCCACTCGACTCCGTGCTGCGGGACCTGACTGAGCCAGCGCCGCCGGCTGAACTCGAGGACCAGCAGTTCTGGATCGATGCCTGCTTCAGGTTCGAGTCGGTCGAAGAGATCCTCGCCGCGCTTGATGCTCAACCTGAGGGTGCGGCCCGCGAGACGGCCACCCTGATCCGGACGAAGTCCCCACTGGCCGTCAGCGTTGCGCTGGCTGCCGTCACGCGGGCGCGAGCGCTGGAGAGCGTGGAGCAGGCGCTCGAGATGGAGTTCGGTGTCTCCTGCTACCTGATGTACGGCCACGACGGCATCGAAGGCATTCGAGCGCTGATCATCGACAAGGACAGGAACCCGCAGTGGTCACCGGCGACGTTTGCCGAGGTCACGCCCGATCAGATCGAGGCGGCCTTCGCCCCGTGCCCATTCGGCTCCCTGGACCTGCACCCCGACTGATGAGTGGTGAGTTGTGCAGGCGACTCGCCGAGCGTGGACCTGCACAACTAGCCACCCAACGAGAAGGGTTCGTCAGGAGTAGTCGTAGAAGCCGCGTCCGGACTTGCGCCCGAACATCCCTGCCTCGACGTGGCGCTTCAGCAGCGCCGGGGGAGCGAACCGGTGCTCGAGGTGCTCGGCGTACAGGCTCTCGGAGACCAGGAGCATGGTGTCCAGGCCGATCATGTCGCAGAGGGTGAGCGGCCCCATCGGCATCCCGCAGCCGCCGACCATGCCTTCGTCGATGTCCTCCTTGGTGGCCACACCGTTCTCCAGCGAGCGGATCGCGTCGAGCAGGTAGGGGACGAGAATCGCGTTGACGACGAACCCGGAGCGATCCTTGGCACGGATGACCTTCTTGCCCAGTACGTCTGAGCAGAACTCTGCTGTCCGGTCGGCGACGGCCGGATCGGTCTGGAGTGCGGAGACGACCTCGACCAGTGGCATCACGGGCACGGGGTTGAAGTAGTGGGTGCCGAGAACTCGGCCGGGGTGGGCACTCGCCGCGGCCAGCTGCGCCACCGGGATGGAGGACGTGTTCGACGCGATGATCGCGTCGGGTGTGAGAATCCCGTCCAGTCGCTCGATGAGCGCGATCTTGTCGTCGAGGGCCTCGCGGATGACCTCGGTCACGAACTCCCGGTCGGCGAGATCGGCGAGATCGGCCGACCAGCGGATGCGGGCCATGATGTCGGCGGCAGGCTCGGTGAGCTTGCCCTTCTCCTCGGCCTTGGCCAGTGAGGCGCTCATGCGCTGCTTGGCCTTCTCGAGGGCCTCGGGGAAGGCGTCGACGACGATGACGTCGCAGCCCCCCTTGGCGCCGATCTCCGCGATTCCTGCGCCCATGACGCCGCAGCCGACAACACCCATGCGATTCATGCAGTGATCTCTTTCGTGTGATGGCATGCGCGAACGACCCGTGCGCGCGAGAAGGGGACTTCTAGAAGTCGCCGGCGTTGGCGCGAAGGGCGCGCAGTACTCCGCGTAGCTGACTGATCTGGTGCTCGGTGATGCCGAGCTGCTCGAACACCTGCCCATTGAGCGCCGTGCTCGCAGCGAGTGCGCGGGCCCGACCCGACTCCGTGATCGAGGCCAGGACGGCGCGGCGGTCGGTGGGATGGGGGAGTCGCTCGACGAATCCCTGCCCCTCGAGCCGGTCGACGGCGCTGGTCACGCTGGTCGGATGCACCTGCAGCAGTGCGCCCATCTTCGTCATGGGAAGCGAGCCGGAGCGGGTGAAGGACAGCAGGGTCAGGATCTCGTATCGCGCGAAGGTCAGGTCCAGTGGCCGAAGAACGGTGTCGATGCGCTGGAGCACGATCTGCTGGGCACGGACGATGGACGTGACCGCAGCCATGCCGTCGGCCGCATCCTCCCACCCATGGGCCATCCATTGACGACGAGCCTCCTCGATGGGGTCGCTGTCGAGCGTCCTGCCGATGGTCACGGTCCCGTCCCTCCGTGGGCATGCTGGTGATCAGACGTTGCGTCGGTACTGGCCGCCGACCTCGAAGAAGGTCGACGTGATCTGACCCAGCGAGCATACTCGGACGGCCTCCATTAGGGAGGCAAAAGTGTTGCCTCCCGATGATGCAACGTCCTTCAATCTCGCCAGCGCCGCCTCAGCCTCATCGCGGTGAGCCTCGTGGAACTGCTCGAGTCGGGCCACCTGGGACTTCTTCTCATCCTCGGTGGCGCGAGCCAGCTCGAGCTCGAGCACGGTGCCGGAGGCCTCCGGGTTCAGGAACGTGTTGACGCCGATGATCGGCAGCGAGCCGTCATGCTTCTTGTGCTCGTACAGCATCGACTCGTCCTGGATCCTCCCGCGCTGGTAGCCGGTCTCCATGGCGCCGAGGACACCGCCTCGATCGGAGATCCGATCGAACTCGGTGAGCACGGCCTCCTCGACAAGGTCGGTGAGCTCATCGACGATGTAGGCCCCCTGCAGGGGGTTCTCGTTCTTCGACAGGCCCCACTCCTGGTCGATGATCATCTGGATGGCCAGGGCCCGGCGCACTGACTGGGCGCTGGGGGTGGTCACGGCCTCGTCGTAGGCGTTGGTGTGCAGGGAGTTGCAGTTGTCGTTGATTGCGCACAGTGCCTGAAGCGTGGTGCGGATGTCATTGAAGTCCATCTCCTGGGCGTGCAGGGATCGGCCCGACGTCTGGATGTGGTACTTCAGCTTCTGGCTGCGATCGTTGGCGCCGTAGCGCTCCTTCATGGCGATCGCCCAGATGCGTCGGGCAACGCGCCCGAGCACCGTGTACTCGGCGTCGATGCCGTTGGAGAAGAAGAAGGAGAAGTTCGCGGCGAAATCGTCGATGCTCATCCCACGGGCGAGGTACGCCTCGACGTAGGTAAAGCCGTTGGCGAGCGTGAACGCCAGCTGCGAGATGGGGTTCGCGCCGGCCTCGGCGATGTGGTAGCCGGAGATCGACACGGAGTAGAAGTTCCGGACTCGGTGGTCGATGAAGTACTGCTGCACGTCACCCATGCACCGCAGGGCGAACTCAGTGGAGAAGATGCAGGTGTTCTGGCCCTGATCCTCCTTGAGGATGTCGGCCTGGACGGTGCCGCGGACGTTGGCCAGCACCCACGCCCGGATGTCAGCGGCCTCCTCCGGCGTCGGCTCGCGACCCTCGGACTCGCGGAAGGCATCGAGCCGCTGGTCGATGGCCGTGTTCATGAACATGGCCAGGATTGTCGGTGCAGGACCGTTGATGGTCATGGACACCGACGTGCTGGGGTCGCAGAGATCGAAGCCGGAGTAGAGGACCTTCATATCGTCCAGGGTCGCAATGGACACCCCGGACGTGCCGACCTTTCCGTAGACGTCTGGCTGGGTGTTCGGGTCACGCCCGTAGAGGGTGACGGAGTCGAAGGCGGTCGAGAGCCGGGTGGCTGGCTGGCCCTCGGCGAGGAGATGGAACCGACGGTTGGTGCGGTAGGGGTCGCCCTCGCCGGCGAACATGCGAGCGGGGGCCTCACCATCGCGCTTGAAGGGGAAGACGCCTGAGGTGTAGGGGAAGCTGCCGGGAAGATTCTCCTCGCGCAGGTAGCGCGTGAGGTCGCCGGCGTCCTCGGTGCGTGGAAGGGCCACGCGGGGGATGCGTGAGCCGGACAGGGTGGTGTTCCACAGCTGCGTGTGAAGGTCCTTGTCGCGGATGGTCACAACCAGCTCGTCGGCGGCGTACTGCTCGCGCACGGCCGGCCACTCCTCGAGCAGCGCGGCGAGCTGGGGCTGCAGCTCCGCCTCCTGGGCGGCGAGCAGGGCGGTGACGTCGGATGCGTTGGCACCCTCTGCCGTCAGCATGGCGGCAGCCGTGCTGAGGTGCTGCGCACGCCGGGCGATGGCTGCCTGCTGATCGGTGACCCGATGGTAGGTGCGAATGGTGTCGGCGATGTCCGACAGGTAGCGCACGCGGGCCGGCGGAACGACGGTCGTCAGATCCGTGGGTCGATGGGTGTCGTGGGTCTGGAGGATTCCATCGCTGACGGTCAGGCCCTTGGCGGTGAGCAGGTCGCGCAGGTATACGTAGAGGGCGGTGACGCCGTCGTCAGCGAAGCGGGCCGCCGACGTTCCGAAGACCGGCATGTCCTCCCACGACGACCCGAAGGCCTCGCGGTTGCGCATCAGCTGGCGAGCGACATCCCGCTGGGCGTCCTCGGCGCCACGGCGCTCGAACTTGTTGATGGCGACCACATCGGCGAAGTCGAGCATGTCGATCTTCTCGAGCTGGGACGCCGCACCGAATTCGGGCGTCATGACATAGAGGGAGACGTCGCAGAACGGGACGATGCCAGCGTCGCCCTGACCGATGCCGGGAGTCTCGACGATGACGAGGTCGTGGGTGGCGCGGCAGAGTGCGATCACGTCGTCGAGATGATCGGGGATCTCCGATCCGGCTCGGCGAGTGGCGAGCGAGCGGAAGTACACGTTGCCGAGGTCGACGGAATTCATCCGGATCCGGTCGCCGAGCAGTGCGCCGCCGCCCTTGCGCCGGGTTGGATCCACAGCGATGACGGCGATGGAGAGCTTGCCCTCCTGGTCCAGCCGGAAACGACGGAGGAGTTCGTCGGTCAGCGACGACTTGCCGGAGCCGCCGGTTCCCGTGATGCCGAGGACGGGTGTGCTGCTGGCGGCGCCGGCGGCGAGCAGTTCGCTGCGCAGGGCCTCCGGAGCTCGACCGTCCTCCAGAAGGGTGATGGCGCGGGCGAGTGCGCTGTCGTGTCCGGCGAGGACGGCTTCGGCCGAGGGAGCCTCGTCGAGCGCCCTGTCGCATTCCTCGACCATCGACGCGATCATGCCGACGAGTCCCAGACGCTGGCCGTCCTCGGGGGAGAAGATCCGCACGTCGCGCTCGGCGAGGTAGGCGATCTCGGCCGGGACGATGACGCCGCCACCGCCACCGTAGATCTTGATGTGCTGGGCACCATTGGCGTTGAGCATCTCGCGCAGGTAGCTGAAGTACTCGACGTGCCCGCCCTGGTAGGACGACACTGCGATGCCCTGGACGTCCTCCTGGAGGGCCGCCCGCACGACCTGCTCGACGCTGCGGTCATGGCCGAGATGGATGACCTCGCAGCCTTGGGACTGCAGGATGCGTCGCATGATGTTGATCGACGCGTCGTGCCCGTCGAACAGGCTGGCGGCGGTCACGAAGCGGACGGGGTGTCGCGGGGACGCGGCATCTGTCACGGGTTCTCCTCGCCAGGGGGCTGGTGGTCGTGCGGAAACGTCGGTTGGATGACAGATATTAGGATATCAATGTTTCTGGAACGTGAGTAATGGAGATTTGTCCCAATTGCCCTGATTCAGTGGATCAGTGCGCCCGCGAGCTGTCCGGCGGTCGCTCGAAAGCGCACGGGACCGAGAGTTCGGTAGCTGGGATCCAGGTCGAGGCGGCTGCGGCTCACGATCTCCAGCAGAGTCACCATTCCCAGTCCGGCGATAGCCACGCGAATGCGATCCTGATCCGGGGCGATCTCGCGGAACATCCGGGCTGCTCGCTTGGCCAGTTCGTTCCTGGTGCGCCGACGCACCGCTTCGCAGGCACTCGTCGCTCCCACGGACGTCACGAAGAACACGCGAGCGGGGCGCTCCTGCTCCTCGACCCAGGTGAGCACGGCATCGACACATGCCGAGAGATCGTCCACGGAATGCACTTCCGCGAATGCGGTCGACACTGCCTCAGTCCAGGCGTTCGCGAATCCTCCGACAATCTCGTCGAGGATCTCGTCCTTGCTCGTGAAGTGGTAGTAGAAGGCGGCCGGCGTCATGCCGCAGTGCGCAGCGATGTCGGACACCGCGATCTCGTCCGGGGGCTGCACTGAGAGCAGGTCGATGGCCGCCTCGAGGATCTCGTGACGACGTGACGGCCGGTTGGCCGGACGGGCAGCTCTCGTCTTTGGCATGATCGGCAGATCTTCCCACACGATGCCGGGAAGTCCGGGCTGTTCTTGCGGGTCGTCCCCGCGCCGATGAAGGGGTGCAGGCGTGACGGAAGCCACCGAGAATGTCGCGGCCCCGGGACGTCCGGCTCATCGCCCGTCGCGCCGGTCCGAGATCGTCATGGCGGCGACGCACGTCTTCTCGCGCCTGACCTATGCGGAGGCCACAGTCGAGGACATCGCTCAGGAGTGCGGTGTCGCACCGACCGCTGTCTACTACCACTTCGGCGGCAAGGAGGAGCTGTTCGATCAGGCCTTCGAGTCCTGCCTCCAGGGCTTCTCGGCGATGGTCGACTCCGTGCGCGCCACGGCTGACACCCTCGACGAGAACGTGCTGCGTGAGGTCATCTACGCCGGCTGGGCCTGGTGGCGCACCCACCCGGTCGAGGCCCGCTTCCTGACCCTGCACCTCAACGGAGCAACGCCAGCCTCCCGGCGCCTGTACGAGGACTGGCAGGAGCGCCATGCCCAGAGGGCGTTCGACTATCTTCCCGAGGACGAGCGCCCGCCCAAGAGTTCCCGCAAGGCACGCGAGCAGTACGCGGTGCGACTGCTGGGCTTCCACTTCCTGGGAGCCCTGCTCCCGATCTCCCAGACGGCGTGGCTGGACGGGTCGCTCAGCCGGCTTCCGGTCGTCAAGGTCGAGGCCGCCCTGGCGGACATCCTCGTCCCGATCATGAGGGAAGTCGGACCTGACGATCCCGCTTGAGCTCCCATCGAGCGATGGTGCGCAGGTGGACCTGGTCGGGCCCGTCGAAGATCTTGAGGGCGCGCTGCCAGCCGTACATGCGGGCCAGCGGAATGTCGTCGCATACCCCGAGCCCGCCGTGCACCTGGATCGCACGATCGATGATGTTGCATGCCACCCGGGGTGCGATGACCTTGATGGCCGCGATCTCCGTCTTGGCGTACTTGGCGTTGCCCTGATCGATCATCCACGCAGCCTTCAGCGTGAGCAGGCGAGCCTGTTCGATCTCGATCCGCGATTCGGCAATCCACTCCTGAATGGAGCCCTGGTCGGCCAGAGGGCCGCCGAAGGCGACGCGGCTGTTGGCTCGCTCGACCATCATCTGAAGGGCGCGCTCCGCGGCACCGATGGAGCGCATGCAGTGGTGGATGCGGCCGGGGCCCAGACGGGCCTGGGCGATCATGAAGCCGTCGCCCTCCTCAGCCAGTCGGTTCGTGACGGGCACGCGTACGTTGTCGAACTCGACCCACGCGTGCCCGTGCTGGTCCTGCCGGCCGAACACCGGCAGCGATCGGACGACGTTCACGCCCGGGGTGTCGATCGGCACCAGCACCATTGACTGCTGCCGATGCACCGGTCCGGTGGGGTCGGTCTTGCCCATCACGATGAGGATGCGGCACCGAGGGTCCATGGCCCCCGATGTCCACCACTTGGTGCCGTTGATCACGTAATCGTCGCCGTCGCGCGTGATCGAGCACTCGATGTTGGTGGCATCGCTGGACGCGACGTAGGGCTCGGTCATGGCGAAGCCGGAACGCATCGTCCCGTCGAGGAGGGGTTCCAGCCACTGAGCCTTCTGCTCATCGGTGCCGAACAGGTGGATCGTCTCCATGTTCCCCGTGTCGGGAGCCTGGCAGTTGATGGCCTCCGGCAGGATGTCGACGCTCCAGCCGGAGATCTCCGCCAGCTGGGCGTACTCGACGTTCGTCAGACCGCTCAGGGCCGGCAGGAACAGATTCCACAGCCCCATGGCTCGCGCCTCGGTCTTGAGCTCCTCGACGATGGGAGGAAGCGTGTGGTCGCCCGAACCTGCCTGCTCGCGGTATGCGTCGTATGCGGCCTCGGCGGGCAGGACGCGGTCGTTGAGGAAGTCCCACATCTGTGCCGACAGTTCCTGCACGCGCGGGCTGGGGCTGAAGTCCATCATTGCTCCGAATCCGAGGTTGCCTGACAACTCACGAGTCGCGGACTCGTCGTTTCTTGACTCTTACTCTAGTAACCGCGATATCCTCGCGCCACGTACGGGCCGGACGCAACCCCGGCCGCTGGACGCCCGACCGTGAGGACCCGACGTGCCTGACCTCCCCCTCGGCCCCCTGGCTGATGTGCTCGACCAGGACCCCGACGGCATCGCCCTCGTGGACGCGGGAGGGGAGCGCTCCTGGGAACAGGTGGTCCGCGAGATCACAGCGGCCTCCTCGCAGATGCTCGTGACGACGCCTGACCCGGACATGCGCTGGGGGATCATGGGCGACAACGCCGCTCCGACCCTCATGGCCCATGCGGCCGCGCTGCTTGCCGGGGTGGGCGCTGTGGCCGTCTCCCGACAGTTGACACTGCCTGAGCTGGCCGACCAGATCGAGGACTCCCGCATGGTGGGCCTCATCGCCGGCCCCGGGGGAGCGGCCAGCGCCGTTGCCGCCCTCGACGCTGGACTCGTGGGTCAAGTCGTCCTGCACTCCGGCGCCACGTCGGAATCGGAATCCGACTCGCTTGTCGACTGGAACACCTGGATCGAGTCCGCGGATACGACAGTCGACTTCCCGGAGCGGCCTGCTCGCCCGGCCATGGTCTACACATCCGGCACGACCGGTCGCGCGCGTGGGACGCAGACGCGCTGGGTACTCGCCCCGGTGGCCACCCACACCGATTACCTCGCTGCCCTCCGATCCCGTGCGCAGTTCCCCGAGGGCGCGCACATCGTGGTCGGTCCGCTCCAGCACAACGGACCATTGACGGCCGTGCGACACCTGCTCCTCGGCCAGCCGGTCGTCGTCGTCGGCAGGTTCGACGGCGTCGAGGTCCTGCGCCTGATCGAGCGCTACGGGGTCACATCGTCCGTCATGGTGCCCACTCACTTCCAGCGACTCCTCGCGGTGGACCCCGACGTGCGCCAGGGCATCGACGTCAGCAGCCTGGCGCTGGTGGCCCACACGGGTTCGGCCTGCCCGCCGGACGTCAAGCGCGCAATGATCGAGTGGTTCGGGCCGGTCCTCGTTGAGTCCTACGGCGGCAGCGAGTCCGGCACCCTGTGCCGCATCGGATCAGCCGACTGGCTGGAGCATCCGGGCTCGGTCGGCAGGGCCGTGGAGCCGTTCCGTGTGGTCGTCGTCGATGAGGACGGCAACGACCTGGGCGCAGGGGAGACCGGCATCCTTGCCTTCGAGGCACCGGCGGGGTTCGGGCCGACCTACCACCAGGATCCGGAGAAGACGGCCAAGGCCTATGTGCGGCCGGGGGCGTTCACGCTCGGGGACATGGGTCATGTCGACGAGAACGGCTTCATCTTCATCACCGACCGCCTGTCCGACATGGTGGTCTCCGGCGGCGTCAATCTCTATCCGTCGGAGAGCGAGAATGCGCTCCGTCAGCATCCTTCGGTGGCGGACGTCGCGGTGATCGGGATTCCGCATCCCGATCTCGGCGAGCAGCTCCTGGGTCTCGTTGTTCCGGTCGATCCGGCCTCGCCGCCGGAGGCGCGTGACCTCGAAGCCTTCTGCCGTGAGCTCATCTCGGCCTACAAGATCCCTCGGAAGTACGAGTTCCTGGACGAACTGCCGCGCAATGAGATGCAGAAGGTCGACAAGAAGGCACTTCGGCGCCCCTATTGGGACTCCGATCGCACGATCGCCGGCTGACCCACGCCGTCGAAACACCACTACAGGGAGAGACGATGCTCAAGGGAATCGCAGGAGGAACGGCCATCGTCACGGGCGCGGCCGGCGGCATTGGCAGCGCGACCGTGCGCAGACTGCATGCCGAAGGCGCCAACGTCGTGGCCGTCGATATCGATCAGGCCGGAGTCGATGCGCTCGCTGCCGAGCTCGGAGATCGAGTGCTCGCTGTCCAGGCGGACGTATCCGATGCCGCCGCAACGGATGCCTTCTTCGCCGCAGCGGTCGACACCTTCGGGTCGGTCGACATGTTCCACGCCAACGCCGGCGTGGAGTCGAAGGTGACTCCGGTTGCCCAGTTCGATCGTGCCGACTTCGACAAGGTGTTCGCCGTGAACGTCCTGAGTGCCTTCCTCGGCTCGTCCGCTGCCGTGCGTCAGATGGCCACCCAGCCCAACGCGGGCAAGATCGTCTTCACTGCATCGATCGCCGGTCTCAAGAGCGATGCCGGTGTTTCCGTGTACAACGCGAGCAAGCACGCCGTCATCGGTCTGGCGCGTTCGCTGATGAAGGAGACGGGTGCGCTTGGCATACGCGTCAACGTCGTTGCTCCCGGTGTGGTGGACACGCGGATGATGAAGCCGCTCGAGGACGGGCTCGGCGCTCTGGCCGGCATCGATGGAGCGACGCTCAAGTCCGCGCTCCTCGCGTCCGTGCCATTGGGCCGCTATGCCGAAGCCGACGAGATCGCTTCGACGGTCGCCTGGCTGCTGAGCGATGAGGTGCCGTACATGCACGGTGAGGTCGTCACTGTTGGCGGTGGGCTCTACCCGTGACCATGCGCGTCGGCCTGGCACTTCCGCAGCTCGGACCGCACGCCGACGGGCGTGCGGTCCGAGGCTTCGCGGAACGGGCAGAGGAACTGGGCTTCGGACACCTCTTCGTGCAGCAGCACCTCTTCTATCCGCATGAGGTCGTGTCGGGATACTCCGCCCGTCCAGGCCTTGCCGTGCCGGAGGCCTATCGCTCCGTTCTCCAGCCGCTGGAGACGTTGGCGGCCGTAGTGGGCTGGACCGACGAGATCATCGTGGGCACGAGCATCCTGGTCGCCGGCTACCACCGCCCCGTAGACCTCGCCCAGCGCATCAGCACCCTGGATGTGCTCTCGGGTGGGCGTACCGTCTTCGGCTTCAGTGTCGGCTGGTCCGATGAGGAGCATGCGCAGTACGACGTCGATCCGCGCACGCGCGGGCGACGGGCAGACGAACTCATCGACGCCCTCAAGGCGTGCTGGGCACCGGACCCCGTCTCGTACACGGGTGAGTTCTTCTCGGTTCCCGTGTCCGATGTGGATCCCAAGCCAGTGCAGCGTCCGCACCCGCCGCTGATGTCGGGAATGCGCTCGGAGGCAGGCCTTCGACGCACCGCAGAGAAGTTCGACTGGTGGAACCCGGCCTCGGGCACCCTGGATCAGCATCTGGAGACGATGAAGGTCCTCGCCGGTCTGCGTCCGGAGGGTCTCGAGCCGCTTCGCATGTGCTGGAACCTGTTCACCGTTCCGCCGGTCATCGTGGCGAACCTGCAGCCCCTGACCGTCGACGAACTCTGCGAGCAGGTCGCTGCTGCTGCGGCTGCCGGGGTCGATGCCGTGTCGATCGATCCGAACTTCGACCCGTCCGTCACGTCGCCCGAGGACTGGGTGCAGGTGCCTGAACGGCTTGCACCCGTGCTCGACGCTGCAAGAGGATCAGCGCCATAGCTGCGTCAGTCGTGGCTGCGTACCGGAACTGAATCACAGCCACGACTGACGCAGCTGACGCAGCTGACGCGAGGAAGGATGAACGTGGACCGTCTCGAGGATCGCACTGCCATCGAGCAGCAGATGTTCGTCTACGCCCGGGCGACCGACTGGCTGGAGACGGAGAACCATCGACTCGTCTTCGCGGAGGAGTGCGTGTTCGCGTCCCCGCACAGCGGTGACATCCACGGGATCGATGAGGTCGTCCCGTGGATGAACCGAGCTCTGGAGCAGTTCGAGGCCACGCAGCACCTGATCGGGAACATCTCGATCACGTTCACCGGAGAAGACTCCGCAGATGCGATCAGCTACGTGCGGGCGTGGCACCGGTTCCGGGACGAGAGCAGGCCAGACATGACGCTCTGGGGCGAGTACCACGATCGGTGGGAGCGCCTTGATGGCACGTGGCGTATCCGGGAGCGTCGTGTGAAGGAGGCTGGCATAGAGCCACGTCGGCCAGGCGGCGTCCCGAATCCACGGCGCGCCAAGGGCTGACCGCACGCACCGTCGGCGTCACTCGTGGTTGCGGTCCAACGCTCCCGAGCAGCCACCACTGACGCCGGTCAGGGGAGGAGGAGCGCCCGCAGTGCGGTCACACTCTCGGCCGCGGCTGTAGCCGGCACGTTGTCGAGCTCACCCGCGGGGGCGTATCCCCAGGTCACGAGGATGCTGTCGACGCCATGGGCTGCCGCGGCCCGGTGATCGAGCTCCCGGTCGCCCACCATGACGATGCGATGGCTCTGCGTATTCGCGGAGACCTGCTCCAGGGTGTGCGCGAGGACATCGATCTTGTCCTGACGGGACCCGTCCACGTGCGAGCCGCCGACGAACTCGAAGTACTCCCGCAGGCCTGCGTGCTCGAGGATTCGCGCGGCAGACTCATCGGGCTTCGCCGTGGCCAGGACGACCCGGGTGCCGGCAGCGTGCATGTCCGCGACCAGTTCGCCCATGCCGGGGTACACATCGAACTCGTACTCGGTCTCGTGGAAGTACTTCTCGCAGTACAGCTCGAAGAATCGCGCATGGTCGGACGGGTCTGTCATGCCGAAGACGCGTGGCAGGACGTCGTCGAGGGGGGGACCCATGAACTCCTGCAGCTCCGACGGACTGGGGGCGATGCCGAAGCCGGTGATGAGGGCGTACTGGAGGGCCGAGTGGATGCCGGGCTCGGAGTCGACGATCGTCCCATCGAGGTCGATCAGGACGATGTCGTACGCGGTCGTCATGCGCGCAGCCCACGCCACGCGAGGGTGCCACCGTCCACCGGATAGATGCCGCCGGTGACGAACGAGGCTGCGTCGGATGCCAGGAAGCAGGCGACCTGCGCCACCTCGTCGACGGAGCCGAAGCGTGGCATCAGCTGCGTGCCTGTCATGCGCTGCGCAGTCTTCTCCCGATCTGCGCCGGAGTTCAGATGGCCCTGGGCCATCGGGGTGTCGATGCTCCCCGGCAGGTAGGCATTCACGCGGACCCCTGGCGCGAGGGCCACGGCGCACGACTTGGTGAGCTGGATGACCCCGGCCTTGCTCGCGCCGTAGGCCATCGCACTGACGGTGCCGTGGACGCCTGCGACCGATGCCGAGTTGACGATGGAGGGCCCTCGGTCCGACGCCCGCAGGTGCGGGGCCGCGGCCTTCGTGGCCAGCCACACGGCCTTCAGGTTGACGTCCATGACGATGTCCCACGTCGCCTCGTCGAGGGTGTCGAAGCCCGAAGGATGCAGAAAGTTCGTGTCGATCACGCCGGCGTTGTTCACGAGGGTGTCGAGACCCCCGGCGAATGCGACGGTCTCGTCGATCATGCGGGGGATCGCTGTGGCATCGCGCAGGTCGGCGACGACGACCGCGGCACGGGCCCCTGCCTCGCGCACGAATGCGGCCGTCTCCTCGGCTGCATCACCGTGCACGTCGTGCACGACGACGGCCTCTGCCCCCTGAGCGGCGGCCATGACGGCGATTGCGCGACCCATGCCCTGCGCGGCTCCGGTGATGAGGACGCGCTTGCCCTCCAGCTGTCCCGTCACGACGTGCCCTCGCTGGCCCACCCCGTTCGGGAATCGGCGTGCACGTCGATGGAGATTCGCTTCTCCTCGATGTAGCCGATGCCATCGATGACGCGCACCCGGTCGACGTAGTTCCCCCATCCGAGGATGGAGGTGTCTTCGCCCGTGTAGGTGTAGAGGAAGTACGACTCCAAGAGCGCGGCGTCGGGCCCGGTGCAGGTCACCTTCTGGTTCACGAGGAAGTGCTTTCGCGCGACAGGGTCTGCCAGCGCAGTCCGGTAGTAGTCGACGATTGCCTGCCGTCCCTCCCTTGGGCCCTTGCGCGTGACGAGGACAGCATCCTCCGTGAACACCGATGCGAGCAGGTCGAAGTCGACGGTGTCCACGGCAAGTGCGTAGCGCCAGGAGGCCTCGCGGGCAAGCTCTGCAGTTTCCAGTTCGGCCAGTCGCCGGGCGGCTTCCGCGTGGCTGCCAGGCAGGTGCTGGGCAGGAACGAATTCCTTGCGAGTGATCAGGCCGACGCCGTCCACGACAGCGACGTCGTCTATGTAGTCCCCCCATCCGGTCGCCTCGAAGCCAGTGCCCTCATGGGCGTAGTAGATCGTCGACCGAATGCGGGCCCGACGTGGCCCGACGTACTCCACCTGAGGGTTGACGATCAGGTGCCGGGTGACGAACTCCGGGGGAAGCATGCTGCGCAGGCCGTCGACGATGGCCTCGCGTCCGATGACCTCAGCGCCTGGCATCACCATGGTGGCATCGGTTGTGAACGCGGAGCCCAGCAGTGACCAGTCACGTGCATCGACGCCCTCGGCGTAGCGATAGAGGCAGGCGCGGGCAGCCTCGAGAGTCTCCAGTCGCTCGAGGCGCTGGGCGAGCTGCTCGATGTCGGGCGACACCTACGCCTCCTCGGCGAGGTGGACGCCCCGCTTTGTCAGGGTCACGGGGCCCGTCACTGTCAGCCGGCACGCCAGCCGGCGGGACGGATCAACCGCGCCCATCGTGCGCTGCAGTGTCTCTCGTTCCTCCTCGACCATCTCGCCGCAGTTCTCGACGCCTTCGCGGATGATGCTGACGCACAGTCCGCAGGACGAATTGCCCTCGCACTCAGTTGGCCAGACGTAGCCAGCGGCGTGAGCGGTTGCCATGACGGTGTCGCCATCGGGCACCTCGAGTTCGAGGTCGAGCGGGAGGATGGTGACGCGACTCATGAGCGGCTCCGACGCGAGAAGGGGTTTCGGCACTTACCGTAGTCTGGATCTAGTAACATGCAACCCTGACCGCGGGCTGCGACCCGCCCTTTCGACAGATGGGAACACCATGGATCTCGGCCTCTCGGGCAAGCGCGCTCTGGTCACCGGCGGCACCCGCGGCATCGGCCGCGCCACCGTCGAACTCCTCGCGGAAGAGGGCGCCTCGGTTGCCTTCTGCGCCCGCAATCAGGAGGCCGTGGACGCATTCGCCGAGGAACTCCGCTCAAAGGGCGCCACGGTCTATGCGGAGGCCATCGACGTGTCCAAGGAAGACGAGCTCAAGGGCTTCATTCGCAACGCAGCCGAGGCCCTCGGAGGTCTCGACATTCTCGTCTCGAACGTCACCGGCGGCTCCCTGAAGGGCCCGGAGCAGTGGCAGCAGAGCCTGGAGCTGGACCTCCTCCCGCTGATCCACCTGATCGACGAGGGCACCCCGATCCTCGAGGCTGCCGGTGGCGGCTCGATCATCGCGATGTCGTCCACTTTCGGCTTCGACAACGTCTGGCCCAGCTCGCCCAACTCGTATGGCGCCTTCAAGGCGGCGATCATCCGTCACGCGTCGGCGGCGGCTCACGCCCTGGCCCCCAAGGGCATCCGGGTCAACACCGTGTCGCCCGGTCCCGTCTACTTCGAGGATGGCGACTGGGGCAAGATCAAGGCAGGCCGCCCCGAGGTCTACGAGAAGGTTCTGGGTTCGATCCCCCTCGGACGCATGGGCCAGCCACGCGAGGTCGCCACGGCCATCGTCGCTCTGGCCAGCCCGGCCATGGGCTACACCGTCGGCACCAACGTCGTCTGCGACGGCGGCATGACTGTTCGGACGCAGTACTGATCGCCGCCGGTCTATGAGCTTCGGCGGACACTGATCGCACTCTGATGTCGATGACGGCCACCGCTGCGCGCTGCACCACCGGGCGTGTGGAGGTGGCCGTCGTCGTCGGCGGACGCTGGCATGACATCGACTTCGCCCGACGTGAGCTGCTGGCCTTGCTGGGGGAGCACGACGCAGTCCGGGCCACTGTGCACGCGGACTTCTCGGATACCGCGCGGCTGGGGTCGGTCGACGCCGTCATCGCATACACGTGCGATGTGCGTCCCACATCCGATGAGGCGTCCACAATGACGAGCATGGTGCGTGATGGCGGACGACTGCTCGCCCTGCACGCTACGAACTCAGCGATCGACCCTCCAGGGCCCGGCGGCCCTCGGGTGTTCCGGACGCCGGATGCCATGCCAGGATTCACTGCCCTCTTGGGGAACCGGTTCCTTGCGCATCCGAAGATCGCCGAGTTCCTGATCGAGCCCGTCGATCCCGATCATCCGCTGGTCCTCGACGTGGGTTCGTTCACCACCACCGACGAGATCTACGTGTCGGCCTTGGCCGATGATCTTGAGGTCCTGATGGATGTGGCATACACGGGTGCGTGTCCGGGATTCGACACGGACCATGTGGACGACCCAGTTCGCCATCCCGTCCTCTTCACGCGACCAGAAGGCGACGGTCGAGTCACGTACTTCACCTTGGGGCACTGCCGCGGCCGCTTCGACGTGGCCGACCTCGGTGTCGAGGATCTTGGTGTCGTCGACCGAGTGGCGTGGGATTCACCGGAGTATCGAGAGATTCTTCGTCGGTGCATCGGCTGGGCCGTGCATGCTGACCACTGGCAGGACTGTCCCGTAATGGAGGAAGCATGAGCGCCAAGCACACGGCCGTGGTGACGGGAGCGGCTCAGGGGATCGGCCGCGCTGTGGTGGGGCGCCTTGTCGCTGACGGCTATGAGGTTCTGGCACTGGACGTGCAGGCTGATGCTCTGGCAGCTCTTGAAACTGCCTTCGGCTGCCGCATTGCTGTCGTGGACGTCGCTGATGCGGCACAGACAGCCTCGATCGCGGCGCTGGCTCCCGACTGCACCGTCCTCGTCAACAATGCGGCGATCCAGCGGTACCAGGACCTGCTGCACACCACGCCTGAGGAGATGCGGGCCGTGCTCGACGTCAACATCATGGGTCCGGTGCTGATGGCACAGGCGCTCGTCCCTGTCATCGCGGCGAACGGCGGGGGCAGCGTGGTCAACCTCTCGTCCATCACGTCCGTCGCTCATGCCGCGGGCACCTCCCTCTATCCTGCCTCGAAGGCGGCGATCAACCAGCTCACCCAGGCGATGGCCGTGGAGTTCGGGGGCCTGGGCGTGCGCTGCAATGCCGTGGGTCCCGGGACGGTCCTGACCGAGGGCACGGCCGCTCACTACGGAGATGACGCAGCCCAGTCCGCCATCGCGGGCACGCTTCCGCTCGGCCGCATGGGGCAGCCGGATGACATCGCCGATGCCGTGTCGTTCCTGTGCTCCGACGAGTCCTCCTGGATCACCGGCCAGACCCTGTTCGTCGACGGCGGCTACACAGCAGCACACGGCCAGTTCTTCCGCTGGGCGCGCAAGGCACTCAAGTAACCGTTCCTAGACCACATGAGAGGCACCACCGTGACCCGTCCCTTCCGGTTCGCCATTCAGGCGTTCAGCTCGCCGACCAGGCGGGAGTGGGTCGACCTTGCGCGCAAGGTCGAGGACTCCGGCTTCTCCACCCTTCACGTGGCCGATCACTACCTCGGCCCGGGCAGTCGTATCGAGGGCACAGGGCACCGCGTCCAGGCCATGGCCCTCATCCCCGCCCTGACGGCGGCGGCGATGGTGACATCGACGTTGCGCATTGGCTCGCGCATGGCGTGCACGAGCTACCACCTGCCCACGATCCTGACGAAGGAGATGGCGTCCATCGACGTCCTCTCTGAAGGGCGATTGGAAATCGGCCTCGGTGCCGGCTGGCTTGTCAACGAGTACGAGGGTCTCGGAATTCCCTTCGAATCGGCCGGACGACGCATTCAACTGCTCCGTGAGACGGCTGAGTTCATGCTGCAGGCCTACTCCAGTGACAATGAGGTCGACTACCACGGTGACTATGTGAACTCCTCCGGCTACGTCGCCGTCCCTCGACCGGTTCAGGCACCGCACCCACCGTTGATGATCGGCGGTGGAGCACCCAAGGTCCTCGGACTGGCTGGTGAGCTCGCCGACATCGTCAGCGTGAACTTCAACAACAGCAGTGGTGTCGTGGGTGCTGGCAGCATCACCTCGTCGACAGAGGATGAGACTCACAAGAAGATCCAATGGGTGAGGGATGGTGCGGGGGATCGGTTCTCCGGCATCGAGCTTGAGACCGCCACCTACTTCATCTCGGTGGAGGGTCGATCGGAGATCACGGCGGAAGCGGTCGCGCAGCGCACCGGCTTGGACATGGATGCTCTCAAGCGATTCCCGCATGCCGCCGTCGGCAGCGTCGATGAGATCTGCGATGAACTCGTGCGGCGCCGCGAGGAGTATGGCTTCTCCTACATCACCGTCGGCGATGCACATCTGGACGCCTATCTCCCGATCGTCGAGAAACTGGCGGGTACCTGACATGGCACGCGAGTACGAGCTTGCCCACCTGTCGATGATCGAGGTCGAGCCCGCTCGTTTGGCAGCGGTGGCCGCTGACGCGGGATTTCAGCACACCGGCTTCCGGTTGACGCCCTCCCCTTCCACGGGGGTGGACCATGGAGTGCTGGGTGACGATCGCGCACTCGAACGCCTGCGTCGTGCAGTGGACGAAGCCGGGGTCGGCGTCATTGATGTCGAGGTCATCCGCATGAAGGATCCCGCTGCTGTCGAGGCGGCGCGTCCACTGCTCGAGGCAGCGCAGGCGCTTGGTGCGCGCTACGCGATTGCCACGGTGGAGGACGAGGATCCTGCTCGCCGAGTCGACACCCTGGCACGGCTCGCGGAACTTGCGAGGGAGCATCACACCGGCATTGCCGTGGAGTTCATGCTGTTCTCGACCGCTCGCGACCTGGCCACGTGCGCTGACATCGTCGAGCAGGCTGGGGCATCGAACGTTGTCGTGCTGGCCGACGTGCTGCACCTGACTCGCAGTGGCGGCCGTCCCGAAGACCTCCTCGACTATCCGGTGCGACTGTTCCCCTATGCGCAGATCTGCGGCGCGTCCGGCGCAGGTGCTGCCGCCGATGCCGAGGCCGCGAGAGCGGAGGGTGTGCGGTCGCGGCTGCTGCCCGACGAAGGTGATCTGCCGGTGAGCGAATTCATCGCCTCCCTGCCGTCCGGTTCGATTCTGAGCGTCGAGTCGCCGATGGCAGGTCAGTCGAATCCGGCCGATCCTGTCGATCTGGCTCGTCGAATGCGTGCGTCAGCGCTTCGTGCCGCTGGGGAGGAGCAACAGTGATGGCTCAGCCGAACACAGCTCAGGCGCTGTCGATCGATGGTCTCGTGAACGTCCGCGATCTCGGCGGCCTGGTGACGAAGGACGGACGGGTGATTCGGGCGCGACAGGTCGTGCGCGGAGACAATCCCAAGTCGCTGACCGAGCAGGGCCACCGTGATCTGGCGGATGCAGTGGCGCCCACCCTCGTCGTCGACCTGCGCATCCCGCTGGAGGTGGATCGCGAGGGGTATGAGCTGTCGGACGATATCCGGGTGCTGAATCTCGCGATGATGCCCCAGTCAGGCGTCAACGACGACCAGTACGCCGCCGGCCTCGCGGACAATCTCGTGGAGGACTACCGGAGGCAGATAGGTGCCAACGCTGACGTGATCGTCACCGTTCTACGTCTCATCGCCGACCCGACCAATCGTCCGGTGATGGTCCATTGCACGGCCGGGAAGGATCGCACGGGCATCGTGGTGGCGATGCTGCTGTCCATCCTGGGCGTGGAGCCTGAGGTGATCGTCGCGGACTATCACGTGACGACGAAGAACATGGCGCCCATTGTCGAGCGCATCCGCAACGCTCCGGTCTTCCAGGACAATGGCCTCGCTGGCGCACCCGCGTGGATCTTCGAGTCGGAGCCGGAGACGATGCGCGAGTTCTTGGCGCAGATGACGGCGACGTACGGCGGTGCGGAGCAGTGGGCGCTGGCCAACGGCCTCTCTGCTGCCGACATCGACAGTCTGCGCACAACGCTCCTGTACACGCCCTGAAGCACCGAAACCTGCAGTTCGCGTCACAAGATGATGCGGATGTGACGGGAACTGCAGGTTTCGGCGGGTAGGACCGGTCAGGCGAGCGCGCGCTGCAGAGCTGCGATCCGCGTCGCCCAGATGCGGGCGCTGAGCGCTGCGGTCGGGGCGAAGATCTCCGAGGCGTGGTAGGCGCCCGGGTACACGTGGAACTCGGTGGGCACACCCGAGGCGAGGAGTCTCGCCGCGAACGCGATGTCCTCGTCGCGGAACATGTCCATCTCGCCGACATCGATGAACGTGGGCGGCAGGCTGCTGAGATCCTCCGCGCGCGCCGGAGCGGAGTACTGATCCGCAGGCTGGCCGCCCAGGTACCAGGCCCAGGACTCGATGTTGCCGGCGCGATCCCAGATGCCGACCTCTGTGACCTCGTGGCTCGACGAGGTCTCGTTGCGGTCGTCGATCATCGGGTAGATCGGCATGAGGAAGGAGATCGACGGACCACCGTTGTCTCGAGCCTTCAGCGCGGTCGCGATGGCGAGGCCGCCACCGGCACTGCCGCCGTAGACGGCGAGACGTGACGGGTCGAAGTCGAGGTCGCCCGCATTGTCGGCCATCCATCGCAGGGCCGCGTAGCAGTCGTCGATGGCGGCGGGAGCGGGGTGCTCGGGAGCCAGCCGGTAGTCAACGGAGACGATCACCGCACCTAGGGTCTCGCACAGCATGGTGGGCACGCCGTCGTCGGAGTCCAGGTTGCCCAGGACCATGCCGCCGCCGTGGATGAAGAACAGGCCGGGCAGGGTGCCGCTCGCGTTGACCGGACGGTAGATGCGGATCCCGAGCGCGCCTGCCGGGCCGTCGATCATGCGGTCTTCCTTGGAGACGTTCTCGTTCGGAGGCAGATCCTTGGTCATCGCCTCGAGCATCCCGTACAACGTGGCGCGCCGAGCTTCGATGTCGGGGATCGCGTTGAAGCCACCGGGCAGGAAGTCCAGGAGCGCCTTCAGCGGCTCGAGGGACTCGGGATCGATGCGGTCATGCTCACTCATCTGACACCTCGCGACGTGGATGGGGATGGGGGGTTAGCGGGAGTCTGTCACCCGTGCGCCCCTCCTGCCACCGAATTGCCGTGGTGCGTCCAGCTGTCATAGCCGGGTGCCGAGTTCCCGCGGTGTCGCACCCTCTGCTCGGTGAGTGGTGAGTGGTGAGTGGTGCCGGTGGACGCCCGGCGTGTCACCTGCACAACTCACCACTCAACAAGAAAGGGGATGGTTAGACGAGGGTCTCGCCGCCGTCGACGACGAGGGTCTGGCCGGTGATGAAGCTGGCGTCGTCGCTCAGGAAGAAGCAGATGGCGGCTGCGAGTTCCTCGGCGCGACCCATCCGCTTCATCGGGATCGCCGCCCCGAAGATCTCCTCCCCCTTCTCCAGGTCGCCGCCTCGTGCGACCATGAGGGGTGTCGTCATGCCGGTGATGGTGCGCCCTGGTGCGATGCAGTTCACCCGCACCTGAGGCAGGGCCTCGAGCAGAATCTGACGGGTCAGGCCGGCGATGCCCGCCTTGGCCGCACCGTAGGGAACGTTGTTGTTGTTCGCCATCACGGCCGCCGTGGAGGCAATGGTGACGATCGACCCGGAACCGCGCTCCTTCATGACGGGAAGCACGTGCTTGCAGGTGTAGAACGTCCCGCCGAGGTGGACGGCCACCATCCGCATGAACCGCTCGGAGTCCCACTCGGCTGTCGGGCCGAACTCCGCGTGGCCACCGGCGGGAACGGCGAGGTCAACGCCGCCGAGCGCTGCCACGGTGGCGTCGACAGCCGCCTTGACCTGATTCTCGTCGGACACGTCGGCCGCCAGCCCGATGCAGCCGCCGCCGATCTCCTCGGCCGCCTGACGTGCCCGGTCACCGTCGAGGTCGACGAGCGCTGCGCGCCCGCCCTCAGCGACGACCCGCTCGGCCGTGGCTCGGCCGAGGCCGCTCGCACCGCCGGTCACGAACAGGACCTTGTTCTCAAAACGCATGGACATCCTCACAAGCACTGGTGGGTGGAAGGGGTGCGCTCAGGTCAGGAGGCTGACCCAGAAGGGGAGTCGCTGGGACGTGCGCCCTCGGACTTCGCCCACATCTTCGCGCTGTTGAAGCCGATTCGGGTGAGCGGCTTCAACTCGAACACGACGCGGCCAGGAGAGTCGAGCATCGCCAGGAACGCGGCCGCCTTCTCGGGCTCGCCCGGGCGCATCTTGTCGGCGAACGCAGGGAGGATCCGGTCCAGTGTCTCGCGATCGTCGTGGACGGTCGCCTCGCACTTGTACGTGAGGGATTGACGCTCAATGATCGAGGAGCCCTTCGACGTGATCGCGATGCTCACGCGGGGGTCCTGGCGGATCTGCTTGACGCGCGGCCGCTCCTCGCTCGCCGTGAGCCAGAAGCGCCCGTCGAGGTGGAGGTAGTTGACGATGACGCCCATCGGCCAGCCCTCCTTGCCCGACCAGATCAGGGTGCACTCGATCTGCGCGTCGAACAGGGCGAGTTCGTCCTCCTG
>Ga0181561_10000732_pt1 | contig 28056 bp, 20 predicted proteins | sample 011ome_19_FD_133760 | JGI IMG/M metagenome (GOLD analysis project Ga0181561, IMG submission 133760) | Coastal salt marsh microbial communities from the Groves Creek Marsh, Skidaway Island, Georgia - 011510BT metaG (megahit assembly) | ecosystem: Environmental > Aquatic > Marine > Intertidal... | reverse complement strand
GCATGGGGGCACGAAGACCAATGTGATTCCCGATGCCGTGGAGCTTGAGGTCGACATTCGTACGGTGCCGGGCACCACGAAAGCCGATGTTGATGCAATGCTCGCCGACGCGCTTGGTGACCTGGCTGCCCATGTGGAGATCATCGACTTGCAGATCGGCGACGCCACCGAATCGCCGATGGGTAATGCCCTGTGGGATTCGGTGAGCCGTAACACTCAAATCGCCTATCCTGGCGCGTCGATCGTGCCGGGTCTGGTGGTGGGAGGCACCGATGCTCGTTTCTACCGTGAGCGAGGTCGAGTGGCCTACGGCGCAGGGTTGTTCTCGCCGAGCATGGATTTCGCCACGTTCGGCAGTCGGTTCCATGGCCACGATGAGCGCATTGACGTGGAGAGCCTCGCTCTAGCCACCGATTTCTGGGTGAATATCGCCACCGATATCTGCGGCTGAGTCTGGCGAGACGCAGTAAATCCCGGTGGAGGCCGGGACTGAATGTGCTACAACAAGGCGATGAAGAAGCGGGCGCTATCTCTCGTTGGAGCGGTCATCTTGTCGTTGTCCGCAGCATCATCGGCTGTGGCGGAGGGTTTTCCAATCATCGTCGCGAACGGGGGAACATCGAGTTTTTTGGCGCGCGAAGGCAATGTGGATCTGATGCGCTTCGATCTCTCGGTCAAACCCGAAGAACAGAACCTCATCGAGGAGTACTGCACCCCTGACTCGTCGGTTCGAGAGGTCCGCTATACCGACCGAACGAACTCGACTTTGACCGACGACTACGTGTTCGTCGATATCGGGTCGTCAGGGCCGAGTGTGTACGTCGGCGCTGAGTGGATCGCGCCAAGCCTGCCAGAAGGTGGGGTACTCGAACTTCAACCTGATGCTTTTCTCACCTGCACACGTATGGCTTCTGGCAACGTGCCCGACGGTTTCGTGGAAGTCAAAATCGTTAGATCCACAGTGTTCGGGTACGTGCCAATATACGCTGGCCTGGAGCCGTACGATCAAGGATCGTGGACAGCTGACACCCAGCAGTATCAGGGCGTTACGTCGTGTAAGAGTGCCGGCGCGAGTCTCGTGGAGGTGCGCAGCGCATCGCTGATGTTCGACAACGGTAGGTATTACAACCCGGTGACCGTCGTCCGCAACCTCGGCGACAACGACGCGCCGGTGGTTGAGTTGGCAATCGACGATGCCATGCGTGATGAGGGATCGTTCGAGGTCAGAGTCATCTGCGTCACAACTGCAACTGCCTATGAGTACAGCACCACGGCTGATCTCAGTACTACTGGTACGGGTACGGGAACGGTCGAGGGCACGCTGGAGATCATTGAGGGCGGTGCTAAGGGCCAGTTGGTGTTATCGCCATGCCCTGCGAACGCAGAGGTGCAGTTCTTGGATCCGAGTAGCCAATTTTTCACCGTTGAGTTTTTTGATCCGGTGCAGCGTGGAGACGAGGTATCGATGCCGTTCGAGGTGACATTCAGTGACCCGAATAGCTCTCCCATTCGAATGAGTTTCAAAATGACCTGTTACGTCGACGGTCCGCCGCGTGTCGCCGTAGTCGGAACCGGACTTGGTGAATTTGGGCCCTCATCATCCGGCAACAATGCCCAAACCGGCATCACACCCGACACGGTGGCGGTGGCACCAGTGGCCGGCACGGTAACGGTCAGCCCATCACCGATTGTGCTGGGGTCTGAGGTGACAGTTACGCCGAACGCCCCGTGTCCGGCCGGAACCGACATCGCGACGTGGTTCCCAGCCGATATCGAGGCATTGGAGGACGACCTGAACTCCGGTGCAATCGTGTTCGAACAACTGGTGCCCGGCCCCGAGATTGGTCCCTCCATCGAGGGTGCTGGCAGTTGGAAATGGAATTTCCCAACCTCTGCCGGAGCGCTGACCGGGTTAGATACCTACGAGCTTGAGCTGTACTTCATCTGTGCGGCCCTCTCTCCAGAATCGGTGACAGCGCGCTACGAGGCCGTGACGCTGCGGTTCGTTGAACCAGGGGGCGAGGTCACCACCCAAGACAGCGAGCCCGATGGCGAGGTCACCACCCAAGACAGCGAGCCCGATGGCGAGGTCACCACCCAAGACAGCGAGCCCGATGGCGAGGCAACCGGTTCTGATACCCCCGCGCCGAACCCGTCGAGTGATCCGACGCCGAGGTTTGAGGTGGTGCCCGCCCCTGCACCATCGTCGTCGGGTGGCACCGCGAGTAGCGCAGACAGCGGCGACGACGACGCGGAGACCACCGGTGACGACAGCGCAGCAGACGTGGTTCGTGCATTTGATTTCGACATCGAACGCCAAGCCATCGTCGACACCGCGACCGGTGCAGCTGTCGGGGTGTTCGATCCCGAAACTGGCAACTTCGTGTCGCCGGATGATGGCAGCCTCATCGCGGTGACCGACCCGTCGAATGGGCAGGTGACCGTTTTGGCCACCGGCGATGTGGTGGCCCGCATTCTGGGCAGCAGCACCGACGAGGCATCAGATGACGGTGATGACGACAACGACGGTGACGGATCGTCGTCAAACACCCTTGCGTACGTCCTCATTGGTGCGGCCGGGGTTCTGTTGCTACTGCTCGGTGCGTTCTGGTTGGGGAATCGGGGTCGCGCTCGCGCGACAGCACCCCCAACGGTGACCGCATCATCGGCGGCGCCATCGCCGGTGCCGCCGCAGGAGCCGGCCGTGCCGTCGGCACCGGAGCCCACCAGCCCATTGCCGCCGCCGCCCCCGCCGGCAACTCCTGATGCGGCACCGCCGACCGATCCGGATGCAACGCCTCCAGGAGGGACGCCAACGACGTGACCACGGCCCGCACGGCGGTTGCCGTGCGGTGTTGCGGTCATCGGCTGATAATCATGGGGTGGTGAGCACCTCCGCCGAACGCACTCCCGCAGGAGCGATCCTGCTCGACGGCAACCGTCTGCGCGATGAGACGGTGGTGCGCCTACGCGCCGAGATCGCTGCCGCTGGCGATCCACCGGTATGCCTCGCCACGGTGCTGGTCGGCAGCGATGCTCCCAGTCGGATCTACGTCAACATGAAGCATCGCAAGGCAACCGAGGCCGGCATGGAATCGCGCGGCATCGAATTGCCCGATACCGCCACTCAGGCCGAGGTCGAAGCCGCCGTCGCCGCGCTGGTCGCTGACGATGGGGTGCACGGCATCTTGGTGCAGTTGCCGCTGCCGGCTCACCTCGATCCTGAACCAGTGCTGGCACTGCTGCCACCTGAAAAAGACGTTGATGGTCTCACCGACCGTTCGTTGGGACGCCTCGTGCGTGACCTGCCGGGACATGTGCCATGCACGCCTCTCGGCGTGATGCGCCTCATCGAGCGCTACGGCATCGCCACGCAGGGTCAACGAGCGGCGGTGATCGGCCGGTCCACTCTTGTCGGGCTTCCGCAGGTGCTGTTGCTCGGGCGGCGCGGATGTGATGCAACCGTGACCTTGGCCCACTCGCGCACCGACGATCTCATCGACGTGTGTCGCAGCGCCGACATCATCGTGGCGGCTGCTGGCCAAGCCCACATGATCGGTGTCGACCATGTACGCCCAGGCGCGACCGTGATCGACGTTGGCGTGAGCCGCACCGAGACGGGCATCGTCGGCGATGTGGATTTTGATGCGGTACAAGCCGTCGCAGGGGCACTCACCCCGATGCCGGGCGGCACTGGCCCCATGACGATCGGCTGCCTGCTCGAGAACACGGTGGCGGCAGCGCGCATGCTCGGCGCACTCTGAACAACCCTGCCGGTTGCGCCCTCGTTCGGTGCCAGCAGTGTGATGTACATTTTGTCAACGCAGTGTCGGGCGGGCCGTGACGCCACGACATGCCTTGCCGATCGAAGATGAGTGACGAGACCGCACCCCTGACGCCGATGCCGCTGCGGGTACTCGCTGCGCGTATCGCGCATGAATGGTCGACGCGGTCGAAGATCTTCGACCTGCCGCATGCGCGCATCTGGCGCCCTGACGACGCTGTTGATCTCTCGATGGAGTTCCTCGGGCGCCCCTGTGCCACACCGATTGGCCCTGCAGCAGGCCCGCACAGCCAGATGGTGCAGAACCTGGTGCTCGCATGGCTGGGTGGATCACGGCTGTTCGAATTGAAGACCGTGCAGGTCATCGACGACCTTGAGATCGCTCGACCCTGCATCGACATGGAGACCATTGGCTACAACACCGAGTGGAGCCAAGAACTGTCGGTGCCCGCCAGCATCGACGAATACGTCGGTGCCGCCCTGTTGATCGCTGCGCTCAGTCGGTGGGAACCGCTCGCCGAGCACCTCGGCCCCGATCCCGGGCGACACGTGTTCGACATGAGCGTTGGCTACGACCTCGCGGGTATCTCCACCGACAAAGTGGCGGGGTTCATCTCCACGATGCGTGATGCCAGCGTTGTGATCTCGCGGATGCGAACCGAACTGGCGTCGGTGCCGGCGATGGCGCACCTGGCCGACGTCGACCTCGACCCATGTATCGCGGACACCTTGACACTGTCGACCTTCCACGGCTGCCCACCTGACGAGATCCACGCGATCGTTACCCACCTGATCGACGTCCACGATCTTGATGTGATCGTGAAGTTGAACCCGACGTTGCTCGGCATCGACACCGTCACGCAGATCCTGCACGATGAACTCGGCTACCGCGACCTCCAATTACGGCAATCGGCATTCGATGAGGACCTGACGTTCGATCGGGGTATCGAGCTCATCGAGGACCTGTCGGCCTACGCCACGGCACGCGGGCGTCGCTTCGGGATCAAATTGACGAACACAATGGTGGTCGGCAACCATCGCGGCCTCCTCGGCGACGACCCGATGTACATGTCGGGACCGCCGCTGCATGTGCTGGCGAGCACCCTGTGTGATCGGCTGGCGGCGGCGCTGCCGGGTCGCCTTGCGATCCCCGGACACGACGGCGACATCATGGTGAGCTTCTCCGCGGGTGTCACCCGGTCGAACCTCGCCGACACCTTGGCCATGGGCGCCAACCCGGCCACGATCTGCTCCGATCTGTTGAAGCCCGGTGGCTACGGCCGGCTCGCGCCGATGTTGCGCGACCTCACCAGCACCATCGCCGCCGATGGTTGCACCGATCTCACCTCGTGGCGCGCACACCGCCAAGAAGCTGCAGTCGCCGAGGGCTACGCGAACAGTTGCGCTCGTCATGTGGCACACATCCGCTCCGATGGCATCGACGCCTACCACCTCGACGGCAACTCCAAACTGCCACGCAGCGTCGATCATGACCTTGACATGTTCGGCTGTGTGGCCTGCAACTTCTGCATCACGGTGTGCCCCAACGATGCATTCTTTTCGATCCGCACACCGGACGACTCTGGCCTTGATGCCCGGCAGCAGTATCTGGTCTACGCCGAATTGTGTAACGAGTGCGGCAACTGCCTTGGGTTCTGCCCAGAACGAGGCGATCCGGCGATGATCAAGCCACGGCTGTTCACCGACCCTGAACTCTTCGCCGCCCGTGATGGCCAGGGGTTCCTTGTGGCCGATGGTGCTGTTGTCGACTATCGCGGCGATGAGGAATCTGCGCGCATCGTGGGGGATCTGCTCGCTCGTCCGGCCGGTGACCCGCTGGGAGGAGCCGGTCGATGAGCGTGACCGAGTCGCATTCCAACGAGAGCACCGCATCGACCATCGGGTTCCGCGTGAACGGCACACCGGTCACGGTGCGTGGCACCCACGATCACTTGTTGAGTGCATTGCGTGACGAGTTGGACATCACGTCGCCCAAAGACGGCTGTTCGCCATCGGGTCAATGCGGGTGTTGCACGGTGCTCATCGACGGCAAGGCACGCGTTGCCTGCCAGACCCCGCTGGAGCGGGTGGTCGATGCCGACATCACCACCCTGGAAGGGCTCGATGACGATCGCCGGGACCAGATCGCCGATGCGTTCGCTGCACATGGGGCGTTGCAGTGTGGGTTCTGCACGCCAGGCATTGTGATGCGCACGGTCGCGATGCTCGACAAGGCCGCCGACGGTGACCTCACCCGTGATCGAGCCGCGCGCCTCCTCGGTGCGCACCTGTGCCGCTGTACGGGCTATGTGAAAATTCTGGATGCGATCGAGTCACTGGCCTCAGGTGATGTGCCCGTTGCGGTGCGCCCGGGTGGCGTCGGCACCGCTGGAATGAAATACGAGGCACGGGATCTCACATTGGGTGAGCGTGACTTCATTGATGACATGCGCGTTGACGGCTTGTTGCACGGTGCGGTGCACCTAGCCGAGCATGCGCGCGCTGACATCATCTCCATCGACACATCTGCAGCAGAGGCAGTGGATGGCGTGGTGCGGGTGCTCACGGCCGCCGATGTGCCGGGCGAGTTGCGCTCTGGGCTCATCCACAAGGACTGGCCGGTGTTCATCCCGGTTGGAGGCCGCACGAGTTATCTCGGCGATGTTCTTGCTCTGGTGGTGGCCGTCGATCGCGCTACCGCGCGTCGGGCGGCGCAACTCATCGAGGTGGACTACGCGCCATTGACACCGGTTACCGACCCGGTACGTGCGCTCGATGCCGATGATGCCGTATGGGGGTTGGAGGGGAATCGGCTGTCTACCAGCGCCTACACGCGTGGTGATGTCGACACCGCCTTGGGCGCAGCCGCCCATGTGGTGAGCGAACGCTTCCAGACGCAGCGCATCGACCACGCTTTCGTCGAACCCGAGTCGACACTGGCGGTGCCGGTGCCCGCCGGGCAACCGCTGCCCCTCACCGGATTGGTGACCGGTGGCGACCCGAGTGATCAGCGTCGCCTCATGGTGTACTCGGGCGGTCAGGGCATTTGGGATGACCGCAACGACATTGCGCGCATGCTGGATATTGATCCGTCGCTCGTCATCACCGAGCTGGTGAGCAATGGGGGAGCGTTCGGCGGCAAGGAAGACATGTCGAATCAGGGCCAGACGGCGCTTGCCGCGTGGCTGCTCGATCGGCCGGTGCGCGTCACTTTCAGCCGTGAAGAGTCGCTGCTGGTGCATACGAAACGCCATCCGATCCAGATGGAGTACACCGCTGGATGTGACACCGATGGCCGGTTGACGGCGTTGAAGGTGCGCATGCTGGGGGACTCGGGCCCGTATGCGTCGGTGGGGATGAAGGTGCTCGAACGCGCAGCCGGTCATGCGTCCGGGCCCTATGTGGTGCCGGCCATCGACGTCGAGGCGATTGCGGTGCGCACCAACAACCCGGTGTGCGGGGCGTTCCGAGGTTTCGGCGCGAATCAGGCGCAGTTCGCGATGGAAGGGGTGATGGACCGTCTGGCGGCCATGGTGGGCATCTCGGGGTGGGAGATGCGCTCGCGCAACGTCGTCGAACCCGGTGTGGTGTGGGGCCCCGGCCAGATCATGGATGGTGGCAGTGCGGGCGCGCGTGCCTGCCTTGACGCGGTGCGTCTGGCCTACGACGAGGCCCGTGCTGGAGGGCATGCGGTTGGTGTCGGTCTTGGGTTGAAGAACTCCGGTCTGGGGAATGGTTTCAAGGAGATCGCGCGGGCGGTGGTGCATCTGCGCGACGATGGAATTCTCGAGGTACGTCACTGCTGGACCGAGATGGGCCAGGGGGTGCACACCGTCGCCGCTCAGGTGGCGGTTAGCGAACTCGGTGTGGACCCGGAGCAGGTGCGGGTCATCGTCGATTCCACGCGCGAACTCGGCGCCGGGCAGACCACCGGCAGTCGCGGCACGCTGATGGGAGCGGGAGCGGTGGCCGACGCCTGCCGGCAGGCGCGAGCCGACGGGCTTCGTGTCGGGGTCGACTACCACGGCGAGTACCGGGTCGATTGGACGAATTCCCTCAGTGAAGGTGTGGAGAACCCGGTGATTCACTCCACATTCGGGTACGCCGCGCAGATGGTGGTGATGGACCGCGAGAGCGGCGACATCGTGAAGGTGGTGGCCGCGCACGACGTCGGTCGCGCCGTGAATCCGCTGCTCTGTGAAGGGCAGATCGAAGGGTCGGTACACATGGGCCTCGGCTATGCCCTGAGCGAGGGCTTCCCCGTTGATGCCGATGGTCGACCGCTGAATGACACGCTGCGCGCACTCGACATCATCCGACCGAAAGATATGCCACCGGTCGAGGTGATCTTGGTGGAGTCGCCTCAACCCGATGCTCCCTATGGCATCAAGGGTGTCGGAGAGATCGGTCTTGTGCCGACCTCGGGCGCGGTCGCGGCGGCGATGCACGACCGCGATGGCGACTGGCGCTGTGAGTTGCCGCTGGTGAACACCGCGAATCGCGAACGTTCCACCGCGTGGAACTGAGGCGCCTGCTGCGACACCGGTAGCGTGCCGTCCACGACCAAGGAGGCCACAATGACCGACGTCCAGTACCTCATTGATGATGCCGCGCGGCAGTTGTTGTTCACCGAGGCACGCACGGCGAACACCTTCACGTCTGAACCGGTGAGCGACGAACAGATCGCTGCGGTGTATGACCTGGTGCGGTTCGGGCCGACCACCATGAACACTCAGCCGTTGCGCATCGTGTTGGCCCGCAGCGACGATGCGCGTGCCCGGGTGCTCGGTCATCTGCTCCCCGGTAACAAAGCAAAAGCCGAATCGGCGCCGTTGGTGGCTGTGTGCGCCGTTGACCTCAACTTTCATGATCACCTCGTCGACACGTTTCCGCACTTTGCCGGAGCGCGTGACGTGTTCGCCGACGATGCGTTTCGCGACCGCACCGCGCGCCATCAAGGCTGGTTGCAGTGCGGGTATCTGATCGTGGGCTTGCGATCGATCGGGCTGGCATCGGGCCCGATGCTCGGCTACGACGCCGAGGGCCTCGATGCCGACCTTTTTGCCGGGACCAGCCTGCGGTCGCTGATGGTGATGAACATCGGCCGTGCCGGGCCTGACGCGTGGCAAGAACGATTGCCACGTCTGGCCTACGACGAGGTGGTCCGCACCATCTAAGTGCTGTCCCGCTTCGGGGCCCTGTTATGGCCGACCATAGGGTCGGGGTATGGCGCGTCCAATTCCTGCATACGACTGGTTGGCTCATCACCACGCTCACCGAGCAGAACGGGTCGCATTCGTTGATCTGGCACGGGATCGTCGTCTGACCTACGGCGACTTACATCGACGCTGTGACGCTCTGTCGGCGTATCTTGCCGACCTCGGAGTGCAGGCCGGAGATCGGGTTGCGTTGCTGGCACATAATGGGCCGGAGTACTTCGATCTGCAGTTTGCAGGAATGCGCATCGGCTCAATAGCGGTGCTGCTGAATTGGCGACTGACCGTGAGCGAACTCGAGTTCATCGTCGCTGACAGCGCCCCGCGAGTACTTATCCATTCAGCTGAATTTGCTGACATTGCTGCTGAGCTCGCACGACGGTGCGGCGTGCATCATCTCATCCAAATCGACGATGACTATGACACGATCGTCACCTCTGGTAACGCACCTGCGGCACCGGTGATGATGACCCATGACGATCCGTCGACGATCATGTACACCTCTGGTACGACCGGTCACCCCAAAGGGGCGATCATCACCCACGGAATGACTTTCTGGAACACGGTGAATCTCGGCGTGCCGGCTCGCATCACCCCCGACACTGTCCAATTGGTGGTTCTGCCGTTGTTCCACACCGGTGGGCTGAATTGTTACGCAAACCCAGTGCTGCATGCCGGCGGACGGATTGTGGTTGCGCGCGCGTTCGACCCGGGCGAAGCCCTTGCATTGATCGGTGATGCTGATGTGGGTATCACGCACTTTTTCGCAGTGCCGGCGCCGTACCAGTTCATGATGCAACACCCAGATTTCGACACTACCGACCTCTCTCGATTGCAGATCGCAGGGGTTGGTGGGGCGCCGTGTGCCCTCGCGATTATGGAACGCTGGGCGGAACGCGGCATTGAGGTCGCTCAGGGCTACGGAATGACCGAGACGAGTCCTGCGTCGGTATTTCTCGATCCAACTGATGCGATGCGCAAGATCGGATCAGCTGGCAAACCCCTTCTGCATACCGAGGTGCGTATTGTCACCGACGCAGGACACGATGCGAATGTGGGAGAGGTGGGTGAATTGTGGACTAAGGGTCCGAACATCACGCCCGGATATTGGAACCGGCCCGACGCCACCGCCGATGCATTTGTCGATGACTGGTTACGTACCGGAGACGCTGCGCGCTGTGACGATGAGGGATACATCTACATAGTTGACCGTTGGAAAGACATGTACATCTCAGGTGGTGAGAACGTGTACCCCGCAGAGGTTGAGAATGTGATCTACCAACTGCCGGGGATCGTGGAAGCCGCCGTGGTCGGGGTTCCGGATGACCGATGGGGGGAGAGTGGCGTGGCCGTGGTGGTTCTGGCTGAGGAAACGGTCCTCGATCAGGCTGCACTGGTGGCGCACTGTGTGGAACAACTGGCCAAGTTCAAGGTGCCGACACGCATGGTGGTGGTAGATGAATTGCCTCGCAACGCAACCGGCAAGGTTCTCAAGCGTGAACTTCGGGCCGCTTTGGTGGGCGACGCCCCTGCCATTTCTTGACGGAGGACGTTACGTCAGAGCGATCGGAGGGATGCGGTAGCCGCCGAGCAGGTTTTCGAGGCGCGCGGCCATCGCCAGACATGTGTGATCGCCGAGATACCGGCCGACGATCTGAATACCGACGGGCAGGCCATCTGGGGTCCACCCGGCGGGCACCACGGTGGCGGGCAGGTAGACGTAGCCGAACTGGGTGGTCCACGCGATGAGGTCGGCATAGGCGCGATCGCCCATCGATGTGGGCAGGGTGCGGGTGTAGAGGTTGCCCTGTGTCTGATGCTCAAACGCTGCGGTGAAGGCCACCGGAGCAAGAAGAATGTCGTAGCGCGTGAAGAAGTCCGCCCACGAGCGACGCCGAGCTGTGCGCTCCTCGGCCAGCAGCAACCAGTCGCGGTGACGCATCGTGGTCGCTCCGGCCCGCATCGCCAGCATCTCGTCGCCGTCGTCGATACGAGCGAGCAGCCCGGCGAATTCTTCGTCGGTGCGCCCCGGCGACACGGCTGCTGACACCAGCGGCATCCCGATGCGGTAGACGTCGGCGAAATCGTGTGCTGGTCGCGCCGCGCGATCCACGACGCAGCCGTCAGCCTCGAGGGCTGCGACAGCAGCATCGATGACGGCGGCAACCTCGGGTGCAATGGGGCATGCGGGGTCGTCCAGCCATGCACCCACCCGAGCCTGTTCGGCCGGCACCGCCGCGGGCAGCGTGAGTTGCCAGGCAGGGGAGAGGTCATGCGAGGGTCCAGTGAGGACATCGAGCAGCAGTGACACATCGGCGACGGTGCGGCCCATCGGGCCAACCACATTCACATCGGCATTAGCAGCACCCCAACTGAGATGGTCGACGTACCCGTCTTGTGCGACGATGCCAAATGACGGCTTGTGCCCGCAGACACCACTGAAATGAGCGGGAAGTCGAATGGAGCCGCCGATGTCGGTACCGATCTCAACCGAGGTCATTCCCGTCGCCAGTGCGGCGGCCGCCCCGCCAGACGACCCGCCAGGTCCACGAGTGAGATCCCACGGGTTGTTCGTCGTGCCGAAGATGTCGTTGGACGCCTGGATATCACCGGACCATCGCGGAAGGTTCGATTTGCCGTACACCACGGCGTCGGCGTGGCGCACAGCGGACACGGCGGCCGCGTCGGCGGTGGGCACCTGGTCGGCGAGTTCGATGGCGCCCCCGGTGGTGCGCAGTCCCGCGGTGGCGAGTGCATCTTTGATGCTCATCGGCAGACCGGCGAGCGGGCCGACCGGTTCACCGGCGGCTCGGCGGTTGTCGATGTCACGGGCGGCGACTCGAGCGGCATCGATATCGACCGTCACCACCGCGTTGATCGAGTCGTGTAGTCGGTTGCGTACATCGACGTGCTCGTCGAGCAGTTCGACTGCCGAGATCTCTCGACGGTTGAGCGCATCCAACTGGTCAACCGCGGGCCTCAAGGTCAGCGGTGTGTGCGGGGCCATCACCTGATCGTAGAGATGATGGCGATGGCCCCGCAGAGCCGGAGAATCAGTCGGTGGGCTGGGGAACGATCCGTAAATACGGCTTCGGCGCGACCCATCCGTTCGGGAACAGTTCCGCCGCCTCATCGTCGCTGAGACCGGCGCCAATGATCACGTCGTTGCCGGGCGACCAGTTGGCTGGTGTGGCGACCTTGTGACGTGCTGTGAGTTGCAGCGAGTCGATCACGCGAAGGATTTCGTCGAAGTTCCGTCCGGTCGATGCCGGATAGGTGAGGGTGAGCTTCACCGTCTTGTCCGGTGCTATCACGAACACTGATCGAACGGTCAACGTGTCGTTCGCGTTCGGGTGAATCATGTCGTAGAGGTCCGCGACGCGGCGTTCAGGATCACCGATCATCGGGAAGTTCACCGGCGTGCCCTGAGTTTCAGCGATGTCGGCCTCCCAGGTTTCGTGGCTGTCGACCGGGTCGACAGACAGGCCAATGACCTTTACTCCGCGCCGGTCAAACTCGGCCTTGATGCGGGCCACCTCGCCGAGTTCGGTGGTGCAGACGGGGGTGAAGTCTTTCGGGTGGCTGAAGAGCACACCCCATGAGTCACCAAGCCACTCATGGAACGAGATCTCGCCGTGGGTGGTGGGCGCAGTGAAATCGGGGGCGGTGTCGCCAAGTCGGATACTCATGATGTGACCTCCTCGAGGGTGCCGTTGGCGACGTTGTAGACGAAGCCGCGGATGTTGTCGGTGTGGGGCAAGAAGGGGCTGGCGGTCAGGCGTGCGATGGACTGACGGACGTCCTCGGTGGCATCGGGGAAGGCCTCGAACGCAAAGTGTGGGCGGATGCCCACATCAGCGGTGATCTGTGCCTTCACTTCATCGTCAGTGAAAGTGACCATGCCGCAATCTGTGTGGTGGAGCAGGACGATTTCTCGGGTTCCGAGCAGGCGTTGGCTGATGACCAATGAGCGGATGGCATCGTCGGTGACGACACCCCCCGCATTGCGAATGACATGGGCGTCACCGTTCGCCAGTCCAAGGATGGCCGCAGGATCGAGTCGGGCGTCCATGCAGGCAAGGATCGCAACTCCTCGAGAGGGCGGGGCAGTGAGCGCCCCATCGTTGAAATTCGCCGCATAGGTCGCGTTCGCTGCGACGAGTTCATCAGTTGTGCTCATGAGAACCTTTCTTTTTGAGGGGTGGCGGGAACGCCGTATCTAAATATGACAATAAAGGTCGGGTTTGTCAAGTTTTACGAATCAAGTTGGTGGGATGATGACACCTACGCTCGCGTCATGCCTGCTGACAGCATCGTTGTGCGACCCGCTACCGAACTTGCCGCCATGGTGCGGCGTGGCGAGATCACCGCCACCGAACTTCTCGACCACACCCTGTCGCGATTCGAACGGCACAACCCGTCGATCAACGCGGTGATCCTCACCCGGGTCGAGAGGGCCCGTGAACGCGCTGCCGCACTCGATGCGGCCGCTCAACGCGGCGAGTTCTGGGGCCCACTCCATGGCGTGCCGATGACCATCAAAGAGGCCTACGACTGGGCCACAACACCGTCGACGTGGGGGAATCCGGCATGGCGTGACAACGCCCCCGACACCGACGCTGTCGCCGTCCAGCGACTCGAGGCTGCGGGTGCGGTCATCTATGGCAAGACCAATGTGCCGTTCATGCTCGGTGACTGGCAGAGCTTCAACGAGATCTACGGCACCACGAACAACCCGTGGGATGTCACGAGGGTTCCCGGCGGATCCTCCGGTGGATCCGCAGCCGCTCTCGCCACAGGCATGGCCGCGCTCGAGCTCGGGAGCGATATCGGCGCATCGATCCGGAACCCTGCCCACTACTGCGGCGTCTTTGGCCACAAGCCGACAATGTCGCTGGTTCCCTACGAGGGTCATGTGGTTCCCGGCATGCTGCCCGAGGTGGACATCAGCGTCTGTGGGCCCATGGCGCGCTCGGCGGCCGACCTCGATGTCGCGCTGTCGGTGCTGGCCGGCCCCAGCGGCCTCGATGCCACCGGCTATCGCGTGGCGTTACCGGAGGCGCGCCAGCAACGTCTCTCGGAATTCCGCGTGGCCGTCATGCTCGATACTCCGGTGATCGCCAATGACACGGTGATGCTCGATCAGCTGCAGACATGTGTGGACGGCCTGGCCGCCGCGGGATGCACCGTGGTCGAGGCCACCCCGGATATCGACCAGCACGAGTACTTCGAGAACTACCTCATGTTGTTGCGCGCGGCGACGGGAGCCATGGCCGACGATGCCACCTTCGCAGCTGCTGAACAGGCAGCCGCAGCGTGGGAGGCTGGGGACCGGTCATATCAGGCGCTCGTCGACCATGCGATGTCGATGACGCATCGTGAATGGTGGCAGCACCACAACCGACGCGCGGCCTACCGGGGGGAGTGGGCGCGATTCTTCGGCGAGTACGACCTACTGCTGTGCCCGACCGCAGCGTCGACGGCGTACCCACACGACCACACCGGCACACGCGCCACGCGCACCATTGCGATCAATGGCGCGCCCGAACCGGTGGTGGACCAGTTGTTTTGGGCCGGGTGGTCATGCAACTCGTATCTGCCGGGCACCACCGCACCCGCCGGACTGTGCGCTGACGGTCTGCCCGCCGGACTGCAGATCGTTGCGCCACACCTGCAGGACCGTCGCTCGATTCGTTTTGCCGCGCTGATGGAACGCGAACTGGGAGGGTTCACACCGCCACCAGGCTTCGAGTGAGTGGAGTGCTGGTGCGGCGACCACTGATGCCCGCAGCGTCAGCGTGAGCGCTCGACCAGTTGGCGCACGATGACATTGCGTTGAATCTCGTTGGTGCCCTCACCCACGATCATCAACGGTGCGTCGCGGTAGTAGCGCTCCACATCGAACTCGGTCGAATATCCATGGCCACCGTGAATACGTACCGCGTCGAGTGTGACCCGCGCCGCCATCTCTGACGAGAACAACTTGGCCATGCCGGCTTCGAGATCGGCGCGCATGCCAGCGTCGTAACGTTCCGCCGCCAGATAGTTCAACTGCTGTGCGGCAACGATGTCGGTGGCCATCTGCGCGAGCATGTTCCCCACCGATTGGTGCTGCCAGATCGGCTTGCCGAAGGCGTGGCGGTCCTGGGCGTATCGCAGCGCGTCGTCGAAGGCGGCTCGCGCTACACCGATCGCGCGACCACTCACTTGAATGCGGCCGATCTCGAGACCGTCCATCATCTGTGCGAAACCGCGACCCTCGTCGCCACCGAGCAACGCCGACGCCGGCACGAAACAATCATCGAAAGCCAGCTCACAACTCTCCACTCCCTTGTAGCCAAGTTTGGGCAGGGCACGTGACACCGTGAAACCCGGCACCTTCTCCACGAGAAGGATCGAGATACCGCGGTGGCGCGGCTCGGCCGTCGGGTCGGTCACGCACAGCAGTGCCACCACACCAGCACGGCGCGCGTTCGTGATCCATGTCTTGGAACCGTTGATGACGTACCCGTCCACGCCATCGCGGGTGGTGCGCCGCGCCACCGTGCGGATCGACTGCAGATCCGACCCACCGTCAGGTTCGGTGAGGGCCATGGTGGCGCGCATCTTTCCGGTGGCCATCAGGGGTAGGTAGCGCTCGCGCTGCTCGTCGGTGCCGAAACGGCAGAGCAGCGATGACACCACCGAATGTCCGCCGAAGGCTCCCGATAACGACATCCATCCGCGCGCCACTTCCTCGCTGATGCGGGCGAAACAACGTCCCGACACCGCCGTTGCCACCATCGGGTCAGTGATCGCCAAGCCGAACATGCCCATCTGTTTCATCTGGTCGATGAAGGCCTCGGGGTAGTCGCCGGCCTGTTCCATCTCGCGCACCCGTGGGCGCACCTCGACGTCTACCCACCGTGCCACCGTGTCGACCATCGCCTGTTCGGCATCGTCGAGTCCGGTCATATCCATCGGGAACGCGCTCGGTCGCATGCCATATGGTGACATCTGCGGTCTATCGACCACCGACTCGTCCCCGCTCGGTACCACGCCGTACCGTCGGGGGCGATGAGCACCGTCGAGCAGATCCCCTTTGTCGACTATCTCGTACTGGGCGAGCGGCCACACCTGCTCGCCCACGAGTGCAGCCGTTGCGGGGCGCGGTACTTCGATCGGCGCAACGCCTGCGCCGGGTGTTTCAGTACCGAGTTCGCGTCGGTCGACATCGCGACCGACGGTGTGCTGCGGGCGTTCACCATCGTCACCTTCGCCGCGCCAGGTGTGGACGTGCCGTTCGTGGCCGGGGTTGTCGACTGCGATGGCACCAGCGTGCGCGGCAACATCGTGAACTGCCCACCCGACCCTGATCACGTCACGCTGGGCATGGCGGTTCGGCTCACCACCTGGGTGGTCGGTGCCGACAGCAACGGGGTTGAAGCCGTCAACTATGGGTTCGAGCCGGCCTGAGAGCAGCCGGCAGCACAGGAGGAACGACATGGCCACTGATGACATCTGGATCCTCGGCATCCACATGACGAAGTTCGGCAAGCACCCCGACCTCGACGTGGTCGACCTCGGTGCGCAGGCGATCATGGGCGCGCTCTGTGATGCGGATGTGACCATGGCCGATATCGGTGTGTTCGCGGCCGGCAACCTGCTCGGCCAGGGCGGCATCGCCCAGCAGTTACAGAAACAGGTCGGCCAGACAGGAATCCCGGCCTACAACGTCTCGAACGCCTGCGCCACCGGCGCAACCGCGCTGCGCACGTCGATCATGGCCGTCAAAGCCGGTGAATGCGATATGGGCCTCGCGGTCGGCGTGGAGAAACTGGCCGGAGCGGGCCTACTCGGCGCCGGGGGACAGGCCAAATCTGACGGCGAGCAATGGGAGCGCAGCGGGCGTTTCGGCGCTGTTGCCCCCGTGGATGGCCGTATCGGTACTCAGTCGATGCCCGGCGTCTTCGCCCAGATCGGCATGGAATACGGTCATCGCTACGGTGGTGCGGACTTCGAACTCTTCGCGCGTATCTCGTCGAAGAATCACGGTCATTCCACGCTGAACCCACTTGCGGCGTACACGTCGGCAATGAGCGTCGAGCAGATCATGGGCGATGTGATGATCGCCTACCCCAACACCCGGCCAATGTGTTCAGCCAACTGTGACGGTGCCGCGGCCGCCGTCGTCGTCAGCGGCGAACGGTTGGCGTCGCTGTCGGATGATCAGCGGCGACGAGCGGTGCGGGTACGCGCCTCGGTGCTGACTAGCGACCCATGGCAGGAGGCTTGCCAGGTGCTGCCCGATGTGAACACGCTGACCCGCAACGCTGCCCGGCAGGCCTATGAAGCCGCGGGAGTGGGGCCCGAGGATCTCGACCTGGTGGAACTTCACGACTGCTTCGCCACCGCCGAACTGGTGCACTACGACAATCTCATGCTGTGCCACGAGGGTGGGGCCGTCGACTTCTTCGAATCCGGTGCACCGTTCCGTGACGGGTCCCTACCGGTGAACGTCTCCGGCGGATTGCAATCCAAAGGTCATCCGATCTCGGCGACAGGCATCGCCAACATCTGGGAGGTCTGCCAGCACGTGCGCGGGGAGTGCGGCGACCGCCAGATCGAGGGTGCACGCATCGGCCTTGCCCACGTGATCGGGTTGGGTTCGGCATGTGGAGTGCACATCCTCGAAGGCGCCGCAGCCTGACCGTGCCGTGATCGAACGAGCCGCCGGTAGCCACATCGGCGACATCCCCACGGTCTCACTCGACGGCGACCCGCAGCGTGTGGGCACGGCTCTCGACCGCGCATGTGCCGATATCGGGTTCGTGCGCATCATCGACCACGGCATCGATCAGAGCCTCGAGCGACGTGTCGATGAGATGGCACGGGAATTCTTCGCCCGTGATGAGGAGCTGAAGGCGCGCGTCGCCATCGCCGAGGGTGAGGCATATGGCTATGGGGGCTACATGGTGGAGCGGCTCGCCGCGAGCCGAGGCGGTGTGACCCCGCCTGATGCGAAGGAGACCTACTCCATCGGGCCGGTGGACCATCCCGATGATGTGGCCGCACTCATCGCGGCCGATCCCGCGGCTGCGTTCGCGTACTCACCGAATCGATGGCCCGAACAGCCCACGGCATTCGCGGACACAATGTCGGAGTGCTACCGCGCGCTCGGGGACCTGTCGGCACGGTTGCTCTCGCTGATGGCGCGTGGGCTGGGAATGCCAGCCGACACGTTCAGCGATGCAATCGATCGGCACACATCGGCACTGCGCCTGCTGCACTACCCGCACATCGATCCCGACGTCCTCGCCCCGGGGCAATTGCGTGCCGGTGCTCATTCCGATTACGGCACGCTCACGCTGCTACGCACTGATGCGGCACCCGGCGGTCTCGAGGTGCTCGATCGGCGTGGCCAGTGGGTGCCGGTGGCACCTCGCAGTGACGCCTACGTGGTCAACATCGGCGATGCGCTGGAACGGTGGACTGCAGGGCGATGGCGGTCCACCATGCACCGTGTGCAACTGCCGCCGCGCAATGCCGGGAACACTGAGCGCTTCTCGGTGGCCTTCTTCCACAACGCCAATTGGGATGCGGTGATCTCCACCCTGGCGGCGTGTCGCGGTGACGGGGTCGACGAACCGGCACCGATTACCGCCGGCCGACACCTGATGGAACGGTTCCGGTCCACTCAGTACTGATCGAGTGGCACATCGGTACCCTCCCGCGCGTGGACCAGCACGGTCGTGCGCAGCCCCGCACCTTCAAACCCCGCCGGCGACGCTTGTCACCAACCCGGCAGGCAGCCTTGGAACGTCTCGAACCACTGTGGTCGCTCGATGTCGATGGGCCACCGCTGGATGCACCCGCCGTGTTCGGCCGTCAGGCGCCGGTGGTTCTCGAGGTCGGCTGTGGAGCGGGGGAGAATGCGCTGGCGGCCGCGTCCACACGGCCCGACATCGATGTCATTGCCGCCGAGGTACACACGCCCGGTATTGCGCGCGTGTTGGCCCACATCGAGGCCAACGGCCTCACAAACCTGCGCGTGGTGCACGGTGATGCGCTGGAGTTCTGCGCGCGGCTTGCCACGGCCAGCCTTGACGAAGTGTGGGTGTTCTTTCCCGACCCCTGGCCGAAGCCGCGCCAGCGTCAGCGTCGGATCGTGCATCTGGATCGCCTCGGCCCATTGTTGCGGTGTCTGCGTCCCGGCGGCCTGATGCGAATGGCCACCGACATCGACGACTACGTGGAGCAGATGGTGCAGGTGTGCGACGCGCTCCCCGAACTCGATGGCGGCATCGTCGAACGCTGGGACGGTCGGGTGATGACACGATTCGAGATCAAAGGAATCGATGCCGGGCGCACGATTACCGATCTCGCCTACCGGCGCGTCTGATCAGGCGTTCATCACCCGTTCGAGGCGTTCGATGGCATCAACGAACTCTTCGACCATTTCATAGACGACACGCGATGTCGGTCGCGACTCATTCATCTGGCCCACCACCTGGCCGACGAAGTAGTTGGCGAGGTCTGCAGCTCCACTGTCGGCGCGATGCGCCGCACGATCGATACGCCGGATCGCGCGATCCACCAGCATTGGCTGCAGGGGCATGGGCAGTGGCGATGGGTTTGCCGGATCCTCCCAGGCGTCGGTCCATGGGGTGCGTAATTGTCGCGCGGGCTTTCCGGTGCGCGATCGTGAGCGCACCGTGTCTGACGAGGTGGCGTTCAAGAACTTCTGTTTCACCGTGGGATGGGTTTCCGCCTCGTCGGTGGTGAGCCAGATCGACCCGCACCACACTCCTTCAGCGCCGAGAGCCATCGCCGCGGCCATCTGACGTCCACGGCCGATACCGCCAGCACCGAGCACCGGTGTGGTGGCCCCAACGGCGTCGACGATCTCGGGGATGAGCACCATCGTGCCGATCTCGCCCGTGTGCCCACCGGCCTCGGAGCCCTGAGCGATGATCAGGTCCACCCCGGCAGCCACATGGCGCTCGGCGTGCTGTGCCTTGCCGGCCAGAGCGCCGACGAGACGCCCCTCCTCGTGGGCTCGCTCCAACATGTGCGCCGGTGGCGGCCCCAGGGCGTTCACCACGAGAGCGGCACGGTGCGCCAAGGTGATGTCGAGTTGTGGTGCAGCGCGCTCGGCGGTGAGCGGCGCACTGGCTTCGGCCGACAGCCCGCGACGGGGGCGTTCATCATCGGGTAGATCGGGGACGTCGTACCGCTCCAACAGTTCATCAAGGAAGGTGCGGTGTCCGTCTGGAATCATCGCAACCAGGTCGTTCACGGTCATTCCGCCTTGGTCGCTGCCGGTGTACTTGGCGGGCGCGATGAGATCGACGCCATAGGGAAGGTCGCCAACCTGTTCCTCGATCCAGTCGAGGTCGATATCGAGCTGCGCGTCGCTATGGCCGGCGGCGCCGAGCACGCCGAGGCCACCGGCGCGAGTCACCGCCGCAACGACGTCACGGCAATGGCTGAACGCGAGGATCGGAATATCGATTCCCAACATGTCGGTGATACGTGTCTGCACGGTGTGCTCCTCAGGTGGTGCTGGCGGTTTGTTCGTGTCGATGGCGCGATTCGGCCCAGGTCATGCCGTGATCTCCGTGAATGTCGCGGGGAAGGCCGAGTACATGCTCGGCCACGATGTTGCGCTGAACGGCAAAGGTGCCGCCGCCCAGGGTAAGCGCGGGGCCGAAGAGCCAGCCGTAGTGCCAGATCGGGTCGACATCGGGAAACTGGCTGGCCGATCCACGACCGAAGTTCACCTCGGTGGCCCCAGAACGCGCTGAGACGTCGATGTCGCCGCGTGGACCCGAACCGGTGAGCATCCCGTTGGCACCAGCGAGATCTTTGGCGATGGCCATCACATGCTGGCCATGTTCATCACCCATGATCTTCTGGATCGACGCTTCGGGGCCGGGGGTGCGCCCGGCGAGTTTGGCGCTGAGTGTGCGCAAACGATTGAGGCGCAGGATTTCGGCCTCAATGTGCAGCCCCGCGAGACGGTCACGCATGATCGGGTCGGTCATGCCTCCGGCGGCGCGAACCAGGTCGATCAGATGTCCAGCCGATGGGCCTGCCCCCCACAGCGACCCCGATGACGACAACGACACCCGTTCGTTGGCGAGGGTCACTTTGGCGAGTCGCCACCCATCGCCCTCTGCACCGACGCGGTACTCGACCGGCAACCGCACATCATCGAAGAAGGTCTGGTTGAACGAGTGGGCGGTGGTCATGTCGATGATCGGGCTGAGCGAGAGGCCGTCAATGTCCATCGGGACGATGAAGTACGACAATCCGCGGTGTTTGGGTACATCGGGATTGGTGCGCGCAATCAAGATGCCGAATTGGGAGTGGTGCGCTCCGCTCGACCAGATCTTGGCGCCATTGATCACGTAATGGTCACCGTCGCGCACCGCTCGTGTGGACAAAGCAGCCAGGTCCGAGCCGGCATCGGGCTCGGAGAACAACTGGCACCAGATCTCTTCGCTAGTGAAGATCGGGTCGAGGAATCGCTCGCGCTGCCAGTCGCTGCCGGCGAGCGCGATAGTGGGCGCGGCCCACCCCACACCGATGGCGTTGGAGATTGCGCCGGAACGGGAGACGTTGGCGCGGCGTAGTTCCTCGTCGATGATCAACTGGTGGATGGGATCGGCGTCGATGCCCCACGGCCGCGGCCAATGCGGCACCACAAGCCCAGCCGCGTGCAGTTCGGCAGGGGAGGGGTCGCGATGGGCATCCAACCAGGCCCGCAGTTCGAGCCGGCGAGGGTCGTCATCTGGTGGAAGGTCGAAATCCATGCCGCTCACCCCTTGGGTGCTGGCCCGTCAGTGGCCGGCCCGGCGAAGGCCTGGGCGCGTACCAGCCAGTCGCGTGCAGCGTCACCAATGGTGGTCACGGCGGTGTCATCGAGGTGGCGGCGTTGAGTGACGACATGGCAGAAATCCTCGGCCGGCCCGTGGACTTCAGCCACCGCATCGTCGTAGTGCCAGGTCCACACGTCACCCGATGGCGCGGTCAATGTGACGTTCACCGATCCCTCCGGCGGTGTGAGGCCACGGTTTACATAGCTCCAGCCACGGGTAATCACGCCGAGTTGGGCGATGTGGCGGCAGCGGTCTGTTGTCGGTCGAGCATCGGGGCCCACCAGATCGGCCACCGTGTCGATGATGTCGGTGCCATGTGCCCACGCCTCCATCAGCCGGGCGGTCAAGAACGAGCGCGCACCCATCGACGGCCCGTACCACTCGACGCGTGTCGCTGCGTCGAATCCGTTCGCTGCGGCCGCGAGGCCAGCGCGCGCGTCGCGCCACGCCGCCAGCAGTTCCGCCGGTGTCATCGCTCGCGCCTCGGCCAACGTGGGGTCGTGATCGGCGTTCATCTGGGTGAAGAGTTCGTCGCGGTGGTGGCGGAATCCGTCCGGATCGGCGATGGCGAGGGTGGCGGAGCGGTCGAAGAACCAGAGATGACCGACCTGATCGGCCACGGTCCAGCCAGGGCTCGGGGTATCGCGACGCCACGCGTCATCGTCGAGGCCGGCGACCACATCATCGAGCGCATTCTGCTCAGCCACTAGGTCTGTGGTGACCTGTGCCACCGGATCGATCTCGTCGCTCATCGTCGCCCCCGTGATCATCGTGTTCGTCATATGCGGCGCATCGCCCGCACCGGGCGACGGTACCGCACCACCTGGTTCTGGCCGGGATCGGCGACAGACCGATTGACGGCACAGGGGTGCGGGGGTCTACCTTGCGGATGTGGGGCAGGTGACGACGGGGATCGGCGGACGGCATCGCAGTACCTTGCGCAGCCGAGTGGACACACGTTCGCAGCAGTGGCGCGACAACGTGGCGGCGATGGAGGCTCTGTGGGGCCAGGTGGCCGACGAACTTGACGCTCTGGAGACGATCGGCGGTCAGCGATACGTCGATCGTCACCGCGCTCGCGGCAAGATGCTCGCCCGCGAACGCATCGAACAATTGGTCGACCCCGACACGCCCATTCTTGAACTGAGCCCCCTTGCAGGGTGGGGCTCGGAGTTCCCGATCGGTGCTGGTGTCGTGAATGCGATTGGCATCGTGGAAGGGGTGGAGGTCGGTATCACCGCCACCGACATGACCTACCGCGGTGGGTCCACAAACCCGAGCACTCTCGACAAGTCGTCGCGTTTCTTCGAGATCGTGCGGACCAACCGTCTGCCCTGGATCTCGCTGAACGAGTCGGCCGGAGCGGACTTGCCGCATCAGGCGGATGTCTTCAATCGTGGCGGTGCCAGTTTCAAACACCAGACGCAGTTGTCAGCCGCGGGTATCCCGACGATCACGTGCGGTTTCGGGCCTGCAACGGCAGGTGGGGCGTACACCCCAGGCATGAGCGACTACACCGTGTTCGTTGCGAACCGCGCAACCGCGTATCTCGGTGGCCCGCCATTGGTGAAGATGGCCATCGATGAAGTTGTCGATGAAGAAACTCTGGGCGGGGCAGAGATGCATGCGCGGGTCAGCGGGCTGAGCGACTACCTCGCGGTCGATGAAATGGACGCTCTGCGCATCACCCGCCAGATCGTGGCTCATCTGCGGTGGCGCAAGCTCGGCCCCGGGCCGACCGAACCGGCGGACGAACCGTTGTATCCGAGCCATGAACTCCTCGGCTGTGCCTCAGCAGATGTGCGGGTGCCGTTCGACATTCGGGAGATCTACGCCCGTGTGCTCGATGGCAGTCGTTTCGAGGAGTTCAAACCGCTCTACGGCGACAAGCTCATCTGCGGGTGGGGGTCGGTCAATGGGTTCCCCGTCGGGTTCATTGGCAACAACGGCATCTTGTTCTCAGAAGAGGCCTCCAAAGGCGCGCAGTTCATCCAGCTGTGCAACCGCACCGATACACCGCTGGTGTTCTGGCACAACATCACGGGATTCATGGTGGGTTCAGCGGCCGAACGCGGTGGCATCATCCGTAACGGAGCGAAGCTCATCAATGCCGTGTCGAACTCGTCGGTGCCGCATATTTCGATGATGGTGGGGGCTTCCTACGGCGCGGGTAATTACGGCATGGCCGGTCGGGCCTATGACCCTCGGTTCGTGTTCTCGTGGCCGAATCATCGCATCGCCGTCATGGGCGGACGTCAACTCGCGGGTGTGATGGACATCGTGGCGCGTAATGCAGCCGCAGGCCGTGGCGTCGACGTCGATGAAGCCGAACTCGACCTTCGCAAGCAGGCTCTCGAGGCCCAGATCGAGAGCGAGTCGAGCGCGCTGTTTGCGACGGGCCGAGTGTGGGACGACGGCATCATCCACCCTTCTGACACCCGTTATGTGCTGTCGATGGCGTTGTCGGTGGTGCACTCCAATGAGGTGTCGGGGGCAACGACCTACGGGGTGTGGAGGCACTGATGTCGAACTCGGATATCTCCTGGCGCCCGATTCGCCGACTTCTCATCGCCAATCGTGGAGAGATCACCTGCCGGATCGCGCGCACGGCGCGTGCACGCGGCATCACGGTGGTGGGGGTCTACTCCGATGCCGACCGTCACGCACCGCACGTCGCCGCCTGCGATGTCGCTGTGTCGCTCGGTGGCTCAACCCCGGCGGAGTCGTATCTCCGCTTGGATGCGGTGGTGAATGCCGCCGTTCGTACCGGATGTGATGCGGTGCATCCCGGCTACGGATTTCTTGCCGAACGTGCCGATGCGGCGCGCGCTGTGATCGAGGCCGGACTTGTCTGGGTGGGGCCGACGCCTGAGCAGATCGAACAACTCGGCGACAAAGTGGCCGCCAAGCGTCTGGCGATCGATGCGGGTGTGCCAACAACATCCATTGTGGAGATCGACGATCCCAGCGACCATGCCGCGGTGCTCGGTGCATGCGCCGGACTGTCATTCCCGTTACTCGTCAAGGCAGCAGCCGGCGGTGGAGGCCGCGGTATGCGCATCGTGGTGGGTCCCGACGACTTGGGCACCGCCTGTGAGTCTGCGGCCCGCGAAGCCGAGGCTGCCTTTGGGGACCCGCGCCTGTTCATCGAGCCGTTCCTTGCCGGAGGCCGCCATATCGAGGTGCAGATCATGGGCGACCGGCATGGCAATGTCATCCATCTCGGCGACCGCGACTGTTCGATCCAGCGACGAAACCAAAAGGTGGTGGAAGAGGCTCCGGCACCTCATCTCGACGATGCCACCCGTGTGGCCCTGCGCGCCGGCGCGGTGGCATTGGCACAGCACGTTGGTTATGAGGGTGCCGGAACAGTGGAGTTCCTGGTAGGTGTCGACGGCACGATCACCTTCTTGGAGGTCAACACCCGACTGCAGGTCGAGCATCCCGTCACCGAGGCGGTCACCGGCTGTGACCTTGTGGATCTTCAACTCACTGTGGCATCGGGAGATCCGCTTCCGTTGAGCCAGAACGATGTGGTGATCGACGGTCACGCCGTCGAGGTTCGGATTGTGGCCGAGGACCCCGCGGCGGGATGGGTGCCGTCAACGGGCACGCTCAGCGCCTTCGAGGTTCCGGCAGGCGTCCGTGTCGACACCGGCGTAGAGCCCGGCACGCAGGTCAGTGCCGACTACGACTCGCTGTTGGCCAAGGTGATCGCCCATGCCGGGTCACGGGAACAGGCCATCGACCGGCTCGGGGCTGCGCTGCGTGCCACCCGCATCACGGGTGTGCGCACCAACCTCGCCATGTTGAGCGCGGTCTGCGCCGAGGACGATTTCATCGACGGTGGAATCGGCACCGACTACCTGCCGGCGCATCCCGATGTGGTGGCGGCAACCGGGTTCGGGCGTGGGCTCGATGTGCATCTCGTCGCCGCCACGTTGAGTGCGATCGAGACCAATCGGGCGGCTGATCATGTGTGGGGCTTCGTGCCCGCTGGTTGGCGGAACATGCGCACCCGCGGGGTTCGGCGACGCTGGATCGCCGAGGATGGATCGGTACACGGTGTGGAGTACCGGGTGGTTTCGGGTGGATACGAGATGCTGATCGGTGACTGGCCCGAGCCGGGCGATGACGGCACCCTCGGGGAGGATCTGCGCTTCGCAGTCACCGTTGTTATGACCGCCTCCGGTGTGGAGATCGACGGCGTCCACCATCGCTGCCACCGCGAGGTCGACGGCGACACGGTGACCGTCACCACGGCGGCGGGAACGGCATCGTGGCGGTGCGCGCCCACATTCAGCGATCACGACGCAGCGGCCACGGGAGCGGGCCCGATCGCGCCTCTGCCGGGCACGGTGATCGCCGTCGCCGTCGATGCGGGAGATCGCGTGGCAGCCGACGATCTGTTGATGGTGATCGAGGCGATGAAGATGGAGCATCGCGTCACTGCGCCAACCGACGCAGTGGTGGCCGCGGTGCGTTTCGCTGTTGGCGATCGGGTGGACATGGGTGACCTACTCGTCGAACTCGACGACAGCGCAGGCGATGGCGAGGGCGACCAATGACAACCGACCCGATCCGGATCGCCAACTGTTCGGGATTCCTCGGCGACCGGCTGTCGGGGGCGCGCGAAATGGTCGAGGGAGGTCCGATCGACGTCCTCACAGGGGACTGGCTGGCGGAGTTGACCATGCTGATCCTGTCGAGGATTCGTGCCCGGAACCCTGGCGGCGGGTACGCCCGATCCTTCGTCACCCAGATGGAGCAGGTGATGGGGACATGTCTCGACCGAGGCATCCCCGTTGTCTCCAACGCAGGCGGGCTCGATCCCGCAGGGTGCGCGGCGGCCGTTGAAGAAGTTGCCGACCGGTTGGGTCTGCATCCTCGTGTTGCCTGGGTGGATGGTGATGATCTGCTCGACCGGGTGGTCGATCTCTCGGCTGCTGGAGAGCTTGTGCCGTTCACACCCGATGCCGACCTCGGCGACCTCACCAACTACGTCACCGCGAATGCCTACCTCGGGTGCTGGGGCATCGTGGATGCACTGAGCGCGGGTGCCGACATCGTGATCTGTGGGCGTGTCACCGACGCCGCTGTGGTGTGCGGGCCGGCCGCACATCATCATGGCTGGGCTCGCGACGACTGGGACGCTCTCGCCGGAGCAGTCGCTGCAGGTCACCTAATCGAGTGTTCGGGACAGGTCACCGGTGGTAACTACTCGTTCTTCACCGAGGTGCCCGGAGCCGACCGGATTGGTTTCCCATGGGCCGAGGTGGCTGCCGACGGTTCGTGCATCATCGGCAAACACGAGGGCACCGGCGGTGTGGTGTCGGTGGGCACGGTGACCAGCCAGTTCCTCTACGAAATCGCCGGTGGTCGCTACGCCGGACCAGACGTCACCGCCCGCTTCGACACAGCGGAAATCACCCAGGTGGCACCGGATCGGGTCCGTGTCAGCGGCGTGCGTGGCGAACCGCCGACGGGCACGCTGAAGGTCGCCATGAACGAGCTTGGTGGCTACCGCCAGGACATGGTCGTGGCGATCACGGGTCTGGACATCGAGGCCAAAGCGGAGCTTGCCGAGGCCGCGTTCTGGGCCGCAAGCCCGGTCGGTCCCGATGATGTGGCGTCATGCACCGTGCGCCTCGACCGCACCGATACCGAGGACCCGGCGTCCAACGCTGCCGCTACCGCACGCCTGTCGATCACCTTGAAAGATCCCGACGAACGTCGAGTGGGCCGTGCCGTGTCGAATGCAATGATCGAAACGGCGCTGTCGAGTATCCCGGGGATGTATCTGCTGAGCGGTGCACCCGGTGCTGGCCGACCATATGGCGTGTATCGCCCGGCCCTTGTCGATGCGACTCTGGTTCCGTCCTATGTGCATCTCGGCGATCGCACCGTGCAGGTACCCGCCACCGATCCGCGCTCATATGCGAGTGTCGACGTTGTGGCAACGGTTGACGCGGTGCCGCCACTCGGCGACGTTTCCTTGCAGCGGGTGCCCCTTGGCGAGGCATTCGGGGCGCGTTCCGGTGACAAGGGTGGTGACGCCAACGTGGGAGTGTTCGCTCGCAACGATGCCGGTTGGGCCTGGTTGCGCGACCGGTTCGACAGCGACATGTTGCGCGAGTTGCTGCCCGAGGCGGCCGCACTCGATATCGATCGTCACGAACTCGCAAACCTGCGT